>Ga0049085_10001204_pt1 | contig 10268 bp, 9 predicted proteins | sample GreLakmeSU08MSRF_FD_66721 | JGI IMG/M metagenome (GOLD analysis project Ga0049085, IMG submission 66721) | Freshwater lentic microbial communities from great Laurentian Lakes, MI, USA - Great Lakes metaG SU08MSRF | ecosystem: Environmental > Aquatic > Freshwater > Lake | place: Great Lakes... | reverse complement strand
AATTTACGAGTCCTACGCTATCTAGTTAGCACCCTAGGGGTGAGCGATGAGAACAAAACGATTTGGTACAACCACTGGGTTAAAAAAGGCTTAACGAGTTTAGAAAAACGTCTTGCCAATGATCAACGTGTTGGCCAATTTTGCTATGGCAACACGCCAAGTATGGCCGATATCTTTTTAGTTCCGCAGGTCTTTAATGCGTATGACGCCAAGATCGATTTCAGTGTCTATCCAACGATTCATCGCATCGTCACGCATTGCATGACTCTCCCCGCATTCATCAATGCATCTTGGGAGAAACAAGTGGATGCTGAGGGAGAAAACCCAAAGCCTTAATGTGGGGTCATCCACCACACTAGAGCAGATAATGTGATCACTGAACCTAAGGTGGTAATCAATACCACTCTAGAAATTAGAGCTCCGTCAGCGCGATAGTACTGTGCCAACATAAAGGGGCCCGTACCCGTTGGTAGAGCACTGACCAAGACAGCCGCATATATCCAAAAAGTGGGTAAGTTTAAGATCGGGTCGGCCACCACCCACACTACAAAGGGTTGAAGGATTAATTTAACAAAAACTAGGCTCCAGGTAGTTTTAGCAGGAGCACTCGTTTTTTGAACCAAGAAAAGCCCAATCGAAACTAAAGCACATGGGCTAGCTGCCGCGCCCAAGAAACTCACAAACTGACGCAATGGTGCATACAACTCTAAGCTGGTGGTTGCCCAAAGGGCTCCACAAAACGGGGCTACTAATAATGGGTTCGTAGCCAAGGATTTAACGACCGTTTGAATAATTTCACTAAAAGGTTTCTTGGCATGTACCCCTAACTCGATAAAAATTATCGCCACGGCAAATAATGCACACACTACGATTAAAGTCGCAATGACAGCTGGGCCTAGACCACTTTCACCAAAAGCGAGCATCAATAAGGGGATGCCCATATAACCAGTGTTTGCATACGAACCACTCAAACTCTGAAAACTGGCAACCGTCCAATCTTTAGTTTGTATGCGGTAGTAAATTAAGAGTGCGAAATAAACAGCTAGTGCACCGGCACTAAAAGCGATGATGAAACCAGGTTGCCATAACTCTTGCCAATTACTATGCGCTGTGAAATCAAACATTTGCGCTGGCAAAGCAAGCCAAACCACAAAGCGATTAATTTCAGTGGAGGCATTAACGCTTAACTTGCCAGACTTACCAGCAATATATCCCGCCAGTATTAAAGCGAAGATCGGGACGATGACATTTAGAACGTAAAGCAAGTAAAACCTAAGTGATTTTCTTTAAGCCATTGCGATAGCGCATTGCATTATCAACATAATGGGTTGAGATTCGGTTTATTTCAGCAATTTGTTCTGGGCTTAAATTTTTCACAGCCTTAGCTGGCGAACCAATAATGAGGGAGCCATCCGGGAACTCTTTACCTTCGGTAACGAGCGCGCCAGCACCCACTAAGCAGTTCTTACCGATCTTGGCACCATTTAAAACAATCGCATTAATTCCAATCAAGCTTCCATCGCCAATGGTGCAACCGTGCACCATGGCTTGATGACCAATCGATACGTTCTCGCCTAAGGTTAGTGGCCAACCATAATCCGAGTGTAAGACCGCTGCATCCTGAATATTAGTCCCCGCTCCGATACGGATCGGCTCATTGTCACCACGAATCACGACTTGGGGCCAGACATTGGCATTTTTTCCTAAATGAACCCGACCGATTACCTCAGCCGAGTCTGCCACCCAAGCTCCATCACCTAATTCAGGGGAAATGCCATCTAATTCATATATAGCCATGCCCCAATTATAGTGAGGCTAGGCTACCAACTGGAGTCTCGGTCTGGAGTCGCAGAAATTTTGTGCAAACTCAGATCAGCACCCTCGTACTCATCTTCTTGTGACATCCGTATACCAAGGGTCATTTTTAAGATTCCATAGACCACAAAGCCGCCCACAAGAGCAATGGCTACCCCCAATAGGCTCCCAATTGCTTGGGCAGTAAGGTTAACACCGCCAAGACCGCCAAGGTCTTTAATACCAAAGATACCAGCCGCTAGACCTCCCCATAATCCGCAGAGGCCATGCAAGGGCCAAACCCCTAAAACATCATCAATCTTCCATCGATTTTGCACTTGGGTAAACATGTAAACAAATAATGCGCCTGCAACCAATCCCGTCACTAAGGCTCCCAAGGGATGCATAAGATCGGAGCCCGCACAGACTGCAACCAATCCTGCTAAGGGCCCGTTGTAAGAAAATCCAGGATCATTACGGCCCACTAACCAGGCTGCCAAGGTTCCACCAGCCATGGCCATCAGTGAGTTTAGTGCCACTAAGCCACTCACCTTGTCAATGGTCTGCGCACTCATCACATTAAATCCAAACCAACCCACGGTCAGAATCCATGCACCTAAGGCTAAGAAAGGAATACTTGATGGTGGATGGGCTGCAATTTGCCCCTCCTTGGAATATCGACCACGTCGCGCACCCAACAAAAGGATGGCGGGTAAAGCTAACCAGCCACCAACTGCATGCACAACAATCGAGCCTGCAAAGTCATGGAACTCATCACCCGTTAGCTCTTTGATCCATGCCTGAATTCCATAATGCTGGTTCCAAGTAATACCCTCAAAGAAGGGATATATAAATCCAACGATTACAAATGTGGCAATCAGTTGTGGGTTGAACTTAGCCCGCTCTGCGATCCCCCCTGAAATAATCGCGGGGATTGCCGCGGCAAAGGTCAGTAGGAAGAAAAACTTGACTAGCTCAAAGCCACTCTTTTGTGCAAGAACTTCTGCGCTTGAAAAGAAATGAACGCCGTAGGCAATGCTGTATCCAATAAAGAAATATGCAATCGTTGAGACGGCAAAATCAACCAAAATTTTGATGAGTGCATTGACCTGGTTCTTCTTGCGAACTGTCCCAAGCTCTAGAAAAGCAAAGCCTGCGTGCATTGCAAGCACCATAATGGCGCCCAGCATGATAAAGAGGGCATCTGCCCCCGATTTAAGCGTATCCATCATTACCCCTTTTATTAAATATTTCGCTAATTATTAATGTTTAGGGGCTTGAGACTAGCCTGAAATGCACCTATTTGGTGCGTTTTAATTGAGGCTTGTTTGAATCTCGATCTTGCCTGCAAGCGCCTTATGAACAGGACACTTGTTGGCAATTTCCAGGAGGCGCTCCCTCTGCTCCGCATCGATATTGCCAAGTAATTGAATGGTGCGTTTGAAGATTTCCACTTCATCTGCTCGCAGGATATCAACGGTCACAATCGCATCCTGAAGATCCCAGGATTTTCTTCCTGCATACATCTTCAAAGTCATTCCTGTGCATGCGGCTAAAGCCGCGCCCAAATATTCATGAGGGGACGGCCCGGTTGAATTTCCGCCCTTTTCTTGATCAATATCGGAAACAAAATGATCCGATCCAATCTCCAAAGCTTGTTGAAAATGACCACTACCAAAACGAGATACGACTGCTCTCATAGTGTTTCCTTTATGCCAATAACATCTGATTAATCCGCTTCACAAATGCAGCCGGATCTTGCAATTGCCCACCCTCCGCAAGAAGTGCTTGGTCAAACAAAATTGTTGCCCAATCATCGAATTGCTTGTCCTCGTATTTAAGTTTGAGCACCAAAGGGTGCTGAGGATTAATTTCTAGAATGGGTTTTGTGTCTGGGGCTTGCTGTCCTGCTGCTTTGAGCATTCGCAATAGATTTCCAGAGAGCTCATGCTCATCGGCTACTAGACAAGCGGGAGAATCTGTCAGGCGGAAAGTGATGCGCACATCCTTTACCTTACTATCTAAAGCCTTCTTCATACGCTCAATGAGATCTTTATATTGCTCTTCCGTTTCTTTTTGTTCTTTCTTCTCGGCTTCATCAGCTAGTGCACCAAGATCTAAACCTCCTTTTGCAACGGATACAAGCGATTTACTATCAAATTCTGCAAAGAATGAAAGCATCCACTCATCCACTCGGTCGGATAGCAATAAAACCTCAACACCTTTCTTACGAAAAATCTCAAGATGGGGGCTATTCTTGGCGGCTATGTAGGAGTCTCCAGTGACGTAATAAATTTTGTCTTGACCCTCTTTCATGCGACCAACATAATCGACCAAAGAAACTACTTGTTCGGCTGAGTCTGAATGGGTGCTAGCAAAACGAGTTAACTTTGCAATTCGCTCTTGATTAGTAGAGTCCTCACCAATACCTTCTTTCAGTACTTGGCCAAACTCTTTCCAGAACTCGGCATATTGCTCCTTTTTAGCGGCATTCTCACTATTAGCCAAATCCTCCAACATACTTAATACACGTTTTGTGGAACTTTCGCGGATTGCTTTAACGTCGCGTGACTCTTGCAAAATCTCGCGGGAGACATTAAGAGGCAAGTCGGCGGAGTCAATCACGCCAGATACAAAACGAAGATAAGTCGGCATTAACTGCTCAGCATCGTCCATAATAAATACACGCTTTACATAAAGCTTGATGCCATTGCGCTTATTACGGTCCCAAAGATCAAAAGCTGCCTTCTTAGGAATAAAGAGAAGCTGCGTGAACTCACTGCGCCCCTCAACACGATTATGTGAATACGTTAAGGGCTCCTGAAAATCATGGGAGATGTGTTTGTAGAACTCTTGATACTGCTCTTCCGTTAACTCTGATTTGGGACGCGCCCACAAGGCAGTCGCTTGATTAATGTTCTCAAACTCATCTTTGAGGACTTGTTCCTTTTTAGCCTCATCCCATTCTTCTTTTTGCATCTGAATGGGCAAAGAAATGTGGTCGGAGTACTTGCGAATGATCGATTTGAGTTTCCAGCTCGAAAGGAGATCGTCTTCACCCTCTCTTAAATGCAGGGTAATCGATGTTCCTCGCTCAGGACGATTGATGGTCTCAATCGTAAACTCACCCGTGCCTTGAGATTCCCAACGAACGCCTTCGTTTCCAGTAAGTCCGGCCCGTCTGGTCTCGACAATGATATTGTCGGCCACAATGAATGCGGAGTAAAAACCGACACCAAACTGCCCAATGAGCGCAGCGTCCTGTTGTTGATCGCCGGATAGCTTTGAAAAAAACTCTTTGGTACCTGACCGCGCAATCGTTCCTAAGTTAGCAATCACCTCCTCACGGCTCATCCCAATCCCGTTATCAGTAATCGTGACGGTTCGAGACTTTTTATTGAAATGAATCTTAATTTTTAGCTCAGGATCAGCTTCGTACCAATCGGCATGATGAATCGCCTCAAAACGTAACTTATCGGACGCATCTGACGCATTTGAAATCAACTCCCGTAAGAAAATTTCTTTATTGGAATATAGGGAATGAATCATCAGCTGTAAAAGCTGCTTTACTTCCGCCTGAAAACCTAGGGTTTCTTTTGCTATCGTCATGGTTTACCTCTGCATTAATGGATTTCTTGATATGTTGGGGCTGATTGCCTAATTTCAAGACCCCAATCCACCCACCTCACCCTAGCGTTCGACTACAATTGAAGATAGCCCCCAGCTATAAATCTGAGAACGGCATATGAAAAAGCTTTATATCAAGACATTTGGTTGTCAAATGAACGAGTACGATTCGGCAAAAATGGCCGATGTACTCTATGCATCCCAAGGTATGAACCATACCGATGTTATCGAAGAAGCAGATGTTATTTTGCTGAATACCTGCTCGATTCGTGAGAAAGCCCAAGAAAAGGTCTTTTCTGATTTAGGGCGTCTGCGTGAGCTCAAACAAAATAAGCCTAGTTTGCTCATTGGGGTTGGTGGTTGTGTTGCTAGCCAAGAGGGTAAGCAAATTGTGAATCGTGCGCCTCATGTTGATTTTGTTTTTGGCCCACAAACCTTGCATCGCTTACCCGATCTAATCTCTAAAAGACTAGAAACTGGTCAATCGCAAGTGGATATTTCATTTCCAGAGATTGAGAAATTTGATCACCTCCCTCGTTCGCGTCAAACACGGGGCTCGGCCTTTGTATCCATCATGGAAGGTTGCTCCAAATACTGTAGCTATTGCGTAGTTCCCTATACCCGTGGCGAGGAGGTATCTCGGCCCTTTGAGGATGTTCTCACTGAAATTGTGGGTCTTACCGAACAAGGCGTTAAGGAAATTACCTTACTTGGACAAAACGTCAATGCCTATCGCGGCATAATGGGCAACACCAAGGAAATTGCTGACTTTGCCCTTTTACTTGAATACATGTCAGAAATCCCTGGGCTTGAGCGTATTCGGTTTACGACTAGCCATCCCAAAGAATTTACACAGCGCCTAATCGATGCCTATAACAAGGTACCGCAACTAGTCAGCCATCTACATCTGCCCGTTCAACATGCCTCTGACACCATTCTTGCTGCAATGAAACGGGGTTATACCGCGCTCGAGTTCAAGAGCATTATTCGTAAGATGCGTGCTGTTCGCCCTAATCTGTCACTATCCAGTGATTTTATTGTGGGCTTCCCTGGCGAAACTGAGCTTGACTTTGAAAAGTTAATGGAGATGGTGGTTGATCTCAATTTTGACAATAGTTACTCCTTTATATTTAGTCCCCGTCCAGGAACACCTGCCGCAAATTTAGTCGATGACACTCCCTATGCAATTAAACTCAAGCGCTTGCAACGCCTCATTGCTCAAATCGATGCTCAAGCGCTTGTAGTAAGCCAAGCTATGTTGGGTAAAACCGAGCGTGTTTTGATTGAGGGATTTACACGCGATGGCGCACATCTTTTGGGTCGCACTGAAAACAACCGTGTCATTAATATCCTCATTCCCCCAACTGATGCCACCCACCCCCAAGCAGATAGCTGGATTGGCGAATTACGTGATGCGAAGGTTACTGAAGTTCTGAAACATACCCTTCGTGGCGAACTAACTTACGCATCCGCCTAAAGAACAATCCATGAATAAATTACCGTCTATCGAACTGCAATATGCAAGTGCTGCACTAAAAAATAAAGTGATGTCCATTGCCTCCGAAAAAGAGATTGGTCAATGGGCTAAAAAGTGTTTTACAAACTTTGGCCGTATTACAGTACGGTTTATTAATAAAGCCGAGGCACATGATCTAAATTTGTTCTTTCGGGGTTTTGATAAACCGTCCAATGTCCTCACTTTTCCCTATCATAGTAAGGATGAAGCTATTGATGCGGATATCGTTTTGTGCATGCCAATTGTGTGCCTAGAAGCAAAGGTGCAAGGTAAGTCCGTTAAGGACCATCTGGCACATTTACTCATTCATGGCTGTCTGCACGCCCAGGGTCATGACCACATGAGCAAAACCCAAACCAAGAAAATGGAGGCCCTTGAAATTAAGCTACTGGCTTCCATTGGTATTGGTAATCCCTATTGACTAATATTGCTCGAAATGTGCTCTGTCATCAAAATGTTTTATGCTATGTCTTAATTTATGTCTAATAACTTGATTGACCGCCTAAGCGCGTTTTTTTCTACCAAACCCTCTGACCCCGATACTCAACGTAAAGAGTTAATCGAAACTCTGCGTGAGGCGCAGTTGGATGGTCTGATGGATGTTGATGCCCTGTCCATGATCGAGGGAGTCTTTCAGGTTGGCGAGTTATCGGCGCGTGATATTCTTTTGCCAAGAGCTCAAATCGATTGGATTGACGTGAACTCTCCATTGCCTCAGATCATCGCCGATGTGGTCAAAACAGGGCATTCGCGTTTTCCTGTTTTTGAAGGAAGTCGTGATCAAGTAATTGGCATACTTTTAGCTAAAGACCTTTTACGACACCTCACCGAGAAAGATTTTCAGATTCGTGACTGGTTGCGGCCTGCCGTCTTTATTCCCGAGTCAAAACGCTTGAGTGTTTTGTTAAAGGACTTTCGTAATAATCGTAATCACTTGGCTATTGTGGTCGATGAATACAGTGGTGTCGCCGGTATGATCACGATTGAGGATGTGATTGAACAATTTGTGGGTGATATCGAAGATGAGCACGATATTGACGAAGATGCCGATAATATTACTGTGCTTAAAAATGGAGATTACCGAATTAAAGGAATTACAGAACTAGAACAATTAAATGAGGATCTAAATACTCAATTTGAGGCGAATGATGTTGAGACGGTTGCCGGTTTAGTGATTCAACACCTTGGACGAGTTCCTAAATTTGGTGAGCGGGTTCGTGTCAATGATTTTGAGTTTGAGGTTCAACGAGCCGACCCGCGACAAGTTCATATTCTGCTCATGCGTCGGATCGTGCCAAATTCAAATAGCCCCACTGAGGTCTAATTGGTGGCATTCCCTATCAGAGCATTTACTCTGATTCAACTTGCTGTACTTTTCATCGCTGGGGTACTACTCGCAATCTCTGCTGAGCTACCCTTCAGTGGGTATAGCCAAATCGTGATATTAGCTTTTGTGTGGTGGGTCATTAGCAGATCTCAGAGTAATGCATTTGCCGCCCTTTTTAATAGTGGATTGGTCTTCGGTCTAGGGTATTTCATCATTGCTCTGTGGTGGATCTATATCAGTCTCCATGATGTTGGTGGTATGTCTCCAGTCCTATCATCATTTGCCGTCTTTGCTTTAGCAGTTTTAATGGCGCTCTACTTTGGTTTGGCCTTTGGATGTGGGCTTCTGATACAGAACTCCTTTTGGCGAGGCCTTGTGTTGCCGGCCACTTGGGTCATGGCGGAATATCTGCGGGGTCAATTATTTACAGGATTTCCATGGATGGGCCTTGCAGAATCTCAAGTGCATGGGCCCTTTATGCATATTGCCCCATACCTCGGCGGCCTTGCATGCACCTTTTTAGTCATTTGGGCATCTTGGCAACTTAGTCTGTTAAAGATTCAGAATACCTTGGTGGTGCTCGCTGCGATTGCTATCGTACAGATATTGGGAATGTGGCAGTTCACAAGCCCAAATGGGGCGGCCCTCTCTGTCCGTTTAATTCAGGGTAATTTTGAGCAAAGCCTAAAGTTCAATCCCAAAGAAATTTTGCAACAAATTCATTTTTATCGAGATGCAATTATTCGATCGCCTGCTGATCTGATCATTGTTCCTGAAACTGCTTTTCCATGGCCTGAGCCTGATTTACCAGATCAATCACTAAAAATGATTCAGGGGTTTGTCGACCAATCAGGAAGCCAAGTTCTCTTAGGACTAATTGGAAAAATTCCAAAGGATGGTGATCCCTTTCAATACTCCAATCGGGTCACTGGCTTTACTAAAGATCAAGTGCCTTACCATTACGATAAATATCACCTTGTTCCCTTTGGAGAATTTATTCCACCTGGTTTTCAGTGGTTTGTCGATGCCTTTAAAGTGCCCATGAGTAATTTTTCAAGGGGCGCCATCACTCAAAGTCCATTTCTTGTTTTAGGTCAACAGCAAGACATTCATAAAGCGCAATATGCTGCGATCTCCATTTGCTATGAAGATATTTTTGGTAATGAAATCGCTAGTCGCCTACGCCAGAGCCAAAATCCGGTCAGTCTTTTAATCAATGTCACTAATCTAGCCTGGTTCGGACGGTCCCAGGCCCCGATGCAGCAATTACGGCTTTCACAATTACGCTCGGTCGAAACTGGCTTGCCCGGTTTGCGCGCTACCAACACTGGTATTACTGCCATCATTGATCATCGTGGCAAGGTACAGGCAGTCTTAGATCAATTTGTACAGGGCGAACTTTCCGGAACTGTTCAGCCCTACATTGGACAGACCCCTTATGTGATTTGGGGTAATTGGCCTATTCTGATTTTTTCTCTTTTGGTCTTGCTAACGGCGTATTTACGATTCCGAAAGTAAGAGGGATCTTTTTGGCCTGACTAGTCTTTGCCGAGTAAAATCAAGGCCTTGATATTACTAAACTCATCGATTTAGCATGCTAACCTTTCAGCAAATCATTCTTAAGCTTCAGGACTATTGGGGCCAGCAGGGTTGTGCGCTCCTACAACCGATTGACCTAGAGGTCGGTGCCGGTACCTCTCACACTGCCACGTTCTTGCGCGCCATCGGTCCTGAGCCATGGAAAGCTGCCTATGTGCAACCCTCACGGCGTCCCAAAGACGGGCGCTATGGCGAGAACCCAAATCGACTACAACACTACTACCAATACCAAGTAGTTCTTAAACCTGCGCCCGAAAATATTTTGGACTTATACCTAGGATCTTTGCGAGCATTAGGTCTTGATCTGAAGCAAAACGACATCCGCTTTGTTGAAGACGATTGGGAAAACCCGACTTTAGGGGCCTGGGGTCTTGGCTGGGAAGTTTGGTTAAACGGCATGGAAGT
>Ga0049085_10001202_pt1 | contig 10277 bp, 9 predicted proteins | sample GreLakmeSU08MSRF_FD_66721 | JGI IMG/M metagenome (GOLD analysis project Ga0049085, IMG submission 66721) | Freshwater lentic microbial communities from great Laurentian Lakes, MI, USA - Great Lakes metaG SU08MSRF | ecosystem: Environmental > Aquatic > Freshwater > Lake | place: Great Lakes... | reverse complement strand
GCACTCCCGCCGCCAGTGCGCCGCTCAGCGCTAGAATCTGCCAGTATCGGTTCCAATGCGTTGGCAGCATCTTTTCTCGACCGGCGGATTCCTCGACCGCACTCGCGTCCTCGCCAGCTTCCGCACGCTCTTCGGCAATTCGCTGCTCTTCAATGTGCTGCCATTCGTTGGCAATTTTCTGGTTCTGTACGCCGCTTTCTGACTGCTCGACGGCTGCATCGATGGCCTGCATCACACCCTGTACAAAGCTGGCATTTGGTGCGTGCGTTTTGCTCTGGGAGAGCGCCCGCTTGATTGCGCGTAGATCGTTTGCCAAGCGAGTGAGCTCTGGTGACTGACGCACAATCTGCTCGACTTCGGCAGCCTCAGTCGTAGAGAGACGGCCATCGATCCACTCGCTCAAGCGCGGGTCGGAGAGCATCATCAATCGGTTTGCATCGTCGGGGTGTGTCATGAAAAAATTCTTAGAGGTCTGCCAATATCTGTCGTAGACTAGTGCGCCCACGATGCAGACGGCTACGCACTGTGCCGATAGGAACTTCAAGGATCTCTGCGGTTTCTTCGTAGCTGGCCCCCTGCATGTCGCAAAGGACAACCACCTGTCGAAACCGTTCGTCGATCTGATCGAGAGCGTTAGCGAGTTGCTGCCGCAACTCTTCCTGGTCGAGTCGCGCCGAGACATCGGTATCTGGTGCCACTGGTTCGCAAGGTTGAGCGGCAGGGCTGCCGGCATGTGCGCTGGTTGCGCGTGACGGATCGTGCAACCCACTGCTGAAGGCATTCGGGCGTCGCCGTGCGGTAAACGCATGATTGCAAGCGATGCGGTAGAGCCATGTAAAAAATTCGCTGCGGTGTTGGAAGGTGTGGAGATTTTTGAAAGCCGACACGAATGTCTCCTGCGCTAAATCACGCGCTGTTTCGTGGCAACCGCACAGCCGCTCAAGCAGCGCGTGAATCTGACCCTCGTGCCGTTGGACCAACGCGGTAAACGCCGAGCGACTGCCGGCAACCGCCTCAGCCACAAGGCCCCTGTCGGTTGCTGTGCTACTGACTATTCTGGCGCTTGGTGTGTCTTTGGAACGGATACCCACGCTACGCCTCACAATTTGACGCTGACAGCCGGGGGTAAGTTCCCCAACATTTTTTCTACCGTTGGTCTGTCGTTTTCAGGTCTTTACTGTCGCTGCTGGACGCTGGCTGGGGAAGCCTCACCGCTGTTACCCGCTGCCAAAACACCGATTCCCTCACGCAGCAGGAGCGGCTGCTGCGCAAGCCACCACCAAAGAGCCGTCGCAAACAAGAGGAGGAAAAGTGAGGCCCACTGCGAGATTGAAAGCAGGCTCCCAAACGCGGGTGGCTCATCCACGCGAATCGCCTCTAACAACAGCCTCGAGATCGGGTGGAGGGTCAGCACGAGGGCAAAGACTTCGCCGCGGCGACGGGCAAAGGGCGTGAAGCAGACGGCCAGTGCCGCTAGCAGCGCCGCATCCATGCTGGCGTAAAGCTGCGTTGGGTGGATAGGCAGGCTCCACGCGCGGGCTCCGGCGGCATCGGCAGCCGGTTGCAGGAGTCCCTGCGCTGCCTGCTCAAGCCACGGCGGACTATCCGGTGGAAAGCGCACGGCCCATGGAAGGGCACATGGGCCGCCGTAGCAACAGCCGTTTAAAAAACATCCCACGCGGCCGATGGCCAGCCCGACGAGCAGGCCCGGCGCAATGCAGTCGGCCAGCGCTAAAAGCGATAGCCCGCGACGCTTTGCAAACCGCCAAGCCGCAAAAGCCGCCGTCGGGAGCGATCCAAACACGACCAAACCACCAGCGGGGATATTGAGCACAGCGGGTAGCGATGCCAGCAAGCTTCGCCCTGGTGGAAAAAACTGCTCGCGATATTCGATGACGTAGAACAGCCTCGCGCCGACAATCCCCCACAGAAATACTTCCATCCCCAGCGCAAGAATCGTGTCGGCGTCGAAGCCTTGCTCGCGGCCACGCACAATCGATAGCCAGATACCGGCCGCACTAGCGGCCAGCAACATGACACCGTAGCCCCGCACCGGAATCCCCAGCCCATCATCGAGAGCGGGCAAAAGCCAGAGGATCATCGCAGCAGTGATGGCCAGCGGCATGCCCAGCATGCTCGCTGCTGCACGCAGGCCATAACTCCTGATGCCCCACGCGCAACCGATGCCACCCAAAACTGCCCACACCACCAGCAAAAATCCCCAACCAAACAGGGGCAGGGCCGTGCTGGAAAATTGAATCTGCGACGGAATGTGGAAGAGCGTTGAGAGCATCCGTGAATTGGGTTTATGTTTTGCATCAAGTGCGAGCTGGGAGTACACGATTGTCGATGAGCCGGGTCGATCCTACGCGGCCAGCAACGAGGGCTACTGGAACGGGCAGGGCTTTCGCACCGGATTGGGAGACCGCCAGGGAGGCATCGTATGGCTCCAGCGAATCCGCAGCGACAACTACCGCATAGTCAACGCTGACGCTGCGAGCCTGCAGTGCTTCACGCATCGCCTGCTCTATACCGGCAACAGCGAATCCCGCCAGCCACATCCGCTCGGCACAACACAGGCTTTCAAACAACGCGACAGCGCGGTGGCGTTCATCGGGTGTGAGCAATGCGTTGCGCGAACTCATCGCCAATCCATCTGGTTCGCGGACAGTCGGGCAAACCACTACGTCAACCGCCAGACCCAGATCGCATACCATCCGCTTGATAACCAGCGTTTGTTGCCAATCTTTTGCACCGAAGTAGGCCGCCTCGGCTGGAACGGCGAGAAACAGTCGGCAGACCACGGTGGCCACTCCCTCGAAATGCCCGGGCCGCACCTCTCCTTCAAAACACCCCGCCGGCCCCCCTACAACCACGCGCGTGGCAGCGCCAGGGGGATAGATGGCGGCTGCCTCCGGGGCAAAAACCCAGCGCACTTTCCATTCATTCAGGAGTTGGCAATCTGCTTGGAGTTGACGCGGATAGCGTTCAAAATCTTCGGCGGGACCAAATTGTGTCGGATTGACGAAGATCGAAACGGCCACGGCTTCACACTCTCTCACTGCCCGGGCTACTAAACTCGCGTGTCCGGCATGCAGTGCGCCCATGGTTGGCACAAAGCCGATGCGATGGCCCGCGGCACGGGCCTTGAGAACCTCGCTCCGCATCGATTGTGGGTCGCTGATGATCTCCAGCATTATGCCATTGCCTCGACGGCAGCCACCGCATCGAGAGCGGCTTGTGCGATGTCGCTCGAGTCGAGCATAACGACCGATTTGGGCCGAAAACTTTCAACGGTGGAAATCTTCTGCTGCGGCCGCAGGCAGCCTACTAAGCTTTTCTGGAGTCGCATCAGCGCGGCCACAACATCGATCGCTTGTGTATCGTTCATCGTGCCACGGTTGGTCGAGGCACACAGAGCGGCTAAATCTGCAAAAATATCCGTATGCAAAGCCGCCTGCCGAGCACAGAAGGCCATTCGCTCCTCTAGAACAGCGGCTGTTGTTGTGAGCAGGATCACAACATGTGGCGCAACCGTGTCGGCAGCGATCGGAGAGAAATCGCTATGGAATCGATCCAACGCTTGTGGCGGCAGCACTTCCGCAGCAGCCAACGCGACTGTTGTGAGCCAATAATCGGTGACCGTACCGTGCGGATCTGCCGGCCAATCGGCAACAGCCAGCGGCTGGGCGCAGGCAACCAATGCTTTTCGCCACTCATTTTCTAGCTCTCGCTCACCGTTTACCGTCAGCGCAGACAGGGAGTTTATTGGCGGCAACTGTGCCGGTGCGTGAACCAATCGGGCGAGGGTGGCATCGGCAAGTGCCGCGGCCACTTCCGGCGCACCGGCACCCGGCACACCCACAATAGCCACGTGCAGGTGTGGGCTGCAGATGTTGTCGAGCATTTCCCGCAGCGTACAACCGGTCTGTGGATGCTTAACGTCGGGGGCAATCTCGACGCATGGTTCAAGAACAAAACGCCGCGTTGACATGCGCGGATGTGGCAGAGACAGCGACTCTGCCTCCAGCACAATGTCTTCGTAGAGCAACAGATCCAGATCGATTGTGCGCGGACCCCAACGCTGGTCACGTTCGCGATGGAGCGTGTTCTCAACCGCAGTTAACATCTCCATCACATCGTGCGGGCAGAGGTCGGTTTCTATAAGACAAGCACCGTTCAGGAAGGATGGCTGACCAACTGGCCCACCAATGGGACGTGTTTCGCGCAAGTGGCTCACGTTGAGCAAGGTGATGCCCGGCATAAACCGCAGCAACTCGATCGCCCGATCGAGTTGCTGTCGACGTTGGCCCGTATTTGAGCCACACCCAATCAGGCATTGCGCCATGGTGCGTTACCTACGTGTGCATTTCTGCCCGCTTAAAAGCCCACGGATTTTGTCCACAAGAGACGAATCGGCAGACGAATCAAAGTGATTGATTCTACAGGCAGAAGCACTTCAAAAGGCAAACCCACGCTCACAAAAAAGAAAAAAAGGGGGGACATCCAGGCCACGACCAAGGTCGTCGACTTTCGCTCCCTCAAGTCGTCGCCCCCTAAAATTCAATTCATTTTTCCTATTTTTTCAAACAACAGATTCTTGAAAGCAATTTATTTTTTGGTCGAATCAAGACGCAAACCGGTCGAGTGGTGTTGGGCTTGGGCGTGGCGTGTTAGAATCCCCGCTTCTCTTTCAATCCCGCTTCGCTTTCAATCAAGCCGCACAATCCTGCCACACGCAGATCAACGAGTTCCAACGTCTGTGTGTGCATTCTGTAGAGATGACTGCTCTTGTCAAGCGCATTGCATTCCGCCAATCACTACCGGCATGTCCGCTCAAAAAAACCTGTAAAAAATCCTTGCCAGCAGCGCCAGCATTCTTCAATGGGTGCCGTGAAAAGGTGCTGGCTGATACCTGATTGCGGCGTGTATAAAAAATAAAAAAAGCCCGCTCTCATGCTGTGGCTAAACCGGATTCGCATGCAACACTTTCCTGCCAATTTCGTGCGCAAAGCCTATTTTTTCAGCCCCTCAGACGATGGCCTCGATGCCGATGGTTTCGAGCAATCGCTGAGCGATCTCTCGCTCTTTCAGGTTTCTGGCCCTGCCAGCGGCGACTCTCCAAGCGCTGCTGCGGGCATTGGGACAGAGTCGGCTGGTGAAGAAAACTCGGCCAGTGAGACTCCTACGGCCGTAGTTCTGCAGGGGGAGACCTACTGGAGCCTGTCACGCACCCCGCTGACGAGTCTTGTATTCACCCTTCCGCTCGTGCTTGCCTACGAGGGGGGGGTACTGCTGCTGGGCCGCAGCCACCCCCGCAATGGCGCCGATGTCTGGCTGCGACAGTTGCTGGATGGTGTGGGTTTGGGGGCCTATTTTCTGCTGCCAGTGCTGACAGTGCTGGGCCTACTGGCTTGGCATCACATCGAGCACGACCGCTGGCGATACAGTTCGGCTGTGCTCTTGGGAATGGCCGGGGAATGCCTACTCTGGGCGGTGGCTTTGGTGGGCTTGGCGCAGCTGCAGGAAAACCTTTGGTCACTGCAAACCGGGGCTGCATGGGAGGGTATTTTGGCACGCTTAATCGGCTTTTGTGGTGCCGGTCTCTACGAGGAGGTGCTGTTTCGCCTGCTCCTGCTGCCGCTGGTCGTCTGGGTGCTGCAACGGCTCGGTTTTTCCATGTTTTCGGCGGGGCTGTGCGCGTTACTGTCGACCAGCCTCCTTTTCAGCGCCGCTCACTACGTGGGTCCGGATGGCGATACTTTGCAGCTTTATAGCTTCTTTTTTCGGACGATGGCCGGCATATTTTTTGCAGCGCTTTTTTTGCTGAGGGGTTTTGGCATCGCCGCCGGCACGCATGCCGCCTACGACCTGGTGATCGGAATCGTGTGAGTGGCCCGGTCTAGAGAACTCATCTTTGTGAAGTATGGGCCGCGTTTTTATACTGTTGGGAGTCCTTTAGGAGTCGTCTTACGTGCTGTCTGTTCGCCCCAAAGTCACCGAACTTGTCTTCCAGCTCTACGGACGCGCCCTGCACCCTGAACTCTTTGAAATTGTCTCGACTCGTTCGATCCAGCGCGGTGGTTATTCAGCCGTTGTCGCGATTACAAATGCCGGGCACCTCATTACGTGGAAAAAAGATGGGCTCACGCTGACCGAAATCGCCACCAGCGCTTGTCAGCCGTTGCCTCAAAAACGGCGGCTGCTTTCCTACCGCTTAAACGGTGAACGGAGTGATCGCATGGAGTGCCGTGGCGGAGCGAGCTACCAAATGAGCTTCCAGCTCGAAACGGTCGCGGCGGAGGTCTTTTGGGCGTTTCAGCAAGAACTCTGCGAAGAGGGTACAAAGCAGGGCCTGCTGCATCGCTTTGAATCAGCTGGCCGGTTGGCATTGGGTGCCATCAGTTGGATCAACATTGAGACACGAGCCAAGAATCTTTTTGTGCAGGCCTTCCACACATTTCCCGACGAGCTAGCGATTGTGAAAAGCCAGTCCCTCTTTGAGACACCGTAAATGCCCACCTCCCAAACCGCTGCAACCACTCCCTCCCCGGCCGCAGCGCGCAGAAGCCGAGTCTTGATTGCCGATGACAACGAGCCCAATCGGGAACTGCTTGAGGTGTATCTTGCTGAACTTGACTGCGATATTGCCACGGCTGTGGATGGCCGCGACACGCTCGACAAAGTAGCTTCCCACCAACCCGACGTGATCCTGCTCGATGTCATGATGCCAAAGCTATCGGGCTTTGAGGTCTGCCAGCGGCTGAAATCCGACCCAGCCACCAGCCCCATCATGATCATGATGGTCACCGCCCTTGGCGAGCTTGGTGACATCGAGCGCGCCGTTGAAGCCGGCACCGACGACTTCCTCTCGAAGCCCGTCAACAAGATCGAGCTCGTGAAACGCGTGGAAAACATGCTCAAGTTGCGGCATGTGAGTGACGAACTCGAACGGCTGCGCAACTACATCAGCACCATGGACGATGACCAGCCACCGCGGGCAAAAGGGGGCTAGCCGCTGCGACGCGCTATCGACCCATGCCCACTTGCTGCAACACGCGGACAGTTGCCGGCGAGCGGTTGAGAACGTAGAAGTGGATTCCCGGCACGCCGCCATCGAGGAGTTCCTGCACTTGACGGGTTGCAAAGTCGACGCCAACTTCAAACTGCGATGCCTCATCCTCGCCAGCAGCTTCGAAGGCCCGCGTGAATGACTCTGGCAGTCGCGCTTTGCAGAGCGTAGAAATGCGACGGATCTGCGCGTAATTCACGACCGGCATCACGCCGGGAATGATCGGCGCGCGAATGCCCTCTGCCACGCAACGCTCACGAAACCGAAAGAAATCGGCATTGTCGTAAAAGAGCTGTGTCACAACGACCTCCCCGCCTGCATCGCACTTTTGTTTGAGATTTTTAAGATCGGCGTCAGGGCTCAAAGCTTCCTGATGCGTCTCGGGATACCCCGCTACTAAAATGCCAAATTCGGGAAACTCTGCTCGAATCAAAGCCACTAGTTCTGCGGCATAGCAGAGGCCACCTGCAACTGGTGTAAAGACTGTTGCGCCTTGGGGTGGATCGCCGCGCAGCGCAACAATTGCTGAGACCCCCCGGCTGCGGGCTGCCTGCAAATAGCCTCGCAGTTCATCGATTGAGCTGCCCACGCACGTGAGGTGGCTGGCCACTGGGAGGTGATAACGCTTGCGAACTCCTTCAATAACATCGAGCGTTTTGTCACGCGTCGATCCCCCCGCACCATAGGTGCAGGTGACCATCGCTGGCTGGAATGCCACCAACTCCTCAACCGTGCGCCACATCAATTGCTCAGAGTCGGGATTCTTTGGCGGAAAGAGTTCGAATGACAGTCCAAAGCGGCCATTTTCATAGACGTCTACAATTGACACAGTGGCTGTCCTCGGAGGAAATAATAAACCGGTGAATGAGCACAGAAAATTCTAGGGGTGCTTCTGAAACAGGTGTAGCAGGAACTAGCACTTGTGTGTCAAGCGGCATTTCCGCCAGCGCTGCAACTGCTGCAGTAGCGGGGGTTAGGCGGGAAAAGTTTCTTCTGCCTGATTCCCCTCGCGTGCCAGCGTTGCGAGCAGTTCTCGATCGGCGTCGAGGCACTCCAGCCCCCGCCGGGCCATCATTCGCTCGAGCACCGTAGCAGCCTGCTCTGCAGTGGTGTGGCTGCCCAACGGGCCGCCCACAATCTGGTTGGTAAAAGGGGCTACCACCTCTGCCACCACATTTCCCACCGTAGCAGCTATGCCTATTCGCGCTCCGCAGGGAATCGATGCATTAATCGCTGTCTTCACAAAGTCGCTGATCAACGCACCAAAAAACTGCCGATTGGTATGGGTGGTGTGGCGACTCCCGTTGGCAGCGTTTGCGTGCAATCGCACCGGTCCATAGGTGGCTTTCAAATTACTTGTGACCGTGCCGGCGGCGAGATTCACCCAACTGCCAACATGACTGTGGCCAATAAAACCGTCGTGAGCTTTATTGGAAAAGGGTTCCACAACAGTCGCCTCGATCTCGCCACCGATCCGGCAATCATGTCCGATGGCCGTGCCTGATCGGATCCACGCATGGGGATGGATGCGCGCACCGCGCCCAATCCAGAGCGGGCCATCGAGACACACATAGGGTCCAATCTCAGCGTTTGCATCAACGACAACCGGTCCCTGTCGCACAACGATCTGTTCCGCAATGCGTGCACCTTCCGCCGCAAATAAGCCCGGCCGCAGTTCCACGAATCGCCCTGAATCGATGCGCGCAGCCAGCGAGCCTTGGATGGCATCCTCATGCGCTGCGAGTATTTCGTGGGGCTGCGTCAGCAGTTGGAGGGTTGCATCTATGGCGTCGAGGCCCATGTCCAACAACCCGGCGATCGCTTCTGTTTTGCCAACCATCAATTCGTTTACAACCCGGTCGTTGGGCCAGCCACCTGTAGCCGACGGCTTCACAATGGCCGCCGCTAGGACGCCCTCCACAGAGATCATTCCACAGCGACCAGCTTCGACAATGCTCCGCAGAACAGCGTCATTTTTTCGATTGGGGATCACTCGAGCATTGACCACCAGTACGATCGCTCCGGACGTGGAGGTCGGTTGCACTGGAAGACCAACGTCGGCGCAGCCACCCCAGACGGCAATGCGTCGGCCTGCGAGAACCGCTTGGTAGCGTGCCAGATGGGGACGCACGGCACGATGGACAACGCCAAAGCAGCTCAACATCTCCCAGAGGGTTTGCGTGCCGAGCATGAGATCGCAAGCCGGCCGCGCGGCCCACAACCCACCGAAACGACCGACCGCTGCATCCTCAAACACGATCGTAAGCATGTCAGGAGTGTAGCCATTTTAGAATCAACTCCCGGACAGCGGCACAAAGATTTTAAGGCGCAAGCACCTGCGGTTCGGGTTTCGTCTGCACTGCGGCTGAAAAAAGTCCCTTTGGGTCATTCCGTTCTACGAGCGTGGTCGCCAAGCACCCAATCGTCCGTCGCACAATGCCACGAAAGAGCTCCCGGTCGGCCTGCACGACAACGATCTCACGATCCAAATCGAGCATGGAATCATCCAGACGCAGGCTCAGTTCGCCTTGCGGCGTCCATGCTTCAACAACGATCCGCTGACCGTTGCGACTGACCACAGTCTTCGCGCGGGCAATCGGGTCGCTCACGGCCAGCCAGTAGAATCGGGGGTGCACCACATCGTCTTGCAACCAGATGACCTTCGTTGGTCGGAGCGTGCGTGTGTGCTTGGCCATCCACGGCACAGCCACCGCATCCTGACCATCCATCCAGTGCCCCTTTCCGTCGTGGATTTGCACAACGTGCGGATAGCCGGCCGGATCGGCTGTTGCCAATGCTGCCAGACGGTTCTGCCACTCCGCAGCAATTGCATTGCGCCTGTAGGCAGAGTCGTTGCCACCGACGTGGATGGCGAATGGCAGATTGCGCAACCCATCGGCTTGAGTTTCATTGGGATGGCCGGCCATCATTGCTGCAGCCGCAAAGCGATCGGCCATGCGGGGAGCGAGTTGGTACACGCCATCACCACCGGCGCTGTAGCCCAGCAGATAAACCCGATCTGGATCGACTCCCTCAAACGCAACCATATCGGCGATCAATCGATCGACCAATGGGTCAATGTGCTTTTGGTGCCAGAGATTCCAGGTGTCGGTCGGAGCACGGGGCGCAAAATAGATGCCATCTTGCGGTCGATAGAGTTGCTGCTGATTTTTCCACTGTTGGTCGTTGACAGGCTTGGGTGCAC
>Ga0049085_10001201_pt1 | contig 10284 bp, 12 predicted proteins | sample GreLakmeSU08MSRF_FD_66721 | JGI IMG/M metagenome (GOLD analysis project Ga0049085, IMG submission 66721) | Freshwater lentic microbial communities from great Laurentian Lakes, MI, USA - Great Lakes metaG SU08MSRF | ecosystem: Environmental > Aquatic > Freshwater > Lake | place: Great Lakes... | reverse complement strand
ATGACAAGCGTGTTTTGCGAACTTTCAAACGAGGTCGTCGCGCCAGCGAAAGCCAACGCACCCTCGGCTTCGCCTGAAACTAATTCAGGCTCGGCTCCGAGTACTTTTGCAGCGGCACTAAAGAACTCACCCGTATTTTTAGCGGCTCGGCACGCGGCAGTTGCGACGACTCGTCGATGAACAACGTTATGTTGCCTGATCAAAGTTTCGTACTCGGCCAGGCATTCAATGGTGCGTTGTATTGACTCGGCACTCAGCAAGTTGGTTTTTACGAGGTCTGCGCCAAGTCGAGTTGAGCGCACAATTCTTTCGATCGTGTTACCGTCATCATCGGTGATCAGCAGATTCGTCGAATTACTGCCAATGTCAATCGCAGCAAGGTTGGCACTCATCAATTACGCACACTAGTTAGCGCTATTTGACTTGCTGAAGTCGTTGAGCAACCCATTGGCCGACCACGTCGTTGCCTGTGACCAGCCAATGCGCATAATGAGCATGCAAACACTTCACCCCGACCCGAGTGCCGGCGACACCGCCATGCGGGCGTGGGCCTGTGTGGTCTGCAGGTATTGCACTATCTCGCTCGGCGGCGTATCGCTCGTGCGTCTGTTTTAACTCTTCCGCGTCGACCTCACTTTCGGCAATATCGATGTCACCAGCCGACTCTAAGCGGCTTACGGCCAAATGTTCTCGCACACCGACCAACCAATAACGAGTTGGCATCGGCAAAGAGTCGAACAATATTGGTGCATTTTTAACAACCACCGGGTCACCAATCGCATCACGCAGCACAACTTCAAAATCACCTTGTGGTTTGCGACCAAGCAACTCTGTGACGCGTGCAATGTCTTGTGCCGAGGCTTTGCTCATCGGCTTAACAGTGCCGTAAGTTTTTCAATGTCGTCGGTTGTGTCTAAATCATGTGACGAACCGTCGCATGCGACTTCTTCGAGCAGATCTTTATGCGAATTGAAAAGAATCCTCGCGCCATCGTCACCGTCAACAGGCAACAACTGCCATAATTCTGCATGCACGCGCACCGGATTACCTCGCACACCGTCATAGGTTGCGACTGCGAGAGGCGATTGTGAGTTTGCAACTCGTTGCCAACTTGACGCAAAAATAGTTGGTTGATCGGCCAAACCAATTACTACGGCATCTGCCCCAAGTCTTTGCGCTTCGCTCAGACCACAGTGCAAACTACTGGCCATACCAATTTGCCAATTGGGATTATCAACCAGATGAATGCTCGCCCTGGCAAGCGCACGCGGGTCTGTGTTCGCAGATGCAATCTGTGTCGACAAGTCAACAGCACCTGTAACAATAATTATCTGCCGAAATTCGGCTTCGAGTAAATGTTGCAACGACCATGCAAAAGTACTCTGACCACAAATTTGTGTCAGCAACTTGTGTTTGGTGCCAGAAAAGCGTGACCCGCCACCAGCACTTAGTAAAACAGCAGTTGCTGTGCTGCTATTTTTTTGAACTACGACCACTACCAAAAAGAGTACTTGGAGTGATCTTAAGCACGACGCATAAGCGCGTAAGTGTGTCTAGAGTTGGCGAAAAGTGACCGTTTTCAATTCGATTAATTGTTTTACGATCAATGCCCGCACGCCGAGCAAGTTCGTCTTGACTTAGATCGACTTTGATCCGCTGTTTGCGCAATTCGGTAGAAACAATTTTTTGTTGTCTTGCACTTTTAGTGGCAAGTGATTTTAGAGAAGGCTTCATATCAATATTTTAAACTACTGGTACAGTTATGCGACACTGTGCGGCGTGACGGTTTTAACACCGCATTCACGGTGACCTTGTTACCCTGTTACACGGCTTCTCTAGTTTGAAGCAACCCCCCAATATGACCCCTCAAGTTTCGTATTACCCCAGATATGCCAAGCTCGGCCTGCGTGCCGTGGTGTTGGCTTTGGTGCTGTCTGGCGCCCTTATTGTGAGCCCTGGGCGCTTTGGCGTCGGCCAGGCGGCTGCCAAGCCAATGCCGGCAATTGAGTCGGCCTGGGTCGCCAAGCAGGCTCAAATCGCTCTTGACGCCCTCAGTGCGGTCGACAAAATTAGTGCAATCGAACAGCGAGATATCGCTTCACGTTGGATCAAAAATATTGCATTAATCGTCGCCGAGCATCTCGAAATTGACAACAAAGAATTAGAGCAAAATTGGTTGAGCGCAAGCCCGGCGCGTCAAAAAGTTTTATTTGCCGCACTCACTCAACTTGGTGTGCCGTATAAAACCAACGCCGACGAGCCTGGCGTTGCCCTCGATTGTTCGGCATTGATCAAATTTGCTTGGTCGAGTGCGGGTGTCAACATGCCACGCGGTTCGGCGCAACAATACGCATTCGGCGAGCGCATTGATGACAGCGAGGTGCAACTCGGTGATTTGGCCTGGTATCCGGGGCACATCTCAATATCACTTGGTGTTGAAGGCGTCGTTATTCAGGCCCCAACAAATGGCCGCAAAGTTGAAGTTCATAAAATAGACGAGTCACGTATCGATTGGGTTCGCTGGATCAACCCGACTGCATAAATTTCAAAACAAAATTATTTGTGTATTGGTCCAGTGCTTGTTGCGAGTGATGGCACAGTTCGGCCAACACGCTTGCCGATAATTTCGGCACAGATTGAAATTGCCGTTTCTTCGGGCGTTCGTGAACCAATGTCAAGACCAATTGGCGACATTAAACGCTCGAGATCTGCCGCACCCGTGATACCAACTTCGGCCAGACGCTCAAGTCGTTTGGCATGTGTTTTACGGCTTCCCATGACACCGATGTAACCGACGCTTGTTGCGAGTGCACCTTGAACAGCGGGCACATCAAACTTTGCGTCATGTGTGAGGATACAAATTGCATCTCGAGACCCGAGATTTGGGCCACGTTCTGCGAGCACAGGCGTCGGCCAAGTTACGAGCACTTCATCAGCCATCGGAAATCTGCGTTTTGTCGCAAAGACCTCGCGTGCATCGCAGACAACAACGTAGTAACCCAAAACTTTGGCCACGCGTGCGAGTGCGGCGGTGAAATCAACTGCTCCAAAAATAATCATTTGCGGTGGTGGCGAAAATGATTCGACGAATATTCGCACGGTTGGGGTGTCTTGCAGATCTTCGGGCGTAACTTGACCAGTTGGGCCGTAATTGCGCACGCTCGTGCGACCTGCTTCGAGTTCACCCAGCGCATCGCGTGACGCCACGCGGTTGAGCTCTTCGTTGCCCAACGAGCCAATGGTCGCCACAGTATGGGGCTCTGGCGATACCAATAACGTTGCGCCAAGATTCGGGCCGTCAATCACTGTTAATAATGCGACGGGTTTATTGCTGCGAATGCGTTCGGCGAGCGCAGAGTAAATCATTGTGAATCAACTACCAAGTCAGTGGCTGAATAAAAAGGTGCACAACGCCGCCGCATGTCAGGCCAACGCTAAACGCCTCGTCATCTGAATAACCAAACTTTACCAACCGGCCGGGGCTACCGCTCGCCAAAATCTCAAGCGCTTCGGCGACAACGGCGCCTTCGACGCATCCACCTGAAACTGATCCGCATACTTCACCATCTTGATTGACCGCCATCGCAGCCCCAGGGTCGCGAGGTCCGGAGCCTTCGATATCGACAACGCGGGCGACGGCAACTTTTTTATTCAGCGCGCGCCAACGATCGATTTCACCCAAAATTTCACGCATGACTCACAACCCTTCGTTTTTCGTTTGATTCGCGTGAAATCACTTCGGTCAATTTGCGCAACGCATCGAGCGAGTGTCCTTCGACGAAGTCATCAATGTATGGCATTGCAGCGGCCATGCCACGAGCCAGAGGCGCATAACCGGGGCTCACTTTGAGAGGATTAACCCAGATCACGCGATATGCCACTCGTTTTAATCGCAACATTTGATCGGCCAATACCTGTGGCTCGCCGCGATCCCAGCCGTCAGACAACACGACGAAGATCGATCCACGGGCCATGCCACCGACACCCCATTTGTCGTTGAAATTTTGCAGGCATTCGCCGAGCCGTGTGCCACCGCTCCAGTCTGAAACTTGAGCCGATGTGCGCGCCAACGCACGATCGGGGTCGCGATTTGCAAGTTCGCGTGTGATGCGAGTCAGGCGGGTGCCAAGTGTGAATGCTTCAACCCGTTGACGACCGACAACTGCGGCGTGCATAAATCGCAATAGTGCCCGAGCGTAGGGCTCCATCGAACCTGAGACATCGAGCAGCACGACCAAACGCCGCAGTTTCGTGCTCGGCTCGCGCCAGTATCTCTCGATGGGTTCACCATCGTTTTGTAATGATGCACGCATCGTGCGGCGGATGTCTTGGCGAGCACCGCTTCGGTTTGTTTTTTGCAAGCGCAGTGATTTTTTTGGTGGGCCGGCAAGTCGCAGGCTGGCCATAAAGTGCTCTGCCTCACGCAATTCTTTTTCGTTGTATGCCGCAAAATCTTTTTGTCGCAGCGTCTCGGTACTTGAAAATCGCAATGTGATCGTATTTTCATCATCAATCGGCTCGGCGGAGTCATCGTTGTTGTTGCTTTCATCTTCGCCGTCGATCAACAGCGTTACTGACTCAGTCTCTTGTTTGTAATTCGCCGTGTCGATGGCGATCAATTGATCCCAGAAAACGGCGAAGGCTCGATCAAAAATTGGAGTGTCTTCGTGACGGCGTATCAAAGTCGAGTAAGCGGCCCAGTAGACATCGTCTCTATTTTTGAAGCCGATTTGATTCAACGCACCAACGAACACGATCACCGAATCAAGTGGCACATCAAGGTCGGCCCCGCGCAAGATGCGAGCAAACGCCACCGCCATATTGTGGGCAGGTGACGGTGCTAATGACTGGGTTGTCATCAGTTGCTGTACAAGCCCCGCTCAAAGGCCTGTCTAACTAATGTTGCAACGCCGTTGTCGTTGACACGTTCATGATCTTCACGATATTTCAAAATCGTACCGAGCGTGGCTTGCACCACAGACTCATCGAGTTCGCTTATGCCGAGTCGACCAAGGGCAGTTGCCCAGTCGATCGTTTCGGCAACACCAGGCGGTTTGTAAAGTTGCATTTTTCGCAACGCTTCGACTGCACCCGCCACTTGTTTGGCCAAAGTTTCGCTCACTTGCGGTACGCGCCGCTTGACGATTTCAACTTCACGATCAAAGTCCGGATGATCAACCCAGTGATACAAACAACGTCGTTTGAGGGCGTCGTGCACGTCGCGAGTTCGATTTGAGGTCAAGACAACAAGCGGTGGAGTTGTTGCTTTATAAGTGCCTAGTTCTGGGATCGTGATCTGAAAATCTGAGAGCACCTCTAGTAGATATGCCTCAAATTCGTCATCGGCACGATCAATTTCGTCGATCAGCAAAACAGGCGAGACACCCGTATGTTGGTCGATGGCTCGCAACAGTGCCCGACGAATCAAAAATTTTTCGCTGTATAACTGGTTTTCAAGTTTGTCGGCGCCGATCGACGTGGCTTCACCAGTTGCTTCAACTGTGCGCAGATGCAATAACTGACGCGAGTAATCCCAGTCGTACATCGCCTGCGCGGCATCGATGCCTTCGTAACATTGCAGACGAATTAATTCGCTATTGCGAATCGTCGCCAAGACTTTCGCCAATTCGGTTTTGCCGACCCCGGCTTCGCCCTCGAGCAAGAGTGGACGATTGAGTGAAATCGCCAAAAAAACCGCAGTAGCGAGACCGTCGCTTGCCAAATAACTATTTTCGTCGAGTGCGTTACGCACATCGGCGACTGATTGCAAACTCATCTTGTCAGGCTAGAGCGCAAACCACCCAGGACTACGAGTCAAAACCCAGACCCAAACGGTCAAGTAGTCGCAGCCATAAATTGCGTTTACCGGTGCGGTCTTCGTAGTTAAGCGACCAAAGAGTGATCTTGATACCAATAAATTTGAACGGCTCAGGCGGAAACGCGCGCGGTTTGGTTTTTACGAAATCAGTTTGAGTGGCACGTGTTTCTTTGCCTGCAAGTAAGTCGAGCATCACTTCGCCACCAAATCTTGACGCACCGACACCAAGACCCGTGTAGCCGATCGCATAGGCGACACGATTATCGAATTGCATGCCCCAAAACACGCTGAAGCGTGAGCAAGTGTCGATTGGTGCGCCCCACATATGTGAAAATTTCACACCCTCAAGTTGTGGGAATGTCGTAAAGAATTGACTCGACAGCATCGCCCACGACTCTGGTCGAGATTCAAGATCTTTGTCCATTTGCCCACCGAAGTAGTAGATCGCGTCGTAGCCGCCCCACAGAATTCTGTTGTCGGCGGTCAATCTAAAATAATGAAATTGATTCGACACATCGGCAAGACCCTGGCGATTGAGCCAGCCAACGCTGACAAGTTGCTCTGCGGTAAGTGGCTCGGTTACGAGGCAGTAATCGTAAACAGGCGCAATATATTTGTTGACCTGGCGCAATAGTGGAGTAAACGTGTTCGTCGCCAACGCCACATTGTTGGCTTTTATTTTTGCGAGCGGCGTTTTTATTTCGATTTTCTTTTTCGTACTATTGAGATCAATCGCTCGCGTATCTTCATAAATTCTCACGCCTAAAGTCTGTGCAACTCGCTTCAGACCCCATGCAAGTCGCGCAGGATCAACAAGTGCCGAGGTGTCTTTGGCCCACAACCCACCCACGAAAACAGGAGAGTGCACTTCGGCGCGCATCGCATCTTGGTCGAGCCAAACGACGTCGTGACCTAGATCGCGAAGTTGTAGGTAATCTTGCCGCAATTCGTCGGTGTAATTTTCAGGATGCCATTCGCTGGCAACTTCGATCGCACCGTTACGTTCAAAGTCGCAGTCAATGTTGTATTCACGAATCACTTTTTCGATCTCTTTGATATTTTCACGACCGAGTTGCTCGAGTATCGCGACTTCATTCGGAAATCTTTCTTGGGCGTTGGCGATGCCATGCGTCAACGAATAGTCCATGAAACCACCGTTGCGGCTGCTTGCACCCGAACCGATTTCGTGCGACTCGATCAGCACCACATCACGATTTGCATCGCGCTGTTTGGCGATAATCGAAGTCCATAAACCCGTGAAACCGCCACCCACGACGCACAGGTCGCAGTTCTCGTCGTGTACCGCAGTTGGGTTCGAGTCGGGCTCGTCAACGTCATCTAACCAATACGGAAATGTCTCCGCGTCGGCTATCGCATCAAGGTAACGCTCACTCGACCGAGGCGAAATTGCCGATCGGTCCATTTAATCCCACCACCTAACCAAAATAAGCATAGTTGTCGCACAACTATCATTTAGAGCTATGGATCTTGGTCTTGCCGGTCGTACCGCCGCCGTTGCCGGGGGTTCGGCAGGTCTTGGTTTTGCAACCGCAAGGGCACTTGCCAACGACGGCGTGCGTGTTGTCATCTGTGGACGAGATGTCGCGCGTGTCACAGCCGCCGCAAGCAAAATTGGCAATTCGTGTGTCGGTATTTCGTGTGATGTGTCAACGGTGATCGGCGCCGAAAGTTTCATTCAGCAGGCCACAAAAAGTCTTGGACACATTGATATTTTGGTTTTAAATAGTGGTGGTCCTCAGGCGGGCAACTTTGCCAGCACAAGCGTCGAAAATTACGACAAAGCCCTTGAAAATGGTTTGATGTCGATGATTGCAATGACGAAAAAAGTCGTTCCTGAGATGCAGTCACGTAAGTGGGGCAGAATCGTGGCGATCACTTCGATAGCGGTGCGTCAACCGATCGCTAATTTAATTTTGTCGAATACGGCGCGCGCTGGTTTGACAGCGTTTCTGAAGACAGTCGCCCGTGAAGTTGCCGGCGACGGCGTCACAATCAACACGGTGCAACCGGGCATTCACGCGACCGATCGCATCACGCAGCTTTATGGTGCCGCACCAGACGCCAAGTCTCTTGATATACCAGCAGGCATCGTTGGTGATCCGAAAGATCTTGGCGATGTCGTTGCATTTTTATGTAGCGAGTCGGCGAAGTTCATTACTGGCGCAAACTTACAAGTTGATGGTGGCGCATATTCGGGGTTGATCTGATGTTGCAACATGTTGTCGCGATCACGTGGAACGACCAAGTGCCAGCCAATTATCACCAAGTAGTCACAAAAGTTTTGCTTGACATGGCGACGAAGATTTCGACCATTCGTAGTTATCGCTGTGGCCCAGACCTCGGTGTTTCGGCACCGACAAATGCAAATTATTTAATCGCCGCTACTTTTGATGATGTCGCAGGTTGGCGCGTTTACGACGAAGACCCGTTACACAATGAGATACGCGCAAAGTATTTCAAGCCTTATATCGCTACGCGCACAGCCGCTCAAATTGATTTCTAAAGCGGCGTAGGCCGCTCAAATTGATTTCTAACAAAAATTATTTCGATGCGTCCTCGCGCTATCAAGTAGCGCTTTGCCGCATCTTATTTCGATGCGGCTTCGAGCGCCCGGCGCACCAAAACATTTGCCAAATGCTTGCGATACTCGGTCGAAGCATTCAAGTCGCTCTGTGGGTCTGCCTCGTTAGACGCGAGAGCCGCGGCATCGCTAATCGACGCGCCTTTAGCAATCGCGCCCGCGACACTTGTCGCCAAGATTGGTGTTGAACCCATATTTACAAGCGCCACACCCGCTTCGTCTTTACGTCGCCATGCGGCAACACCAACAATCGCCCAATCTTGCGCGCGGCGATTGAATTTTTGAAAACTCCAACCGGCTCCTTGCATTTTTGGCACGCGAATTTCAATCAGCATTTCGTCTGGGGCTAAATCGCTTTCAAGAAAACTCTTGAAGAAGTTTGCCGCAGCCACTTCGCGCTGGCCTTTTGGCCCCTGCACGACATAGGTGGCACCGAGAGCAAGAGTCGTCGCCGGTAAATCACTGGCTGGGTCGGCGTGGGCGATTGAACCACCAATCGTGCCCCGATGACGCACTTGTGAGTCCCCAACGTGACCAGCGGCTTTTGCCAAAAGAGGGGCGTGCTCGTGCAAAACTTTTGAAGTTTCGACATCCATGTGTCTGGTCAACGCACCAATCGCAATGTGGTTGCCCGCATCTTTGATGTAAGAGAGATCTCTTACACGACCGATGTCGATCAACATCGTTGGTTGGGCGAGACGCAACTTCATCAGCGGCAACAGACTGTGACCACCAGCAAGAAATTTCGCGTCGCTACCGTACTGACTAATCAATGAAATCGCCTCGGCGGCAGACGATGCCCGTTTGTAATCGAATGCTGCAGGAATCATTTCTTACCTCCACGAGTTGCTGCTTGGATTGTTTTCCAAACTGTTTGCGGCGACGCTGGCATCGCCATTGTCGTCACGCCTAGACCCGACAGAGCATCGATGATCGCGGTGATCACCGTTGGCGCCGCGCCAATCGTGCCCGCTTCACCGACGCCCTTGACGCCGAGTTGATTTGTAGGCGATGGCGTGATCGTGTGACCAGTCGTAATCGACGGCACATCGCTCGCGGCAGGCACGAGATATTCGGCAAGGTTCGACGACTTCAAGTTGCCGTCACTGTCGTAGACGGCCTCTTCGAACAACGCCTGGGCGATACCTTGCACCACACCACCGTGTACTTGACCTTCGACAATCAGCGGATTGACCTGATTACCACAGTCATCAACCGCGATATATTTCAAAATCTTTACCGCGCCAGTTTCTGTGTCGACTTCAACGACGCACATGTGCGTGCCAAATGGCCACGAGAAATTTGGTGGGTCATATGAGACTTGTGCCTCAAGATTTGGTTCGCAGCCATCTGGCAGATTGTGCGCAGTGAACGCACCGAACGCGATTGCCGCAAGTGGCAATGCGCGGTCTGGCGAACCCTTGACGCTGAAAGTGCCATTCACGAATTGCAAATCTTCGGCGGCACATTCAAGTTGATGGGCTGCAATCAATTTTGCTTTCTCGATCACCTTGTCGCAGGCGAGTGCAATCGCCACGCCACCAACCGGCAAACTTCGTGAGCCGTAAGTGTCAAGACCGAGTGCAGAGATCGCCGTGTCACTGTGCAATACATCTACGTCTTCTGGGGCGACGCCAAGTTTCTCTGCGGCGATCATCGCCCACGAAGTCTCGTGTCCTTGACCGTGTGGCGAAGTACCTGTGATGACCTGCACTTTGTTCGTCGGCAACACACGCACGGTCGCGGCTTCCCAGCCACCTGCGCTGTAGTTGAGCGACGCCAAAACGCGCGACGGCGCCAGACCACACATTTCAAAATACGAAGTCATGCCGACACCAAGCAATTTTGTCGCACCAGGCACGTT
>Ga0049085_10001200_pt1 | contig 10287 bp, 10 predicted proteins | sample GreLakmeSU08MSRF_FD_66721 | JGI IMG/M metagenome (GOLD analysis project Ga0049085, IMG submission 66721) | Freshwater lentic microbial communities from great Laurentian Lakes, MI, USA - Great Lakes metaG SU08MSRF | ecosystem: Environmental > Aquatic > Freshwater > Lake | place: Great Lakes... | reverse complement strand
AACGAAGTGCTGCGCAAGAGTCGGCAGCGTCAGCGAGTGGTACCCACCGAAGACGCCGGAGACGACATCGCCGCTGACGACCCGACTCCCGAGGGCGCAGTGAGTAGCAAAGAAGCACACACCATTGTCTGGGAAGCCGCGGCCGGACTATCTGAGCGCGACCAAGTCCTCTTAAGTTTGAATTTGCGCCAAGGCTTGGAGGGGCAAGAATTAGCCGACGCTATCGGCACTACTGCTAATAATGCCTACGTTCTCGTGCACCGCTTACGCGAGCAACTAGAACGATCCATCGGGGCATTGCTAGTTGCTCGCCAAGGGCGGGCGGATTGCGATGAACTTCAAGAACTGTTGGCTAAATGGGACGGGACTTTCACTCCCGTATGGCGAAAGCGGGTGGCTCGTCATGTTGACGATTGCGAAGTCTGTTCAGAAAAACGCCGGGTACTAACGAGTCCGCTCTCGTTGCTCAGTGCATCGGCCTTGGTGGGCGCTCCCGCCGAACTGCGCGATTCGACCTTGGCCGCTATGGCTAATCCTCCCCGAGGAGCAATACCACAAGGATGGCGGGGAGCAAACACTCGCGGAGGATTTCCTCCCCCGCTTTATCCTCGCCGCCGGTGGTGGCTATGGGCAGGAGTAGCCGCGCTAACCGTTTTAGTGGTCGGGGGCGTGGCGATTAACTCTATAGACAACGAAACGGCGACCAAGCCCGAAAGAAAAATAGTGGTAACCACTTCATCGGTAGTTACCACTACCACCACCACTACCACGCAAGTGCCGATAATAACTCGACCCCGCACTGCTACGGTGATCCCTGAGCCGCCTGATGTCCAAGGACCTACTCTGAGCGCGACAATGAGCCCTAACGGATGCTCAAACACCTTCGGCGGTAATTTTGTTTTGTCGGTGCAAGCCAGTGACCCCAGTGGTTTAATCACACCGCTCAGCCTGGCCGCTACTAACTCTTCCTCTGCGCCAAGTTCGGTTGCGCCGGGGGCCACGGCGACTATTTCTTGGGCGGGAACAAACAAAACTATTACTTGGACTGTGGTTGCCCAAGACTTGTTGGGCAACCAAAGTTCAATCAGTGGATCGTTTTTAGCCCAGACCAGTCCGTGTCCGTGATCAAGAAAATATTCATGAGCGCCTTTAACTGGGGGCGCGAATTGCAACAGCGCTATAACGCAATTCACGGGTCGAGTTTGGCGGCAGCAATAACGCTCTACGGGTTTCTTGCGCTCTTCGCTTTATTAATTCTCGCGGTGGCGATAATCGGTTTGATCGCGGGAGGTCAAAAAGGGTTTGCCAAAGAAGTCGTCGGTGATTTAGGGATTACCGGGTCGTCCGCTAACTCGATTAGCAAAACCATTCAATCTGCCCAAACCAGTCATCGACTCGGAACGATAATAGGAGTGCTGGGAATTTTATGGCTGGGTTCTAGTTTTGCCCTGGCGATCACGCACGCCTTCAACGCCGCTTGGGGTATTACTGGTCTAGGAATGATCTCGCGCGGGCGAGGGCTCTTATGGCTCGCGGGATTTTCTGCTCTCGCGCTAGGGGAATTATTGTTCTCTTCCCTCTGGTCGCTACTGCCAGATTTCTTGTCGCCTCTGTCCGTACTGCTCGGCCTAGTGATAAATAGTGCTCTGTGGTTTTGGACTTCGTGGATGCTCCCGCGCCGAAAAGTTCCGTGGCGGGTCGTCTTAGTCCCCTCGGTAATCGCCGCTGCGCTATTTGAAATACTTAAATTTATCGGCACTTTCGTAGTTCCCCGCTTAGTAAGTAGCTCGTCTGAACTTTACGGAAGCTTAGGATTAGTTTTTGCCTTGCTCGCGTGGCTACTGATCATAGGTCGGCTAATTGTTTATTTGGCTGTCGTCGAGGCGTGGCGAGGAGAAAAAGAGGTCTCGGCCTAATCAGGGTTGCAAGCGCACGATTTCCCAAACAAAAGAAGAATTTTTGCGGTATACCAAACGATCGTGCAGTCGGTCGTCGCGGTGCACCCAAAACTCCACTTCGTTGGGAGTAATTAAATACCCGCCCCAAAACTCAGGAAGGGGAATGTCGTCGCGATCGCCAAACCGCTCACGAACTTTTTCGACTTCAGCCTCTAAAGTCTCTCGGTCTACTACTGGAGTTGACTGGTGTGAAGCCCAAGCCGAAAGCTGACTTTCTCGGGGCCGACGGCTCCAGTAATCGACTGATTGTTCGGAAGACAGTTTCACTACCGACCCGGTTGCACGAATTTGGCGTTGTTGTTCGCGCCAATAAATAACTATTGCCGCCACCGGATTAGCCGCGAGTTCGATGGCCTTGCGGGAGGTGTAGTTAGAGTAAAACCGAAACCCGTCTTTGGATACCCCCCGCAACAGAACCATACGGGCCGAAGGGACCCCCGCTTGGTCGGCGGTCGCGACCATCATTGAATCCCACTCCCCCACTTGGGCTACTTTGGCTTCATCGATCCAGCGCTCCACTTGCTCCATGGGGCTAGGAGCAAAATCACTAACAGAAATAAGAGCCATGAGCGCAGAGTACCGTGGGATGACCAATAATCACGAGCAGGAGTACGTACATGGCTTTTCATCACGTTGCCATTGCCACCCGAGACCTTGACGCGACCCACCATTTTTATACTGAGGTGATGGGTTTTACTTTGGTCAAAGTTGAAGCCGGAGCTGCTCCGGAGGGGGGATGGGCCCGACATCTTTTTTATGACACCGGCAACGGTGAATGCTTGGCGATTTGGGATATCAATGACGATCCGGCTGTCCCCGCGCAGTTCGAAACTTCTATTAGTCGAGGCTTGGGCTTACCTTCGTGGACTAATCACATCGCCTTTAACGCGCCCGACTTGGCCGACCTCGATGGGGCCCAACAGCGCTGGCTCGATCAGGGCTACCCGGTACTACGCGTAAATCACGGCTGGTGTACATCGATTTATATTGACGACCCCAACGGGATTGCCGTTGAGTTCTGTTGTACTACTCAAGTTTTTACCGATAACGATCGAGAACTAGCCGAGCAGCTACGCGTCGCCGATCAACCACCCCTGAGCGACCCTCCTATTCCGGAAATAATTATGCCCGCCAGTTTGTCCAACTAACCCGACCAGTAGGTGATTTAAAAATGGATTTTTCTCTTAGCCCTCAAGCCGAAGAATATCGCGACCGTTTAGCGGCATTTATTACCGAGGTCGTAAACCCAGCCGAAGAAATTTACGCGCAGCAAGTAAAAGAGATCGGAGACCCGCATGCTTCGCCACCGATAATGAACGAATTGAAAACCCAGGCTCGCGCCCGCGGGTTATGGAATCTTTTTCTTCCTGATTCTGAGCACGGAGCGGGGCTAACCAATACCGAGTACGCCCCGCTTTGCGAACTTATGGGACGCAGTCTGCTCGCGAGCGAAGCCACCAACTGCTCGGCTCCCGACACTGGAAATATGGAAATCCTCCACCAGTTCGGAACTCCACTACAGCGCGAACAGTTTCTTGACCCTTTGCTAAACGGAGAAATTCGCTCTTGTTTTGCCATGACCGAGCCGTGGGTGGCCAGTAGTGACGCCACTAATATCGCCAGCACTATTGAACGAGATGACGATCACTACCTAATCAATGCCCATAAGTGGTGGACTAGTGGGGCTGCTTCGCCCAACTGTCGCTTCGCAATCTTGATGGGTGTATCTGACCCCAACGCCGACTCGCATCGCCGGCACTCGATGATTTTGGTGCCGTTTGATACTCCGGGCTTTAGCATCGTGCGCACACTTCCGGTGTTTGGCCATGACGCGGGTGGGGGGCACTGCGAAACGCTGTTCGAAAATGTTCGAGTACCCGCGCAATATCTTTTGGGCGAAGAAGGCGGTGGATTCGCCATCGCCCAAGCTCGCCTCGGACCAGGAAGAATTCATCACTGCATGCGGGCAATAGGGGCGGCGGAACGAGCGCTTGAACTTATGTGTGCTCGCGCCCAGCAGCGCGTGGCGTTTGGTAAGCCATTAGCCGACCAAGGTGCGGTGCAGCGCGATATTGCTGAGTGCCGCATTGAAATAGAGCAGGCTCGGCTGCTTACCATGAAAGCCGCTTGGCTAATGGACACCGTGGGGGTAAAAGGAGCCCGGATAGAAATTTCGGCCATCAAAGTAGTAGCCGCCCGAGTTGCTACTGCAGTAATCGATCGGGCGATTCAACTCTTTGGTGGCGCGGGAGTATCGGACGATTGGCCGTTAGCGCAAATGTGGACTTACGTACGTACCGTTCGCTTAGTTGATGGCCCCGACGATGTTCATCTGATGCAAATTGCGCGACGGGAGTTACGGCCTTACGAAGGCTTTCGCGTTTAAGTTTCTTCGTGCGTAGAACCGTGAGTGACTAAAGGCGATTGCGCTAACGCCACCGTCCCTAGCACCGCCGCCGCGATAGCCACCAAGACGACTATCCACTCGAGCGCCCCTTGAGCACCGATGGTTTCTCCAAATAGCACTACTCCCAAAAACGCGCTCAAGGCGGGGTTGGCTACCGCTATTACTGGGAGCGAAGCGGCGACGTGGCCGGCTTGGAACGCGCTCTGGTTGACGATTAATCCGATGATCGAAACCGCCACCAATACGTAGAGTTGCCAATGAGTAAATACTTCGACTATTCCTCCGTCCAAAAGATCGACGGTTGACTTGGTGAGTACGGCAGTGAATCCATAGATTGTTCCGGTCGCCAGCCCAAACCAAAACGCCCGGCGGTTAGGGGGGACACTCGGCCGGCGTCCCCAAAGTAAAGCCAGAGAAACCAGCGCCGCTACTGCCACCCCGGTGGCGACCCAACCTAAGACGGGGGCGCTTGAGTTGTTGCCGGTGGGATTACCCACAATCAAAAATGTCGCCAGCCCAATAGTCACCATAAGAGCGGGGATTATTTCACGGCGCCCGATGCGTTGTTTTTCAACAAATGCCGCCAGAGGCACCGAAAACAACAAACCGCTGACCATTAGCGGTCCGACTAAAAGAAGCGAGCCAAACCCTAAAGCCAGCGCCTCAAAAAGATAGGCCCCAACATCGATTAGAACTCCCAGTAACCAGAGGGGTTTTTTGGCCAAAGCCTTAATGAGTCGAAACGACAAAGACAATTCGGGTGATTGCTGAAAGGCGATTCTCTGTTGAGTAACAGAAGCGATGGCGTAAAAAAGCCCAGCCGTTAGCGCAAAGATGACCGCTAAAATCGTATTAGACATTTTTTTCTGAACTAATTCCGTGGTCGCGTAATGGACCCACGGTTAGACCTCGGGTCGTTATCTCTTGACTAATGAGCGGGAGTGAGCCCAAGGTATTACGCCAAGAGTCTTGGTACGATTCTCCGTCGGTGTCGTGTAACAAAATTGTTCCCCCGTCGAGGTAGCGCTTAACGACATCGTCTCTTATCGATTCGGGAGTGGCTTCTTTGCGCCAGTCTCGCCCCCACGCCGTCCAGAGAACAGTGCGAAGTCCGACTTGTTTGGCTTTGCGTAAAGCGGTCCCGGAAAGAATTCCAAAGGGAGGGCGAAACCACATAGGAACCGCGCCAGAAAGATCAGTCAACGTATCGAGTGCGCGCTCAATGTCGTCGCGCACCGCTTGGGGTCGGCGGCGCAAAACATTCAGATGCTCATCTCCGTGTACTGCTATTTCGTGGCCCGCGGCCGCTATTTCTCCCACCAAGCCCGGGGCGAGTCGGGCTTTGGTTCCGAGCATAAAAAATGTGGCCTTCCAGCCCAGATCGTCAAGGGCGGAGAGGATGGCGGGAGTAGAAGCCGGGTCGGGGCCGTCGTCAAAGGTAAGCGCCACATGGCCGGTCCGCCCGCGACCAACCAGATTGGGAGTTAGCCGGTAGCCGATGGGGGAAACCCCCGCCAAAGCGGGACCCGCATGGAAAGCGGTCAACCCCGCCGCGCCCACGACCACTACCCCGCCGACCACTATCGGAGCAATCACCGCAACTGCCCTAGGGGTTGGATCTGTAGTCCTTTAGTTTGCGCTTGCTGGTAAAACTTTTCCAGACTCGCCTTCACCGCGGTGGCCGATTTTTTACGAGCGTCAAGTAAATAAATTTTCCGGTCACGCAAAGTAGGAACTGTGGGCGGTAAAAACTTAGTATTGGCTCGCACTAACTTTGATTTAATTTTACCAGTACGGCAATAAAACTCATCAAAGGCATCGATACTCCGACCAGGCATAAAAACTTTGGGGGACAAGCCGCTAGCCTTGGCGAGGGCAAGAGAAGCGGTGTCGCAGTCGTCACGCGACCGGACCCACCGCAAGGTGCGGCTCACACCCATGCCGCCGTTAACGATATCAAAATTAGAATCCGTTAGCTGGTGTAAAATTTCGTGCGAATTACGAGCCACTTTCGCATCAACAATCACGCTCGCGTTAATTTTATGGATCGCGTTGTCTAACGCCCGGTTATTAAGTTCGCGTTGATCGACCCGCACTCCAAGGTAGACCGTGTTAGTGACCCCTTTAGGCGCTTTAGCCACTCCCACGCCTAGAGCAGCAACTCCGTGGACTCCAATAGTTAAAACTGCATAAAGGATCACCAACACTGCTGCTGCCGACCCGAGTCGCCGCATCCCACGCGGCGAATCAAAGGGGGCCATCAGGGCCGCTGAGTCAGTAGCGCTCGCAAGTTCCTCCACCGATTCGGCGGGGTCACTCACAAACAAAGCGTGTCCGGCGGCGATCATTTCGTCGCGCTTCGAGCCTGGAGTTGTGGTGTCAGCCAATGCATCGGCCAATTCGGCCTTGTTGTTTACTCGACGCGTGACTCCGGCTTGAGCCATAACTCGGGCATTATCTTTCCCGTGGCCGGCGATTGATTGATAAGAAATGACGGGCAAACCCGCAGCGAAGGCCTCCATAGCCGATAACCCGCCGGCATTTTCGACCAGAGCATCACTGGCGGCCATTAGCGAAGGCATTTCTTCAGTCCAACCCAAAATTGTTCCGGAAAAACTTTCGGCCAATAAATTGGCTCGTAAATTTTTGTCTTGGCCGCAGACCACAATCGGGTGATACTCCGGTCCACACCCAGCTATTGCTTGGGTTGTGCTCTTGAGGTCGCCTACCCCCCAAGACCCCGCAACAACCAACACCGCTCGCGTGTGGGGTTCAATGCCTAAACGGCGACGGGTATCGTCACGCGTTACGTAAGAGAAATTAAATCGTTCGGGAACCAACGGGCCGGTAGCCACGCTGGTATGGCTGCCACGTTGATTGGCGCGCGCGGCCGATTCGGGACTAACCGCGAGATGGAGATCAACCCCGGGGTGCACCCAAAGCGAGTGAACGGCAAAGTCGGTAAGAAAAGTAGCGACGGGTACTTTTAGCCAGTGCTTAGCGCGCATACGCCCAAGGACTAATGAAGCCAGCGGGTAAGTAGAGACAATGGCATCGGGGCGAGTCTGAAGGAGAACGCGGCGAATCGGGCGTCGGGTTAATAGCCCCATCGCCCAAACTACTGGCGCCCACAAAAATGCTCCGCCGCGACTGAAGGCCTGGTAAGTCAGGTCGTAAGTCCAGGCGAAGTGTCGGAGTTGGAACTTGTAACTCCAGCGAACTACTCCCCCGAGGCGAAACGGGATCATCTCCATGTAATCGACTATCTCGGCTGAGTTCCCTTGCGAGATAAGTCGAGCGGACAATTCTTTAGCCGCTCCGTCGTGACCGGCGCCCATCGACGCGGAAACAATCAAGATTTTGCGAGCCATAAGCCCTTACGCTACTTGACCCAAGACAAACTTAAGCCCAAAAATAACATCCAGCTGGCCTTGAAGACTTCGACTCGCTTTAAGTAGGTATCAGCACGAGCAGCGATCGTGTGCCATTATCAGGCGATAAACACCGCCAATAAAATTGAAAGGAGAAACTATGGCAAGTAAACGCCCGGCCAAGAAAACGACCAAGAAGGCTCCGGCCCGTAAGGCGGCCAAGAAGGCTCCGGCCCGTAAGGCGGCCAAGAAGGCTCCGGCGAAGAGACGCCCGGCCAAGAAAACATCTTCGGTAAAGATTGCTCCCTCGGCGGTGGCTGATACCCGCTCGTGGTGGGATCGACTCATTGGCAAGCCCTAATCAAGATAGCGTTGCGGCGTGAGTTGGATGAACAAAAAATCCGAAATGGTGGACGCGACTAAAGCGTTGCCGGGACGATCTTCTTCAATGCCCGTTCCCGAGCACCACGATGTGTTGGGTTCACCGTTAACTGGGCCCTTCGCACCCAACTTGGCTCGAGCCGAATTTGCGCTGGGGTGCTTTTGGGGTGCCGAGCGATTATTTTGGACTATTGCCGGAGTAACAACCACCGCGGTGGGTTACGCGGGAGGATTTACCGAAAACCCCACCTACGAAGAAGTCTGCTCGGGACGAACTGGCCACACTGAAACTGTGCTCGTCATTTTTGATCCCGAAATCTGCCCCTACGAAAATCTACTTAAGGTTTTTTGGGAGTCCCATAACCCAACTCAAGGAATGCGTCAGGGCAACGACGCCGGAACCCAGTACCGGTCAGCGATATTTACCACCACTCCCGAACAAGCCCAGCAAGCCCAGCAGTCGGCCCAGGCTTTTCAAGTAATGCTCACTGCTGCAAGTCTCGGGGCTATTACCACCGAGATCGCTCCGGCCGGAAAGTTTTACTACGCCGAGCCTTACCACCAGCAGTATCTCGACAAAAACCCCGGCGGCTACTGCGGCCTGGCCGGAACTGGGGTTACTTGTGCAATCGGGAACTTTATCCCCGAGTAATAAAACCGACCCCTAATAGAACCAGGACTCCTAATGGCTGACACTCCAGCAGTACTCCAGCGTTCACGGCAAGGCCAAGCAGAAATACTGTGCCTTAATCGCCCCGACGCTCGCAACGCAATGAATCCTGAGTTGTCCTTAGCCATAGAAAATGCTCTTGACGACATCGAAAACGATAACGAAGTCGCCGTAGTAATTATTACTGGTTCGGGCCCAGTATTTTGTGCGGGTGCAGACCTTAAAGTTGTTGCCCGGGGAGAAGGTTTGGCAATCAACGCTCCCAAAGGTGGGTTCGGTGGTTTAGTGCAGCGTGATTTTCCTAAACCAATTATCGCCGCGGTCAACGGACCGGCTTTAGCGGGTGGGTTCGAGTTAGTTTTGGCCTGTGACTTAGTAGTAGCTGCCGAAACCGCCACTTTCGGACTACCCGAAGCCAAGCGGGGTTTGCTAGCCGCGGCGGGAGGGCCCATTCGTCTCGCCCGTCGAGTTCCGCTCGCTACTGCTTTGGAGATCGTCATGACCGGCGACCCCATCACCGCCCAGCGAGCCCTTGAGTTGGGATTAGTCAACCGCTTAACCGACACGCCCGACCAAGTAGTAGCCGAAGCGGTGGCCCTAGCCGAACGCATCGGCGAAAACTCTCCGGCGGCGGTGCGGGCGGGCAGGAGACTCACGCGCGCGGCAGCCGAAGTGTCTGAGGGCGAGGCCTGGACGCTCAACGCGCAACTAGCGGCCGAAGTCTTTCGTAGCGGTGACGCCATCGAAGGGGCGACCGCCTTCGCCGAAAAGCGCCCTCCCGTTTGGAATAGTTAAATATCAGCCTAAGAAAGGTTTACAAATAAAGGATTTTCAACAATACGACGCTGGGAGCGATCACTCCTAAGATTAGATAGTGACCGCAGACACCCCTTCGCTAACTACTGATGAGGTAACCGACTCATTACGGGTAGAAGATCTCGCCGAGGCAAGCGGACTATCGATCGATACTATTCGCTTCTACCAAAAACGCCACCTGATCCCCGCCCCGAAGCGTCGCGGCCGAGTGGCGTGGTATTCGTCCGAACACATAACTCGAATTAATCGCATCCGAGAGTTGCAAGAAAGTGGACTTTCGCTGGCACTCATCCGGAGGCTGCTTGACGGCGAATTAAATCCCGCCGACGCCCCGCTGGCAGTGGCGGTGGCTTTTGAGGTTGGGGGCGAACTCATCACTCGCGCCGAGCTCGCCCAGCGCACGGGTGTACCCGACGAGATTTTGGTGACTATTGCCAATCAAGGTTTGCTGCGCCCACAAATTAAAGATGGGGTTGAATATTTTTCTGCCCACGACGTTTCCGTTATTACCGCCGGAGTGCGATTACTCGATGCCGGATTACCGTTTTCGGCGTTGCTCAGTCTGGCTCAACGCCAACACGAAATGACCAGGGCGGTTGCCGTCGACGCGGTGGAAATGTTTGACCAATACGTGCGGTCTCCACTGCAAGAGAAGGACTTATCTGACGACGAGCGCGCGCAAGC
>Ga0049085_10001199_pt1 | contig 10296 bp, 11 predicted proteins | sample GreLakmeSU08MSRF_FD_66721 | JGI IMG/M metagenome (GOLD analysis project Ga0049085, IMG submission 66721) | Freshwater lentic microbial communities from great Laurentian Lakes, MI, USA - Great Lakes metaG SU08MSRF | ecosystem: Environmental > Aquatic > Freshwater > Lake | place: Great Lakes... | reverse complement strand
GGCTCTGCTTGAGACCACAGTCGAGCAGTGCGTCGGCGATCTTGTACGACAGTGGACCCGGGTTGATGATCGGCACCGGCAGGTGCTCCGCGAGGTACGCGTGCGACTGATGCATCGTCGTCGAGCCGAGGCAGATCACGTCCGCGCCGTCTTCCTCCACAAGCTTCATCGCCGCATCGAGCAGCTTCGGAAAGACAACCTCTTCCTTGCCACCAAGCAGATTGACGACGTCCGGCGGGGTGTCGATGTGGCGGATGCCAGCGAGCTTCGACTCGAGGCCGAGCTCGTGGACGCCCTTCTTATAGAGCGATGCCCACGGTGCCCACTGTGTCAGCACACCAAACTTGTTGCCGAGCATCAGAGCCGTCAGATACGAGGTGCGGCCAGGGCCGATGACCGGGATATCGAGCTCGCAACGAATTGCGTTGACACCCGAGTCGCTCATCGTGTCGATGCAGATCGCGTCGTAGCCGTCGTTCTGGATCCGCAGCGCGCACTCAAGCATCGCGAGGTCGGCGAGAATCCAATCGTGGTAGTTCTCGTACCACTGTGGGCCAGCCGAAACAGGGACATATTCGAACTCGATGCCTGGCCCCCAGCTGACGGACTGCTGCTGTTGACGCCGGCCCGCGAGGCCCGTCTCGTCAAAAGCGAATGGGACAAGAACTGCGATGCGCTTCATGGTGCTCTCCTCTACTGATTGACCGGTCTAGCCGGCTAGTTCGCGAACGTCTGTCAGACAGCCGGTGACCGCAGCAGCGGCGGCCATTGCCGGACTCACAAGGTGCGTGCGTCCGAGCCGCCCCTGCCGTCCTTCGAAATTTCGGTTGGACGTCGAGGCGCAGCGCTCACCTGGCTCGAGGATGTCCTCGTTCATACCCACACACATCGAGCAGCCAGCATCGCGCCACTCGGCTCCCGCCGCGATAAAGACGTCGGCCAGCCCACGCGCCTCGGCCGCCGCCTTGACGGCCATCGAACCCGGCACGACGAGCGTGCGTACCGCAACCGTGCGATCCCGCAAGACCTCTGCCGCCGCCTCAAGATCCTCGATCCGACCGTTGGTACACGAGCCAATAAAGACGCGATCGACAGGCACCCCGACCAGCGATTGACCGGCCGTCAGACCCATGTAGGCCAGAGCGCGGACATCACCGTCATCTTTCGCGTCGGGCACAGTGTCGCCAATTTGGATCGACTGCCCCGGGTTGGTACCCCAGGTGATCGCCGGCGAAATCGCCGCTACGTCAACCGTCACCTCGCGATCGAAGCTGGCGTCGGCGTCCGTCACATAACGACGCCAACCGTCAACTGCGGTCTCGAAATCTGCGGGCACACACTCGCGGCCCTCCAGGTAAGCAAACGTCGTGTCGTCGGCAGCCACCAGCCCCGCCCGGGCACCCGCCTCGACCGTCATGTTGCAGACCGTCATGCGCCCCTCCATCGAGAGGTCGCGGATCGCGTCGCCGGCATATTCGATGAAGTGCCCTGTGCCGCCGGCGGTGCCGAGCTGCCGAATCATCGTCAGTACCATGTCTTTCGCCGTCACACCGAAGCCGCGCGGACCATTAAAAGACACGCGCATCGTCGGCTGCTCGGACTGCACGAGCGTCTGCGTTGCGAGCACATGACCAACCTCGCTGGTGCCAATCCCGAAGGCGAGCGCGCCGAAGGCACCATGCGTTGAGGTGTGCGAATCGCCGCACATAATCGTCATGCCGGGTTGCGTCAGCCCGAGGTCCGGACCGATCACATGGACGATGCCTTGGCCCTGCGAACGGTAGGGACGCATCGGAATCTGAAAGTCAGCGCAATTGCGCTCCAGCATCTCGACCTGCAAGCGCGCCATGTCGTCAACGATCGGCAGGCCCCGATTGGCCGTCGGGACGGAATGGTCGGCCGTGGCGATGGTGCGGTCGGGGCGGCGAACACCGAGCTTCGCAAGTCGCAGCTCGTCGAAGGCCTGCGGACTCGAGACCTCTTGGACGAGATGGAGATCACAGAAGATCAGGTCGTCCGCGACGAGGTGGTCGTCCCAGATCTTTCCAATCGCAGTGCGAGCAGCCACGGTCAGGATCGTACGGCCGGAACGCCAAAAAGGGAAATCATCTGCTCCTTGCCTGTTTGATCATTTCCCGCCACCATGCACGGTGAGGAAAGGGGCGGACCATGGCGGACCGACTGGCAGGCAAGGTGGCATTGATCACGGGCGGTGGCTCGGGTATCGGCGCGGCGACAGCACGACGATTCGTCGACGAGGGCGCACAGGTTGTGGTTGCCGACCTCAACGTTGACAGCGCCGAGGCCGTCGCCAGCGAACTTGGTGGGGATACCATCGGTGTCGCCATCGATGTCGTTGATCGCGCCTCGATCCGAACCGCCATCGAGCGCACGGTCGCCGAGTTTGGTGGGCTCGACGTGCTCGTCTGCAATGCGGGCGTCACCATCGTCGGCAGCGTCATGGACCTGACCGAGGACGAGTGGGACAAAGAGCTCGACACGAATCTCAAGAGCGTGTTCCTCTGCGCGAAGGAGGCCTGGGAGCACCTCGCCGCGCGCGGCGGTGGCTCGATCCTGTCGACCGCCTCGATGGCGGGCCAGTGGGCGATCCCGGCCGACGCCGCATATTGCGCCTCGAAGGCGGGGCTGATCATGCTGACCAAGTGCATGGCTCTCGATGGTGCCAAGCAGAACATTCGTGCCAACTGCATCTGCCCGGGCTTTACGAACACACCGATGATCGATGGCTACTTCAACGATCAGCCCGACCCCGCAGCGGCCCGGAAGTTTGCCGAGAACCTCCACCCGCTTGGTCGACTCGGCGAGCCCGTCGATCACGCCAACGCCTTCGTCTACCTCGCGTCGAACGAGGCCAATTGGGTAACCGGCACCGAGCTCAACGTCGACGGCGGCATCACCTGTGGGATCTGGGGCGGCTGATGTCACAAAGGGGTCAGACCCTTTTGTGACATCTCGATTGGCAATAACCGATGGGCTTTGCCTGATGGCGCGAAGATGTCACAAAAGGGTCTGACCCCTTTGTGACATCTCGATTGGCGATAACCGATGGGCTTTGCCTGATGGCGCGAAGATGTCACAAAAGGGTCTGACCCCTTTGTGACATCAGCCCTCGAGCGTCAGCAGCACTTCGCCGTCGCGCGTCCACGTCTGCGTCATCGGCACCTTGGCTTGATGAAACAGTCCGAGCTGTGGGCAGCGCCGATCGGACTCGCGGGCGAGCGCCTCAACACGTTCGATCGACTCCGGTGTCTGCACGCGTAGCTCGAGGCCGACGTGGAGAAACTCGGGTTGACGATCGGGGTCGCCGTCGAGCAGTCCGCGCAGGTCGAGATCGGACTGCGCACGAATCTCGAGGCCGTCGAGCTGGAAGCCCTGGTCCTGCGCGGTGATCGCGATCGCAACGTTCGCACACGAGATCAGCGCCGCCAATTGGTACTGCACGGGCGTCCAGCCCGTGTCGCCACCGGCGAGCGCGCCCGCCACGAAATCGAGTGGCTCGTCGGCAACGATCGGCTCGTGGTCCTTGACCGTCATGCTGCACGCGAGCCCGCCGAGCGACGTCAGGCGAACCTTGGTGATCGCGATGTGATCGGGCTGCTCGTCGGCCATGGCTACTTGACCTCGACGCCCTCGGCCTCGCACTCGGCGAAGACCTCGCGGGCGATGCGGAAGCCTTCGACGCCCGCCGGGATGCCGGCGTAGATCGCGAGCTGGATCAGCGCGTCCTGGATCTCGGCCTTCGTCACACCATTCGTGATCGCGCCGCGTAGGTGGAGACGGAACTCGTGCATGCGGTTGAGCGAGCCAATCATCACGAGATTCATCAGCGAGCGATCGCGCTTGCTCAGTGCCGAACGACCCCAGCCGGCACCCCAGCAGTACTCGGTAACGAGGCGCTGAAAGTCCATCGAAAACTCGTCGGCATTCGCCAGCGAGCGCTCCACGTACTCCTCACCGAGGACCTCCTTGCGGATCCGCAGGCCAGTCTCAAATAGCTCATCGCTCATCGGGTGTCTCCTCCCAATCGGTTGCCTGCACCCTAGCCGTTCTGTCGAGCAGCCTTCGCGACGAAGGTAGACATTTGCTGCCCGGAGGTATTACCGAATAGGATCTCACCATGGTTGACCAAGAAACTCTCGAACGTGAGGCGATGATCCGTGAGGGCGTCACCGAACTTTGTAAACAGTTCCCCGGCGAATACTGGCGAGAACTCGACCGTGAACAGGGCTACCCGACCGAGTTCGTCAAGCGCCTCTCCGAGGACGGCTGGCTTGGAGCGTTGATCCCAGAGGAATATGGCGGCGGCGGACTCAGCGAGTCGGACGCGGCGATCATCCTTGAGGAGATCAACCATCAGGGCTGCAACTCAGGCGCCTGCCATGCGCAGATGTACATCATGGGCACCGTGCTGCGGCATGGCTCGGATGCGCAAAAGCAGCAGTACCTCCCTGGCATCGCCTCGGGCGAGATTCGCCTCCAGGCCTTCGGTGTGACGGAGCCCGACGCGGGCTCGAACACGCTCGCGATCCGCACCCGCGCCGTCCAGCAAGACGATGGATCGTGGGTCGTCGACGGCCAGAAGCTCTGGACGAGCCGCTTTTTCCACTCGGACATGATGCTCCTGCTCGCGCGCACGTCGGAGCCCGTTGAGGGCAAGCCCAAGTGGTGGGGCCTCTCCACCTTCCTCGTCGATCTACGCGAGGCTGGCGATTCGATCGACGCACGCCCGATCCGCACGATGATGAACCACGCCACCTGCGAGGTCTTCATCAAGAACCTCAAGTTGCCAGCCGAGGCACTCGTTGGCGAAGAGGGCATGGGCTTCCGCTACATCCTCGATGGCATGAATGCCGAGCGCATCCTAATCGCCGCGGAGTGCATTGGTGACGGTCGCTGGTTTGTCGAGAAGGGCGCTGCTTATGCAACTGAGCGTGAAGTCTTCGGGAAGCCAATCGGCTCGAACCAGGGCGTCCAGTTTCCAATCGCCCGCGCCCATGCCGCCGTTGAGGCTGCTGACCTGATGCGCCGTCGTGCGTCCGAACTGTTCGAGGCCGGCGAGCCCTGTGGCGCCGAGGGCAACATGGCAAAGCTGCTCGCCTCGGAGGCCTCGTGGCAGGCCGCCAACGCCTGCATCGACGCCCATGGTGGCTTTGGTTTTGCCGAGGAGTACGACGTGGAGCGCAAGTTCCGCGAGACGCGCCTGTACATCACCGCACCGATTAGCAACAACCTCGTGCTCGCCTTTTTGGGCCAGCACGTGCTCAAGATGCCTCGCTCCTACTAGGATCACATCTACCACTCGAGGGAGAGAAGACGATGGCTGAAGTCGATATCGATGGCGTCAAGATCTGGTTCGACGTTCATGGCGAGGGCACGGAGCACCTGCTGCAGATCGGCGGCGCAGGCTTCGCGCACGAGAACTTTGGCTTCGTCACCCACCTGATGACGCCGCACTTCAAGGTCATCGAGACCGACCTCCGCGGTTATGGCAATTCGGAGCGCCCTGAGCAGAAGTACTCGATGGAGCTCTGGGCCGACGACCTCAAGGCCGTCCTCGATGCCGCCGGTATCTCGAAGACGCACGTCCACGGCACCTCGATGGGTGGCATGGTGGCGCTGGCGTTTGCTGGCCGACACCCCGAGTACGTCGATCGCCTGATCCTCGACTGCCCAATGGCGAAAAGCGACTACATGGCGAGCTGTCACTGGGATGTCTGGGCCGCACTAGCCGAGGCCCAGGGCATGGGCGGTCGCGGTCTGGCTCAGGAGATCGCCTCCAAGTGCCTGTCGCGCGCATTCCTCGATACGCCCGCGGGCGACGAGACGGTGGGCGTCATCCAGGGCGTGCTCGAGCGCAACTGCTCGGTGCCCGTGTTTGTTGGAGCCTGCAATGCGATGCGTGACATGGATCTGCGTCCGTACGCCGCTAAGGTGACTGCCGAGACGCTCGTGATGGTCGGCTCGGAAGATTGTCTGACGCCGATCGATGCGGGTCCCGACGGTGCTGGTGCACGCTGGATTCACGAGAACATCGCGGGCTCGCAGTTCTACATCGTTGAGGGTTCGGGCCATACGAATCTGATGGAGCAGCCAGAACTGTCCGCAGACGTCGTGATCCGCTACTTCCAGGGCGAGAACGTCGGCAACGCGTAAGCGTCTGCTCGACGCCTCCTGATGGATACCGTCAACCTCGGCAGCACTGGGCTTCGAGTCTCGCGCGCCTGCTTGGGCACGATGACGTTTGGACGGCAGGCGAATGAGGCCGAGGCAACGCGGATCGTCGATCGTGCGCTCGAGGCGGGCATCACGTTTATCGACACGGCGGACGCGTATCCGATTCCGCCGGATATCGCGACAAACGGTCTGACCGAGGAGATCCTCGGCAAGATCATCGAGGGCCGCCGCGATCAGGTCGTGCTCGCTACGAAGTGTCACTTTCCGATGGGGCCGGCGGCGCATCAGAGCGGCAACGGGCGTCTGCATATTCGCCGCAGCGTCGAGGCGAGCCTGCGGCGTCTACGCACCGACTGGATCGACCTGTTTCAAGTCCATCAGATGGACGAGCACACGCCCGTCGAGGAGACGCTCGATGTGCTCGAGGATCTGCGCCGCGAAGGCAAGATCCTCTTCGGCGGCTCGTGTAACTTCAGCCCCGCTGCGACTGCTGGTGCAGCGATCGCTGCGGCACGTCTTGGCGTTGAGGGATTCGCGTGTCTGCAGCCGCGCTACAACCTGCTGCACCGCCACTGCGAGCATGCGACCTTCCCGATCGCCAAGGCGGAGGGCATCGGCGTGATTCCCTACAACCCGTTGGCTGGTGGCTTTCTGACCGCCAAGCACCGTGGGAGCCGCCCCGATCAGGATCCGCCCGATGGTCGCTTCTCGCTGCCCGGCATGTCGGGCAAGACGTATCGCCGCCGCTATTGGAACGACGTTGTCTTCGAGAAGGCCGAGCGCATTTTCGCGCTCTGCGACGAGGCAGGCCTTGCGCCCGCCAGGGTTGCCGTTGGTTGGGTCTTGGCTCAGGAGGCCGTGACGGCTCCGATTCTCGGGGCTTCCAACGCGGCGCAACTCGACGACGTCTTGCCCGCCTTCGACGAGCCGCTCTCGGTCGAGCTCCTGGCCGCGCTCGATCAGGCAACGCGCGACAGCACGTTGGACTGGGCACAATGAGCGACACCGAAATCCAGGCCGAGCTCGCTGCCGTGGCACGCGACCTCAATGTCCAGCGGGCGACGCTGCGTTTGAGTTCTGACACGTCGGTCTTTCCGATCGCCTATGAGCACTGCGAGCCGGGCACGCATTCGATTCGCGACACACCGCGTCTTGATATGTCCAGGCAGCCCGTCGTCCTGAAGATGCAGGCCGGTGCCAGCCAGGTCGTCGAGGACGACTGCGCGGTCGCTACCGACGATCCTGGCTATCACGAGATGCGCGAGATGTTCGGCGGCATGAAGGCGCAGATCGTGACCGCCAACCGCGACGCCGATGGCCAGATCATTGGCCTCTTGAGCGTGCACGACCTCACGTCGCCGCGCACCTGGACCGATGCCGAGGCCGCTCGCGCCCGCGCCGCCGCTGACCGCCTCGAGGAATTGACACGCTGATGGCCGAGCACCACCTCGCACCCCCGATTCGTCGCTCGCTGGCCGAGGCTCCCGAGACGGGCCACAACCGCTGGCACCCTGACCTCGAGCCCGCGCTCGTCGTTGCTGACGGCGACGAGATTCTTGTCGACTGCCGCGATGGACTCGATGGCCAGATCGTCGTCACGAGCGTCGATGCCGATCTGCTGGCGATGGACCTCAATCGCCCCCACCCGATGACGGGCCCCATCTTCGTGGAGGGCGCCGAGCCTGGCGATGTCCTGCAGGTTGACATCATCGAGGTCCGCACCGACACGTTCGGCTCGACGCCCGTCATCCCCGGCTTCGGACTGCTCGCCGACCGCTTTCCCGACCCGTACCTCGTCACCTGGGGCCTGCACAACGGCGCCGCGACGAGCGGTCGCCTGCCGGGCATCACGATTCCCGAGGACGCCTTTATCGGCGTGATTGGGGTGGCTCCCTCTGCCGAGCGCCTCGCCCATTGGACCGCGCGCGAGGCTGCCATCGACGCCCTGCCACCAACGGCCGACGGCGCCGCGCCGACCCACGAGCCGTACGCCTCGACAGGCGTCCGCACGATTCCGCCACGCGAGCTCGGTGGCAACCTCGATGTGATGCAGATCCGCACCGGCTCGACGCTGTTTCTACCCGTCGACGTGCCCGGCGCGCTGTTGTCGCTCGGCGATATCCACTTTGCCCAGGGCGACGGCGAGGTCTGCGGCTGCGCCATCGAGACGCATGGTCAGGCGCGCATCCGCGTCTCGTCGCATCGCAACGTGCGACACCGCCCGACCACGCCGCTGATCGAATCGACGGAGCCCGCCTTCCGTGCTGGTCGTCGCCACATCTCGACTACCGGCATGCCAATCGACGAGGACGGACGCATCCACCCGATGGATACGACACTCGCCGCCAAGAACGCAATCGAGCTGATGATCCAGTGGCTCGGTGACGAAGCCGGCCTGACGCGGGAGCAGGCGTACGTCGTCTGCTCGGCCAGCGTCGACCTCCGCATCTCGGAGATCGTCGACGTCCCGCACCCCGTCGTGTCGGCCCTGTGCCCACTCGACATCTTCACCGAGATTCGCCCGCAACGCGGGTAATCGCGAATAACTGCAAAAGTCACTTCAGACAGATCAGGAGAACAGCATCATGGGCGTAGTCAAGGGTTGGGAAGGTCGCTTTTACGAGGACTTCGAAGTCGGCGACGTTTACCGCAGCCGCATGGGCCGCACGATCTCCGAGGTCGACAACACGTGGTTCACGAACCTGACCATGAACACGAACCAGTCGCACTTCAACGCGCCGTTCGCCGAGGCCTCGCCGTTCGGCAAGATTCTCGTCAACTCGGCGTTCACGATCGCGCTCGTCACGGGACTCTCGGTGACGGACGTGTCGGAGAACGCGATGGCGAACCTCGCCTGGAACGACATCAAGCTGCCCAACCCGGTCTTCGTCGGTGACACCCTGTGGTGCGAGTCCGAGGTCCTCGAGAAGCGCGAGTCGTCGAGTCGCCCGTACGTCGGCATCGTCGGCATTCGCTCGCGCGGCCTCAACCAGCGCAAGGAGGTCATCTGCGAGTTCCGCCGCACGATGATGATCTACAAGCGTGAGGGCGCCAAGAGCCCCGAGGTCTTCCCGATCACGGACACGGACTGGACCGTCTGATGCACGACCGGGCACACCTCAAGCAGGCGCCAGGCGCGTACTTCGACGCCGTCGACGCGAAGGACATGGAGGGAGCGTTGTCCTTCTTCGCACCCGACGCCACGTTCACGATCCAGAGCGCCCACGTCACGTTCGAGGCGCACGACGGAATCCGGAGCATGTTCGAGAACTTCTTCGGCGACTACTCCCACATCGAGCACAACATCACGAACATCGTGGTGGACGAGGCCGAGGGGAAGGCGTCGACGGAGCAGTCGTGCCCGCACGTCAAGACCGGCGGCGAACTCGACCACGTGATCACGTGCAACTTCTTCAGCTTCGATGAGGCCGGGAAGTTCAAGCGCGTGATCGTATGGATCGACGGCGTCTCGCCGTTGAGGGACTGATCCATGTCCCTCCGCGCGCGGCTTCAGAGCGGCAAGATTCTCGTCGCACCCGGTGCGTATGACGCCCTCACGGCCCGCCTGCTCGAGCAGGCGGGCTTTGAGGCCGTCTACCGCGGTGGCTATGCGGCCTCGGCCGCGGCCTTTGCCCTGCCCGATCTTGGCATCACCACCCTGACCGACATGGTCGACCACGCGCGACGCATGACGTCGGCCATCACGGTGCCTGTGATCGCCGATGCCGACACCGGCTACGGCGAGGTGCCGCAGGTGATCCACACGGTGCACGAGCTCGAGCGCGCCGGAGTGGCCGCGATCCAGTTTGAGGATCAGGTCTTCCCGAAGCGCTGCGGACACATGGAGGGCAAGAAGGTGATCCCGGCCGAGGAGATGGTCGTCAAGGTGCGCGCGGCACTCGATGCACGGCGCAACCCCGAGACCGTCATCATCGCGCGCTCCGACGCAACGGCCGTGACGGGCCTCGACGATGCCATCGCCCGCTCTCGCATGTACGCCGACGCGGGTGCAGACGTGATCTTTATCGACGCACCGACCAGCGAGGACGATCTCAAAGCGATCGCGGCTGGCGGAATCAACGCCGTCTTGATGGTCAACAT
>Ga0049085_10001198_pt1 | contig 10296 bp, 6 predicted proteins | sample GreLakmeSU08MSRF_FD_66721 | JGI IMG/M metagenome (GOLD analysis project Ga0049085, IMG submission 66721) | Freshwater lentic microbial communities from great Laurentian Lakes, MI, USA - Great Lakes metaG SU08MSRF | ecosystem: Environmental > Aquatic > Freshwater > Lake | place: Great Lakes... | reverse complement strand
GTAACAGTTTTGGCCATCGCTTCGCGAGTCTTTTTAATCAGGGGGAGTGTTGGTGAAGGCACTCCGCCGAACGTAACGGCTCCCACCGCGCTGTGAGCTTTCTTTTAAGCGGCGAATCACAAAACGCCCGATAGCCGCGCGAATCTCAAGGGCCAGCTCCAAACCAAGGCCCTTCTTCTCTCTCCGCCTCGTTCCACAGGGCCGCCTCGATGATGTCTGCCTCGGGCTCAGCGCGGACGATTAGGCGACGGATCATGCTTTGAGCTGCGCGCGAATTTCGTGGCGCTCCTCCTTGGTGAGCTTGGAGATTGCCTCGAAAATTTCGGCTTTGCTCATGGTGAAAAGATAACGCGGTTTCGCAGCAGTGTCAGTCGGGAATTTGGATCTGCGGCGGACGGCAGGCCATCACTTCTCGTCCGGCCTTTTGTCGTTCACCACACGCTTCGGTTTCGCCGCGTGCTGGTTCGGATAAAACTGTTTGTGGATCTCGAGCAGACGGCCGAGTTCCTTGATCGGCTCGACGTTGTCTTCCACACGCAGATCCACGTAGCGGTCGTTGGCGCGCGCGTAGCCGCCTTTCTCGCGCACGACGAGTAACGCGGCGGATTGCCGTCCGCGCCGGTCGCCGCCCGCCGCCTCCGCTGCATCGAGCGCGGCCACGAGCCAATCGGCCAGCTCGCCCTTCGCCGACGCACGCGCCTTCTCGAACGCCGCGGCCATTCCCTTCACCACCGATTCGCTAGCGAGCAGATTGCCCTGCGCGGCGAACTGTTTCCCCTCGATCTGCCCCGCCCAGTCGTGGCATTTCTCGCCGGTGAAACTCGCAACGCGTCCTTGCGCATCCACGATGCCGAGTTGGCGAAACTCGCGGCGCGCGTCGGCCGCCGTGAGTGCGCCGAGGGTTTCCTTCGCGGATTTCCCTTCGGCAAGCAGCTTCAATCCGTCAGGCCCGTAGGTCACGTTTGCCTCGGCCTGCGTGGCAATGGCGCCCACGCCCGCGCGCGCCCACGGCACGACGGAACCGACGCCGAAGAACTTGCTCTGCACCGCCACGCCGAGATCGCCCGTCGCGGGATCGAAGGCGACGATGGAATAAGTCGCGACAAGTGTGGACGGCGCATCGCTGCCGTCTTTTTTCGGAAGCGCCTTGGCCGGTTTCACTACGAGCGTGACAGCGAACGTCTTCGCCGCCGGTTTGTCTTTCTCGAATGGCCGTTTGTATTCGAGCCGAACGACGGCTTTGCCTTCAGCCGCCGCAGTGAAGCGCGCGACAAACATTCCACCGCTACCGACGAGGCCAGGGGGAGCGGGAGCCCGCTGATACGCGATGTCGCCCACGGATTTCACGGACGGCTTCTGCGCGTCCGCCGCGTCGATCTCGAGTCGCGCGAGCGACCACGAGTAACCGGTTGTGATGTTGCCTGCGAGTGTGATGACGACGCTGTCGCCAACAACGACGGGCACAACGCGATTGGAGTCCGCCTCGCGCAGATTGAGTTCCGCCGCGGGCGCGGTGTGAGCGAGCAACAGAATCAGCAGAGCGAAAAGTTGTTTCATAAAGTCAGCGGCTGGAGTTGCGCGCATCGTCCCGCCGCGAGCACTCCTTGTCAAAGCCGTTGTGCGCGACCCACGCTCCTGTTCTTGCCACGGCCAGAAGTTCCAGTGAACATAACCGGACTGTGCCCTGTCATTGTTGATGCCATGAAAACCGCGCGGCTTTTCTATTTACTGCTGTTGTGCGCGACGGCTGCGAACGCGGCTTCCCCGCTGACTTCTCCGCTGACTTCGTCGCGTATCGGCACGCCCGAAGCCATGTCGCTGCTCAAGGCAAACTGTTTTGCCTGTCACAATGACGAGAAGAAAAAAGGCGGGCTGGTGCTGACCACGCGCGAGGCGATGCTGCGCGGCGGCGAGAACGGCGCGGTGGTGGTGATGGGCAAAGCGGCGGCCAGTCGGTTGGTGCAGGTGATGCAGCCGGGCGCAGATCCGCACATGCCGCCCAAGGATCAGTTGTCCCCGCGCGCCATTCAATCCATCGAATCTTGGATCAACGCGGGCGCACAGTGGGACGCCGCGTTACTGGTCGATCGTCCGCCGCCCGCGCACGAGCAGCTCGGCGCGTTGCCCACGAACTATGCGCCGGTGTTGGCGTTGGCCATGACGCCCGATGGCCAGCGATTGGCCGTGGGCAGCGGCAATCGCGTCACGATTTATGATCTCACGAAGACCAATCAAGTGCTCACCACCATCACCGGCCATCGCGACGCAGTGCAGTCGCTGGCGTGGAGCACCAACGGTCAGTGGCTCGCCGCTGGAGGTTTTCGCACTCTGTCGTTGTGGGACGCTCAATCCAACGCCACGCGGCAATGGACCACACCCGTCGGCCGTGTCACCGCGCTCATCTTCACGCCGGATGCGAGCACGCTCTTGAGCGGCGAAGCGGCGCCGGGACGCGGCGGCTCGGTGCGCGCGTGGCGCGTGCAGGACAATTCGCCCGTGGCCGAATGGCCCGCGCACGACGATTCCATTTATGGACTGGCCATCAGCGCCGACGGCAAGCGGCTTGCCACCGCCGGCGGCGATCGTGTCGCGAAAATCTGGCAATGGCCCTCGCGCCAATTGGAGGCGGTGCTCGAAGGTCACGGCGCGGCGGTGTACGGCGTGGCGTTGAATGGCAACGGGACGCAGGCCGCCACCGCCAGCGCGGACAAGGCGGTGCTGTTGTGGGATTTGAAAACCAAACTCAAAATCACGCGCATCACTACTCACAACGGCGGCGTGACCGGGTTGGCGTGGACGGCGGCGGACAAGGTGTTAGCCACCTCCAGCGAGGATGGACTGGCGCGCACGTTCACCAATTTCATCGAGCACACCGGCGCGGAATCCACCAGCTCGGCCACCGAACGGCGACTGGGCGGCGCGGGTTTGCTCAACGCCGTGGCGATGTCCGCCGATGGCAAGATGGTCGCGGCGGGCGCGCAGGATGGCACGGTGTGGTTGTGGAACGACGGCCAGTTGAAGATCAAATGGAAAGCCCCGTGAGAACCGCGCTGATGAAAATTGCGGTGGCCCTCGCGGCATTGCTCGTGGCTGCGGGCTGCGCCTCGTTGCCGGAAGGTGCGCCGCGCGTGTCCACGTTGCAGGTGACGCCCGCGCGCGCGGCATTGGAAACCGGCGGTGTTCAACGCCTGCTCGCGGAAGGCAACGACACGAGTGGAATCGGTGTGGATGTCACCGACTGGGCGGAGTTTGAGTCAGGCAACAAAGCGGTGCTGACGGTGAATGCGCAGGGACGTGTGCAGGCCATTGCGCCGGGCGAGGCGAGTGTCACGGTGAAATATGACGGGCGCAGTCAGCAGGTGATAATCACCGTGCGCGCGCGGCCGGCGAACCAGCCGCTGAGTTTTGTGAAGGATGTGCTGCCGGTGTTGAACAAGGCCGGCTGCAACGCCGGCGCTTGCCACGCGAAGGCCGAAGGGCAGAACGGTTTTAAGCTGTCCATCTTCACTTACGATCCGCAGTCCGATCACCGTGAGATTGTCGAGGATGCGCGCGGGCGTCGCGTGTTCCCCGCGTTGCCGGAGGAAAGTCTGCTCGTGCAAAAACCCACGCTGGCCGTGCCGCACGAGGGCGGACAGCGCATCGAACCGGGCTCCGAATCGCATCGCATCCTCGTGCAGTGGATTCGTGACGGGATGATCTATCGCCGCGAAGGCGAGCCGGAGTTGGTGAAGATTTCTGTGACGCCCGCCGCGCGCATCAGCCGCAAAGGCCAGACGCAGCGGCTGCAAGTGGAGGCGCATTATTCCGACGGCCAGACGCGCGACGTGACGGGACTGGCGGGCTTCATCGCGCAGGACGCGGAGATCGCCACGGTGGACGAGACCGGCCGCGTGAAGGTGGGGCAGTCCAACGGCGAAGGCGTGGTGGTGGCGCGATTCATGGGACAGATGGCGGCGGCGCGTTTCACCGTGCTACCAGAGCGCCCCGTGCCGGCCGAGCGCTACGTGGGGTTGCCGCGAAATAATTTCATCGATGAACTGGCGGTTGCGGAATGGCGGCGGCTTGGGCTTTTTCCATCGGAAGGTTGCAGCGATGCGGAGTTCCTGCGCCGCGCATCGCTCGATGCCATTGGCCGTCTGCCCACCGTCGCCGAGGCGCGCGCATTTCTGGACGACACCGACGCGCGCAAACGCGAGAAGCTGATTGACCGATTGCTGGACGATCCATCCTACGCAGATTTTTGGGCGGCCAAATGGGCCGATCTGCTGCGGCCCAATCCCGATCGCGTGGGTGTGAAGAGTGTGTTCATCCTCGACCAATGGTTGCGCGAAGCCTTCCGGAAAAATCTGCCGATGGACCAGTTCGCGCGCGAGATTGTCGGCGCGCAGGGCAGCACGCATCGCGACGGGCCTGCTGTCGTGTACCGCGACCGCCGCGTACCGGCGGAGCTGACCACGATCTTCAGCCAGCTCTTCATGGGCGTGCGGTTGGAATGCGCGCGCTGCCACAATCATCCCAACGAGAAATGGTCGCAGTTGGATTTTCATTCGATGGCCGCGTTCTTCGGCGGTGTGCAGCGCAAAGGCGACGGCATCTCCCCACCCATCTCCGGCGGCACGGAATTTTTCTATCACGGCAACATCGTCCCCGTGACGCATCCGGTGAGCGGCGCAGTGCTCGCGCCCAAACCGCCGGACGGCCCACCAGCGGTGTTGGCTGCCCGCGCTGATCCGCGCGCGGCGCTCACGCAGTGGCTGGTGGCGGCGGAGAATCCGTTCTTCGCGCGCGCGATGGTCAACCGCGTTTGGGGCGAGCTATTCGGGCGCGGCCTCGTGGAGCCGGTGGATGATTTCCGCACCTCCAATCCGCCGGTGCACGCGCCGTTGCTCGACGCGTTGGCGCGGCATTTTTCAGGGCAGGGCTTCGACCAGAAAAAACTCCTGCGCACGCTGATGCAGTCGCGCCTGTATCAGATGAGCTCCATGCCCAACGAGGTCAACGCCGCCGATGGGAAATTATTTTCGCGCAGTCTGCGCCGGCCGATGGTCGCGGAGGTGCTGCTGGATGCGGTGAGCGATCTGACCGGTGTGCCCGAGGATTTTTCAGCGACCACGCCCGGCGCGCGCGCGGTGGAGACGTGGAGTTACAAGATCGACTCGGCTTTTCTGGACGCCTTTGGCCGGCCCAATTCCAGCAGCGATCCGCCGTGCGAACGCAACGGGCGCGGCACCATCGTGCAGTCGTTGCACCTGATGCACGCCGAGCGGTTGAACACCAAGATCACGCATGAACGCGGGCGCGCGCGGCAACTAGCCGAAGGCAATCGCCCTGTGCAGGAAGTGGCGGAGGAAATATATCTAGCCGCGTTCAGCCGCAGACCGACTGCGGAGGAACACAAATCGGTCGAAGTGTTCTTCGCCAAGTATGTGAACCGTCGTCGAGAGGCCGTGGAGGATTTGATGTGGGCGCTGGTGAACTCTGCCGAGTTCATCTTCAACCATTGAGCGGCGACGGATGTTGCGTCAGTCTGTGAGCAGAGCCGCAGATGCTGAATGTCGCTCTGCGCCGCGGCGTCAGAAAAACGCGGACGGTTCAGCCGTTCGTACAGGACTAATTGAACTGAAAATGTCTGTTTTGAAACAAAACTGCCTCGGCCGGAATCGGCGCGATTTTTTGCAAGTCGGCTTGGGCGGCTTGTTGGGTTTGGGCTTCAGCGACCTGTTGCGCCTGCGCGCCGCCGAAGCGGCCAAGGCTGCTGCGCCGGCGGCGACCAACTGCATCCTGCTCTGGCTCGATGGCGGGCCGTCGCATTACGAGACCTTCGATCCGAAGCCGGATGCGCCGAAGGAAATCCGCGGTGACTTTGGCCCCATCAAGACGAGCGTGCCCGGCGTGCAGTTTTGCGAGAAGGTGCCCTATCTGGCGAAGGTCGCGGACAAGTTGTCGATCGTGCGATCCATCTGCCACAAGGATTCCAATCACGGCGGCGGCAATCATTACATGATGACGGGCCGGCCCACGCCGGTGCCGGTCAGTTGCGGGGCGTTTGTCACTTTCCACCCTTCCCTCGGCTCGATGGTGTCGTACGAGCGCGGCTCGCGGCAGGGCTTGCCGGCGTACGCGTCGGTGGGGGCGATGAGCCGATCGGGCGGCCCCAATTTTCTCGGCGCGCAACATGCGCCGTTCGTGATTGATGGCGATCCCAATCGCGAGGGTTTCAAAGTGCGTGACGTGGTGTTGCCCAAAGGCATCAGCGAAGCGCGCGCGGAAGATCGGCGGTTACTGCGCCGCGAGGTGGACCGACTGCAACGCATCGCGGGACATGCGGCGAAAGATCCCGCGGTGAGCTTCGATCAGTTCAACTCGCAAGGCGTGGATCTCGTCACTTCTCCCAAGGCGCAGGCGGCATTTGATCTCGCCCGCGAGGACGCCAAGGTGCGCGATCAATACGGCCGCACCGACTTGGGGCAGCGTCTATTGCTCGCGCGACGATTGGTGGAAGTGGGCGTGTCGTTCGTGACGGTGTATTACGGCGGCTGGGATCATCACACCGATATTTTCAAAACGCTCGGTGGCACGTTCATGCAGAAGTTCGATCAAGGATTGGCCGGACTGATTGCCGATTTAGACGCACGCGGCATGCTCGACAGCACGTTGGTGGTCTGCTTGGGAGAGTTCGGGCGCACGCCGAAGGTGAACGCGAGCGCCGGTCGCGATCACTGGCCCGGTGCGATGTCGGTGCTGATGGCCGGCGCGGGAATTCCTCGCGGACAAATCGTCGGCGCGACGGATGCGAAAGGCTACTTCGCGTCGGAGAACGTCTATTCGCCGGAGGATTTCGCGGCATCGATGTATTCGAAGTTGGGCATCGATCCCAATCAGGTGCTGCACACCAGCACTGGCCGGCCCATTCAACTCGTGGACGGCGGGCGGCGCATCAAGGAACTCTTCGTGTGATCGGGCGCGCGGTGATTCTGGCCGCGGCCGGATTCCTCTCCATTGCGAAGGCGGCACCGCCCACAGCGGAATGGCTTTTCCCCGTCGGCGGCCAGCGCGGCACAGAAGTGTTGGCTGAGATGGGCGGCAACATGGAGCCGTGGCCATTGAAGGTCTGGGCCGATCATCCTGGAATCCGGTTCGCCGCGGACGAGAAGAAGAAAGGTTTCTTCAAGATCCAACTCGCCGCTGACACGCCGCCGGGACCGCATCTCGTGCGTTTTCATAACACCAACGGCGTGACAACGCCCCGCGTCTTCGTCGTGGGTACTGCGCCCGATGTGCCGGAGGTGGAACCGAACGACGCGTTTCTCTCGCCGCAAACAATCACCAATCTGCCCGCCGTCATCCACGGCAAGCTGGGCAAAAGCGGCGACGTGGATTCGTACGCGCTGCAATTGAAAGCGGGGCAGACGCTGGTCGCGGCGGTGGACGCCTTCACGGTCGGTTCACCGACGGACGCGTTGCTGATTTTGCGCGACGAGCGCGGTGTGAAACTGGCCTTCAATCATGATGTGCATACGCTGGATCCGCGTCTGGTGTGGGACTGTCCACGCGATGGCCGGTACGTGTTGCAGATTGCCGGATTCCAATATCCGGCCAGCAGCAGTGTGAATTTTTCAGGCGGCGGCTCACATGTGTATCGTCTCACCGTCACGCAAGGCGCGTTTATCACGCACACATGGCCGCAAGGAGCGCAGCGCGGACAGGCGGCGCGACTGGAATTGCGCGGCTGGAATCTGCCCGCCGATGCGTTTGTGAATCTGCCTGCGAGCGCTGGCGAATCTCTCCTCGTGCCCGGCAACGCCGTGAACGCGCCGCGGCAAGTGCCCGTGAGCGACGGCGTGGAGTTGACGGAGGTTGAGCCCAACGACGCTACCAATCAGGTTCAAACGATTACGTTGCCCGCGGCGGTCACCGGCTGCATTGGGCGCGCGGGCGATGTGGATCGCGTGGCGTTTCACGCGAAGAAAGGGCAGGCGCTGTTGCTGGATTTGCACTCCAGCCGGGCGGGTTTCATCTTGGATGGCAAACTCGCGATCGAAGATGCCACGGGGAAAATGCTGACCAGTAACGATGACAGCGCGGGCCGCAAAGACCCGCAGCTTTCTTGGAGCGCGCCCGCTGACGGCGTTTATCAGGTGGTGATCACCGATTTATTCGGGCACGGCGGTCCCGAATACGTGTATCGCTTGAGCATCGCCGCGCCCGAGTCGGATTTTTCGGGCAGCGTGACCGCGCCAAACTTCACGATTGAACCCGGCAAGACCAACGAGGTGAAGGTGACCGTGAAAACGTCGGGCGGGTTCAACGGCAAGCTGCGCTTGAGCGCGGTGGGATTGCCGCCGGGCGTCACTGCCGCACCGATCGAGATGTTAAAAGCGGGCGAAGCCAAGCTGCTATTACTCGCCGCACCGGGCGCGCAACTCGTCGGCGGCGAGTGGCGCTTGGAACTTCAGGCTGTCGAAGGCGGGCGCACGCTGCCGGTCTTTTGCGATCTCACCAGCCCGGGCTCGGACAACCGCGTGCCGCAGGGTTTTCCTGATTTGATCATCCGACAAACCGCGCAACTTTGGATTTCAATCATCGCAGCGGGACCGCCCACTCCGCCGGCCAAGAAACCGTAGCGCGCGGCCCGAGTTGCGCGTGAAGTGTTTGCCTTCGCACGGCGCGGCCGTTAAAACTGCGCCGCATTATGAAGACCAATCTCGCCAACAAATGGGTTCTGATCACCGGCGCCTCCAGCGGTTTCGGCGCGGCCACCGCTCGCGCTTTCGCGGCGGAGGGGAGCAAACTAATCCTCGGCGCGCGTCGCGTGGACCGCCTTGAGTCCGTCGCCGCTGAGTGCGTGAAGCTCGGCGCGCCCGCCGCGGTGGTGCACGCGCTCGATGTGGGCAGCACACCGAGCACCGACGCCTTCGCCGCATTTGTCCGCACGCAGACTGAGAAGGTGGACGTGCTCATCAACAACGCCGGCGGCGCGCACGGCGCGGACACGGTCGCGAACGGGAAGGACGCCGATTGGGAGGCGATGATCCAGGTGAACTTCCTCGGCCTGATGCGCGTGACGCGCGCGATCCTGCCGCTGATGATGCAGAACTCCGGCAGCAGCATCCTCAACATCGGCTCGATCGCCGGCCGCGTGGCGTACGAGGGCGGCTCGGTTTATTGCGGCGTGAAGGCGGCGGCGTTGCAGGTCACGAAGTCGCTGCGGATGGAGCTTTGCGGCACCGGCGTGCGCGTCGGCACGATTGATCCCGGCTTCGCCGAAACGGAGTTCAGCATGGTGCGCTTTAAGGGCGACCAAGCGAAGTCCGACAAAGTGTACGAAGGAACCGAGCCGCTCACGGCCGAGGATATCGCCGAGACGCTCGTCTGGTGCGCGAGCCGCCCGCCGAACGTCTGCATCGATGAGCTTCTCATCAAGTGCACCGACCAAGCGGCGATCCACAAAGTCCACCGCCGTCCCGTGACGAAGTGAACTGGTAGCTGACAAGGCGAAACCACTTTTCGAAAACGACAAGGGCCGACTCGCGTCGGCCCTTTTGCTTTTGAGAGATGCTTGAAAGCGCGTCGTTTAAAAACGGCGCACGAATCTATTTCTTCGGCGCGTCGGCCTGAAGTTTCTGCATCGCCTCGAAATAACGGTGGCCGAACTCGCGATAGGCCGCGGCGTCGAAGTGCACCTTGTCGCCTTTGTGGCCGAGCGCGTTTGACCGAACAAACGCCGTGTCCGGCAGACGCTGCGGCAGTGCGCGCAACGCGTCATTCACGGTCGTGACATTCGCGCCTTCACGATAAAAATCGCCGAGCTGGCCGACGACGATCGGCAGCGCGGGCGCATCGAAATCCTTGCGGAGCGCGGTGATCATCGCATCGAGGTTCTTCGCGTACGCCTGCGCGGTCTCGGGCTTGCCGCTGTCGCTCTCGCCTTGATGCCAGAGCACGCCTTTGATGACGCCCTCTTTCATCGCGATGCGGGCCCGTTTGAGCGCGGCTTCGTAAAGGTCAGCTCCCTTTTGCCAGCGACTGATCGGCGTGCCTCCGACGGCGCAGGGAATGAGGCCGATGCGGATCTTGCCATCCGCCTTCGCCATATCGAGGCCGAAGGTACGGCCGAGACCGACGCCGGCGATCGGCTTGTCGAAGTGGATCGGGTCAACCGCAGGCGCCCACGTGTTTTCTTTCGTGAGCGTGAAGACCTGCGCGTGCGGCTGTTTGTCTTGTTCCTCGAGCTTGCCGCGGCCGGCCATGTTCGACTGGCCGATGAGGAGATAGAGGTGGAAAGCGGGGTCG
>Ga0049085_10001197_pt1 | contig 10297 bp, 10 predicted proteins | sample GreLakmeSU08MSRF_FD_66721 | JGI IMG/M metagenome (GOLD analysis project Ga0049085, IMG submission 66721) | Freshwater lentic microbial communities from great Laurentian Lakes, MI, USA - Great Lakes metaG SU08MSRF | ecosystem: Environmental > Aquatic > Freshwater > Lake | place: Great Lakes... | reverse complement strand
CCGGAATAAATAAAGACGCGGATCATATGACGAGCGCTATGCATGCCGCAGAAAAAGAGCGTGAATGATAGTAGCGGAGGGGCTACGCACGCCAGCAGCCCAACTGAGGCGAGTTCAAAGGCGGTTAACTTATCGTTTCGCCAACGCTCGGCTATCGCTAGCACGAGGCCAATTAACCAAGGCCAAGTCAGCCCTACTAAAATCGGGACAATGGCACCGGCTGCTGGGGTTCCGACCAGCTTAGAAAATAACGCGGTAATCTCTGCCTGGTGCCAAATATTCGGCAAAACGAGGACAGCGCCGCCATATAATATCCGGGAAAGCAGCGGAGTGCCCTCGGCCGGATCGCCTGAAAAATGCGCGGCAGAGATGATCAAAAAGCCCGCCAAGAACACGGCGGGGACCCAAGCCCATAGTCCCACCACGAGGGATGCGAGCAAAAGATAAACTAGGCCAAAACGAGCCCAAGCCCAAGGCGTGCGAATGCCGTAAAGCTTTTGGGCAAAAATCGTGTCCATCGCCCCATGGGGGATACCCAAAACCACGATGAGCGCGGCCAGAACGATAAGTTCAGACTGTGGCGAAAAACGGCCCAGCGTAGTAGCGGCGAAGGCCATCCCAAGCGCGCTGCAACTAAAAACAAGACCTTGGAGACGCTGAGCATTCATAAGTGTCCGGATTCTAAGTCGGGGAAAATAATTCTTTCAAAAACGGGCGGGCGGGTAAGGCAAAAATTATGGCGGCATAATCGGCCAGGGTGGCCCGATCGCTCATAAAACGTACCAGTCTGGGATGCGCCACCCTCTGAAATAAGGCGAGGAAAAGATCCGCGGCAAGCTCCGGCCGGCGACTAAGCACCTGCAGGAAAAGCGCGTCCATCTTGCGCAGTGCCCAAGGATCCGCCCGGTGAGGTGTGGGGCCTCGACCCGCGACCAAAGCGTGCGCGCATTCCTCTGCCCATCGCTGGATCCGCTGAAACGCGTAGCCGCTACTGGCACGCGCTCCACCAGCCATAAGCCCTGCTCGGGCGTATGAACCGTCTGCCGCCGACGGGTGATCGAGCATTCCCATTGGCAGCATCCCGTGCTCCGTCCGTCGAACCCAATATTGATGACCATGCAGGCGCCGATCGATAAAATCTGTCAACTCACCACGAAAAGCCTCGGGGCCGGTCGGCTCTGGCGCGAAGACCGTAACTTCAAGCAGCGCCCGTGTCGGGGAAATGGGTAATAAATAATAGAAAAGAATATGACGGTCACACCGAGACGTAAAATGCATGATCTCGGCGATATCAGAATCAAAAACCGGCGCCGCGCACTCGACCTCCTGGCCAAGAAACGACTGCCAAAGCACCGCCCCGCCGCGGGCAGGTGCCGCGAGCGGACGGGTATCAACGACCCACTTGGCCCGATAGGTTCCGCCAGAGGTTTCCACTTCCCAGACCTCGCCTACCTTCCGCGGAGCGGAGAGAACCGAAACGCCAAGGTCGAGCCGCATCTGCTCGGACCGGCCGAGCATTTTAATAGACTCTTGGTAAAACTCGCCAGCCGGTAACATAGCGTAGGGAAAATCGGCGCAGGCCACCAACGCCCGCGCATTGGGAGAAGCCACGGAAACGCTTGACCAACGCCGGCGGACCAAGTGCGTCAACTGTGCTGAGGGGTGCAGCCAGAAACACCACGTACGGTCATCAGCATATTCGGAGCGGCTTTCGATCACCGTTGTCCGCGGAACGGCTTCGCCGTGCGCGGCCAACCTACGCGCCAAACTCAGGCCGGCGCAACCCCCGCCCAAAATCAGGAGTTCAGTCTCCATGACGGGCGGCAATGCCAGGTAAGCCAAGCAAGGCGCGGTGTAAGCCTGACGAGTGCGGCGGCGGCCGCGACCAGAAAGCCGCGCGCAGCGGCAGTGTCACCAAGGCGTGCGCGGTAATACCCGCCTTCTGCCAATCTGTAACCACCGCCCGACGCTCCCAATAGGCGTAGTCATCGACCGCCAACCGACGACCGATCGCACGGTAGACGCGGCTAGCGACGAGAATCCCACCCCGCGAGCGCGCCGGCAGAAAGGCAAGTCCCGCCTCACCGCTCGAATAGAAGACCTCCGCCTGCGCCAATAGCTTTGCCAAACCGGTCCGCAATATCGGCCGTAAAATTTTTCCCGGATCAATTAAGTCAACCGGCAAAATGTCACCCACTAGGCTGGCTGGAAGGTAACGCCGCCCCATCCGCGCATCTTCGGCGACGTCCCGACAAATATTGGTGAGCTGCATCGCGATCCCGAGATCGACGGCGTGGGCCGCGGCGGCTCGGTCCACAACGTCGAGTACCCGGCTCATCATGAGACCGACGGTGCCGGCCGCCCGATAGCAATAGCGCAGGAGCTCGCTTTCATCTGCCATCCGCACTGATTCAGCGTCGGTGGTCATGCCGTGGATAAGTTCGAGGACAACCGCCGCCTCGATCTCGCACTCGCGCATGAGCGCTAAACCGTCTTGGAGCGCTGGATCGTTTGTTGCGCCGTCCAAGATCGCTTGCCGCGCCGCCGCCAGCGCCGCCCGCGCCGCTTCACCTGATGCCGCTTTGTCGACGAGTTCGTCGATGTGACGACAGAAGGCGTAAAGCCGCGTAGCCCGCGCGGCGTGAGTCGGACCAAGCAGCCGACGTGCCCAATAGAAACTGCGCCCCTGCCGAGCTAAGACCGCCTCAGCAGCGATCGACGACGAGGGCGCGGCGGGACGGTTCATGAGGCCATGGGGATCAAAGCATCAACGACCTTGGCCGAGCAGAGCACGCCGGGCAAGCCGGCGCCGGGGTGCGTGCCAGCGCCGGTTAGGTAGAGGTTCCTGATGGACTCGGAGCGGTTGTGAAAACGGAACCAGGCAGACTGACGAAAGATGGGCGCGACGGAAAATCCGGCTCCGTGCATGCTTTGATAATTGTCTTTGAAATCCACTGGGGTCTTGAAAAATTCTGCCGTGATCGTTGCCCGCAGGTCAGGCAGGAGCGTGCGCTCCAATGCCTCAACGATACGGTTGCGCAAGCGTGGCCCCTCAGTCGCCCAATCGACCTTGCCCTGCAAATTTGGTACCGGACAGAGCACATAAAAACTGTCGCAACCCTCAGGCGCGAAACTTGGGTCGGTCGCCGTGGGACGATGAACATAAAGAGAGAAATCTTCCGCCAGTTGCTGCCGATGGAAGATATCGTCGAGTAATTCTCGGTAGCGATTGCCCATCCAGATGGTGTGGTGCGCGACCTGCGGGTAGGTGCGGGTGGTCCCGAAATAGAGCACGAATAGGCCCATCGAATAATGGGCCTGCGCCAGCTTCAACCGAGTGGCGAGCGACTGCTCGGCGCGCGGGACCATGTTTTGATACAGGTGCGCTGCATCCGCGTTCGAGACCACGACGGTGGCGGCCAGCCCCGTGCCGTCAGCCAGCTCAACGCCGCAAGCGGTGCCCTGTTCAATGCGGATCCGCTCCACGGTTGTCCCAAGCCGAACAGCGATGCCCTGCCGGTTCATCAGTGCTCCCAAGGCTCGGGTGATGCTGCCGGTACCCCCCATCGCAAAATGGACCCCGTGGGCATGCTCAAGGAAATGGATCAGCCCATAGATACTGGTTGTATCAAAAGGATTACCGCCCACAAGCAGGGGCTGGATTGAGAAGGCGCGACGCAGCTTGTCGCTGACCAGATGCCGCGTCACCAAGCCCCACACCGTCTCGTAGCTGCGTAGGCCTAGGAGATGCGGCACCTGCCGGAGCATCGTGCCAAAGTCGTTAAACGGCTGCGTCGATAGGCGAGTAAAGCCAATGTCGTAAATTTTACGGCTGTGCGCTAATAGTGCCATATAGCCCAAGCGGTCGCGCGGCTCAATGCGCTCAATCGCTGCTAGCGTCGCTTCCAAGGTTCCGCCGTAATCAAAAGTATCTCCATCAGCGAAGCGAAACCGGTACCACGGCTTCAACGGGACCAAGCTCACATGATCGGCAAACCGCTCGCCGAAGAGCGCGAACAGTTCCTCGAATAGAAAAGGGGCCGTGATCACGGTCGGGCCGGCATCGTGCCTGAATCCTCCGCGCTCATAGACCTGCGCGCGTCCCCCTAAAGCTGCGCAACGGTCAATCAGCGTCACCGTATAACCTTTTGCGCGCAAGCGAAGAGCGGAGGCTATACCGCCATAACCCGCCCCGATTACAATGGCCTTTACCACTTTAAAATTAATCAGCTTTCAGCCGTTTTCCGAGATCTAAGGCGAATTCTACTAACAGAGCACCGGCCTGATGCGGTAGGGTCTCCGCAATTTCTGCGGCGCGATCCAAGTGATGACGCGCCAATCGGCGGGCTTGGCCCACGGCAGACCTATTCTGGCCGGCTGCTTCCAGCAAAAGCACGATGTTGAGATTGTGCTGCTCAGCGTCAGCCATTACATCCGCGAGGTCGTCTACCATCTGATAGCCAATGCCAAAAGCGTGGGCCGCGGCCCGGATACGTGGAACCCAATGTTCTTGCCCAGCAGCTAGGAAAGCGAGCTCGATGGGCAGGCTTAGCAGAACACCTGACTTACCAATGACGATTCGCTCGTATCTAACGACCTCTGTAATGGGGAAGTCCTTCGTCGCCAGTTCTGCGCATTGGCCTTGAATGACCATGGAGGTTCGATCGTGGACGCAGCGGAGCAAGCTGGGAAGTAAGGTGGCATCGCTTATTTCAGCCAAGGCCCCGTAGGCGGCTGACAGGAGGAGGTCACCAGTGCAGATAGCAACGTCTTGACCAAAGGCGGCGTACACCGTGGGGCGACCGCGCCGGAGCTTGTCCTTATCCTGCAGGTCGTCGTGCACTAGAGAGGCGTTATGCAGCAGCTCGACCGCGGCAGCGATTCGGACCGCATCATCCCGCCCGACGCTTAGCGATTCACAGGCGTGCAGAGCCAAACGAGCGCGCACCCTTTGGCCGCCTGTCTCCAAATGATAAACAGCCGCTCGGTTAGTTGCCGATAAGCTTCCTCCAACACTGGGTCTCTCGGATACCTGGACGAGGGACATGATAAGACTTTCCACCGCCCGGAGGGTGGCGTCGGTGCTTGTGTGCAACGGATGTTTTACAGTTCCGCTAGACAAAATACTCATCAGCTCAAGAATAGGCTGCCGATGCGCTTTGACGTGATAAAAAAAAGGACAATGAGGCCGCTGGCCTCATTGTCCGAGTAGCGTAAAGCGATTAAGCTCTGTCAGATTCGCTGACCGCGCACTTCCAAATAATCACCCCGAATGCGATTTTATTGATGACGTCGGCAATGTTGTAAACAACGTTGAGCATATTAGCCGAGTTGGCCGCTGGGGCGCCGGTGAGGTAACCAAGGAAATAGCCAAGAGGATAAATCGACCAGCCGATTAGCACAATATTGCGCATCGTCTTGAAGGCGGTCTGCACAGCGGGAGTCGCACTCGCAGCGTTGATCTTGCTGGCCTCGCCGCCGTAGATTTCAAAGATAATGTAAGCCCAACCAGCCATACCGACGATAAAGCCCAACATAGAGCTGATCACACCGGCTTCGCCTAGGTAGCCACCAATAAGCATAACCAGGGTGCCAATAATCAAGCGCCAGAAGACACCAGCAGGAACCTTGGTCACGGCCGAAAGGATGATGAAGAACTCCACCATCAATAAGGGCACGGTTATGAGCCAATCAATGTAACGATAAACCGTCGGGGTCTCGCCGGTAGCCACCCAGACGTCGCGCATGTAGAAATAGTGCGTCGCAGCCACCAAAGTCACTAGACCAGAAATCGTGAGTGATGTCTTCCATTTCGGGGACACGCGCTGAATTTCTAGGAAGAAGAAGGCAGTAGCGGCAACCAATGCCATGGAGATAACCCAGAAGGACACCCCCACAAAATCGGATGATTTAAGATTGGCGGCACCCGTAGCAGCCATTGATTGAGCGGGCATTAAAAAGCACAGCGAGAAAAACGCCGCTGCTTTGAGTAACTTCGATGTTAACATATTTTTCATCATATTATTGGGTGAGTGTATATAAACGAACAAGTAGAACGAATCCAAGTAAACTTAGGTTAATCGACGCAAGAATATTCATGTAATTTTGCCTTAAGCCAGTTGACGGACCGTGGCATTAGCTCTTGGGGGTTTTGCTCGTTGCGGATTTGCTGTCTTTGTCCAAACGCTTGAATCCCTGCATGGCCGAAAAAAATGCGATCCCAAATAGCACAAAAATCAGAACTGCAAAATAGGAAACATAATCACTCATCTTTCGAAAATCCTATCAGTTTCAAATAGACTCCGAACGCGAGAATAGAAGGAGCCCAAAGGCCAACAAAAATAGCATCAATTTTATCTCCCTGCCAGTATAACAGTTTAGAAAAAATTATGACCAAGAATGAAGCAAGAAAGAGTAATTTATCGGCAAACGTGAACTTGGTAAGCATTTTTAAGTGTATTTCTTAATACCCGTATCAACAATTGTTTTAGAGTCAACTGAGCGGATCAATTAAGTGAGTTGAATATTATCCCTGATTCATTTTAAGCAGGCTATCCGTTAAGTACGCTTAGGTCATGAAAAAATCAGAGCCGATCGTAAGTTCGACGATCCGGTAAAGCGGCCAAGCTGGCCTTGGGGGTAAAGATTCTGACCAAAACGGCCCGCTAGTAGGAAATCTCCAAGACCCTCAGGGCGCGGGCAAAAAAATCCGCTAAATTTTGCTATTTAGCGGATAAGAAAACTGGCGGGATGGACGAGACTCGAACTCGCGACCTTCTGCGTGACAGGCAGACGCTCTAACCAACTGAGCTACCACCCCGTAAATCGGGAAAGATTCGAAAAAGTAGATTGGGAGGGAGGTGTGTCAAGCGTCCTTCTTCGCCCGCCCGCGCTTTAGTCCTAACAGCCAAAAAACCATCACGGGGCCATTCATTAACCAAAAAAATCCATGGCTTTTTGCCGATCAAGTGCGATCTGAGCACGCAAGGTATCTACGTCTGCGAATTTTTGCTCAGGCCGGAGATATTGCAGCCAGTTGACCGTAAGATAATCGCCGGCATCAGCGGTCGCAGCCTCTAATAGATGCACCTCCAGCAGCGGCGCGGTCGCCAGACCCACCGTCGGACGCAGACCGTAGTTAGCGACCCCATTAACCACCTGACCGGAGGGCAACGTAACTTTTACCGCATAGACTCCTAACCGAGGCTGGAGCTCCGGTACCCACGCAATATTAAGCGTGGGAAAACCGAGTTGCCGGCCCAGTTGCCGACCAGGCTGGACCATACCGGCCGCGAAATAGACATAGCCGAGCAGGGCGTTGGCCGCCGCGATCTCCCCCTGGCTCAGCAGCTCCCTGATACGCGAGCTGCTGATCGGCTCCCCTTCATGATTGAGCCGCGGCGCACTAAAAACACTGAGCCCGACTTGCTTAGCCGCCGCGATTAACTGGACAACATCTCCCCGACGATCTCGACCAAAGCGCCAATTTTCTCCCACGTAAATCGCCGCCAGCTGCGGTAAGGAACGTTGCAAGTAGGGCAAAAAATTTTCGGCGGCAATTTGGGCAAGGGCGGGCGAAAAATTCTGCTCGATAATAAAATCCAGCCCAAGCCGCCCGAGCACCGCGCGTTTCATCGCCGGTGACATCAGCATCTGCGTCGGGGCTGTCGGTCGAAATAAAACGCTCGGATGTGGCCAAAACGTAAGGACGCCCGCGAGCCCACCATTGCGTCGCGCGCCACCCAGGGCCGCATTGATGACTGATTGGTGACCGCGATGCAGGCCATCAAACATGCCAATAGCCAAATGCAGGGGCTGCGGGGGCAGCGCCACCTGATCCAAATCGGCGAATTGGCGGGGAGCGCTCACAACGCCACACTCGGCGCCGCTTCGTAAATCGGAATCAGGCGCTTTTGAATTTCAGGTAACGAGAGAGCTTCGATCTGCTCAAGGGGCATACATTGGTCGATCGTGAACTTGCCACTGCCCGTCCGGCGCAAAGCCGAAAGATGAGCGCCGCAATCCAATTTCTGCCCCAGATCAGCTGCCACCGTGCGCACATAGGTGCCCTTGGTACAGTGGAGCTCAAAGGTAATTTTCGGCGTAGCAAACGACCGTAAATTAAAAGCTGCGATCCGAATGAAACGGGGCTCACGCTCCACCTCCTCTCCCTTGCGGGCTAATTTATATAACGGCACCCCCCCAATTTTTATGGCGGAATGCATGGGCGGCGTTTGGTACTGGTCGCCGAGAAAACCTTTCATCACCTCGCCAACGCGGGCTGCAGTTAACTCCGGCACGGGCTGCGTCGACATGACTTCACCTTCCGCGTCCTGGGAATCTGTCACCACGCCCAACGTAGCTTCGCCTTCGTACACCTTGTCGACGCTCATCAGATATTGCGAAATTCGCGTCGCCTTACCGATCAGCATGACCAATACCCCGGTTGCCATCGGATCTAAAGTGCCCGCGTGGCCAATTTTTTTGATCTGCAGCTTGCGCCGCAAATGATAGACGACGTCGTGCGAGGTCAGCCCCTTGGGCTTGTCCACCAACAATACTCCTTCCATTTCTTTGGGCGGCAGCAGACTCATGATTAGGCGGTGTCGATTTCAGCTAAGCGCCCGGTTAAAGCCGCGATGAGTCGTGGATAAAAGTTGGCTAACTGATCAGAACAATTCAGCCCCGCCGCGCTCGCGTGTCCACCGCCATTAAATTGCGCCGCAATCGTGTCCATGCGGTAAGAACCATGCTCCGCCCGCAGACTAGCCTTGATCGTGCCGGGGCGTTCCTCGATGAGCACGCCGATTTCCACCCCTTGAATGGAGCGCGCATAATCAACTAAGCCTTCGGTGTCTTCCACGGTGGCGCCGACCTCATCGAAAATTCCTTGCGGCAGCACCCCGACGCAAACCCGCCCGCCACATTCAAATTTCAGCGAACCGAGGTAATGCTGGAGCAGTTTTAACTTACCCACTGACTCCCGTTCAAACAGCTCAATGCCGGCCTGGGCGGGCTGCGCTCCGCAGGCGACGAGCTGAGCACACAGCTGAAAAACGCGGCGCGTAGTTGAGGGAAAACGAAATTGCCCCGTATCGGTCATAATCCCCGTATATAAGGCCTGCGCGGTGGTCGCATCGACCGGCAAAGCAGCATCAAAAAATAAACCCGCCAAAACTTCAGCCGTCGCCGCCGAACCGACATCGACAAAATTATGCTGCGCAAAGCCCTGATTCGAAACGTGGTGGTCGAAACAAGCCCAAGGACTCGGAAATAATACTTTCACCTGATCACCGGCGCGGGCGTGATCCGCACAATCAGTAAAGATCGCTCGTCGCCCGACGAGCGCAGAATCATCCCGCGTGACCCAAGGGGTATCGCCGAGCAGAAATTTAATTCGGCGCGGCACGGGATCAGGATTCATGCACACGGCATCAATTCCCTGGGAGCGGAGCACGCGACAAAGTGCCACCTGGGAGCCGATACAATCGCCATCCGGGCGTTGATGACCAATGACCACGATCCGTTGACCACGTAATTTCTCCAGCAAATCGGTCCACCGACCGGCAAATTGGGGATAATAGCTCACGGCTTCTTCGCCGCCTGATCAATCGCCCCGAGCAATTGCTCAATGCGTAAAGCCCGCGGGGCGTGATCGTCATGCACGAAAGTTATTAAGGGGACATGGCGAATAATAACACTTTTCGCCACCGCACCGCGAATCTCCGTGCGCTTACTCAACAGCCATTTACCCGCGTGCTTCGCCTCGAGGGCGGCACCGAGCACCGAATAGAAAATCTTAGCCTCCCGCAGATCACCCGTGATCTCTACCCCGGTAATGGTAATGGCCACCGACTCGCTGCTGTAACGCGAATGCAAGTAAGCGCTGATTTCACGCTGCATCAGCTCGTTGACGCGAATAAGTCGGTTGCTCATCGATTTTTCAAATTGGCTGACTGCTTTTTGATTTTTGTGACCCGTCCCGCTGCGGGAAAAACCGTAAAGCGGTAATCAATTTTAGAGCGAGGCTCTAACCTTTTGCACCTCGAAGCATTCGATCCGATCGCCGGGCTGATAGCCGTCATAGCCCTCGAGGCGAATACCGCACTCGAGACCCGCGCGGACTTCATTGGCGTCATCCTTAAAGCGACGCAGCGTGCTGACCTTACCCTCAAATACAGCATCTTTACCGCGGCGCACTCGGGCCGTGGTGCCGCGATTGATTTTCCCTTCGGTCACCAGACAGCCCGCGACAAAACCCTTCGCCACAGGAAACACCTGACGAACTTCGGCGCCA
>Ga0049085_10001196_pt1 | contig 10298 bp, 9 predicted proteins | sample GreLakmeSU08MSRF_FD_66721 | JGI IMG/M metagenome (GOLD analysis project Ga0049085, IMG submission 66721) | Freshwater lentic microbial communities from great Laurentian Lakes, MI, USA - Great Lakes metaG SU08MSRF | ecosystem: Environmental > Aquatic > Freshwater > Lake | place: Great Lakes... | reverse complement strand
GTAGTGGTTGAACCTGCGGGGTAGTCTACCAACGCCATGTCAACACCTTCCTCCAATAGGGCGGCACCCACGTGGTGGCCGAAGGTGTCATCGCCAAGTGCTCCGATTGCAATCATATGCATACCCAGACGCGAACCCGTGATCAAAAAATTTCCTGCACCACCGGGCTCGAGACTGACAGAATAAGCTTCTTGGTAGCGGTTTTGTTCAAGAGGCAGCGCGGGTACCATTACGGAAATATCTGCCACTAGATCACCCAAAGTCACAATTGTGAAAACCATACTAGCTGGGAATGTTTGGCTCACCACATAAGAGCCAGAAAACCAACACCTAATTTATGTTATTAGCGATCTTTCAGCCAACGCAGTTAGCCCGTGTGCGATGCCTTCAAAATCTAGCTCGGGGTTAGAGATGCGTAAAGCATTAAGGATTTCCGCAGGGAAAGCGCCTACCCCGCGCCACGCTCCAGCGATTGAACAGGCCATAGCACCTACTGTATCGGCATCGCCAGAAAGGGCAGCTGCGAAGATCGCTGTCTGTACAGGAATACCATTTGCCATTGCCAGCACCCCAAAAGCAGCCGGTACTGATTCGCTAGTTGCCAGCGTGCTGCCTATAACATCGTAGAGCTCTTGTATCCGTGCCCTAGGGTCATCTATACGACGGGCAATTTCAATTGCAAGGGTAATGCGGCGTGCAACTGAAGCACCCATATAAGGAGGCCCGAGGCTCCGGCCTTTCTCTGCCGCTGTAACTCCAGCACGCAGAATGTCATCAAGTTGGGAGTTACTCTGGAGCGCGACTGCCACCGCTCCAGCCACGGCTGCCGCACCAGACATCGCCACATCTGTGTTGTGGGTGGGTGTAGCTTGTATCGCTGAGTCTCGTACACAACTTGCCACGTCACCCGGGTGAATCAAGCCAATCACACAGGATCTCATGGCCGCGCCGTTTGTGTCTCCATGTATTCCAGTTTTTCTTGGACCCACACCAGCGAGCAATTGATGCACAGCACGCCTAGTACTGGGACCAATATACGGGCAACTTTCTCCGCCAACTGAGTGGTACCAACGCAGCACAGCACGTACAGCACCATCTTCCGTCATTGCTTGGTCCTCGATGATCACCGTAGCCAGCTGGAAAGCTTGCTCGGTATCATCGGTTATTCGTGCTGCTGGTAGACCGCCATGTACAGGGTGGTCGATTGCACCGGGGTGGAAGCGGTCAATCCACCCACTATAGCGCTGCCAAGTTTGGTCAGGTGTAAGCATTGCAGGCATGCACCAAGCGTCACCGAGCGCCTGCCCGTATAGACCACCCAAAATATGATCGTAAAGAGTCACCAATTACTCCTGTTTTTATTGAAGCGCGACTTCGAGAATATTAATGTGCAGTTGTCAGCTGGGGCGTCATAAAAAGCAACGCATATTCATAACTGAAGAGTTACGAAGTGAGTGTCTTGATTAAGCCGCAAGCTTGCACTCCATCTTGCAGGCACGCTCAAGTAATGCGCCAAACTTACTCTGGTCCACTGCTGAGACAATCTGGGTGTTGCTAGGCCTACCTGTGATGCCATAGCGATCCAAGGCAGTCAAGCCGCGTGCAATCCCGTGGCTGGTATCCACTTCCAGCATGGCGGAGTAAGTGGTTGCGCAGCTCGGGTCCAGAAATACTCCCATCGCCAGTGGATCAGGCATCAAGATGCCCAAGCGAGCCCGCTCATGAGCCCGACTAGAATTTGAAGCAGTAATAGCTTTGATAAAGTGCCTACCAACAGTGCCGCAATTTAGCAGCCGTTCCCACTCTGCCCACAGCACGGGCGAAGCCAAAGTAGCTACCCAGGTTAATATTGTTGGATTTAATCCGCGCTCAAAGACCATTGCTGCAGCTTCAGGATCGGCATAAATGTTGAATTCAGCTACTGGCGTGGTGTTGCCTGTTCCCTGGACGGCACCGCCCATGATTACGGTGGCACTGAGTAGGTCGGGTAAATTGGGCTCGATCGCCAGCGCCAGCGCTAGATTTGTCAGCGGTCCGAGCGCCACGAGTCCACACCCAGGATTTTCAGTCACCATGTGCACTAAGGCGAGAATACCAGACTCCGGATCTACGAGACGTGTAGACAATGGAAATCCAGCGTCACCTAACCCATCGTTACCGTGTACACCATGCGCATGAACACTCATGCCCACTAAAGGTCGTGCGGCACCACGAAAAATCGGAATTGTCTTAGCCCCTGCTGCATCAAAGACAATTGCTACATTGCGCATCACTAAATCTAGAGGCACATTTCCTTCAACGCATGTTATGCCAATAACTTCAATCGCCGGGTCGGCAAGAGCCATCAAAATTGCGATTGCATCATCAACACCACAATCAGTATCAATAATTAATTTGGTTGTCACCTAGCCCTCGTCAACTTCGCATTACACACGGATCTTGCGGTATAAATAATTAAGTGGTTCGACCCAGTATACTCATAAGCATACGAACAAACTTAGCCTCGTCGGCTCCGGTTGCAAAGGAAACATTCGGTTTGCTTAGGCTGCGGTGTCGAAAGTCACAAACTGTAGCTCCATCAGTCAAATCCCCCTTGGTCTCTACATCCACATAAATAAGTTGCGTGGTGACGACTGTTGGATCGATGATTGCACAGACGGCAAGGGCATCGTGGACAGGGGCAGCTCCTGTGCGATGCATTGGTTGGGTTTCGTCGTAGCCGATAATTCTACGCTCGGTACACACGGCAGTAGCAATTGCAGCTGGCGTACCCACCGCACGCAAATTCATGCAGTCCTCGCGCGAGACCAAGGCTCGGTGAGTAGCGTCCAGAGGAATCATACGTATGGGTCGACCGCAATTGACGACAATTTTGGCTGCTTCGGGATCCAACCAGATATTGAATTCGGCTGCTGGCGTTGCATTTCCATGGTCGTGGGCACCACCCATAATGACCATTTCCTGAATTTTATCCAAAATACGCGGTTCCTTTCGGATCGCGGCTGCTACATTGGTAAGTGGGCCTACGGGTACCAGAATTATGTCACCCGCTGATTGCATATATGTTTCGATTAGCCAGTCGACGGCATGTTGCTGCCGCACCTCAGTCGTTGATTGAGGAAGATCGAGAAAATCACCATGAATTCCTTTTGGCGGAATCGCTTGTTGTGCGTTTTTCCGTGTAAGCGGAAGGGACATACCTTGGAAGACAGGAATGTGACTTTTACCGATATAGTCGAGAACCCGTAGTGTGTTCTCGGTGCAATTTTCGACCGCGGTATTGCCATTTACTGTGGTTGCTCCCACCAACTCCAATTCAGGTGAGAGCGCTGCAATCATCAGCGCAACGGCATCATCTGTCCCTGTATCAACATCGAGAATAATTTTCTGTGGCATACAAACTCCCCGTTTTCTACTTGCTTAGGCATCGACACGGTCCCTAAGAATTTTCACCATGACTGTACGCGTACGGGGACCGTCAAACTCGAAAAACAAAATCCCTTGGGAATGCCCGAGTACAAGATCGTTATTTTCAATAAACACCGTTTCGGAATTACCTATAATGCAAGCCTTTATGTGCGCGGCAGCGTCCGATGGAGTATCAAAGATGTGTGTAAAATCTGTTCGCGTTGGTACAAGTCGACGTATTTCTGTCACGATATCTTTGCCAGTGGCCGGATCAGCCGAACTATTAATCGTGATTGCTGCTGTGGTGTGACCGACCACTAGATGGCATATTCCACTAGTAACTTTACTTTGCTTTACCATCTCGCGGACTTGAGCGGTAATGTCAAACAAAGAATCTCCAACAGTAGTGCTGAACGTAATTTTGTGATACATAATTGTTGTCTGTTTACCAGATAATTCGGTTATATGATATTCGCGCGAGTTGGTAATGATGATTTTGCAGCAAATCCACTATACGTGTGTTAATCTTCGACTAAGAGAAGATCACAAATTGCACTTCGAGATTTTATACAAAAATCCATTATGGTAGCTAACGCAAAGCGTTTGGGGAGACACATTGTAAGTCTAACGCAAATTCTCATAGGTGCTTGATGCGCCAACTATCGTCTTGGGCAATTAGAGCGACGACCACTAGAGTTTTCGTTAAATTGATTAAATCAGATATTTGAGCAATCGGCTTTTGTTCAAAATGTGAATAGGCGCCTGGATAACCGATAATGCTTATGTTGGGGGTAAATTGCATGGCTGAAATATCGTCGCTCCGTCCAACATAGGAGGTATTCTCGTGCAGCTTGATTGCTTTCGTATCTAGCCAAGAGGCTAATTCGCGCGTGAAAGCAAGCAGTTGTGGGGGTGTTACAGCACCCCGCGCTAGACTGGCGAGGCCTGAGTAGCTCGCACCATTGCCAAATGCGGTCGGTTGTCCAGACGCTAGTTTCACATCCTCACTGTGGCCGTCGCAGACTATAAAATAGTCTGGTAAATCGCTCAGGGGTGTGCGGTGCAGTAGCCTGTTCGAAGCACGAGAAAATCCTTGGTTTCCTTTGTCGACTGGTCCCTCTTCTTCATCAGCAATAAGAAGTAGTACATTGGCTTCATAAAGTGAGAGAACTTGTCCCGCTAATATGAGCGCTGCAGTACCCGCCTGATTATCTAAAAAGCCAGTAATTTCTCCGTTGGTGGGATCCCATGCGGCTGGGATATGGTGGGTTACGCGTGTATGTAATGGCAAATCATTGCGGTTACACACAAAGCTAACTTCCTGATTGGGTGTTGTAACCATTTCTCCCACTACCAGTCGGTCCAGTGGGCCGTCACCACTGGGGCTGGCAAGTGCAACAGCTTTGCGAATACCTGGGGAAACACGGTGTTCGCAAAATGGAATTAGTGGGTAGGATTTTCCGTCCCAGGTTTTTGTCAAATAACTGCATATATCTGCATGTGCAGACATCCATAGTGCTGGTTTACTTGCTCCGAGTTGGATAGTGAGGCAGCCTGACTTCCGAGCATTGCGTTCAAAAACCACATTGCATGCTGTCCCATAATTTTGGGTGATAAGTTGTGCAACGAGCGGGCCCTGTACCCTACTTACAGTTAGCGAAGGTGAATAATTATCTGACAGTTGCTGAAAAATCTGGAAAAATGCCTCGCCAGTGATGGTCTCCTCAAGCCTTTCTAATAATCCCGGGTGGCGCTCTAGCAGCTGGTCAAACATAAATAAAATCAACTATTTGCATAGGTCAAAGTTTTGTTCGACTATTTCTTATGGGCGCTTGACCCGCCACTGCCACACAAGGTGCGGCAGTGGCGGGTGCAACACGCTTAGGTGCTACTTGTCCCAGCCTTTGTACTTGGCTAGCGCAGCTTCAATTTTGCCAACCGCGTCCTTCACCAATGTTTCTACGGGCGCATCGGACTGCGCCAGATTTTGCATTAGCTCGGCAAACACCTGCTGGTATTCTGTGTAACCAGGTGTCTGAATGCGTGGATCACCAATCTCTGCCACCGCTTGTGAAAACAGATTCTGTGGATATTTACTGTACTCTGGCAGGGTGTTTAGCAACTCGATGCGCGCCGGCAGTTGCTTTACCTTGTCAAACCAGATTTTTGCGCCTTCTGGACCGGTCATGTACTTGACGAGTGCTGCAGCAACATCCTGATTCTTAGATTGCGGTGAAATACCAAAGTGCCACGAGTCGGTGTGGCAGATTTGTCCACCCTTGGCAATGGCCGGTATTCCGGTCACCCCGTACTTGAAGCTCCCATCCGGGTGCATCCGATTGATAGTTCCGATAGCATTATCTGGAGTAATCATGAATGCCGTCTGTTTGTTGAAGTACGTGTCACGGATGGCTTCTTTGGGCGCTACGGCGCCGTCACCTTGGTACCAGCTGCGCTGTTCGGTGAAGGCTGCAATTGCCTCCGGCGTATCCATATAACCTTGAAAGGTTATGCCGTCGGGTGCCATACCCTGATAAGTGGGTGATCCTTTTGGACCTGCCGAGCGCCGTACTAAGCCGTGCTCATAATCACCCCAGTAGGTGCCTTGACCCCAGCGCAAGCCCCAGACGCTGACATTGCCGCCCGCGTCTTTTTGGACCGTTTTTTGCCAAGCCGCTTTGGCTTCCGCCATCGTCCAGCCAGCTACGGCCTGCGGTGGCTTTACGCCCGCCGCATCGGTCATATCCTGATTGTAGAACATCAGCGAGCAACTTTCCATGATACCGGGTGAATAAAACTCACCCTTGTAACTTCCGGCTGCCACATTGATGGGCAGGAATCCCTTCAGGTCGTCAGCAGTGAAGTATTTAGCGAGCGAAATAATCGCCTTGTTGTATGCGTAGTGCTTGATGTCCGGGCCATCTGCGAGAAACAGGTCAAGGTTAGCACCTGCCGCTACTGCCGTCTCCACCTTTGGAAACAGGTCGCCAAACGGTACAGTTTCAAGATTGACCGTTACCTTTGCATACTCAGGCTGCGACTTCTTCCAGCCTTCTATCGTCGCATTGACGCCCGCAATCGTGTCTGGATCATCGAGGATCAAAAACTGCATCGATACAGCTTCGGCAGCAGGCGCTGCTGCAGCTGGCACTGCTGCAGCTGGCGCTGCTGCTGGCGCCGCGCAGCCCGCAAGCAAACTTAATGTCACGGCAACAACCATCAACCCAACTAAACCTTGCTTATTCATACTGTCTGTTCTCCTTAAGTTAACAATGCGAAATACAACCATCAATCGAGCTCTCGTTACTACAATGTTCTATTTTTTGCAGGCGCCCAGCCTCCGTATCCTAATTTGCACTATGAACCTCAATAGGATAATTATTATTGTACAGCACTAGTACTGGATAGTCAAACGTCTAGCATTGAGTGCGTGTTGCAGGCTAGTTACTTGATCTCTTGGGTTCGCATCATGAATTAGGGCTGCATACTAATCCTCAAAATTTACCTGGAATCGTGCCGCTGGCGTCATTGGTTTCAATTTCATGCTCATGTCGAAGCCGGCCGAATGAAAAACGTCGAATTTGCACAAGTGACACTCCTAGTAACATTAATGCGATGCCTATCAGTTGTGCAATTCCAAGTTGATCTCCAAGCATTGCAGCCGCTAATAACGCAGTCCAAATTATGGTAGATGCTCCCAAAATACTAGCTTCGTAGGATCGTAATGTCCGCAAACTGTGGTTCCAGACCGTGAATGCAACCCCAATAATCACTACGCCATAAAAACTAATGTAAAACCAGTTTTGTAAACTTTTCACTCTGGGCGGCCAGTCAAGCCCCAGCCCAATCATCACCATCACACCACCACCAATTACAAGCACAATTGTTGAAAAGACGTTGTTGCTCACCGACCAAGTTGTAACGATTGCCAGTTTGCGGGTCATATTATTGGTCCACGCAATGGCAAGAACACCTATAGCCACGAGTCCAAAGCCAGCTAACTCGTAAGCTGGGGGGACGCTAGAGAAATAACAACGCATACCGACCAGGGCAACGGCCGACCCAATTAACTGAAATCTGGTTGGTGTTTCTTTCAATATGACGACACTTAAAGCCATGGTCACGAAGCCAACAAAATTGGATAAATAGTTATGGGTGGTCACCGGTAATCTCTCGAGCGCAAGGGTAAACCCAATCGGGGCAACCACAAAGTTTCCAAGGCCTATGGCAACTAGGTATCCCCATGTCCGTAGATCTAGATGCGCCGGAAAAGTTTCGCCCTGAATTACAAACGTGTAAATACACATGGTTGCTATGCCAATAGCAGTAGGCAGCCAAATCATTGTGATGGGAAACACCTCCCGCAGCGCAAGCTTCAAAACTATATTTCCGAATGACATTACTACGCAAACCATAAGAGTTTGAGTAATAGCAATTGTATTCTTCACAGGTTTATTCTGCTTAAAGTATCTGAGTTACACAAATTATTCAAGCGGGAGAACGGGGTTGTCAGATGCCGGCCACGGATATTAGATTGCCCATAAAAAGTGGTAAGCAAGGATGTCCAGTCGCGGTTGACGTTGCAGAAAGTCCATGCCTGCATAATTAGAGGTTGTGAACTTTAGGTGTACTGTGAACGCTAGGAAATTCGATTCGCAGCTGCAACTGTGAGTTCAAGTAATCTCTGTGCTTCGGCATGCAGTTTTGTGGTCAATATTGGCATCCCCACCCGCTCTACGAGATATTTGGCTGCGACAGTACCATAGGATCCTGCCAATCGGGCGTCCTTGGTCAATTCCCAACCAACAGATAAACCACCACCATAGCAGTTACCAGCGCCAGTTGGATCGACAACATTTACTGCGACGGCTGGAATATGCCATATATCGGCGTGATCCCGGTCCCAGACATACGATCCTCGTGATCCATGCCGGATCGCAATCATCCGGGGACCGAGCTGCGACCAGTATCGCACTACCTGGGCAGGATCCACGCTGCCTGCGATGCCGCTTGCAGAGGGCCAATCAGGCGTTGCGATATCGACGTGCGGGAGGATACCCAAAATGCTGGCCCGGTTGCTCCATAATGCAAAATCTATAATGGGTTCGAGCGAGAATACCGCCCCTTGTTTCTGTAATTGCATCGCCGTTTGAATCATGGGCTCGTCGGCAAATTCAGTAATGAGATGGATCATTCGTGGCTCTTGATAAGTAACTGGCAAAGGAAGTACTTGTTGGAGCAACCGCGTAAAATTCTTCCTGTCGATTGCGCCCTCCAGTGGGTTACCGTCCTTAAAATTCATATATCCATCCGCGTCATAATCTAAAAGCGCATTTCGCGTAGTTGGAATGTCGGGGTATTGATGCCAGCCCCTGAGATCGATGTCGAGATTTCGTAAGGTTGTGACGTGCTCTAACTCCAGATCTGTGCCTGAGCGGCTCAACAATCCGACTGAGTTGTTCCATAACCTAGCTCCAAATGCTGCTTGCGGACCGCCTCCACCAAGGACATTAGAGACAATTTGACCAGTCGACAACCGAATGTCATCAATGATAATTTTTCCGTATATTAGATAATCGCTCATCCTAGCCTTTAAAAAAACGGGGTTGTGTACGAACGCATTAATCTATTACAGTAAGTTACTGATATTATGCTTACTGCCACAAAAATCGAGATCCCTTTTTCAATAGTTCCCCAAAATTGACTGGCGGATATGAATTGATATCAGGCCCGATAGTGAGCCTTTAAATATTGATGCGTGATGGACCACAAAACACCATGACTTGACCAAAGCAGTTATGGGTAGAAAGAAACCGTCAAAAACACTGCGTGACCACTGGAGTTATATTTTTCTCTTAGAGCCGATGGCTTATCCCGTACATATACCACTCCGATAGATTCTAGCTTGCCTCCGCGCAGCTGCGGATTTTCCAGTTAGACACGTTCAACCGTAGCTGAAATATTATAGACCTATTACGCTCTTCCAGATGATCTAAACTGCTTTAGGCGTCGCAATATTGGAATGTTTTTCAGTTGCTCGGGCCGAATCTGCTCCCAGTCCAGCCCTTCTGGTTGCGGACCGGAGAAAACAGTTTGAATAACTCCGTCCGGGGTGGCAATGAAAGTTAACGACCAGTCATGGACCAGCATTGGAAGCTGGGTGTGATCGACAATTTGCAAAGGGTGTATCGTAGTGACGATTGGCGTATCCGGTCGCACAAGCGACAATTGACGCAAAATTCCTAACTCAAGGTCTGCAAAACCAGCCCCTTTTCCTGTTCGCCCACCATACTTAGAAACAGCAACACAACCCGTAACGACCAAGTCTATCGGTTGCATTTCTTCAAACGTTACTAAGTTGCCAAACTTCAATGCCTCCACATGCGGTGCAGCAGAAGCAGGATCAATTCCACGAGATGCTAAATTGCTGGCAGTTAAATCGACAAAACATCGCTCCTGTGTGAGGCGCGGAACCGCCATATAAAGACGCTTTCCGTCCCGTAAAGCACGTAGGCGCACCGGAATTTGAGCGGTATCGGGGTTGCATTTTATTACCTTCGCTTTCTGCCACAAAGGCGATTGGGCAAGTTGGTCAGCTGCTTGTTCGGCACCAAGGAAGTTAGGTATATGCCCAATGGTTTCACCAATCGCCACATGACGTTTTGTTAACTGCGCCCAGATACGTGAGCGGAGGAGATCCTTTGCATTATTGTGCCCGCTCCACTCGGTTTCGTTGATATTATTGTCCATTTGGTGTTTGCATTATAGATCTTTGATTACTAATTAGAAGCTGCCAAATCTCTCGCGCAAGCAAACACTACCGGATGTTGGGATTGAGTGAATGGCCATATGAACCTATTCTCCTGTAGTCACAATCGGAGTTTTTATAT
>Ga0049085_10001192_pt1 | contig 10304 bp, 7 predicted proteins | sample GreLakmeSU08MSRF_FD_66721 | JGI IMG/M metagenome (GOLD analysis project Ga0049085, IMG submission 66721) | Freshwater lentic microbial communities from great Laurentian Lakes, MI, USA - Great Lakes metaG SU08MSRF | ecosystem: Environmental > Aquatic > Freshwater > Lake | place: Great Lakes... | reverse complement strand
TCGGTTGGTAAAAAATCTCGCGCACCGTGCCTTGCTCGACAATGCGTCCGGCGTACATCACCGCGACGCGGTCCGCGGTTTCCGCGATCACGCCCAGGTCGTGAGTGATGAGCAGGAGCGACAAGTCGAACTGCTGCTTCATGTCGCGCAGCAGCTCGAGGACTTGCGCCTGGACGGTCACGTCGAGTGCGGTCGTGGGTTCGTCGGCGATCAGCAGCGGCGGCTTGCAGGCCAACGCCACCGCCATCATCACGCGCTGGCGCATGCCGCCCGAAAGCTGGTGAGGATAATCGTCCACGCGCTTCTCGGGGTCGGTGATCTTGACGGCTCGCAGCAACTCGATCGCCCTGGCGCGGGCTGCGGTCTTTGACGCCATGCCGTGCACGATCAGCGCCTCGGCGATGTGCGCGCCGACCCGCATGACCGGGTTCAGCGCCGCCATGGGTTCCTGGAACACGAAGCCAATGCCGGCGCCGCGCACCGTGCGCATCTCCGGCTCGGGCAGCTTCGCCAGATCGCGGCCCTGGAAGATCACGCGCCCACCGGCAACGCGGCCGGGCGGCTGCAGCAGTCCGATGATTGAGAAGGCGGTAACCGACTTGCCGCTTCCCGACTCCCCAACCAATCCGAGGGTTTCACCCTTGCGGATTTCGAACGACACGTCGTTCACGGCCACCACGGGCCGCGGCTTGACGTCGAACACCGTCGTGAGGTTTTCGACCGAGAGTAAAGGAACCTGCTTCACTTTTTCGGTTTACGTAAATCAGTCCAGGCTGACTTCGCGATACTCGCCAAACACGCCACGCAGTGTATCGGCAATTTCGCCCACCGTGGCATGCGACTCGACGGCGGCGACGATGGGTGGCACCAGGTTATCGGTGGTGCCGGCGGCGCGGGCGACCTCGTCGAGGGCCGCCTTCCAGCGTCCTTGGTCCCGCACCTGACGCACCTGCTGCACCCGCCGCACCTGCTGCACCTCCAGGTCAGGATTCACCTGGAACACTTCGATGGTGGACTTGTCCTCGGTCTGGTAGCGATTGACGCCCACCACCACCGACTCGCCCGCATCGACGGCGAGCTGTGCCTTGTAGGCCGACTCCTGCACCTGGCGCTGGATGTAGCCGGCTTCGATCGCCGCCAGCGTGCCGCCCACGCCATCGATGCGCGCGATCAACTCGCGCGCTTCGTGCTCGATCTCATTGGTCAGCTTCTCGATGTGGTACGACCCTGCAAACGGATCCACCGTGTTGGCCACACCAGACTCGAAGCCGATGATCTGCTGCGTGCGAAGGGCAATCTGTGCAGCATTCTCGGTCGGCAGCGCCAGCGCCTCATCCCGGCCGTTGGTGTGCAGCGACTGCGTGCCGCCGAGCACCGCCGACAACGCCTGCACGGCGACACGGACGATGTTGTTGTCGGGTTGCTGCGCGGTCAGCGTACTGCCGGCGGTCTGGGTGTGGAACCGCAGCTGCTGCGCGCGCGGATTGGTCGCGCCAAAACGATCCCTCATGATGCGCGCCCACAACCGGCGCGCCGCGCGGAACTTGGCGACCTCCTCAAGGAAGTCGTTGTGCGCGTTGAAGAAGAACGACAGTCGCTGACCAAACGAGTTGATGTCGAGCCCCGCGTCGAGGGCCGCCTGCACGTAGGCGATGGCGTTGGCAAACGTGAATGCCACCTCCTGCACCGCCGTCGAACCCGCCTCTCGGATGTGATATCCGCTGATCGAGATCGTGTTCCACTGTGGCGTATTTTGTTCACAGTACGAAAATATGTCCGTGACGATGCGCAGGGACTGGTGGGGCGGGTAGATGTAGGTGCCGCGCGCGATGTATTCCTTGAGGATGTCGTTCTGGATCGTGCCCGACAGTTGCTTCGGCGCCACGCCCTGGCGCTTGCCGACCGCGACATACAGCGCCAGCAGGATGATCGACGTCGCGTTGATCGTCATCGACGTCGAGACCTGGTCGAGCGGAATCCCGTCGAAGAGCGTCGCCATGTCTTCGAGCGAGTCGATGGCGACGCCGACGCGGCCGACTTCGCCGGCCGCCAGCGGGTGGTCCGAGTCATAGCCAATCTGCGTCGGCAGATCGAACGCCACGCTCAGCCCGTTCACGCCCTGCGACAGCAGATAGCGATAGCGCTGGTTCGATTCCGCGGCCGTGCCGAACCCGGCGTACTGACGCATGGTCCACAACCGCCCGCGATACATGGTCGGCTGAATGCCTCGCGTGAACGGAAACTCGCCAGGGTAACCGAGTTCGGTTTCGGGATCGAAGCCCTTCAAGTCGTCTGCCGTGGCGTGAAAACGCATTGCCGGCATTTTACGCGCTCCCGGGGGCATCCGCCCAAGTCACAGGAAAAACACAACTTATAGCGTTCTGCCCTTGACACGACACCGGCTCCTTCATAGAATGTCACGTAATTTCCTGACTCAATCGTCCCACCGAATGACGACTATTCGCCGCTGTCTGCCCGCCGCCAGGTGGGTCACGCATCGGCAAATGCCGACGGTCCCAGCCGATTGGCGAAATGCGGGTGAACCCGGAGGTTCGCCCCACGGAAGGGAGCCGTCCTATGGATGACGTGGTAAACCGGTTCGCCCGAGAGCTGGCCGACTCCATTGCCGCCGCTGTTTCCGAAAGTGCCGAAGTTGAAGCGTGCCGCGAGCGGGCACGCGCGGCCGGTTACGAGATGAAGGTGAATCTCGAGGCCGTGGTCGGTTTTGTCAATCGCGGGCAGCCCCAGAGCGTGGGCGCGGCCGTGCCGGCCACGGTGACCTCCACCTCGAAGGCCCTGGTGGCGCGCAAGCCGTTCGACATGACGGTGAACGACCGCCGCTTCCTCCGCTCCCTGCGGATCGCGGCGGAAGAGCTAAAGGTCGAGGAAACGAACTAACGGGGCCCGGGCCCCAGCCGCCTGCCGGGCCACGGCCTCGGCGGCCTTCTTGGCCGCCTCAGCATCTCCAAGGTAATAACTCTTCAGAGGCTGCAAGGCCGAATCCAACTCGTACACCAACGGTATTCCGGTCGGGATGTTCAACTCGACGATGGCCGAGTCTGAGATCCCATCCAGATACTTCACCAACGCGCGCAGTGAGTTGCCGTGGGCGGCGATAATCACCCGCTGGCCCGAGGTAATGGCCGGGGCGATCGCGTCGTGCCAGTAGGGAAGAAATCGCACCATCGTGTCCTTGAGGGATTCGGTGAGCGGCAGGTCCGAGGCCGGCAGGTTCTTGTAGCGCGGGTCGCGCGCCGGGCTGCGCGAGTCATCGGCGCCGAGCGGCGGCGGCGGAATGTCGTATGCACGTCGCCAGATCTTGACCTGATCGTCGCCATGCTCGGCTGCGGTCTCGGCTTTGTTTAATCCCTGCAGCGCACCATAGTGGCGCTCGTTCAACCGCCAACTGCGCTGCACCGGCAGCCACAGCTCGTCGAGCTCATCGAGCACCAGGTGGCTGGTGCGAATGGCGCGCTTCAGTAGCGACGTGAACACCAGGTCGAAGCCGTAGCCTTCGTGCTTCAGCAACTGTCCGGCGGCCCGCGCTTCTTCGCGGCCCTTGTCGCTCAGATCAACATCGGTCCAGCCGGTGAAGCGGTTTTCCTTGTTCCAGGTTGATTCGCCGTGACGGATGAGAACGAGCTTATGCATGGAGCTGCTTGATCGCGGATCGTCCCGCGTATTTGGCGGCGCTGCCGAGCTGCTCTTCGATCCGGAGCAACTGATTATATTTGGCGACGCGGTCGCTGCGGGAGGCCGAGCCGGTCTTGATCTGGCCGGCCGCGGTGCCGACCGCGAGGTCGGCAATCGTCGAATCCTCGGTCTCGCCCGAGCGGTGTGACGCGACGCAGCGATAGCCGGCCGCGGTGGCCATGGCCATGGCGTCGAGCGTTTCGGTGACCGTGCCGATCTGGTTCACTTTGACGAGCAGGGCATTCGCGATGCCGGCGGCAATGCCTTCGTTGAGAATCGCCGGGTTGGTCACGAACACATCGTCGCCCACCAATTGCACCTGGTCACCGAGCGCTTGCGTCAGCAGTTTCCAGCCGCGCCAGTCCTGCTCGGCGCAGCCGTCTTCGATCGAGATAATGGGGTACTGCCGGCACCAGTCGACGTAGAGATCAACCATGCCTTGCGAGTCGCGCGCGGGTTCTCCGGACTTCTTGAACTCGTAATGTCCCTGATCCCTGATCCCTGATCCCTGACCCCTGACCCAGAACTCGCTGGCGGCCACGTCCAGTGCGATGAACACGTCGTCGCCTGCCTTCGCACCGGCCTTGGCGACCGCCTCGAGCACCAGCTCCAGCGCCTCGCGATTCGACTTCAGGCTCGGCGCGAAACCGCCTTCGTCGCCGACGCCCGTGGCGAGGCCGCGGCTCTTGAGGATCGAGCGCAGCGCGTGGAAGATCTCGGCGCCGACGCGCAGGGCCTCACTGAAGGTCGGGAAGCCGATCGGCATGACCATGAACTCCTGGAAGTCCACGTTCGAGTCGGCGTGCGCGCCGCCGTTCAGGATGTTCATCATCGGCACGGGCAGGACAAACCGGGGTCCGGGTTCCGGGGTCCGGGTTCCGGGGCCCTGCGCCAAGTCGGCGATGTGGGCGTAGAGCGGCTGGTCGGCACGCGCGGCCTCGGCCTTGAGTGCGGCCATCGACACGCCGAGTATCGCGTTGGCGCCGAGGCGGCTCTTGGTGGCCGTGCCGTCGAGCGCGATCATCGCCTCATCGAGTGATCGCTGGGTAAAAGACTTGCCCTCGATGGCGGCGCGAATCTCGGTGTTGATGTTCGCCACGGCCTTACGGACGCCCTTGCCGAGATAGCGCGACTTGTCGCCATCGCGCAATTCGAGGGCTTCGCGCTCACCGGTTGAGGCGCCAGACGGGACGCCGGCTCGCCCGCGTGCCCCGCCGTCAAGCGTCACATCCACTTCAACTGTCGGATTCCCTCGCGAGTCGAGAATCTCGCGTCCACGAACGTCGGCAATTTTCATAAAAAGAACATCTTATCCGCGTCGGTCGGCTTCTGCTTCAAGTCGCAATGCTTCTTCGGTGATCGGCGCGACGGATGGGTCTTCGCCGAGCGCCACCACGACCACGCCGTTTTCCGAGACGGTGTGCCGGCGCCGATCCTCTTCAGCGTTGAAGCCAATCGTCGCGCCGCGCGGGATGTCGACGTCGCGGTCGATGATCGCCTTGCGGATCCGGGCGTGGCGGCCCACCCTGACGCCCGGCATCAGGATCGCCTGCTCGATGCTGCAGAAGCTGTGCACGCGCACGTTCGGGCACAGGATGCTGCCGTGAATGCGGCTGCCCGAGACGATGCAGCCCTGCGAGATCAGCGAGTCCTGCGCCTCGCCCCGCCGCCAGTCTTCTGCGAACACGAACTTCGCCGGCGGTGCTTGCGGCATGTAGGTGCGCAACGGCCACTCCGGATCGTACATGTTGAACTCAGGATTGATGTGGCACAGGTCCATCTGGGCGTCGTAGTAGGCATCGAGCGTACCGATGTCACGCCAGTACTTCGCCGCCTTTTTATTCTCGTCGTAAAACGGATAGGCGAAGGTGCGTCCCTGGCTGATCAGCGCGGGAATGATGTTCTTGCCGAAGTCGTGCTGGCTGTCGCCCTTGGCCGCATCTTCTTCGAGCGCGCGAACCAGCACGTCGCTGTTGAACACGTAGATGCCCATCGACGCCAGCGCCAGGTGCGGCTGTCCGGGCATGGCCGGCGGGTTCAGCGGCTTTTCCATGAACGCGGTGACCTTGTCCTGTTCGTCCACCGCCACGACGCCGAAGCGCCGGCCGTCCTCGATCGGCACTTCGATGGCCGCCAGCGTGACGTCGGCCGCCATGTCCTGGTGGAACCGCAGCATCTTCTGGTAATCCATCTTGTAGACGTGATCGCCGGCCAGCACGACGACGAACTTCGGGGCTTCGCGAATGATGGAGTACAGATTCTGGTAGACGGCGTCGGCTGTGCCTTGGTACCACTGCTCGCCGACACGCTTCTGGGGTGGCAGAATCTCGATGAACTCGCCGAGTTCTTCGGAGACGACGGTCCAGCCCTGTCGGATGTGGCGGTTGAGCGACAGCGACTTGTACTGCGTCGCGATGAAGACGTGGCGCAAACCGGAGTTGATGCAGTTGCTCAGGACGAAGTCGATGATCCGGTACGGACCGCCGAAGTAAACGGCAGGCTTGGCGCGGTCTCGCGTCAAGGGTGCGAGCCGTTCGCCAGCCCCGCCCGCCAGAACAATTACGAGGACGTTGTCACGCAGCATGGTGGCAGCTTCGGCAAGATATCACCGGATGTCTCTACTTTTGCCGCTAAACCTCTAGTGTAACAGCGCTTTAGCGAGGTTGACTTGGCGGCGGCGGCCCTTCTATGATTTGTGGATCGAAAGTAACAAGGGGGCGCGCGAAGAGTGCGCCCTTCGTTTTGAGGGGGAACTGATGATGGTATTTCGGCGTGCAATGGCCGTAGCGATCGCGCTGATGGTGTCGGCAACGTTGGCTGCTTCTGGAGTAGCTGCGCAGCAGGCTCCGAAGAAGGACGAGAAGAAGCGCAGCAAGCAAGAGCAGGCTGAGATCGAGACGCTCGTGAAGACGGTGGACGGCGTGATGGCCGGCCAGCCCGTACCGGGCGACATCACGATGTCGATCGAGCCCTTCTTCATGAAGTCGCAGGAAGCGCGCACCTTCGTGCCGATGGTGATCTCGCTAAACAACGCGCCCAAGGTCGACTCGGCGCTTTATATTCGCGTCGTCAACCCGGCCGCCGTGCCCGACCCGAAGGCCAAGAAGGTCGAATACCCCTGGGACGACATCCACTTCGTGCCCGCCGCGCAGCTCGCTGACGAAGTCGTCAAGCTGAACCGCGTGTTCATGGCCACCGCCGGCACCTACGATGTTTACATCGGCTTCAAGGAGCGCCTGCCCGAGAAGGCGCCGAAGAACACCGTCGCCAAGATGGGCGTGCTCAAGACGCAGGTCACCGTGCCGGATTTCTACAACGCCGAGTTGAACACCAGCACCATCCTGGTCGCTGAGAAGGTCAACATGCTGACCGCAGCCATCGGCCCGGAAGAGGCGCGCGAGCGTCCCTTCGTGTTCGGCGCCCAGGAACTGCTGCCGGCTCCCGACATGGAATTCAAGAAGGTCGACGAGCTGTCGATCTTCTTCCAGGTCTACAACTCGGGCCTCGACGCCGGCGGCAAGCCGGACCTGACCCTCGAATACGAGTTCCACAAGACCGAGGCGGGTGCGGAGAAGTTCTTCAACAAGACCAGTCCGCAAGTGGTCAACGCGTCCATGCTGCCGCCCCAGTTTGACTCGGCCAAGTTCCCGGTGCCCGGTGGCGTGAGCGTTCCGCTGGCGTCGTTTGGTGAGGGCCAGTACCGCCTGGCCATCAAAATCACCGATAAGGCAGCGAACAAGACCCTGACCCGCGACGTGAAGTTCACCATCAAGGGGTAGGACAAACGACCGCCGGACGGCTATACAGGCCTCCTGCGAAGGCGTAGACTATTGAGACTGCCCGCCCCCTCACCCTTGGGGGCGGGCGGCCATGTTCAGATGGGCACCCCCCGTCGCCTGCTCGCCTCGGTTTCGATGCTCTGCCTGTTGGCACTGCACTCGACCTCTGCCTCGGCCCAAGGCGTCAGGCTCGTTTCCGCACCTCCCGTTACCAATCTCGCCGCCGCCTCTACCGGCCACATCGAAGGCTCGGTCACCGACGAAGCCGGCAAGCCGCTCGATGGCGTGGTCATCTCCGCGCTCGGCAGCACGACCGCGTTTGCCGTGTCTGACAAGGCCGGCCAGTTCACGCTGAAGCAACTGCCGCCGGGCCCGTACGTGCTCCGTGCGCATCTCCAGGGCTTTCACGCGCCGCGCAGCACCATGGTCAACGTGCGACCCGCCGCGCGCAGCGCCTCGACGTTCACGCTGCGCCGCGAAGCGACGGCTGAGGCGATCCGGGTCGCGGAAGCTGGCGTCGGCACCACCGCGACCACGAGCGCAATAGCCGCGCCGGAACCGATCACGACGAAAGCTGGCCGCGACGAAAGCGACTTTGCCTGGCGCCTGCGTCACTTGCAGCGTGGCGTGTTGCGCGAGGCCGAGACCAGGGCCGGTCTTCCGCAAGACGACGACTGGTTCATCACCGACTCGTTCCAGTTCCTCGGCCGCGCGGTCGGGTCGTCGGCGAAAGCCGCCACCGCACTGTTCTCGGACCTGTCGCTCGGCGGACAGGTCAACTTGCTGACCACCGGCGCGTTCGATAATCCGCTGCAGTTGCTGCAACTCGACCGCACCAGCAGCGTGGCATTCTTCTCGTTGGGCGCGCCCGTCGGCACGCACGGCGACTGGGCCGTGCGCGCGGCGATGAACCAGAACGACTTGAGTTCCTGGATGCTCGCCGGCAGCTACGTCGTGACCGCCGCGGTGGCGCATCGCTACCAGATGGGGATGTCGTACAGCCTGCAGCGCTACGAAGGCGGCAATACCGCCGCGCTGTTGGCCGTGGCCGATAGCGCGCGCAATGTTGGTTCGGTGTTCGGGTACGACGAGTGGGAAGTGTCGCGGTATCTCTCGGTCAGCTACGGCGCCAGCTACGCGCACTACGATTACCTGCAGGCAGGGCCGTCGTTGTTCAGCCCGCGACTGGCCGCCACCCTGTCGCCCACCCGGAACACGCGCCTGCGCTTTGCTGCGTCGCGCGACATCAGTGCGCCGGGGGCGGAGGAATTCCTGCCGCCGACGAGCGCCGCCTACCTGCCACCGCAGCGCACCTTTTCGGCGATTTCCCCGGCGGGCATGCGCACGCAGGAACTGCTTAACTACGAGGTCGGCTTCGAGCGCGTGTTCAACGGCGCCACCATCGGCGTGCGCGCGTTCGAGCAGCAGATCGATCATCAAACCGTGACCGTCTTCGGCCTGCGCCAGGACGACAGCATCGCGACCGCGCTCGGCCACTACCACGTCGGCGCCGCCGGCGATGCCAACGTGCGGGGCGTCGGCGTGACCTTCACGCATTCACTGTTCGAGAACGTGCGCGGTTCGGTGGACTACTCGCTGTCGCACGCCAACTGGCAGGCGCGCGCGACCCCGGTGGAGTACGCCGTGCTGACGCGCTGGGCGCCCTCGTCCGTGCGCGACGACGAGCGCATCCACGACGTGACGACCTCGCTGCAAGCCGAAGTGCCGATCACCGCGACTCGCGTCGTCGTGTTCTACAAGGTGAATAGCGCGTTCACCTCGGGCTCGCTCACACAGGGCCCCGGCTTCGACGCGCGATTCGATTTGCAGGTGAACCAGGCGCTGCCGTTCATGAACTTCCGTGCCTCGCAGTGGGAGATGCTGGTCGGCGTCCGCAACCTGTTTCACGAGTCTCTCGCCAACGCTTCCGTCTACGACGAGATCCTCGTCGTGCGTCCGCCCAAGCGGATTGTCGGCGGCCTCACCGTCAAATTCTAAGGGCCTCGGGCTCTGCCCCTTTCCGGCCCAATTTTGCGCATACTAAGTTTTGGATCGATTCGACGGCTGTTTGGATAAAGCGGTGTGTCGAAGGTGTCGGTTGGGTGTAAGATCATATCTATCAATGAGTTAGCAAGCCACGCAAGGTTGAGCTCGTGGTATGGGATTTGCTCTGGAATCGTCGGATTGATCTGCCTTGTTAGGTAACACTGAACCAACGACGGCTATGTCCGTGCCTGGACCGGGAACCTGGTGGTGCGAATGGCGGCAAACAGCCTTGCCGGTGGCGGTGACGCTCGGCCTGCTGGCGCTCGGGCTGACCAACGTGATTTCCCGCGCGACCCACACTGAAGTTGAAGATGGCGTGCTGTGGGTTGAGCGCGCCGTCGGCGTCGTCGCCGCCGAAGTAGCCTCGCCGTCGGCGGCCAGCCGCGCCGGTGTGCGACCCGGCGATGTGCTGATCGGCATCAACAACCAGCCGGTGGATGGCCGCCAGGACGTGCTGAATCTACAGCACCAGACCAAGCCCGGTGACCGCCACTCCTACACCCTGCTCAGGCTGGGCACTCAGCAAATCGCGACGGTCTCGCTTGCGCCGATGCCGAGCGGCACGGGCCTGTTCTATTACGTGCTGGCCGCGGTCGGCATCTTCACGTTGCTCGTCGGCGCGGCGGTCCGGGCGCGGCGTCCCACCGATCAGGCCACCCTGCACTTCTTCTGGTTGTCGGTGGCGTTCTTCGGCGTGTTCACCTTCTCGTTCAGCGGTCGTCTCGATCGGGTTGACTGGGTGTTCTACTGGGGCGATGTGATTGCGTTGAGCGTGCTGCCGGCGCT
>Ga0049085_10001189_pt1 | contig 10306 bp, 11 predicted proteins | sample GreLakmeSU08MSRF_FD_66721 | JGI IMG/M metagenome (GOLD analysis project Ga0049085, IMG submission 66721) | Freshwater lentic microbial communities from great Laurentian Lakes, MI, USA - Great Lakes metaG SU08MSRF | ecosystem: Environmental > Aquatic > Freshwater > Lake | place: Great Lakes... | reverse complement strand
GGATTGGGGGTGGCTAATACTTTGCGCTGACAAACTAAGATTATCGATACTTGTGGACAACTAAATGAGCTGGTACCCAATTCAGGCCAAATTTTTTTCATACGAATTTCGTTTAATGCATCATCTGCACTCCATAAGGCCATGGTACGTTGTGAAATTGCTAGCTGCGTATCGGCACTGTATGCCACTGCTCGTAAGGCTGCAATTAAGGCGACGCTTAAAATAATTAAGCCCACCAATACCTCAACTAATATAAATCCATTTTGCTTAGGTGAACTTTGATAGCTCATGGCGACTCCCAACTAAAGCGCCCATTACTGGCGCGCACTAAGGTTGCAAAACGCTTATCTTGTTGAATTGGAATGCGCATGGCTGTGGTGACAGACTCGGCGCCTAAGGTCAGTTGCATTGAACTGACGATCACTGGTTTAGCCCAAACCTTCGCCTTATAGGCATCAGGAATAAATGTGGCAGGAGTATTAGCTTCAGCCATTGGATTTAGATTCAGTGGTCGACTAAAACGCCAACCTGCTTCATCAATTTGCGCTAACATGGAAGACCCACTCATCAGGCTTTCATCCTGAGCTGCATTCAGTGAGGCAACTAATTGATCGAGGTTATCGCGCCAATAACGTTCATCATGATTCGGAATTGTCAGCACTGCAATTCCCAACATCACCGCCACAATTGTGAGGGCTAGCAATAGCTCGATTAAAGTGAATCCACTTTCAGCAGAAGAACACTTAATTAAGCCATTACTTTTTTTACCAATTCCCAATATCCGCATCAGTTCCGGTTCCGCCCGGCTTGTTATCTGCCCCATAACTCAAGATATCAACTTCACCTTTAGCACCAGGGTTGCTGTACTGATAAGGATGGCCCCAAGGATCATTTGGTAATAAATCTAAATAGCCACCCGTTTTCCAATTTTGTGGCACTGGCTCAGCGCTAGGGCGACTAACGAGAGCCTTAAGGCCCTGCTCGGTAGTGGGGTAGCGGCCAATATCTAAGCGATATAGTTTGAGGGCTTGGGATAAGGTGCCAATATCGTGCTTGGCCGCGGTCACTCGCGCCTCATCGGGGCGCCCCATAATGCGGGGCACTATTAAAGTCGCCAAAATACCAATAATGGCTATAACTACCATAATTTCAATTAAAGTAAAGCCAGCCTCGCGCTTTTTGCAGTCAGTAAGCGCCTGTTTTAGATTGGGGCTGACTAGTGCTGTAGGTAGTTTAAGTAGGTATTTCAAATGGGGCTCTCAATCAATTAAACTGAAAGAATATTATAAGGATTAATTCTAATTTGAGCGAATTTCTGCATCGTCTTCAAGAGCGCCTAAAAAAACGCTCTGCTAGGGCTACTGATAGCTCTGGCAAAGGACAATTACCCTTGTCTTGGGCAGAGCGTTGGACGTCTTTTAATCACTTAGCCCAGCAACTACTGAGCGCAAGCAAACAATCTCTGACTAAAAATGGTTTTAATTCTGACTTAAATAAATCTAGCATTATTTTGCAGTTAAATCTGTTTGCTAAAAATTATCTTAAACCAAGCCTAGTTATCCATAGTCTTACTTATCTGGGAATGTTAATTACCATAGCTTCAGTGACTTATTGGCTGATGCATTTATCTCAAATTCCCAGCCCACCAGAGGCTCTAAGTAAAAATGCTAAAGGGGCTGTACTTTATAGCAACCAAGGTAGTACTGAGAGTTATGCTCTGTTTGGTAGCAAACCCATGGCAACCGAAAATATCATCTTACGCGGTGTTGTTGTCACTGATAAAAATAAAGATGGTTTACTGCAAGGCTTTGCCCTCTTTGAAATTGATGGTAAACCAACTGGCGCTATTGCAGTTGGTGAAAGTTTAGGTAAAGGACTGATGTTGCAGACTATTACTACAGAAACTGCGACTTTACTCTATCAAGGTAAGCGGCTCAACTTTAGTCTGAATAAATCAAATAAAGATAAGCAAGCGAATAATTCTGGTAACGGATCTAATAGTGGAGCATCATCAGCACCCAAGGCTCGTGCAATTCCTAATATCTCACCAAAAACTGAATTACCAAAATAGCTAGCCCGCTTAATGATCTGCTTACGCTTTGCTATATCTTTTACATTAAGCATGTTAGGCCTATTGGCATATAACTCGGTCTATGCGCAAGCCGATAGTTTTATTAGCCTACTTGAGCCAAGTGCAAAAAACGAGTTGTGGCTTAACCCGGGTATGGTCACTTACCACTTTCAAACTGATCAAAACCTCAACGGCGCTAACTGGGGCGCAGGAGCCGAGTACCGCTTCTCTAGCGTCTCCTCGCTCACCGCTGGACGTTTTTATAATAGTAATAACGCTTACTCTAGTTACGCTGGCATCTACTACCAGCCCCTTGCAATTGGCCCAATTAAAGTTGGTGCTGTTATTGGTGGCTTTAGTGGTTATTCATCAATGAATAATGGTGGTTGGTTTGCAGCAGCAATACCAGCACTGACCTGGGAAGGTGATTGGGTAGGTGCTAATATTTTTATTATTCCTACCATTGGTGATCGGGTGCATGGCGGCATATCTCTGCAACTTAAATTTAAAGTCTTTAGTTAGCCTTACCCTTTGGCCTTACCAAATAAAGCAACTCCAAATTCACAAGCGTATTTTTTATGCTCTGCTGATCCCGCAATCGGATCATTTTCTAAAAATGGCGTGCGTAATACAGCTTGAAATGCCCTAAGCGCTAAGCGGCATTCATCTTCATTCATTATTTTACATGTATTCGTTACATTATCTCGTGCAAACTGAAGTAGCGCAGGAATAACAGAATCCATCACTTTACTTAATTCTTCAGGTTTTTTAGATACTTTCAATAAAAGTCGCATCAAGAGCTTATATTTTTTGCCCGTATGTTTTTTTTTCTGCAGACGCGAAAAAATTGTGTCAACAATAGCAGTCATGACTGTGCTCACCTCATCATGCGGAGTAAATTGGCGTATGATTTCTTCGGCATGTAGTGCCATCTTACGCAAATGGCGATCAATGAAAATAAAAGCAAATAATGAGTTGAGTGCGCCAAAATAACGATAGAAGGTGCCAATAGAGTATCCCGATTTGGAGGCAAGTTCTCTTGCCGTAGGTAAATCACCATCTTCTTTTTGCATCAAGTCATCAGTGGCTTGAGTAATATCGATAAAGGTTTTTTCAGCGCGTAACTGAAGTGATTTTTTATACTCAAATTCCTGAATTTCTTTCATATTGAGCCATCATAACCAAAATTATGCATAACTGAAGATGAACATAGTGCAGATTAGTGCAAAGATAGGATGAGAGCCATATAAATATTGGGTCTCAGGTCATCAAAAAAAAATGAAAAGTGAACCAGAAAAGCGCTGAAACTCGCAAAATTGTAGGTAAATTCGAGGCTAGCATCAATTTTCTAAGGGAAAAATCATGAAAAAAACGATCGGTCTTTTGATGTCTTTGGTAGCCTCGATATTCCTGGTTGCTTGTGGCGGAGGCGACATGGGTTCGGCATCAACGGGTAATTCCGCATCGCCTAACTCAGTATCAGCAGTTTCTGCAGCGGCAAGTAATAGTTGTTTAAGTATTACAGCCCCAAGCACCAATCTAGGTCAATGGTGGACCAGCGGCTCATTTAATGTGACCAATACTTGCGCCACTGTGCAAAGCGCTAGTGGTTTGCAAATTCAAATTGCTAGTAGTGGAACTGCTTTGGTAGGCTCTAGGTTTCAATTGAATTCGATCAATGGCTTATATTTTCCGCCACCCATCTATTGGGCCCAATCTACAGGGACATTTATTACCAATAGTGTGGCCGGCAGTAAAGATATGGTCACTTTAACCTTAAACTCGACTGGGTTGATTCAACCCAATACTTCAGCCACCGTATTTTATGGCTACAACCCCAATGGCGCTACGCCAGGCGCAATCAGTTATAGCGTCAATGGGGGAAGTACCCCTGTTACACCTACTGGTGGATCAATTGCCTTTAGTATTGATGCCACAGCATTAAAAACGGTTTGTGTGAGCGGTACAACCTGCAATATTCCAGTGGTGCTTAGTGGACCCAATAGCTATACATCGACTGTGGCAACCATTGATAACAATAATGCTGGCACCGTCATTACGAATAATAATTTTACTCGACTTGCTACAGGCGCATACACCTTAACTGTTACTAGCAGCGCTTTACCGGCTAACGTCAGCTTTAGTGCCCCAGCAATTAACGTTACTGATAACAATACGGTGAATGAAGCAGCCCTCTTTACGGTTGCTAGTACACCCGTAGTTGGCGGTTCGTATAGTGTGGGCGGTACGCTAAGCGGCTTGAATGCTGGTCTAACAGTGGCACTCAATAACAATGGCGCTAATTCATTAAGCCTCGGCTCGAATGGCTCATTTAAGTTTAGTACGCTAATTGCTGCTAATGGTAACTATGCCGTAACCGTTGGTACGCAACCTAGCGGCCAGACCTGTTCCATTTCAAATGGTGCAGGCAAAGTAACTGCCAATATCACTACAGTTACTGTTTCCTGTACGACCAATTCATCGGGTTCTACCGGCGCGATTAAATACCGTGGTGTTAATTTAGCTGGCGCTGATTTTGGTGAAAGTAATTTACCTGGTACCTATGGCGTAGATTACACCTATCCAACCAATGCTGAAGCGACTTACTTTAAAAGTAAAGGCATGAATGTCATTCGCTTGCCATTCCGGTGGGAGCGTTTACAACCCACCTTAAATGCAGCTCTTAATCCAACCGAGTTAAATAGGTTACAAACTTTTGTTAACCAAGCAATTGCTGCAGGCCATACAGTTGTTTTAGATCCACATAACTATGCGCGCTATAAAAATAACATTATTGGCGCCAGCTCGATTACAAATGCTAACTTTGCTGATTTTTGGGGTCGTTTAGCAACAGTATATAAAAATAATCCAGCTGTCTTATTTGGTCTAATGAATGAGCCTAGCGAAATGTCAACTGAAACTTGGGTGGCAGCCGCCAATGCAGCAATTGTCACAATTCGTAATGTTGGGGCTAATAATGTGATTCTGGTTCCTGGAAATGGCTGGAGTGGTGCCCATAGTTGGGCCCAAAATTGGTATGGCACAGCAAATGCAGTAGCAATGTTGTCGATCAAAGACTCTGCCAATAACTTGATGTTTGAGGCCCATCAATATCTTGACTCGAATAGCTCGGGAAATTCAGATATTTGTGTTAGTCCTACCATTGGAGCCGAGCGCTTAGTCACCTTTACCAATTGGTTGCGTACCAATGGCAAAAAAGGCTTTTTAGGAGAATTTGCTGGCGGGAATAATGCTACCTGCAATCTAGGCATTGCCAATATGCTCGCTTATATGGAAGCAAATGCTGATGTATGGGCTGGCTGGACTTGGTGGGCAGCTGGACCATGGTGGGGAGGTTATAAATTCACTATCGAACCAAGCAATGGTGTAGATGACCCTAAATTAACCAATCTATTGCCGTATTTGAAATAAGTTGTCAATTCAGCATAAAATCTTAGCCTAAGGTCCCAGCCTTAGACTAAGATTAGTTTTTATCCCATTTCGAAGTAATTCTATGAAAATTATACAAACTGCTTTATTTACTATTTTCAGTATTTTTATTTTAGCTTTGCCCCTAGCGTCTCAAGCAGAATTAGGCGGTAATCTTGCCAGCATCAATCAAGAACAAAAGACTTTTGGCTCAACTCTTAGCTCCTCGACGCAAACTGGCTACACCATTTATACTCAAACCATTAATCCAGGTTTAGTAATTAAAGAATATCTAACTACCAATGGCAATGTTTTTGCGATTACTTGGAAAGGCCCAAACTTACCTAATTTTCAAGTGGTGTTAGGGGCCTATTATTCAAACTATCTCACAGCACTGCAAAATAACCCGCGGGCAATTTTTGTTCAAGATGACAATATCGTGATTGAATCGGGTGGGGTTATGGGCGGGTATCTGGGACGCGCTTATTTACCTAAGCAATTTCCTGCTGGCATGACACCTGCGAATCTTCAGTAGATCATGGGCGGCATGCTTTTCTTAAGGGAATTCCTAACAGTAGTTTTACGTGGTCTGCTAATCACTTTTTTTGCCATTATTTTGGTGGCTTGTGGCGGTGGTAGCTCGAGTAGCTCATCTTCTGACAGTGATCAAAGCTCTTTACCCAGTGTTAATTTGTCGGCTAATTCGATTAGCATCAATGTTGGCGCAGGTACAGCAAAAAATGTTAATACGCCTTATGTTAGTGTAACCATCTGTCAACCTGGCACAAACATTTGCAAGACAGTTGATAACATTCTGCTAGATACCGGTTCAACGGGTTTACGCGTTTTAGCCTCTACCATTACCTCATTACAACTCACTCAAGTTGTCGTTAATTATGCGCCCATTCTTGAATGTGCCTCATTTATTAGTGGCGATGCTTGGGGTCCGGTGAAATTAGCTGATGTCAAAATGAGTGCAGAAGTAGCTAGCTCAATTCCGATTCAAATTCTGGCAGATCCTAGCTATAGCACTATTCCTAGTGCCTGTGGTGGCTCACAGAATACACAAATCTCTACTACCCTAAAGACAAATGGTATTTTAGGGGTTGGCTTATTTATTAACGACAACCAAAGTTACTTTAACTGTGTGCCAACTGCTTTAAATAATTGTCGTATTAGTCTTAGTCTAGCCCCTAATTTACAGGTGCAAAATCCCGTTGCCGCTTTTCCGGTTAATAACAATGGTGTGATTCTTAAACTTCCCTCAGTTGGCGCTACAGGGGCCAAATTGGTCACCGGCTCGCTAACCTTTGGTATTGATACCCAAACTAATAATTCATCAGTTGGGTCTTATGTTATTCCGACTAATAGCAGCGGGCTATTTACCACCATTTTTAATAACACTACCTTTAACAGTAGTTTTATCGATAGCGGTTCAAATGGGCTCTATTTTCCATCTGGTAGTTTAAGTTCTGTCTTGGTTGACTGTTCATCGTTCACATTGTCGGGGTTTTATTGTCCCGCTGTCACTCAATCGTATATGGCATCTCTAACTTTAAAGAATAATGTTTTAAGTAATGTGAGTTTTTCTGCTGCCAACGCTAAAACTTTAGTCGCTAATGGCAACTATGCTTACAACAATATTACCGGTCAAATTGGGGGCAATTTATTTGACTGGGGCCTACCCTTTTTCTTTGGCAAAAGTGTATTTATCGGCATTACTGGGCGAACGAGTAGCGCAGGTATTGGACCTTATTACGCTTATACGAATTAACCTATTCTTTTAGTCTTAACCCCCGCCCCTACGGGTATATAAATCAAATTTAGCCATCACCTGCGCTACTTGCTCTTCATTAAAAGCACTCATTGCAAATGAAAAATTGACCTCAAGCACAGGAATTTTCAGTAAAGCAATTTGTTGAGGGGTTTTTGTGTGGCCAGTGATGCTTAATATGGCATTTGGTACTTGATAAGACGATTTATCATCGATTGCTACTGCAGTTGATTGTAATAATTCACCCAAAGCATCTGGTAGCCAGCGAATTAAATCTTCAGCCGAACAACCCATCGCTCGTTGTACTCGAATTACATTCACCCTAAATATTAACCGCCTGCAACTGGAGGGCAAATAGCCAGAGCATCATTTTCTTTTAAAACCGAATTCAATCGATCTTGTGGCGGAATATATTTACCATTAATCATTACTAAGTGGGCTTGCGGATGCGGGATAAGATGGATGTCCATTACTTCACTTACAGTAGCGCCATCTGGTACCTGAATAATCGCCTCAATTGTATTGATTTTATTGGCGGGCAAATAGCGATTGAGGCTGGCAAAAAGCTTGAGGGTAACTTGCATAAGTAAAGCTTAATTCATTCAAGCAGATTGTGCTTGCCCTTGCGCTAAATATGCCTCCACAAGCTGGGTAGGATCTTGCAGCAACCTTTCTTTCCAGGCGCCTAATGCAATCTTTGTCTGTATCAAACCACGTAAGACGCCAACGTGCTCAGTAAAACCTAAGCTAGTTGCACCAACTAACACATCGCCTAAAAATTCTAAACGTAGATATTTGAATCGTTTAGGGTCACAAAGTTCAATGTGATCACCACCTTTAGCTCCAGACCATAAACCAAATGAGGATGCAATTAAACCTAAGGTATCCAATACATTCACCTGTAAAGTACCGATACTGCTAACTTTTCCGCCGGCCATATTGATCGCAGCAACTCCAGCTTGCTCTGCAGCATTGGGTTGAATTGCATTAATCATGCGCTCTCCAGTGAGAAAATCAACGCTTTCAGTCACATCACCCGCTGCATAAATATCGGCAACCGAACTTTGCATCTGCTCATTAACTAAGATTCCTGTTTTGATGTCTAGCCCCGAGTCTTTCAAAAACCCAATATTGGGACGTACGCCTGCTGCAGAGATCACCAAATCAACCTCGATGGTTTGACCATTCGATAATTTCACTGCTAAAGCTGATTTACCTTGGGTAATTGCCTCCACTTTAGTATCTGTAAAAACGGTGATACCTTTAGCTTGCACCCATTCTTTAATTAAGCCGCCTGCTTTTTCAGTCATCATGCGTGGCACCATGCGGTTACCCATTTCAACAACAGTCAGCTCTACCTCTCTACTTGCTAAAGCCTCAAGAATGATGCAACCAATAAAACCTGCCCCCATTTGTAAAACACGGGCTCCGGGTTTAGCTAATTTATCAATTGCACGGGCGTCTTCTAAAGTCCAACAATGATGGACTCCTGGTAAATCAATTCCGGGAATGGGGGGTTGTACGGGTACTGACCCAGTAGCAATAAGTAACTTATCAAAATTAATTTTTTGTAGTTTTTTATTGCCGTCTTCAACTTGCAGTGCTTTATTTTTGGCGTCGAGTGAAAGCACCCTACCCTGAAGTTGTTGAATTTTTAGTTGCTCGAAATGCTTGGCAGTTTTCCGCAAATAAGTTCCCGATTCGTCAATATTGCCAACCAATAAATAAGGTATTGCCATCCGGGAATATGGGGGTGAGGTCTCATCACCGATTAGCACAATCTCGTCAACGGGGCATCGCTTGCGAATGGTCTCAGCTGCAATAACGCCAGCTGGCCCATTGCCAATAATGACATGCTTCATAGCGGTATTTAAAGACCTAAACGCTTGCGGGTATCGGCATTAATTTGCCCGTCACTATCCCAGCCGCGAATCTTGTAATACTGGGGCAACATCTTACCTAAGCCAGACACCGTGCCTTTGCCAGGTCCTGTTTTTGCAGCTTCAGTCATTAAGCGCTTCGGTAACTTATCGTCTTTACTAGTAAAGCCGGCACGATTATTAAAGTCGCGCTCCATATTCCAAATACGCTCGCCAATTAAAGTTAAATTTTCGACTGTGAATTCGTCTCCACAAGCGGCTTGCAGTTGGGGCGCAACGTCGGCTAGCGTCCACGCAAAGCTAGTGAAAATACACAAGCCAGCCGAATCAAAGGCTGCGGTAGCATCTTGAAAGGCTTTTACTAATTCAGGCTTGCCATCTGTATCTGCTGGCTCGGTTTTAACCGGAATACCTAATACTTCCGAAGCGATGGTGTATCCCCGTAAATGACAGGCGCCACGATTAGAAGTGGCATAAGCTAAACCAATACCCTGAATCACCCGCCCATCGTAAGCCGGAAACTCTTGACCTTTAACGCTCATTGATAAATCAGGCTGCCCATATTTAGCTGTCAGCCGAGCAGAACCCAAGGCAATTTCTTTGCCAAAGCCAATTCCTTGCGCAGTAATTTCAGCAAAGTGACAGAGTGCTTTGACCGAACCAAAAGGCGCTTCAATGCCGAGCTGCTCTTTGGTTAAGACACCCATTTCATACATTTCCATCACTGCACCAACTGTAGCGCCAAAAGTAATTGGATCAAAACCATCTTCGTTACAAATCATATTGGCATATTGCAATGCTTCCAGATCATTAACGCCATTAGCTGCGCCTAAAGCCCAGGCAGCCTCATACTCAAGACCACCCGAGGTATTTTTATATTGGGGCTTATTTTCAATCGTGAAATGCGACTCATCAATTTGTGAAATACGGCCGCACGCAATTGTGCATGCAAAGCAAGCTTGGGTGGTTACTAAATGGGATTTACCATCAGCGCGTTCAACTGCCATAGCCTCAGCAGAAATATCTTTTGCGCCATCAAATTGCACATCCTGATGATTGCGAGTTGGCAATGCCCCCACCTCATTGATCACATTCATTAATACTTGAGTGCCATAAGTTGGTAAACCTTGGCCGGTTACAGCATGCCCGGCT
>Ga0049085_10001188_pt1 | contig 10307 bp, 9 predicted proteins | sample GreLakmeSU08MSRF_FD_66721 | JGI IMG/M metagenome (GOLD analysis project Ga0049085, IMG submission 66721) | Freshwater lentic microbial communities from great Laurentian Lakes, MI, USA - Great Lakes metaG SU08MSRF | ecosystem: Environmental > Aquatic > Freshwater > Lake | place: Great Lakes... | reverse complement strand
TTACTTAAACCAGCAAAGCAATACGCAGAAGTATTGCCCTTGCTACCTAAGAACTTTGTCGATCTAGATCAATCTCACCCAGTCATTCAGGATTTAATTGCGCAAGTTGAAGTGGCCTCAAAAGCAACGGCATTGGCTCAGGCACAAACCCGCCAAAACCCAGAATTACAACTCTATACCTCTGGTGGTCGACCTGAAGTGGGTGTACCAATCCAACAATCTATTTTACTGGGCCTCAAAATCCCATTTGGGTCGAGCGACCGGGTTCAAGCCCAACGATTTGCTAGCCGCGCCAATCAAATTGAATCTGAAGAGCGCCTCGTATTTGAACGTGAACGTATTTTGGCTGAATTAGATGGCTCAAAAGCGCAGGTTGAAAGTGCTCAGATTCGGCTTACAGCAGCTAAACGACGCGCACAACTTAGTACTGAAACGCGCACTTTTTTTGATAAGTCCTTTAAGTTTGGTGAAACTGACTTGCCTACCCGATTGCGAATCGAGCTTGAGGCTATGGATGCTATCAAGCAAGCAGCACAGGCTGAAATTACCTACCTTGCCTCGGTTTCTGCATTACGCCAGGCACTTGGCTTACTTCCCGAATAGGAATTGAAAATGAATCGTAAATATCTCAGTATGTTGATAAGGCAAAGTTTTCTTGTTTGCACTTTTCTAATGGCAGGATTTTTTGCAGTCGCCAGCGCTCATGAAGGACAAAACCACGATAAAGAACTTAAGCCACAAAATAATGTGGCCACGGCTCCAACCCTGACTGCGGTCTCGGAAAACTATGAGCTTGTAGCGATTGTACAAGCAAGACAAATGACTGTCTATTTAGATCAATTTGTATCTAATACCCCCGTAGTTGATGCGGATCTGGATTTTGATTTTTCAGGAACTGTTGTCAAAGCAACGCGTAATGCAGATGGCACATACTCTGTAGCACTTCCCAAAAAAGTTGATCTTAAAAGTAGTATTCCAGTCACCGTAACGATCCTTGCCGCCGCAGGAGCTGATTTACTGAGTGGTGATTTAGTGATTCCTAAATCAGAAACGCATTCAAGCTGGTCCACTTTTTGGGTGGTGGCGATAGTTGCGGCCTGCTTTATCGCACTCCTTCTGATTTGGCTAGCTTACAAACAAAATCCGTCTATTTTGATTCAAATAAAACAAAAACTGCCTGCTTCTTTGCGGAGGTTCATTAAATGAAACGACATTCTCACTTTGTATTAATTGCTGCCCTGACTGGTTTTTGTTTGCATGCTCTAGCTGGACCCGGAGAGCCTGGTCATAGTCATGGGGAGGGAGAAACACCATTCCAAGGCGCTAATGCACCCAAGCGTTTTGCCGATGGCAGCGTCTATCTACCCAAGATAGCGCAGCGGCAATTGGGCATTCGGACTGCGTTGGTGCAAGTGGGTGAATTTCCTCGCACCATCGAACTCAGTGGCAAGGTTATTCATAATCCAAACTATGGTGGCAAGGTCCAAGCTATGGTTGCTGGTCGTATTACGCCGCCCCCAAAGGGGTTCCCAGTTCCAGGCCAGTTAGTTAAGCAAGGTGACTTGCTTGCCTACGTTACCCCAGAAATCGGCCCTGCCAATACCCGATCCTTAGCGGAAAGTCGCTTAAAGCGACTGCAAGCTCTCTCTGATACCGTTCCTAGAAAAGTACTGGAGGAAGCGCAAGCTGCAGTTGCTAATGAAGAACTTCGCGCTCCTGTATCTGGCATGGTTGCCACAACCGGAGTTGTCAGTGGACAAGTCGTCGAGGCGCGGCAACTGATCTTTGAAATAGTGAACCCCAATAAATTTATGGTTGAAGCGGTCGCTTATGAGCCTAGCGTAGTGGATAACATTGGCTCCGCCAATTTAAGTATTGGCGATCAAATTATTCCCCTCAAACTGCAGGGGGTGGCAAAACGCCTGCGGGAACAGGCCCTTCCCATTACTTTTTTAGCTTATGACGAAGGACTTTCCAAATTAGCCATAGGACAAGTGCTACGGGTTTACGTACAAACGAAACAGACCATAAAAGGCTTTAGGATTCCAACGAGTGCAGTAGTCCGCGATGGCTCAAACCAATCAGTCGTTTGGGTCAAAGAGGGTCCGCAGCTCTTTCGCCCCATTACGGTTACACCAGAACCTCTGAATGGAAGTGATTCCTTGGTTCAGGGCCTTCATGAAAATGATCGGGTGGCATCTAAATCCGCATCACTCTTGAATCAAATTCGCTAAGGCGGCTATGTTTAAATTTATTCTAGATTTCAGCCTCAAAAATCGCCTGCTCATTATTTTATGTGGGCTCATTTTGACAGTCTATGGGGTTTACACGCTTTCAAAGGCCCCCGTAGACGTCTTTCCCAATTTAAACAAGCCCACAGTCACCATCATGACAGAGGCTGGTGGCATGGCGAGTGAAGAAGTTGAGCAATTAATCTCTGCACCGCTTGAAGTGGTAATGAACGGGCTTCCAGGCGTTGAGACTGTTCGCTCGGTGTCCTCACCTGGCTTATCAATCATTTATGTCACCTTTAATTGGTCAACCGATGTTTACCGCGCTCGGCAAATGGTTACTGAGCGACTAGCCAGTGCAGAATCATTTTTACCAACCAATGTTGAACCAAAAATGGGACCCATTAGTTCGATCATGGGCGAAATTTTGCAAATCGCCATCCCACTTGATTCCAACAAAATTTCGCCTATGGCGGTGCGAGAATATGCCGATTGGCTTTTACGCCCACGCCTGATGGCTATTCCCGGTGTTGCCCAGGTAATTAATATTGGCGGCGAAGTTCGCCAATACCAAGTGCTCCCGGATACCCGAAAAATGGCAGAGCTTGGCGTAACGCCTGAGCAGCTCCATAACGCCCTCCTTGGCTTTTCAGCCAATACATCTGGTGGGTTTTTGGATGTGAATGGGCGAGAATTTTTAATCCGCAATATTGGCAGAACTAACCGGCTAGAGGATTTACAAAATCTATCGGTTGGTAGCCGCTCCGGCCAATCCATTCTTTTGCGTCAATTTGCTACGGTTCGCTTCGGAGCTCAAGTCAAACGGGGTGATGCTGGATTGAATGGATCACCTGCAGTGATTTTGGCGATTCAAAAACAGCCTACTGCGGACACTCTAGTATTAACTAGGGAAATTGAAAGCGCCTTAAATGAGATTGCTAAAAATCTTCCGGCCGGAATGGAAAAGCCGCAAATCACTTTTAGGCAGGCTAATTTTATTGAAGCATCTATCACGACACTTAAGTACAAATTAATTCTTGCTTCTTTTTGCGTCGGCATCATTTTGTTTGTTTTTTTAGGTTCTGTAAGGCCTGCACTCATAGCGCTTACTTCGATCCCACTGTCTATTTTCTTAACAGGCATTGTGTTTGAATTATTTAATCAGTCGATAAACACAATGACGCTTGGAGGAATTGCGATCGCCATAGGCGGCTTAGTAGACGATGCAGTTGTTGATGTCGAAAATATTATCCGTCGCCTGACCCTACGCTCTAAAAGCGATGATACTAATAAGCCGTCGGTGCTAGAGACTGTTCGTTCAGCATCAATCGAGGTGCGCTCCGGCATTATTTACGCTACTTTAATCACGATCATCGTTTTTGTTCCACTGTTTGCCTTACCAGGAATTGAGGGACGCTTCTTTGTGCCCCTGGCAATTGCTTTTATTGTTTCTATTTTGGGATCCCTCTTTGTATCGATCACTATTACGCCTGTTCTTGGCTATTACCTGTTACCCAAAATAGCAAATAAAGATCAACATGAATCAACGCTAGTACGTTTTTTGAAAAAGTACTACGAACAGTCACTGAGCATAGCTTTATTAAAGCCAAAACGCATTATTCAGATCGCTATCAGCCTTGTGGCTATGGCAGTACTTAGCGTACCTTTTTTCTCGACCTCATTTTTACCGCCTTTTAACGAGGGAAGTTTGGTGCTGTCAATGCGACTTAACCCAGGGACGACATTGGCAGAAACCTCGCAAATAGGCACTGCTGCTGAAAACCTCATCAAGCAAGTTCCCGAGGTCAGTCATGTTGGACGACGCAGCGGTCGAGCGGAGATGGACGAGCATGCTGAGGGAGTATATTCCAGTGAAATTGATGTTGGCTTGATTCCAATCTCGGAATGGCGGCGTAGTCAGGAGGCAATAACTCAGGATATTCGTCAAAAATTAGCTGTTTTGCCAGCCTCATTAGCGATCGGTCAGCCTATCTCTCACCGCATTGATCATATGCTTTCTGGGGTGAGAGCACAGATTGCCATTCGCATTGTGGGTGAGAATCTAGATGTATTACGAGCAGAAGCTGAAAGACTAAGGGGAAAACTTAGTACCATTCGTGGCATTGCAGATTTGGAAATTGAAAAGCAAGTATTGGCGCCTCAAATTCAGATTGCAGTTCAATATGACCGAGCATCACAGTATGGCCTTTCTCCAGCGCAGGTGAACCGAACCTTGCAAAACTTAATTGATGGTGAACGCGTATCGCAAGTGATCGAGGGCAATAAACGCTTTGCTTTAGTCATTCGACTACCAGAAGCGGATCGTAGCTTAGAAAGCCTGCAACGCATGCTGATTAGTACGCCGATGGGTTCTATCCCCTTGAGTCAAATTGCTACGATTGAAGAAGCGGATGGACCTAATCAAATTAGTCGTGATGCAGGTAAGCGACGGATACTCATATCAACGAATATAGCTGATCGCGCACTTTCTGATGTTGTTGCAGATATCCGTCAAGCAATCGCTACCTTAGACCTGCCCCCTGGATATTTTGTTACATTGGGTGGGCAATTTACGGCGCAAGAAGAAGCCAGTAAATTGATTGGGCTACTCTCCCTTGCTTCGTTGGCCCTTATTTTTGGAATCCTTTACAGCCGCTACCGCTCAATCAGTATTTGCGCCATCGTAATGACTAATATTCCATTAGCGATGGTTGGAGGTGTATTTGGATTATGGCTATCCGGCCAGCCCCTATCGATTGCCTCTTTGGTGGGATTTGTAGCGCTTGCGGGGATTTCCATCCGAAATGACATTCTGAAGGTAAGCCACTATTTGAATTTAATGCTTTTTGAAGGGGAACAATTTTCCAAGGAGATGATTATTCGGGGTTCTTTAGAGCGCCTATCGCCCGTTCTGATGACAGCCTCTGTTACTGCCTTTGCATTACTCCCCCTATTATTTGAAGCTTCTCAACCAGGTACAGAAATTTTGCACCCAGTTGCAGTTGTTATTTTCTTTGGGTTGGTTAGTTCAACTCTGCTCGATGCCTTTGTAACACCGATTTTGTTTTATCGATTTGGCAAAAAAGATGCTGAATTATTGGTACAAAATACAAATCGTAACTCTAACTTTTAATTTAGAAATGGAAACTTTATGAAAATCAATCGCTTAATTTCAGTGCTTATTATTGCTGCTGGCTTTATTACTCCCGCATTGGCCGGTCCAAATCATGACCTAAAGCCCAAGCATGGTGGGATTGTTGCCGAATCGCGAGACGTCACTTTAGAGTTAGTCGTTCTTGGAGATCAAGTGCATTTATACATCAGTGATCATGGAAAAGCACTCAACATGAAAGAACTCATTGGAAAATTAACCATCCTGAGCGGCTCCGTTAAGACTGAGCATAATTTTGCTCCTGCAGAGCAATACCTTGCAGCAACGGGCATAGCTAATTTAACGAAAGGCAGTATTTTAGTAGCCACGATTACTGGCTACCAAGGAAAAACACTAAATGCGCGTTTTGTTTATAAGTGAGCTTAAAAGGCTTATCAATAATCTAATTTGGTATTTGGCCTGCCCAGCACGATTCGAACGTGCGACCTAGGCCTTAGAAGCATTCGTAGCTATTCAGAAGTCTATATATTTCAATAGCTTACAGAGTAAAAATGGGTCTGTGTAATAAACTATGCAACGCGGTTTGATCCGCTATGCACCAATTTATCCTCAAGAGTTTATTATGAAATTGTGGTTTAAATGAGTCATTCACTAAGGGTCAAAATGCTAACTGAATGTTTTTCACAAGCGCTTTACCTTGCTTTACAAGCTCATACAAATCAAAAACGCAAGAGTACTGATGTCCCTTATATTGCTCACCCATTTGGTGTTGCTTCCATTGCCTTGGAATGGGAGCGGACTGTGAGCACACTGCCATGGCAACATGTTGTGATGTATCGTAAATGAGAATAGCCCTGGGATAATAAGCTGACCGATATTGCTCTTACTGGTCTAGGAACGGCCTTACCTAAACATCGCCTCTGTCAAACTGATGCATTTGCCGTTATGCGCGATCAATTTCAAGGACGCTTTTCTGAGTTCGATCGCTTAGCGCCTGTGTTCAAAAATGCTGGTATCGATAATAGAGCTATTGCAATGCCGCTTGATTGGTATCTTGAGCCACAGGGATTAAAGGAGCGTAACGATGTCTATCTGAAAGTTGCAAATCAATTATTTGTTGAAGCTACTCAAATTGCACTAGCTGCAGCAAAAATCAGTGCAGCTGAGATAGATACCATTGTCACCATCAGTTCCAGTGGAATGGCTACACCCACCTTAGAGGCTCGGGCCATAATAGAGCTTGGCTTTCGACCTGATATTTTGCGTGTACCCGTGTTTGGCTTGGGATGTGCTGGTGGCATCAGTGGCTTAGCGCTGGGTGTTCAGTTAGCGCAAGCTACTCCCGGCTCTGTTGTTTTGCTAGTTGTAGTCGAGCTATGCTCACTGTGGTTTCATCAAGATACCTTAACAAAAGCCAACATAGTCGCTTCGGCCCTCTTTGGAGACGGTGCTGCCGCTGTGGTGCTCTCCACGGCGCATGCAAGTAATCGTCATATTATGGGCACTGGCGTTCAGCATACGTGGCCATCGACATTGCAAATTATGGGCTGGGACGTCAATAACAGCGGATTAGAAGTTATCTTTGATCGTGATATTCCGCCATTTATTCGGAGGCAAATTGCCCCCGTCATGGCTGATTTTTTGAAACGCTTGAACCTTACCCGTGATGAAATCGTACGCTTTGGATTTCATCCGGGCGGCATAAAAGTACTCGAGGCACTGGAGTCGGCGCTCGAGATGAAGCCGGGATCCTTAGATATAGAGCGAAGCGTTCTCAGGGATCATGGCAATATGTCAGCCCCTACTGTGCTATTTGTTTTAAAACGTCTTCTTGAAAACGCTAATCCCGGTATCTATGTCATGTCGGCCCTTGGCCCCGGCTTCACAGCCGCCGCTATTTCAGTGACAGTGCAAAATTGAGGTAATTATCTTGACACTCGCTATTTTCATTTTGTTCCTGGTGACAGCACAACGCATAGCTGAATTAATTTTGGCAAAACATAATACAAAACGCCTGCTTGCACTCGGGGGGATTGAGAAGTCACCGAAGCATTATGTCTTTATTGTTATCATGCATGCCGCTTGGTTAGCCTTACTTTGGATTTATGTCAGCGATACACGCATCTCCTTCGGGTGGCTTGCACTCTTTATTTTGCTTCAATTTTTACGTATTTGGGTCATCGCAACGCTCGGTGAGCGCTGGACGACCCGCATTATTATTGTGCCCGGTGAGGCGCGTATCCAACGCGGCCCATACCGCTTCCTTGCTCACCCCAATTACGTGATTGTGGCAGCCGAGATAATTGCCTTACCAATGGCCCTCGGACTCCCTTGGATTGCGTTGGTATTCACAACGCTTAATGCTGCAGTACTTTGGGTTCGTATTCGCGCGGAAGAGAAGGCATTGGATGAGGCCGAATCCTAGCAAAAAGAGAGAGCAAGTTTGAAAAAATGGGCATCATATTGTCGGGCTAAGCCTGCGCCAGATGGACAGGGCCAAAATTTATCTAGATTACCTAATACTGTCGAGTAAACCGACAAATAAACTGATCACCCAGTTGCCCATAGTTGGCCAAGATCCCCCACGCTGGCTCAAGGTCGGCATCTACGCCAGCCAGTCTTGGTCATGATTAGGCTATTAGAGCAGGACATGGCTTCTGCACAAGAATCTTCTGTTGTGAATATAGCCATTAAAACTAAAATATTAATCTTCCAGTAACATCATGTTTAATCAAATCATATCTAGTTGGAAGGTATGTACATGCTGAGCAAAATCTTTAAAAGAACTTTTATCGCTAGTTTCCTGGCATATTCCACATTAGCATCCTCTCAAACATTCAATCTCGTTTGCGTTGGCTCCAAGACAGTAAATGCCTCTAATGGCCAAATCTTTAGTGTGGAAAATTTTAAGCAAACCTATGTTTTTCAAGATGGCAAGATAGGTGGTAACGCCCCCCAAAAAATAAATGAAAATACACTTAGCTATAACTTAAGCCAAAAGGAAGATCACAAATGTAAAAATTTTTGTGATCATAATGTCATACTGAACAGTCTGACACGCGATGTTTTAGATACCAACTATTCCATCGAAAATGGAATAAAAAAATATTGGGAATTTAAAGGACTCTGCTCATTTAATTAGTTGATTTCTATATATATAACTTAACACAGATTTAAAATTTAAAGAACTTTAGAACAGTCGTCCTAACACCTTGTAATTCAAAACTGCTTAACGAGACATTGTGTTGTGAGGGAAATTTGGCCTGCCCAGCAGGATTCGAACGTGCGACCTACGCCTTTTAGAGAATTCGTGGCTATTCAAAAGTCTATATATTTTAATAGCTTACAGCGTAAAAATGGCACTGTGCAATAAACTGTGTAATGGGCTTCGGATAACTGAGACCTTAATTTGACAGGCTAAGATAGTGTTTTGCTAATGGAAATTTAAGCAGCAATTGGACAAGGTAAGATAGCAAACTATTTAGATTAACGACCTTGCCCTTAGACCATAATTAGAGTTTCTTTAAGTAGAAGATTATCAAAAAACTTCTCTAATGGAGTGGTACTAAACATCAGGTCAGTTCAGTGTTCGTTATCGTAAGTCAGAATCGATCTTTTCAAGATTTGACTGGCTCCAGCCTGAGCAAAGTCCCTTGAGTTTCGTCAGTTAGCAAGTAGATAAAACCGTCTGGCCCCATTCGCACATCTCGTAGACGAGAGCGTCCTTGAAGCAAACGCTCTTCGCCCAAGACTTTCTCACCCTCAAGCGTCAGACGAACCAACGTCTGCCCGCGCAAAGCGCCCACAAGCAAATTGCCCTGCCATTGGGGAAACTGGGAGCCACTCACAAAAGCCATGCCCGATGGCGCAATCGAGGGCACCCACACGTGCAAGGGCTGCTCCAAGCCAGCCTTGGCCTGGCCCTCACCAATTTTGGTGCCCAAGCCGTAATTAACGCCGTAAGTAATGACGGGCCACCCATAATTGAAACCCGAACGCATCACGTTGACCTCATCCCCACCCTGCGGCCCGTGTTCATGAGTCCACAATTCACCCGTTTGGGGATGCAGTGCAGCACCCTGCATGTTGCGATTACCCAAGGTCCATTTTTCTGTCAAAGTACCTGCACGGTTGACAAAAGGGTTGTTGGCTGGCACTCGGCCATCGTCGTGGAGACGAATGACCGAACCCGCATGATCATTCAGTTTTTGGGCACGGTCTTTGTCGCCACGGTCACCCAAAGTCAGATAAAGCAAGCCAGCTTGGTCGAACACAATACGTCCACCGAAATGATGGTTTGAACGCGTTTTAGGCTGCATGCTGAACAGCACCTGCACATCGGTCATGCGGTGGTCTTGAAGCTTGCCTCTGGCCAGAGCCGTACCCCAGCCGCCAGGCCCAGGCGCGTTGTAAGCCCAATAAATCCAGCCATTTTGAGCATATTGGGGGTGCAAGACCACATCAAACAAACCACCTTGGCCTTGTGGCACAACTTCAGGCAAACCATCAATCGGCTTGGGGTTTAGTTTGAAATCATGACTCACTAAGCGTAAACGTCCCGCCCTTTCAGTGACCAACATTCGACCGTCAGGCAAAAAAACAATGGACCAAGGATTTTCAAGACCCGTCACTAAGGTGGCCACACGGAACGCGTGTTTTTCTGATTTGAAGACAAGCGTCCCTTCCTGAGCCCAAGTGGGAAGACAGGATGCCATGCACATCAGCAGGATATAGAATGACCGAACAAGTTGGACTTTCATGAGACTTCTACTCCCATTCAATAGTTACATTATAAAAATTACATATAAAACAATTAGTTATATCGATTGATTTCATTTGTGTAACTGAACTGCTGTCAATTTAGGTCCACCACCAAAGAGAGTTTTTCTATAGTAAATCATTGCAGCAACATGGGTTGATTCTGCAATATTTGGGGTACTTGGGTTTGGGGTGCTGGTGGTCTG
>Ga0049085_10001186_pt1 | contig 10310 bp, 10 predicted proteins | sample GreLakmeSU08MSRF_FD_66721 | JGI IMG/M metagenome (GOLD analysis project Ga0049085, IMG submission 66721) | Freshwater lentic microbial communities from great Laurentian Lakes, MI, USA - Great Lakes metaG SU08MSRF | ecosystem: Environmental > Aquatic > Freshwater > Lake | place: Great Lakes... | reverse complement strand
ATCGCCCACTGAAGGCACAGCGATGTTTTCGATATAATCGATGGGATAAGCTACGCGTGTATTCTCAGTCACAGAGATATCGTCGTAATTCACTACGTTAGACCCCTCAAAGAATCTAACGTTTTCTACCAACGCGCCATGCTTAATCGCATGCCAAATCTGTGGCTCTTTTTCTTCGGTCAAATTCACGCACTTGGCATAACATCCACCTTCGAAGTTAAAGATATCCGTATCAGACCAACCGTGCTCATCGTCACCAATCAATTTGCGATTTGGATCTGCGCTCAACGTAGTTTTTCCGGTTCCACTTAAGCCAAAGAACAAAGCAGTATCGCCGTTCACGCCGATGTTGGCAGAACAGTGCATGCTCAATACGTTGCGCTCATGGGGCAGGATGTAATTTAGTACAGAGAAGATGCCTTTTTTGATTTCACCCGTGTAGCCCGAACCTCCAATCAAGATGATTTTACGACTCACACTTACCATGGTAAAATTGTGCTGACGGGTACCATCCACAGCAGGATTGGCTTGAAACGATGGCGATGCAACAATGATCCACTCTATGGGTTGGATGGCGATTTCTTCCGCAGAAGGACGTAAGAAAAGGTGTTTGGCGAACAAATTTTGGTATGCACTCTCCGTAACTACCTGAATGTTCAAGCGATTCTTGGGATCTGCACAAGCGAAGGCATGGCGAACAAAAATTTCTTTGCCTTCCATGTGGTTCATCACTTTGTTCAATAAAGCATCAAACTTGGCTTCTTCGAAAGGCTGGTTCACAGCGCCCCACCATGCTGAATCTGCAGTTTGGGCATCGTTTACCAAGAATTTATCTTTGGGACTTCTACCAGTAAATTCACCAGTATCTGCCGCCAAAGCTCCTTGAGATGTGATTCTTCCTTCTTTTCTTTCGAGGGCTTTTGCAACGAGTTCGTCCGTGGTTAGATTTTCAAATACGGTTTGGGCGTGATTTTTAATCGACGCAATGATTTCGATATTATTCATGCTATAAATGAAATAACTTTGAGTCTGCAAAGGTACTTATTGTAACTACGGATATCGTCGCCTGTTGAGATTTCTTTGTACATGAACTTACGCACAAGTAAAATGAATCTATTTCACAATAATAAAAAAAACAATTCATTGAAATACAAAGAATTAATCCATTGGAACCCAATAAAAAGTGTTGTTTTGACACTTATAAAATTGTGCATTATCTTCTATGCCGGACAGAAAACCACTGCACAATATCTCACCGCAAACCCCTCAATAAATGGAGTAATTCTATCAGAAAGCATTGTCCACACCGGTGTGAACTTATTGTTAAATGATCGCACAAATCAAAATCAACTTGCGGGAAACAATTGGAAAGTGAACGGGATAGACAACTGGGCGCAAACCACGTATAACGGAAAAACAGCCCATCTTTCCGATGGCATTGCACTCGGTACAGCATTGGCCGCCGGCATGGTCACACTTGCACTCCCCAAAAACCAGCAAACGCAGTACATTCAACTGGCGATACAAAATGTATGGTTAACCGCAAACATCACGCAAACGGTTAAAATGCTAGCACTCAGAAATCGACCCTACACCCAAGCGCCGGGTTTTGTATCAACCAAAACAGACGACCATTTTAGTTTCTTCAGCGGACACAGTGCAATCACAGCTACAGCAGCAACAACGGCGATATTAATGGCATTGAACCAACCAAATATGTCTACATGGGGCAAGGCTGCCGCATACTCGGCGGGCGGTCTCGCTCTAGCCACTGCCGTATTAAGGATCGATGCAGGAAAACATTATCCCTCTGATGTTGTTACTGGTATATTGGTTGGCGTAGCCGTTGCTGTTATCAATACCAAACTCCATGAAGCCCATTGATTTTATCATACCCATCCTTTGTGCCATACCATTGATTGGATGCACGCAAGTCCCAACCAAATCTCATCAAACAAAAAATAAAAATCACGATATGACAAACGTAGAACCACAAAATCTTGACTCTTGTGTAATTGCCGGTGGCTGTTTTTGGTGCATGGACGCCGTATATCGCAGGATGATAGGCATCGTTAATGTTGAATCTGGATATTCAAACGGAACCGTTAAAAATCCAACGTATAAAGAAGTTTGCAACGGGAATACAGGCCACGCCGAAGTAGCAAAGATTTACTTCGATAAAACCGTAACCAATTACGCCCAAGTGCTTGAGGTATTTTGGCGAGTGCATAACCCCACTACCCTAAACAGGCAGGGAAATGATGTTGGAACCCAATACCGCAGTGGCATTTATTACATGAACGACGAGCAAGAACGAATTGCGCGGGCCAGCAAAACTGCCGTGGAAGAAAGTGGATTGTGGACCGATGATGGCAAAGTGGTGACAGAAATTCTACCCTTGACCAATTACTGGCCCGCGGAGGATTACCACCAAGATTATTATGCCAATAACCCAGAAAATCAATACTGTGTTTATGTGGTAAGTGAGAAGGTAGAGAAATTCAAAAAAGCCTTTGCCAATTTATTGAAATCGGCTGAGTAGTTTGAAAATCGAATCTCGGAAAGATTTCAAATTCAACAAATTTCCCGGGCTCAGAAAATTCCCCACAAACCAATTCGCTGGGCTCAGAAAAATTGATTACCCCTTGGTTTTATAGCCTTTTCCCTCCAAATAGGACTTGACTTTGGTGTGAAAGTCGCCCTGAATGATGATATCGCCATCTTTGGCACTGCCCCCTACTCCACAATGCGATTTTAGGGCACGCTCCAATGCTTTTAAATCTTCGGAATTACCTACAAATTGCTTGATCACAACGCAAGGCTTACCATTTCTAACCTCCCGACGTACGTACAATTTTTGTTGCGCTGTGGCCAATGTTTCTTGTTCCGATGCATCTTCATCGTAACTATAATTGGGGTTCGTACTATACACAACCCCCGATTTGTTTTTGTTCTTATTGCTCATACAATCAATGAGTTAAAACCTAAATTACTTTCTAAGTATCACACCAGCAACCGCTTGCGCCATGGGCATCACAACCATGTCGTTCACGTTTACATGGGGCTTTCGCGTTACCACGAAACCAATGGCCTCGGCGATATCCTCGGCCACCAAATTTTCAAAACCCTTGTAAACCGTTTTTGCCCTATCCTCGTCGCCATCAAATCGGACGATACTAAACTCCGTTTCAACCGCTCCTGGATGAATCCCTGTTACCTTAACATCGTGCACCGCCAATTCCAACCGCATACTTTTTGTAATTGCATCTACAGCGAATTTTGTCCCACAGTAAACATTGCCGTTGTCGTATACCTCTTTCCCGGCAATCGAACCGATATTAATAATATGACCTCTTCCACGAGAAATCATTCCTGGAGTAATGGTACGACTCACATATAAAAGTCCTTTGATGTTGGTATCAATCATTTGGTCCCAATGATCTGTATCTCCATCGTAAAATTTGGAAAGACCCTTTGCCAATCCAGCGTTGTTCACTAGCACATCGATGGCTTTCCATTCCTCAGGCAAATTCTCATAAAAAGACTGAACTCCAACCAAATTGCGGACATCCAATTCTGCCAAATACACTTTACAATCTGCAGTTTGACAATTCTCGTTCAACTCTTTTTCCAATTCAATCAAAAGATCCATCCTTCTGGCAACAGCGATGATATCATACCCCAATCTAGCCAATTCCTTAGCCGTAGCGTAGCCAATTCCGCTACTAGAACCGGTTATACACGCAATTTTATTCACTTTGCTATCCATTATATCAACAACTTTTACGGTGCTTTAACGCCAACAATAATTAGATTTGGTGTAAACAAAATCTTTTGCGTACTCCGTGCAGTAGCAAACAATTGGAGTTTCAAACAAAAGTTCATAATCCGATACAAAATGCCTCGCAGGGCTTCTTTCAACAACCCATTCACACGCATAAAGCTGGACTGAACTTTCACATCGCCAAAACCGCAGGATAACATCACTTGCTCTGCAGAACTCGCATTCAAATAATTCTCATGGGTAAAATCTCCAATCGCAAAGGCCGTTGCAATGGGCGCATCCATGTTGGGTGTCCGAAAAATCGCCATTCCGCCTTTGGCCAACTTGCTTTGGATCAATTGCAACAACTCCACCAATTCATCTTTGGTAAAATGTTCAATAATATCCATACCAGTGATTGCATCAAATTGATCTTTTGAATCACGAAAAAACTGCATCGCATCGCCTAAAACCACTTCCGAAACGCCAAACTCATGCGCCATATTCACTTGCTCCTGGCTTAAATCCATGCCCATAACATTTGTGTAACCCGCATCTTTCATAGCCTGTAAGAGGCTACCACTGCCACAACCCATATCAAAAATTCGGGCCGATTTGGAAACAGAATGCAAAAGTGGCAAAATTTCCGATTCAAACTGTCTCTTTTCGCGCAAAAACAGTGTTTCCGCTGAGGTCAACGAAGCCCTGCCACTTTGGGTGGTATGGTAATTTGCATACAGTACTTTCCTATATCCTACAGACATTTTGATACGATATTATAACAATTTTAAGAGACCGTTGCTTTTAGAGGTAAATCAATCACGGACATAATCGAAACTGCGGTTGCAATCAACTTCTCTGAGCCATCATCAAAAACATCAAAAACTTGACCTTCACAAAATATAAGATTTTGACCGGCTTTGGTAACCTTACCCGTAGATCGAATTTTCTGTGAAACCGATGGATTTACATAGGAAACCTTCAAATCAACAGTCACAACATTTTTTGCGGTATTGCCCGAACCAAAAATGGACGTGTATGCCGCAATGCCAGTGGTAACATCACACATCGTGGCTGTAACACCGCCATGGGTAAAGCCCGTATGCTGCATGTGATGCGGTTTGATGTTTAATTCCATGGCGGCAAAATGCGTATCGATGTCGGTTAACTCCAACCCAATAAACTGAATAAACTGATTCTCTTTAAGTCGAGCCGTCATGTATGACATTAATTCCTGATTCATATTGATTTTTTTATTTGATTGGATTATACGTAGACGCTTGCAAAAATGGGTTGGCATTTACATTTCGCCAAATTTGATCGAGGTTGGCATCATTCTTCGTGGCAAATGTTTGTGCGATACGCATGCCAATGAAATTGCCTATCAATGGCGGACAATCTTCTGGTACTGCACCACCAAAAGTCTTATTTCCAAAGGCAAAATATCGTTTGTAGTCGTTGAACTTGGTGCTAAAAAGCAACTTGTTATCCAAAAAATGTTTCCAGATCTGACCTTCTTCCTTCATCATCCACTTCCATTCCTTTTGGTTGTACCCCAACAATTCCCATGGATTCCGATCGGGGAATAAAGCCATCAAACTATACCACAATTTGCCTTGAAACATCATTTCCTCCAACATGTTATTTCGTTTGTGTGTTGGTTCAAAGCGCATTTTTAGGTAATTCCACATCAATTGAGAAGCCACTTGGTCGCTGCCATTATATCGATTGAAAAAAGGAGGCATTTCTAGCAAAGCATAGGCAGGAAAAGTATCGTTCAAAAACATCTCTTCGCTAAAGGCCAAGATGACTTCTTGTTGATGTGATTTGGGATTGATAAAAGTATCAACAAACGTATTGTAATTACTAAATTGAGAAAGATAGCCATAAACGTTGGCTTGCGGCGTACCGGGGATTTCTTGTTGCAAATTGCCCCAAGCTTGTTCCAGGTCCGACTTCCATTGGGTATTTTTCTGATAATGCGATTTTACCACATTAAAAACAGGCGTGTTCTGAAGCAACCAATATTGTAAATACTGCGCTCTTGCGGTGTCGGAAATGGGACCGAAACGACCAAAATCCATCACTTCGTACATCCAAAGGGAGAAAAAGCGACCATATTTATTGCGCAACGCAACAACGTCTGATGCGCCACAGCCCTTGGTGCGCAATCCGTCTAACTCCATTGCAAAGTCTGAATATTCCAATTTTACCGGTGCCGCTTGCTTCTTGGGTGTACAAGAAATTAGAATCACCACAAAAAGGGGATAAATCCAACTGCATTTAATGGTATGATTGTTGTTTTTTTGCATGAAACGTATGAAACTACAAAGAAACACTTCTTTTGGCATAGCTGCTACCTTGCTTTTTGCAGGTTTTGCAAATTTACATGCTCAAAGCGCACCCAACGTAAAGATGGGTTTGCGCGTTAGCCCAAATTTTAGCTGGATCAAAATCCAAGAAGGATCTATGTCGAACGACGGACCTGGACTCGGATTCTCTTACGGAGTTACCGCCGATTTCGCCATGTTCAAAAGCACAAACTATTGGTTGGCGACGGAATTATCGGTTTCTACGATCCCGGTGCTGGTGAAAAGCAATACGGAATTAAAGAATGTAGTTCCCCAAACTGGTTCTACTGGCAAATTCGACACATTAAAATATGCAGCGGGAAAAGTAAATTTCAAATACAATACCCAATACTTACAAATTCCATTGAGCGTAAAAATGAAGACGGATGAAATTGGAAACATGAAATACTACTTCCAGTTTGGTTTGGCACCCTCTTTTATGATGAAAAGCAAGGTCTCAACTACAATTGTCGATGGCAACGCGATTTACCCAGCGAATAAAGGAATCACATCACACGACCCGAACAACATCGACGATGATGTTTACCAATTTACAGGAACAACCGTATCAGGAAGCGCAAAAGGAGAAAAAGAATATGCCTTCGAAGACAATATTGCCTCTTTCCGTTTCCCTGTTATTATGGGTATAGGTATTGAATACAAACTCACAGGAAACACAATGTTTACTGCGGGTTTGAGATTCGACAATGCAATTAACAACTTCTTTAAAGACCCTACCATTACAGGGAAATCTAACTTACTTGCCATTCAAGCCGGTATCTTATTCTAACTGAACTATGGCCGGGTTAAAAATCGCAATAGCCCAACTCAATTTTACCATTGGCGATTTTGAGTCGAATACGGCAAAAATAGCCAATGTTATTTTTCAAGCAAAGCAAGACAAAGTAGATTTAGTGGTCTTTTCCGAATTATCGGTTTGTGGTTACATGCCGGACGATTTATTGGACTACCCCTATTTCATTGAAAAATGCGAACATGCTTTGGAGGCGGCTGCCCGAGCTTGCGAGGGCATCGCAGCTATCGTGGGCGGAGTAATTCGAAATCCCAATAAAGGCCGCAACTTACAAAATGTGGCTTGCGTGATGTACAATGGTCGCATCCAACAAACCATCGCAAAAACACTTCTCCCAACCTACGATGTTTTCAATGAAAGTCGATATTTTCAGCCCGAATCCACATCGCAAATCATTGAATACAAAGGCGTAAAAATTGGAATTGCCATTTGCGAAGACTTATGGGACGTATACAACGACTTTGAATATTTGGTGAGTCCAGGTCAAGCATTGAAAGACCTAGGGGCTGAACTCATCATCAATCCGTCGGCATCGCCATTTAATTTAGGGAAGCAATCGCTGAGAAATCGAGTATTTGGCGGGCAAGCATCGAGGTTTGATTTGCCCGTTCTCTACGTAAATCAAGTTGGCACCCATACCGAACTCATGTTCGATGGTTCAAGTCGCGCCGTCAACGGCAACGGCGAAGTGGTTCATCAAGCCCCAAGCTTTGAGGAAAACGTAAGTTATGCGAGTTTTGAAAACGGGAAATTTGCAATGAGCAACTCCGTTCCGTTAGATACTGATGATACCGCGCAGTTATACAAAGCATTGGTTTTTGGCATTGGGGATTATTTCAAAAAAATGGGATTCAATCAGGCTGTTTTGGGCTCATCAGGCGGAATCGACAGTGCAGTGTTACAAGCATTGGCAACGGCAGCACTCGGAGAGGAGAATGTACACCCTGTTCTTATGCCATCTATGTTTAGTAGTGATCACAGCGTAACTGATGCGGAATTGCTGAGTACCAATTTGGGAAATGATGCAATCACGATTCCTATAAAGAACATTTATGATACCTATCTCGATGCTCTACAACCCGTATTTCAAGGGAAGCCATTCAATCTAGCGGAAGAGAACCTTCAAGCGCGTTCTAGAGCAGTTCTATTGATGGCCATTTCGAATAAACTGGGTTATATTCTGCTGAATACAAGCAATAAAAGTGAGCTCAGTGTGGGTTACAGCACACTCTACGGCGATTTGTGCGGCGCATTAAGTCCACTTGGCGATGTTTACAAAAATCAAGTTTACGCCTTGGCTCGTTACATTAATAGAAATCAAGAAATTATTCCGAACAACATCATCATTAAAGCCCCATCCGCAGAATTGAGACCCGGTCAGAAAGATGCAGACTCACTACCCGATTACGATGTTCTTGATGAGTTATTAAAACACTATATCGAAGAGCACAAAGGCGTTGATGAGTTAATTACAATGGGATACGACCAAACTACGGTGCATAAAGTTGTTGCCCTGGTTAACGGCAGCGAATACAAACGATATCAGGCCCCACCGATATTGCGTGTTAGCGCCAAAGCATTTGGCAAAGGACGCATAATGCCATTGGTTGCCAACTATTCCAGTAAATGAGCCCCGTGCAACAAGCCCTGACTTATAAATACCCAAGGGTATTTTGGATTATGTGCTTGGGAGCGATGAGTTTTTTTCTCTCGTTTAATATCATTCTCCCCGAATTAGCACAAGAGTTGCGATCCAAAGGTGGAGCTGCCTATGTGGGATGGATTATTCCTGCCTTTTCCTTCAGTGCGCTTATTGCACGTCCTTTTAGTGGTTGGATTACCGACAACTTAGGTAGACGATGGGCCATGATTGGTGGATGTTTGTTTTGCATCATCGCGGGTTGTTTTTACCCGTTGGTGACCACAGCCATGGGATTCTTGATTGTTCGTGCGATACATGGCTTCTCCACGGGTTTTACACCCACCGGATTTACCGCATTCACCGCCGACGTAGTCGCGGAATCCCATCGAGGCCGGGCCATGGGATGGCAAGGAATGTTCAACAATCTCGGCACCACCATTGGATATGCAGTGGGCGCGATTATCGCATTGCATTTTGGCGTAAATATTTTGTATTACACCAGTGCGGCATTGGCATCATTGGCTTGGCTACTTTTCATGAATTTGCCTGAAACGCGGACAAAATCAAATCGAAAAGAATTTGTATTTAACATCAACAACCTTTTCTATTTCCCTGCTTGGCGACCTAGCTTTATTATGTTCTTGGTCTGTATTTCCTTGGGTTCGATACTTACTGTGATGGCAGATTTTACCTTGGAAATGGGATATACTAACAAAGGATTGTTCTTAAGTATTTATATAGGCGTCTCGTTGTTGTTTCGATTGTTGAGCGGGCGTGTGAGCGACGCATTGGGAAGAGCCTGGAGCACCGCCATTGGGACTGCCGCACAAGTATTGTCTATGGCAATCCTTGTCTATATGTCGATTTGCCTAGAACACCGCCATCAAACCCATTGTAATGCCTACGAATTGCCCGGTCTCATTTGGTTTGCCAGTTCCGCCATATTATATGGAATTGGACAAGGTTTTAACGCCCCAAGTTTATTTGCCTGGGCAAGCGACACCGCAGATAACCATCACCGCGGAAGAGCCTTGGCAATGCTATTTATGTTATTAGAGTTGGGAATTATCGTAGGCGGACTTACCGCAAACTATTTTATTCAAGGAGTGAGTTGGAATTACGTTGGAATTTTTACGCTCAGCGGTTCAGCCTTTTTTATCGCACTGGGATTTAGTTTATACTGTTTGCGATACAAGCACCAGAGGTAATTACTTCCACTTAAAATTCTTTAATACGTATAAAGTACGATTGCGCCACACCGGATGAGAATTGTACTTACCGTATAGATAATTCACCATCTCTTGGCTGTTTCTTACTGGACGGTGATGCTTTTTGATAAATCCTCTTTCCATACCATTCAAGTACATTCCGAAATCTATCATGCAATCATACCAACTGGCATAACGAGCGTATTTATTTTTGGTGGCACCCAACGACATGGTTTTACGGACACGAGGCTGGCGCATACCAGTTAAGTTGTTATCACGACGAGCATAGATAGAGTTATCACCATCGTTGCCGCTTTCTACAATTTTTACTGCGATAAACAATTTCGCCCATTTGCCGATGGCTTTTTTTGCAACAGAATACATCGGCTGCGCATTGGGGATATGCTTTAAAGAAAGTTCTAAGGAATCGAAATACAATGAATCGTTTACGACAACTACCGCGGAATCTAATTCTTTCACTTCAGCCACGGAGATCACTTTGTCTGTTCCAAAAGCCGTTTTCCCTATCGCC
>Ga0049085_10001184_pt1 | contig 10312 bp, 11 predicted proteins | sample GreLakmeSU08MSRF_FD_66721 | JGI IMG/M metagenome (GOLD analysis project Ga0049085, IMG submission 66721) | Freshwater lentic microbial communities from great Laurentian Lakes, MI, USA - Great Lakes metaG SU08MSRF | ecosystem: Environmental > Aquatic > Freshwater > Lake | place: Great Lakes... | reverse complement strand
CTCCCCGAGGTGTCATTGGTCGCCATCCTCGACGCTGACAAGGAGGGCTTCTTGCGTGGCCAGACGGCCTTGATCCAGACGATCGGTCGGGCAGCCCGCAATGTCAATGGGCGCGTGATCATGTACGGCGACAAGGAGACGGAGTCGATCAAGGGAGCCGTGCGCGAGACTCAGCGGCGTCGTGACATCCAACTGAAGTACAACGAGGACCACGGCATCACCCCAGAGACGATCATCAAAGGCGTTTCCGATATCGCCGAATTTCTCTCGTTGGGGAGCCCGAATGTTCCGGCCTCGCAGCGAGGCCGCCGTCAGGTCCCCGAGGGTCTGGGTCGCAAAGAGCTCGAGAAGCTTTCGATCGAACTTGAAGAGGCGATGTTTATGGCCGCCGAAGAGCTCCGTTTCGAGGAGGCGGCCCGCCTGCGCGACGAGATCAAGGGTCTGCGTCGCGAAATCGCCGCCCTCTAATGTCCAGAAGGGGTCAGACCCCTTCTGGACATCAGAGGCGTGGCAGGTAGATCAGGAGCCGGAGTCGACGACGGCGATCGCGTCGATCTCGACGAGGAAACCACCCAGGGTGCTGCCGACGGTTGTGCGCGTCGGGCGATGCGTGCCGAAGCGACGCGCGTAGACCTCGTTGTAGGCAGCGAAGTCGCCTGCGAGATCCTGCAGATGGGCGGTGACCTTCACGACATCGTTGAGCGTGGAACCGCCAGCGGCGAGTACGCGCTCGAGATTGTTGAAGACCTGCTCGGTTTGAGCCGCGACGTCGCTGCCAACAATCTGGTTGTTGTCATCGAACGGCGCCTGGCCGGCCGTGTAGAGCGTCTCGCCCACACGAATACCTGGCGTGTACGGGGCGGTCGGCGGCGGTGCGCCTTCGGGGTAGAGCAGTTGCTGCTTCATGAGCATTCCTCCTAGAACGACACGGGCAGCGTAGTCCATCGTTCCAACTTGCTGACGGCTGGCGTTTCCGTCCGATTGTCGGGCTAGCATCGCCGCATGTCCTCCATTCCTCCTGATCCCACGCCCGCAATGCCCAGTCAGCCCGCTTCAGCAGCCGCTATTCCGTATCCCGTCGCCTTAGACGTGGAGTACCCCGCAGACAAGCGCAATCGGCTCACGGTCTTCTTCCGAGGAATCCTCGCCATTCCGGTGCTGTTGCTGCTCGAAATGTTCGTGCGCTCATCCTCGGCCTATAGCGGCGACAACAGCACCCAGGCGTATGTCACCATCGGCGGCTTTCTTTTCCTGCCAACGCTGCTGTTACTGCTCTTTCGCCACCGGTATCCACGCTGGTGGTTCGACTTCAACGTCAGCCTCTTGGCCTTCACGATGCGCGTGATGATCTACGTCTACTTGCTGCGCGACGAATACCCGTCCACCGAGGATCGGCAGGCACTCGATCTGATGGTCGTCTATCCAGACGCGAAGCAGGATCTGTCCCGTGGGTTGCCGCTCATCAAGTGGTTGCTTGCGATCCCGCATTACTTCATTCTCGGCTTCCTGGGGATTGCGGTCCTGTTCGTGACGTTGATCGCGTGGCTCGCAATCCTCTTGACTGGACGCTACCCCCGAGGCCTGTTCGACTTTACGGTCGGCACCTTGCGTTGGACCACGCGCGTCAGTGCCTACGCAATCCTGCTGACCACGGATCGCTACCCGCCGTTTAGCCTCAAGCCCTAGCCCGAGCCGTAGACCAAGGCGTAGCCCACCAGCCGGCCTCGCCGCCGGTGCGATTAGCCTGTCGGGATGTCCGCTGAGCAATCGATCACGATTCGGGGTGCCCGCGAGCACAACCTCAAGGACATCACGGTTGTTCTGCCGCGCAACAAACTGATCTGCATCACCGGGTTGTCCGGGTCTGGCAAGTCCAGCCTCGCGTTCGACACGCTTTATGCCGAGGGACAGCGGCGCTACGTCGAATCGCTGAGCGCGTACGCCAGGCAGTTTCTTGGCCAGATGGAGAAGCCGGACGTTGATGGCATCGACGGGCTCTCGCCTGCGATCTCGATTGACCAGAAGACGACGTCGCGTAACCCGCGTTCGACCGTCGGCACCGTCACCGAAATCTATGACTATCTACGCCTACTCTATGCGCGCTGCGGGCGACCGCACTGTCCCGTCTGTCGCCGCGCCATCACCGGGCAGAGTGCAGAGCAGATCGTCGAGCAGATCCTGCGTCTCCCCGAGGACACCAAGTTCACTGTCGACGCACCGATCGTGCGTGGACGTAAGGGAGAGTTCAAAGACGTCCTTGAGCGGCTACGGGGCGAGGGCTTCACGCGCGTCAAGGTCGATGGCGAGACGCTGCTGCTGGAAGACGAGATTGTGCTTGACAAGAAGTTCAACCACGACATTGCCGTCGTCGTCGATCGGCTGAAGCAGCCGACCGAGCGCCGTCGCCTGACTGACTCTGTGGAGACGGCGCTGCAGCTCGCAGACGGTCTGCTCGACATCGCCGTCCACGAGGGTGAGACGCTGACGTTCTCCGAACGCTTCGCCTGCCCCGACCATGGCGTCTCGCTCGCAGAGCTGGCGCCGCGCGTGTTCTCCTTCAACTCGCCGCATGGCGCCTGTGCACACTGCCATGGCTTGGGTTCACTCCCCGAGCTGGATCCGACGTTGGTTGAGCCCGATGCGTCGCAATCTCTCAACGCCGGAGCGCTGCAACCCTGGAACGTTGCCGGCACGAACTTCTTCGAACAGTTGGTGACTGCAATCGCGGAGCGCTTCGAGGTCAACCTGGACACGCCGTGGGGCGAGCTGACAGACGCCGAGCGGGCGCTCTACATGGAGGGCACCGACGGCGAGCGGATTATGGTTTCGTACAAGAACCGTTATGGCCGCAAACGCGCCTACTCGGTGGCCTGGGAGGGACTGCTGTCGAGCCTCAAGCGGCGCTACGACGAGACCGACTCGCAGTTGCAAAAAGACCGCATCGAAGAGTGGATGGCCTTGCGCGCGTGTCCTGAGTGCGATGGCGCGCGTCTGAAGCCGGAGAGTCTGGCGGTCACCGTTGGTGGCCTCTCGATCTACGAGGCCACGAACCAGTCGGTCGAGAAGGCGATCGCCTGGTCGACCTCGCTCGAGCTGACGGAAACCGAACGGCTGATTGCCGAGCGGATCTTCCGCGAGATCGTGGAGCGCCTAACGTTCCTCAAAGATGTTGGCGTGGGCTACCTCTCGCTCAACCGTCCCTCGTCGACGCTCTCGGGAGGTGAGGCTCAGCGGATCCGCTTGGCGACGCAGATCGGTTCGAGTCTCGTCGGCGTACTGTACATCCTCGACGAGCCGTCGATCGGCTTGCATCAGCGTGATAATCATCGTTTGCTCGAAACGCTGACGCGACTGCGTGATATCGGCAATACGGTGATCGTCGTCGAGCACGACGAGGACACCATGCGCGCCGCCGACTGGCTCGTTGACATGGGTCCAGGTGCAGGCGAACATGGCGGGCGCGTCGTCGCTGCCGGCCTGCCAAAACAGGTGATGAAGTCGAAGGAGTCCGTGACCGGACAGTTCTTGAGCGGTCGCCGCTCAATCGCAGTGCCTGAGCGGCGGCCCCCCGCGGAGTCGTTCCTCGTGGTCAAGGGCGCCAGCGAGCACAACCTGCGGGGTATCGATGTCGAGATCCCGGTCGGTCGATTGGTCAGCGTGACGGGAGTCAGTGGTTCGGGTAAGTCGACGCTCGTGAATGACGTCATCTTGCGTGCCATGCAGCAGCATCTGCTCAAGTCGCGTGTCCGCTCCGGCGCCCACACGAGCATTGAGGGTGTCGAAATCTTCGACAAGGTGATCGCGATCGATCAGTCACCGATTGGTCGGACGCCTCGCTCGAATCCTGCGACGTACACGGGACTGTTCGATCACATTCGGCAGCTCTACGCCGATACGCCGGACGCCAAGACGCGCGGCTACAAGCAGGGGCGTTTCTCGTTCAACGTCAAGGGCGGTCGCTGCGAGGCCTGTCGCGGCGACGGCACGCTCAAGATTGAGATGCATTTTTTGCCCGATGTGTACGTGCCGTGCGAGGTCTGTAACGGGCGGCGCTACAACAAAGAGACGCTCGAGGTGCGCTTCAAGGGCAAGTCGATTGCCGACGTGCTCGAGATGCCGATCGAGGACGCGTTGATCTTCTTCTCGAAGATTCCGAAGCTGCGTCGTCGTCTGCAGACGTTGCACGACGTCGGCCTCGATTATGTCCGACTCGGGCAGCCGGCAACCACGCTCTCGGGCGGCGAGGCGCAACGGGTCAAGCTCGCGACGGAGCTCTCGAAGATTGCGACGGGCAGCACGCTCTACGTGCTCGACGAGCCGACAACCGGTCTCCACATGGCAGATGTCGAGAAATTGCTTGAGGTGTTGCAGCGTCTCGTCGTGGCCGGCAATACGGTGTTGATCATCGAGCACAACCTCGACGTGATCAAGCAGTCCGACTGGCTGATCGATCTTGGTCCAGAGGGTGGCGATGCGGGTGGTGCGGTCTTGGCTGTTGGCACGCCGGAACAGGTGGCAACCGTGAAGGCCTCACACACGGGCCGGTACCTAGCGCCACTGCTCGCAGCCGCCAAGAGCAAGCCACCAGCGTGAGCAAGTACGCTCTGAAGATGGATCCACGCCTGCAGACTCAGACGCCGACAGACACCGATCAGGCGATCTGGACCGAGGAGGAGATTGAGTCCTTCGAGGGCATCGATACCTCGGATGGCGAGTGGTTTGCGATCCGGACCGACCCGTGGCCGTGCCCTGCCTGCCAGACCGTGTTTGAATACGTGACGGGAGCCCATCTCGTGCTGGTCGCACCCTCGCGCGACGATCTGATCGAGATTGCAGCCCAATGCCAGAAGATCGGCCGCAACGCGCGCATCGTGGTCTACGACGACAAGTTGCCGGCGATCTCGATCTTCCAGTGGCGTGCGCTTGGACGCCCGGTGCATGGCTTCCGCGAGGACCTTCGCGGCGGCAAGCCCTAAGCCTAAGCGGTAGTGACGGCAGCTACCATCCGGCGACAGAGGTCTGGCACCTCAGCAACATCGTCGGTGTATTGCGAGGGTTTGAAGCAGATTGAGGTGTAGCCCTCGGCGAGCTTGCCGGGGATGGATTGCATCGCCTCATCGAGGTCGCCCGGCTGGTCGTCGGCCGGGAAGTTGGGGCGAATGCCGCCGATCATCTCGATCGTTTCTGGGTCGCGTCCCGCAGCGACCATCGCTTCTCGAATCGCGACCAGATCGTCTGCTGTCGGCGTGCCGAAGGGATGAAAGCCATGCCCGTACTCGACGAGACGTCGCAGGATCGGTCCGTGAACGTGTTGTCCACCGAACCACAGCTGGGGACCTTCAGCGCGCCAGCACTTCGGCTCGATGTAGACATCGTCGAAGTCGTAGAACGCGCCATGAAACGATGCGGGGGAGGCGGACCAGACAGCACGCATGATCGCGAGCTGCTCGTCGAGGATCTTGCCGCGCTTCTTGAACGGCACTCCCAAAGCGGCATACTCCTCGTCGAGCCAGGAGACAGTGGGCTGCACGACGAGTCGTCCTTCGCTGAGGAGGTCAAGCGTGGCGAGTTGCGTCGCCGTGTGGAGCGGATGGCGCAGCGGATAGATCAGGGCCGAGAGCGCGATCCGGATCTTCGACGTCCGCGCAGCAATCGCGCTGGCCAAGACGATCGAGTCGGGCCACGGCGTTGAAGGATCTTGATTACCCGGCGCGGCGTAATCGCGCGGATTGTCCATCCGACCACCGGCGCCGGCTTTGGGCGTCAACAGCACGTGATCGCTGAGCATGACGGTCTCGACGCCGGCTCCCTCGGCATCCACCGCCATCTGGACAAGCGCGCGCATGTCGCGCTCCGGCGAGAGCGTCCACTGCTCGAGCAAGACGAGCACGACTCCCGGAGCGCGGCTGCTCACCTCAGTCGCCGGCGTGCTTTTCGATCAGCTCGATGCGGTAGCCGTCGGGATCGCGAACGAAGCAGATCCGCGAACCACCTTCACGAATCGAATACGGCGGCTTCTCCGGATCGATTCCTATTGCAGAGAGGTTGCCGAGCGTGCCGTCGAGGTCGTCAACGATGTACGCAATGTGTCCGTAGCCCGTACCGATTTCGTACGGCTCGGTCTGGCCATAGTTGTAGGTCAACTCCAGCGGGCGGTCTTCGGACCCTTCTGGAGCCACGTAGACATTGACGGCCTCATCACGAATCGGATAGCGCTTCAGTTCTTTGAAGCCGAGTGCGCCGCAATAGAACTCGACGGAGCGATCAATGTCGAAGACGCGGTAACAGACGTGTGCGTATTTCATGGCTGGAGCCTAGCGTCTGTGGCTGCGGTCTAGAGCGCAGCGATGCCGAGACCCGACTGAAAGGCAGCGAGCTCCTCGTCAGAGATCGCATAGGTATGTCGCTGGGCCGGGAAGGCGCGGGAGCGAACATCGCTCACGTAGTGCTCAATGGCGTCCAACGAGGCCTGATGCAGGTTGGCGTAGCGCTCGACGAAGCGCGGTGAGGTGCCGGAGCCGATTCCCAGCAGGTCATGCCAGACGAGTACCTGTCCGTCCGTGGCATTGCCCGCACCGATGCCGATCGTGGGAATCCGAACGCGCTCGGTAATCGCGGCCGCAATCTCCGCGGGAACACATTCCAACACCAGTGCAAAGGCACCAGCGGCCTCAACGGCGATCGCCTCGTCCACCAACTGCAGAGCGGCCTCGGCCGTTCGACCTTGGGCGCGAAAGCCACCGAGGGCTGTGGCACTTTGGGGAGTCAGACCGAGGTGGCCCATGACGGGAATACCAGCACCGGTGATAGCGCGGATGCGCGACAGCGTTGGGCCAGCTCCCTCGACCTTGACGGCATCTGCACCAGCCTCCTTGACGAAGCGACCGGCCGCAAGGATCGCATCGCGATCCGAGGGCTGAAAACTCATAAACGGAAGGTCAGCAACGACCAGCGGCGCGCGATCGGCCTTGCTGGAACCGCGCGTCGTAGCGGCCGTCAGCACGATCATCTCATCGACGGTGATCGGCATCGTGGAGTCGTGGCCGAGCATTGTCATGGCCGCGCTATCGCCGACGAGAATCACGTCGACGCCGGCCTCGGCTGCTGCCTGGCCGCTGGGTGCGTCGTACGCCGTGATCATCACGATCGGAATGCCCGTCTCTTTCTGCGCGACGAGATCGGGCAAGGCCACCTTGCCGGGTGCTGGTGTCGCAGGGGCGGGACGCCGCGGGCGGGTGCTCATGCATACTCCTTCGTTGAGAGTTGGGCCACGGCGTTTTGGGGCGCCGTGGGGTCAAGCACGATGTTGTCGATCAGGCGAGTGGCCCCGAGGTGTCCTGCGACCAGCAGAACGGCGAGGTGCTCTGGGTCGTAGGGTGCGAGCTCTGCCGAGCGCAGTTCGAGGTACTCAAGCTCCACGCCGTCGAGGGCATTACGGCCGATAGCGGCGAGAATGGCTGCGTCGCGTTCGCCGTTGGCGTAGGCAGCCGCCGCCCGCTGAAGCGCCACGGGCAGTGCTGCTGCCTGCACCCGTTCCGCTGCGGAGAGGTAGGCGTTGCGAGAGCTGAGGGCGAGACCATCCGCATCGCGAATCGTCGGGGCTCCGACGATCTCGATCCCGAGCGCGAGATCCTTTGCGACGAGTTGCAGGATGGCCAGTTGCTGGTAGTCCTTGCGTCCAAAGATGGCGCGGCGCGGCCCAACGAGACCGAACAGGCGGACCACCACGGTCGCAACACCGGCGAAATGGCCTGGGCGGAGAGCCCCGCATAGTTCGTGAGCCAACGGCCCGGGGTCGATTGTCGTGGCAAAGTCGGGCGGGTAGATCTCGGCCATGCTCGGGGCGTAGAGAATCTGCGCTCCGGCCTGCTCCGCGATCGCGGCGTCACCATCGAGATCGCGCGGGTAACTCTCGAAGTCCTCGCCCTCACCAAATTGCGACGGATTGACAAAGTCGGATACGACCACGCACGAACCGTCGGCTGCGGCGAGGCGAATCAACGAGGCATGGCCGGCATGCAAAGCGCCCATCGTCGGCACGAACGAGACAGGCCCGTTGATAGCAGCTCGTAGTTCCGTGGCGGAGCGGGCGATGATCATGCGTCGGGCCCCAATCCAGGAGCGACCGAGGCGGCTGCGGTTGGTGGAACCAACGGCAGCAGCGCGGTGGAGAGGAGCGCGTAGGCGCGGTCCAGTTGCGCGTTAACGCGTCGCAGCCGTCGGCGGTGTAGTTGAACGGTGGCGAGGTCTCCACGAGCGACAGGTCCAGTTGCCGCCGCGGTCGTGCCTTCAGCCAACGCGTTGTCGACCGCGCGTCGGACCAACGGGCCAAGGATCTCTTCGCGCTGTTCGTCGAGGCCTGCGGCGGCCAGGACCTGCATCGCAGAAACCAGCGACGGCAGCAACAGGTTCGAGGCGAAGACGCTCGCGATGTGAGGCAGCGGTCGCAGTTCTTCGGCAACCGGCACAGGGTTCATCCCGAGCAGGCGGGCGAGCTCGCTCGCAGTTGCTGCTGTGGCCACGTCTGTCGAGGTGATGCCGGCAGCGCAGCCTGTCAGCTGCAGGTCGTCGCGGTCTGGCTGGATCGTCTGCATCGGGTGCATGACGAACGCGTGGGCATGCGGCGCGAGTGCGCTGAGCGGGACCGAGCCAGACAGCATGCCGACCAGTGGTCCAACCGGAATCGCCTGAGCAACGTCGGCGACTGCGGCGTCTGGAACGGCGATCAGGACCACGTCACAAACGCCCGTTACGGTGCGCCCGAGCGTGCAGGCAAGGCCAGCGTGGCAGGCGTGCTGATGGATTGCTGTCCCGGCGCGTCCGGGACCGATCACGGTGAGCTTCATTGGTACCCCTCGGTGAGGATGGAGTCCTTGCGCGCATGGTACCGGACGTCCGCCGGAACGAGGCGCTACCCTACGGCTATGCCTATGTACGAATACGCCTGCACGAAGTGCTCGCACCAATTTGAAGAGCTCGTCTCGGCCTCTGGCTCCACTGTCGTTGCCTGCCCCGTCTGCAATTCCGGCAAGGTCGACAAGCTCTTTTCGACCTTCCAGCGCGTGCGCGTTGGTGGTGGCGGCCTTGAGTCCGCGCCCGCGCCGGCAGCCGGCCGTGCTGGCGGTTGCTGCGGCGGTGGCTGCGGCTGCGGCTGACCGGTTCGTGATGATCACCGTCGCGGATGGAGGCGATCTCACCCCTGTCGCCGAGGCGATTTGCTCGGCGGCGCAAGCAGGCGATTGTGTCTATCTTCACGGGCCGATTGGTGCCGGCAAGACCACGCTCGTTCAGGCCTGTGCACGACTGCTGGGTGTCAGCGAGCCAGTCACAAGCCCAACCTTCGCACTCGCACACGTCTATGACGGCACGCCCCCTGTCGCTCACCTCGATCTCTACCGCCTAGGTGAGGCGACGGGCCGCGACACGGCCGACCTGCTGGCCTATTTGACCGAAGACGTGATCGCCTTCGTTGAGTGGCCGGAATACGGCAGCAATTGGTTGCCTGCCGCGACCTGTTCGGTTGAGATTGGGCTCGCCGCTGACGGCGTGCGACAGTTCGATATTTCCTCGTCTGCTGGTCGCCTCTAGGATTACCGCGTGGCAACCCTGACCATCGATACGGCAACCTCGATTGCCTCAGTCGGACTGGTGCTGACCGACGGCTCCAACGTCACCGCGGAACCGATTCGTGCCGCGAACGCGGCGCAGCACGTCTTGTCCGCCGTTGATGCCGTACTCGGAGCGGCCGGAATCAGCGTTGATGACATTTCCTGCATCGCCGTGGGACGTGGTCCTGGATCGTTTACGGGTCTACGAATCGGGCTGGCAACTGCCCTTGGTCTGAGCGAGGCGCTGGCCGTTCGTGTGGTGGGCGTGGACACGCTTGGAGCGCTCCAACAGGCCGCGCCAGCGGGTGCCTTCGCAGTGATTGATGCTCGACGAGGGGAAGTGTTCGCTCAGGGAGTTGGCGTTGCTGCAGCGTCGTACACACCCGTGCAGCTGACAGCGCATTTGGAGCGTGGCACCGTGCTGGTTGGAGACGGAGCGCTGCGCTATCGCGAACTGTTTGCCGAGTCGGGCTGCACCGTCCCCGCCGACGCAAGCCCGCTCCACTGGCCAAGCCCGGCCGCGATGGCTGAGCAAGCGCAGTCTAGTCCCCAACCAGCGACCGCGCTGTATCTCCGCGCCCCCGACGCTGTACCGGTAGCGGCCCGATGACTGCGACCGAGGAGAGCGTGCGCGCACTTGATGGCGAACAGCCGATTCGACTACGCCGCCTAGGGTTGGGCGACCTGACGGGCGTCGAGGAACT
>Ga0049085_10001181_pt1 | contig 10320 bp, 8 predicted proteins | sample GreLakmeSU08MSRF_FD_66721 | JGI IMG/M metagenome (GOLD analysis project Ga0049085, IMG submission 66721) | Freshwater lentic microbial communities from great Laurentian Lakes, MI, USA - Great Lakes metaG SU08MSRF | ecosystem: Environmental > Aquatic > Freshwater > Lake | place: Great Lakes... | reverse complement strand
CCACCGCCGCCACCGCCGCCGCCGCCGCCGCCGCCGCCCTGACCTCCACCACTTTGAGAGGAAAGCGCAGCGGGACTTACGCTGGTAACACTTTCCAAACCTTCCATGAAGGTATTGGGATTAACACGCCACCAACGAGAATGCAGCTGAGTTGCTTCAGGAAGACGCTGACGGAACATGATACCCCATTCTTCCACAGAATATTTTAGAGGCCTCTCGGCTACTTTGGTAATAATATCTAGGACATCGGCTAGGCGAAGATCACGGAGGGCCGGATTGATCCGCACCGGGATGTTGTTCAGGTCCAGGGGCTCAGCCGCCTGCTGGGACTGCTGTTGAGCACCGGTCGCGGGATCTATTCCACCGAAGCCCGGGGTTGCAAGAGGCTGGTCTGCTTGCGAGTTGACAACATAAGCAATGCCCTTCTTCTCGGGATCTCGGAGACGGGTCTGCTCATCCAGGTACTTGACGACTTCACCTAACGGCAGGCCATCAAATTTGATTTCATTGATCCGGATGGTATCGAGCTTGTGGTAGATTGCTTGACGGCCGGATCCAGTATGAACCCGGTTTGTTCTGGCAAATGGATTGGAGATCGGCAACTTGGACTTCGGTTCTTCCCAATACTGCTCCACTTCCAAAAGCTTGTCCTTGTCGGTCAAGAGCTTCTCGCGATGGGCTCGGGTGTACTTCGACTCGCGGATGATGTTCAGGTACTGGTAAGCGGCACCGTTGTCCGGGTCGAGCTTGATTGCTTCCTGAAGTTTGGTCTCAGCGCGTTCAAAGCTACCCATCTCGAAGGCCAACTTGCCGTCTTGGACAGCGATGGCTGCCGCTAGCTTGTTGGTCTTGTCTTGACCAATGTAGCTCAAGGCTTCTTCAGAGGGAACCCGGCCGACCAAGTTCATCAAGCGTTGATCGTTCTCGCGCTTGAAGTTCTTGGCCTTGACGTGGTTGGGGTCGACCTTGAGCAAGCGCTTGACCTGAAGGTCAGCCTCCTTGTAGTCGCCCGCCTTGGCGGCTGCATAGGCCAAAGCCAAGCGACTGGAAGTAAAACCTTCAATCGTTATGCCGCGCTCCTTTTCGACGTTAGAGCCCAATTCCTCGGTCAAGTTCCATGCATCTTCGTAGGCTTTGGCCGCGGAAGTCAGATCGCCCTGCTTGGCAGCAGTGGCGGCAGCCTCCAGCGTCTTACGCAAGACAATGGCTTTTTCTTCGCGCCGTACGGCGATCTCACCGGCTTCCTGCGCCACGGCGCGGGGGGAGACGGAATCGAACGCGGCAATGAGTGCGACGAGACTCAGGATCTTCGAGACTTTCGTCATGGGGTTCTTCACGGTTTGGACTAAAATGGACATGCAACGAGCCGATTATTGGAATTACCTCGCCACGGTGGTACGCACGGAATTGGGAGCGGACACTACTAGTTCATCTTTCTCGATGGCAACAATCTTGTAGACCGCGCCGGAGAGACTGATGGTTTCACCAACACGCTTCTGTGGGAAATCACGCCGATCAGCCTCGTAACGGAGGTCGGCGGAGTAACTTTGAGTGCGGCGAAAATTCTTACCTTTGGCTAGGTTAAAGGCCTCCCGGGTGGCCATGAGTTCGCAGACAAAATTGGTGGGAGACTCCTTCGGACCCTGAACCTCAAGGAGTCGGAAAAGTTGGTCTTTGTTTTCCGATCCTACGGCCACGGACTCCACCATGGCGCGGCGACCATTGACCGCTTTTTCATAGTCGCGGCGAGCGGAGAACTGGTAACGAGGCGACTCAGGAGTTCCAGCAACCTGTTCAAAAGCGATTTCCAGAACGAGATCGTGAGGGGCAACATAGACCAAGCCGGAAGCCCCGGTATTAGGACGCGGCTTGGAGGGCTCCAAACGTCCACTGGCCGCCCGAGTCCAAGTGATGGGGTTGAACGTGTAGTGGTCTTGAGCTGCCAAAACCGTCGGAGTGCGTTGCGAGACCCGCGTGAGGGATGTTTGCGTCAGATTGGTCTCGAGATTTTCTGGGACCAGAGGTTTCTGCTTGGCTCCTGCGAGCTGCTGCAGGGCGGTCTCCAGATACGATCGGACCTGGGCCACGGAGAAGACGAGGGAAATCGCCAGACCAGCGACGGCCAGAAGGACGACTCCCAGAACTAGCTTCTCGTAATGTTTCTTGATGAATTCCATAGGTTCCCAGAATTGCGGCCTAACGGCGGGTCGCCTTCGGAGCCTGAGTTGCTGTCGGGGGAGACGCGAGACGCACCACCTCAAAGCCTAGGGTGACCTTGATGGGTTTCTGCTCGAGAACGATATCACCCACCTTGCCCGACGGCGCTGGGGCGGTAGGGTTGCCTGGGGCCAGAGGCATGGTCCCCATTCCCGGCCGCAGTCCGTAGCGGCTCATCATGGCCATCATGCTGGACGCCGGATTGACCGGGGCGGCCTCAGCAGAATCAGAACCATCGGAGGAAGGACGGTCAACGTTGAGTGTCTTGAGAACGTACGCGTTGGAAGCACCCACAAACCGGGTCAGCACATCCCCCAACTCAGAACTGAAGCACTGGAATTGTACCTCATAAGGATAAATGCCGGCACCGATCACCGTATTGGTACTGACCTTCTTGGAGAGGATGTCACCAGAACCGCCCAGTTCATTGGTGCCGATGGCCGATCGCTTGATGTGCAGCAGCGAGTGAATCTTCGAAGCAAAGAGAATTTCCGTAAACTCACGTATGTCTGTCACGGCCAATACCAATGGTTGGAGAGTGTTCGGAGGCAGACGCAGTTCTCGGCGCTGGGTATTGAAGGTGAAGTTGTACTTGGATGCGGAACCAGAAGTCGAATCGGCTCCGGTGGGCAACTTGACGCCCTTTCGCTCGGCAGAACGTTCTAAATCGCTGATGGTTCGGGTCAGCAATGCCTTGAAGGATGCGTCATCCATAACCCCTACTGAGGGATATTGGGAAAAGGTTGCCAGAGCCTGGGACTTCAGAGTGTTGAAGCGGACTTGCTCAGCTTTCGCTAAATCGATGTTCTTAGCATTCGGGTAGGGCTCCCGTTTGACGAGTGTATCGTATTCGTTTTTCTTGGCCTCGAGTTCTCCGGTGGCTGCCTCAGCCTCTGACTGAGCGGAGAACAGGTAGACGGCCCCGCCGATGAGCAGGGCTGCCGCTACAGTCAAGCTGATGACGAAGGCTAAATTGCGCTTAATCCAAGACATATCAGAGCTTGATGGGACGCTTGAGCTTGAGCTTCAGGGGGAAGGTGAAGGTCGCAGTGGTATCATCGACCTGCTCAAGATTGCCGGAGAGTTGAGTTTCCGACGCATCGAATAGCGGACTGGCCTTGGCCATTTTCTCGAGATCGTAGGCGATCTGACCATTGGCCTCTTGCTTCACTTTCTGGAGGTTGACTGCCCGGATGCTCAGGTTTAGCACGGCAACCTCATTGGTTGAGACGGCGGACTTAGGCTTGGCAGCCCCACCGCCGGCAGCCCCACCGCCGGCCGCACCGCCTTCGGCCGCAACGCCAGCTTCACCACCTTCACCCGGGGCAACTGCTGATTTCGGGAGAAGTCCGTAACGCATCATGAGCTCTCTGCTCATTTGCATGGGCTTCGGAGCATCATCTTCAGCGGCAGCCACCTCGGGCTTGGGAGGTTCGGTTGAGTAGAACGTGTCCACCCAAATGCCTACCGGCACACCCAGTTTCTGGGAAGCTTCTGCCTCGGTCGCCTTCAGGATGCTACGAACCTCGGTGAGGATGTCGGGCCAATAACCGCGTTCAGAGAGCCAAGCTCCGAGTTGGTCGGTCTGCTTGTGAACGTCGGAAAGCTTCACTTCTTCGCTCTTGAGCGAAGTTTCTACGCGGGCCAGAGGTTCGACCTTTTCGGAAATTGTGGCTAAACCCTCTCGGTGGACCGCGGCTACCTTGCTGTAGAAGAATCCAGCAGCCCAAACACCGGCGGCGGCCACAAAGGCGGCAGCCACAAGGAAGGGTTTCTTGGAGTTGAAATCTTGGCGTGCCTTGGAGCTCTTGGGTAAGAGGTTCAGTTCGACCGGGCAATCGGCGATGTTCCGCAAGCCCAGACCCACCGCTTCGCCGAAGAAAGACGCGGTTTTCTCTAGCTCTTCGACATTCACCGACGGGTCGATCTGAATGTTGCGAAACGGGCTGAAATACTCGACCGGCAGGTTGAGCTTTTCCTGAAAAAACTCGGCAGAATAGGCCATCACCGAGCCACCACCGCACAGATAAACCCGCTGAGGAGCCGAGCCACCTTGCTGGGTCCGATAAAACTGCACCGTCTGATTGACCTGCATGTGCAGGCGAGTCAGGACGTTCCGGGCGACCTTCGAAACCGCGGCCACCTTCGCATCATCAGGTTCCTCGTAAGCACCGCCTAAACTAACGAAACCTTGGGAAATCTTGAACTTCTCGGCCTCAGCGAACGGGGCCTTGGATTCGACCGAATATTCTTGAGTAATGGTGTTGGCACCGACTGGAACCGTGCGGACGTAAAACTTGTTTTTCTCGAAGAGGAGGACGTTGCTGGTTTTAGCTCCGATATCGATCAAGAGACTGCAGCCCTCGACATCTGCGTAGTTGTAACGGAAGGCGTTGGCCAATGCGGCCATCGACGCATCCACCACTTCCATCTTCAAACCCACCGATTCACCCACCGCAAAGAGCTTTTCAACCACCTCGGCCTTGATGGCAACCAGGAGCACCTCGCGCGCCCCGTCGGCCGCGGTGCCCAAAATCTGATGGTCCCAAGCACTTTCGGTCAGCGGGAAGGGAACGTTCTGCTGGGCCTCGTACTGGATGATCTGAGAAATCTTCGAGGCGTCTACCGGGGGCAGTTTGACAAATTTGGAGAAAACCTGATACCCCGGGGCAGAGATATTGGCTTGACGGGAAACAAAACCACCTTCGGTCAGAAGCTCACCCAGGGCGCGCTTGAGCACACCATCGCGGGCAGCATCTTGGGAGCCGGGGAGCCCGAGGGCGCGGACGCCAAAGCGGAGGAGCTTCAAACCGCCGCCGTCGGCGGGTTCGAACTCGGCGATCTTCAGGGTGCCAGCCCCGAAGTCGATCCCCAGAAATGTTTTGGCTTTTAGCATTTGGCTGTGAGCGCGATTCACGTGAAAATTTTAGCCCTCCAAGGACTAAAAAACGCTCGAGCGAGGCATACCTAGCGGCGAGCGATCACGGATGTAGTGGTGTAGCTAAAGAAAGCGGATGGAAGGGTCAAACACAAAAGTCGGTAGTTGGGCGAAACTTGTTCACATCTGTTGACGCAACCTCAGCGAATCCACCTCTGGGATAGGGCTCCGAATCAGTTGAGTCGCTCTTGGAGACTGTGCATCGGAAATTCCCTGAGATCGCTCACCACCCAAGTAGCCCCGGCCGTACGGAGTTCGTCTGGCGAACCACCGCCAGTGCAAACCCCAAGGCTCTGGGCTCCGATGGCTTGGGCGCATTCGACGTCTCGGTGGGTATCGCCGATCACCAATATTTCGGGACCTTCGAGACGGCGTCCGAGATGACGCGAAGCCCGGTCGCGGGCGATCCGGGCCAATTGGTTGCGGTCGTCGTGGTCGTCGGCAAAGGCACCGCACATCCAGTCTCCCCAAAGAGAATGAGCCCCGAGCTTAATCTTGGCTCCGAGGCGAATGTTGCCCGTCAGGAGGCCTAGGGCGGGAGGCTCGGAGAGCTGTTTTAGCGCCTGGATAAATTGCGGAACCCCTGGGCAAATCTCACCCCGATTTTCTTGAAGACGATGATCGAGCAGAAAAACATAGGCATCGAGGAAATGCCGAATGTCCCAGGAGCGACCTTGCAGGCCATTGCTCAGGAAGAACTCCCGGACTAATGCCGTATCGGTCCGACCATGGAAGCGGGTGCGCTCGGCCACGCCGGCCACGCCGTAAAGCAGTTCGGCCGTCCGACCGAAGGCATGCACGCCAGCCCCTCCGGTTCGGATGAGGGTGCCGTCAATGTCAAACAATACCAATCGGGTCATGAAGATTTGCGAAATGAATTCCAGATCCAACGGAAAGCCAGGGTCTCAGCTCCAGCGACCCGCTTCGATATCAGGCCAAAGGGGATTAAGATCGGGATCGGCCAAGGCCATCGATTTGACCGCGGCCGGGTGCTTGGTGAGCTTTAATGCTTTGCCGAACCACTCGGCCGCGAGATCAATCCGCTCTGATTGGGAGCAATAACAGGCCAAATCGTAAGGGATCTCAAAGGCCCTGGGCCATCGACGCTGACTTGGCTGAAGCAGGTCGTAGGCTTCGACGGTACGTCCCAACCAATGCAACGCCTGGGAACGGTAGAGCCACCCCCACAACTCATCGTGGGCGACCTCCATGAGGACCTGAGCAATTCCCAGAGCGTCATCATGGCGCTTGCAGGCGCGGGCCGCGTGGAAACGCAGCTTGAGCACCTCAGGCAGGCGCTGGGCCGGAGCAGGAAGGCGAGAAATCTCAGCCTCGGCCTCGGCCGCCAAACCGAGTTCAAACCAGCCTTGCGCAGCGCGGACGCCGTGCTCGACTTGCAAATTATTGGAGAGGGAATCGTTCACCGACAGCCTTTGACTATACAAACCTCTCGGACGGATTTGAAGTCCCAAGCTCGGAAACGGTTGAGATTGAGAGTTTTTCTGTAGTAACGGAGCTTGAGCCCGCTCGATGCAACTGATTCTCCCGCTCATTGCCGCCATCGCCTTCGCCGCCGGTTCGTTGGTCTTTAAGCGGGCCTTCGCGGAGGGGGCGTCACTGTCCCATGCGGTTGTAGTTAACAATGTTATTCTCGGTGTGCTATTCCTGCCGCTCATGGCCTGGGATCCCCACCCTATACCCTGGGATCGCCTGCACCTGCCCTTCCTGACTGCGGCCACCTTTATCGTAGGGCACTTGTTCAACGTGGCGGCCCTGCGGGTGGGCGATGTGTCCGTGGCGACGCCCCTGCTTGGGGTGAAGGTGGTGTTTGTGGCCCTGATTGCTCGTTTTGCGTTCGGGTGGCCGCTGTCGGGAGGGCAATTGACGGCGGCGGCTCTGACGAGCGCTGGGGTCTTGATTACCGGACTCACTGATTTGAAACCCGGTCGCCGAACCGGATGGACCACACTACTGGCCTTGGGATGTGCGGGCGCCTTCGCGGTGACCGATGTCCTGATCCAAATCTGGGCTGCGGAATTCGGGGTGCTCAACTTCCTGTCCCTGCTCTTCGGGGCTTTAGCTCTCGAATCCATCCTAGTGCTGCCGCTGTTGGGATTCCTAGCCCGTCCGGAAACCAAACATCTGCCCATTTTCCAGCAAGCCACCCGTTCCCTGAGGGCTCCTCCAAGGGCTTGGCGTTGGATCGGTTTAGCGACAGCCTTGTCTGCCATTCAGGCTCTGATCATCACCGGCACCATCGCCACCTGGCGGGATGCCGCCGGGGTCAATGTCGTCTATGGAACCCGGGGACTCTGGAGCCTAGCCTTGGTTTGGTGGGCCGGTTCTTGGTTCGGCAACGCAGAACGTCAGAACTCCGGACCCCGAGTCCTCTTAGCACGGGCCACCGGAGGCGCGTTGATCTTGGCGGCCGTCGTCTTGGCCCTGCGTACAGCTCCAATGAGGCCGATGCCGGGCGGGTGATGGGCCGCCCGGATGACCAGAAGTTGTCGGTCTTTCCTTAAACCCTGTCCGGGGTAACCGCCCAAGGTCCGATCAAGATCAAGGAGCGCTGCGGACCAGCTTCCACACCTCGCCCTTGCCCGGGGTGAGGCCAATGTTTCCGTTGGTCAACACGTAGAGCTCGCCCTCGTTGTCTTCACCAAAGCCAATGATGTACGAAGCCACCTTAGAAGGGGTGCCCAGCTGCAGAGGTTCCACGGTCCATGGGCCCGGACCAGACTTGGGGCGGTGGGCCACCAGCAAGGTCCCGCCGGGAACTCCCCAGATCCGACCCCAATCGCCAAACACATAATCTCCGGTCAATTCCGGCAGCGCTTTGCCTCGATAAACAAACCCACCGATCACGCTAATACCATAGGCCTCAGGATCCTTCTTGAACCCGTTACGGTTCTTGTAGACGGCCACGGGTTGGACAAACGACTCGCCATGGAGACCGGTCTGCGGAACTTCAGGCAAGGGTTTGTCGGCGGCCTTCGGATTGAAGCCGATGAATCCCTCACGCAAGCGCCATCCGTGATTGCCCCCTTTTTGAATGACGTTGACCTCTTCCCACAGGGTTTGGCCGACATCGGCTGAGTAGAGGGCGTGATCACCCCCGCGGTCAAAGGACAGGCCCCAGGGATTACGAATACCGTAAGCCCAAATCTCCGGGCGGGCTTTCTTGCCGTCGGCAAACGGATTGTCCTGGGGGATGCGGTGTCCCTCGGGAGTGTTGATATCGATGCGCAGGATTTTGCCCAGGAGCGTGTCGAGGTTCTGTCCATTACCGATCTCGGGCCGCTTGCCATCATCGTTGCCATTTCCTCCATCGCCCACACCGATGTAGAGGAAACCCTCAGGCCCAAAGGCCATCCGGCCTCCATTGTGGTTGCTGTAAGGCTTGTCGATTTCCAGGCGAAGGATCTCCGTCGCCGGATCAATAGTGAAAGGCTCTCCTGGGGATGCGGTGAACTCCGAGATGCGCAGGGTGCAATCCCAGTCGGCCGGGGCGGACGACCGGCGGGGAGCGGTGTACGAGATGAACACCCGATGGTTCTTCTGGAACTGGGGGTGCAAGACGAGGTTCAGCACTCCGCGCTCATCGAAGGCCCCGTGGTTGAGAGAACTGAGCCGAGGCGTGAGGGTGAGGACCGGGCTTTCGCGCAATTGTCCGGTCTTATCGAGGAGTCGGATGAAACCCGGCTGATCGACGATCAACGCCTGTCCATCCGGCAGGGACACATAGGACAACGGCGATGTCAGGCCGCCAGCAACCCGAGTGAGGGAAACCTGGGGGGCCGCATGGAGGCTAACCGCTCCCAAGAGGGCCAGAGCAAGGGCAAGGCAATGCGAAGACATGGTAGAGTGGTAGAGGTTGAAACGAATTATTTCAATCTTGCCCTTCTTTGCCATCGACGCAATCGGACCGACAAGCGGCATTGACCGGGAGGCGATCTGGGCGATGGATTATGACCGTCATGAGTTCGTTCCCCGCACCGGCCCCGGCTTCACCGTCTCCCAAGGATTCAGACCCCAACTTGCTGGACCGTTTGCTGGAGGCCAACGTCCTCCCCGATCCCTTGATCCGATTCGGTATCCGCCGACTGTTGAGGGAGCGATTGGCCGAGGAGGACGCCCACGGGGATGTCGAGGCACAGCGGGCTCACCGGATGCGGTTGATCCGGGAGCTGTCTGAGTTGCCGATCGCCATTGAGACCGCGGCGGCCAACGAGCAGCATTACGAGGTTCCCACGCGCTTCTACCAACTGTGCCTCGGTCCGCGCTTTAAATACTCGAGCTGCTACTATCATACCTTCCAGGAAAGCCTGGCCGAGGCCGAGGACATCATGCTCGCCCTCACTTGCGAGCGCGCTGGCCTCGCCGATGGGCAAAACATCTTGGAGTTGGGTTGCGGCTGGGGATCGCTCTCGCTCTGGATGGCCTCGCAGTACCCCAACGCCCAGATCACCGGCGTGTCCAACTCTCGCACGCAGCGGGAACACATCGAAGGGGAGGCCCTCCGTAGAGGCCTCAAAAACCTGAAGATCATCACCTGTGACATGAACCACTTCGAGCCCCCCGGTGGCGACGGGCAGTTTGACCGGGTCGTCTCGGTGGAAATGTTCGAGCACATGAAGAATTACCGGCGGCTCCTAGCCAACATCGCCCGATGGCTCCGGCCCGATGGACGGTTGTTCGTCCACATCTTCACCCACCGGGAGTATGCCTACCACTTCATCCCCCGAAGCCCGAGCGACTGGATGGCCCGCTACTTTTTCACCGGGGGCATTATGCCCAGCGACGATTTGCTACTCTACTTCAACGACGACCTGCGGCTCGAAGATCATTGGGTGGTGAACGGTCGGCATTACGGTCGCACGGCCAACCAGTGGCTGGAGAACATGGATACCCACGAGACGGAAGTCCGACGCATCCTCGCCGAAACGTATGGCGCAGACCAAGAGACCCGTTGGTGGGTCTATTGGAGGGTCTTCTTCATGGCCTGCGCCGAGCTGTGGGATTTCCAAGACGGGAACCAATGGCACGTCAGCCATTACCGCTTTGCCAAAGTGGCGAGCGCGGTCCCGCGGCTCACTGTCGGCTAGTGGCTACGCGCTGGCGCTCGTGTAATGGCGCAGAGAGAAGCGCCAGAAAAGTTCGCTGAC
>Ga0049085_10001179_pt1 | contig 10325 bp, 10 predicted proteins | sample GreLakmeSU08MSRF_FD_66721 | JGI IMG/M metagenome (GOLD analysis project Ga0049085, IMG submission 66721) | Freshwater lentic microbial communities from great Laurentian Lakes, MI, USA - Great Lakes metaG SU08MSRF | ecosystem: Environmental > Aquatic > Freshwater > Lake | place: Great Lakes... | reverse complement strand
CGCTTTGCGGTGCACGCGCATGGGGCGTTGCACCAGACATCATGGCCATGGCGAAGGGCATCAACTCTGGTTATGTGCCATTGGGTGCCACCTTGGTCAATGAACGCATCGCCAGCGCATGGGAGCAACCTAATGTGCCTGCAGCCATGATGCATGGCTACACGTATTCTGGCCATGCGTTGGCGTGTGCAGCTGCTAACGCCAACTTAGACATTGTGACCCGCGAGGACTTACCTGGCAACGCACTTCATGTGGGAACTTATTTTCAAGATTCTTTGCAACAGTTGATGAAGCATTCGCATGTGGGTGAAGTTCGGGGCAAAGGACTCATGGCTGCCGTTGAATTAGTGGCAGACCGTACAACCAAAGAAATGCTCACGCCGCCTTCTCCTTATATCCATGCGCTGGTGGGCACTGCCCGTCAAGAAGGTGCAATGATTCGCGTGCAAGGTAACCGACTGATTTTGTCGCCACCTTTGGTTTTCACGCACGCACATGTAGACGAAACATTGAGAATTTTGAACATCGCTTTTTCTGCAGCAGAAAATATCTAAAACCCATTTTTCCAACCTAAGGAGTTACAAATGAACGCACGCATCCGCATCTTGTCATTGGCTGTCTTGAGCTTAGTGGCGGCACTTCCAAGCTTGGCACAAGATAGGTGGCCAAGCAAACCTATTGAGATCATTTATCCCTACCCTCCAGGTAACGAAATGGATGTTGTCACACGGTTGTTGGCAGAAGGAATGAGCAAACGACTAGGCGTACCTGTTCAAGTCATTAACAAACCAGGCGGCGGCGGTGTCGTAGGCTTTGCAGAAATGACCAGAGCAAAACCAGACGGTTACACCATTGGCACCTGGACTCCTGGGCCTGGCATTTCACAAATTGTTGCTGGCAACACGCCTTACAAAATGAGTGACTATCAATCTGTAGGAGGCATGCTGATCAACGACTTTGTATTGGCTGCGCGAGGTGACATTCCTGCCAACAATCTGAAAGATTTCGCAGCATGGGCCAAGAAAAATGGCAAGCCAGTGATCATTGCCAGCTACGCACCGGCAGCAGTTCCTGCTCTGATTGCTGCAAAAATAGCAAAGAGGGATGGCTGGCCCTACAAGGTCGTTTCGTTTCCCAATCCAAGTATCAAGGAACTTATTGCGGGTGATGCTGACGTTTCGACTGCGGGTGCTGAAGGCGCTATGAGTTATGCAAAAGCGGGGCAAACCAAAATATTGTCAGCTTGGGGACCCGATCGAAATCCTGTTTTCCCTAATGTTGCAACCCTCAAAGAAGAAGGTTATGGCGATTTGTACTCATGGGGCGGTATGGCAGCGCCTGTAGGTGTTCCAAAAGACATCATCAACAAGCTTTCTAGTGTCATGATGGAAGCACTGAAAGACAAACCCGTGCAAGACCAACTTAAAAAAGCAGGTATACCCGAACTGCCCATGACGGCAGATCAAATGAGCAAACGTGTGCTTGACGACAGCAAATGGATTACTGAATTGATGGCTGAATTGGGCATGACGAAAAAGTGAAGCCGTTTTTGCAAGCAAGGCTAGACAGTTGGACCTGGGATCGGTTTTTTCTGTTGGCCTTGTCATTCATCGCGGTATGCGTTTGGTATTTTTCTACCCAACTCATACAGCCTTATCCTCACAATGCAAATTGGTTTGAGTCTGCTGCGCTGTTTCCCAAACTTTCATTGCTGATCGTGGCTGTTGCGGGGTTGATTGAAATTTACCAACGCCGTCACAAAATGGCATCAGGCGAGTCCGAGGAGCTTGATTCGAGCGCCGCTAACATGCAAGACGCCATCTCGATGGTGCTGACATTTGCTTTGTACATGCTCGCTGTTCCCTTTTTGGGCTACCTTGTCAGCACCTTGATTTTTCTGACAGTGAGTTGTTGGCTACTTCAATTCAATCTCCGAACCAGCATGCTGTTGGCCATCACACTGTCACTCGCCATGTGGGTGGTGTTCGTGAAGGTACTCAAGGTTTACTTTGGCCATGCTTGGTTGATTTAAAAATGGAGTTCATTGACGCACTTTCGGGTGGATTTTCTTCACTGAGCACCCTCCCAATCGCATTGGCTCTGATCATTGGCGCAGCATTGGGCATTGTGGTCGGCGTTTTGCCTGGTGTTGGCCCTGGTGTCACCATCGCGGTGTTATTACCTTTCACTTATGGCATGGCCCCTCTTGGGGGCATCTCTCTTTTACTTGGTGTTTATTGCGGCGCTTTCTATGGCGGTGCAGTCACTTCCATTTTGATTCGCACACCTGGCGAAGCTTCCTCCATCATGACCATGTTTGATGGCTACCCTTTGGCCAGACAAGGGCAGGCTCAAAGAGCCCTGTCATTGGCTTTCATGTCTGCCTTTGTAGGTGGCATTGCAAGTGCATTATTGCTTGGATTGGTGGCCAGGCCGATGGCCAGTTTTGCTGGGAAATTTGGTGCAGCAGAAAATGTCATGGCCATTTTGTTGGCAGCTGTTTGTATTGGCAAAGCCTATCGCCGTCAGTTTCCAGCCGCCATGATGATGATGGGATTGGGATTTTTCTTGGCCACGGTTGGCATAGATCCCAACTCCAATGAACAACGCTACACCTTCGGCATTCCAGGCATGCTGAGCGGTATTCCACTGGTTCCAGTCGCGGTGGGGTTGTTTGGCATGGCACAAGCATTGGTGATGGTGAGCTCACCCGTTCCTCAGTTTGATTCATCCTTGATTCAATCTGCAGGACTATCTTGGCGTGGTTTTTTAGAGCCCTTTCGATACCCCAAAGCCATGTTGAAAGGTTTGTTCTTAGGATCAGCCATTGGCGTGCTGCCAGCCGTAGGCGCCGCATTGTCCACTTCACTTGCTTATTTTTGGGCACAGAAAGGGGCCAAAGATCCTACGCCGTTTGGACAAGGGAATCCGGAGGGCATTGTGGCGGCTGAGTGCGCCAACAATTCCAACTCGGGCGGCGCGATGATTACCGTACTGACGCTGGGCATTCCTGGCGATGCCATTACGGCCATCATCATGGGCGTGTTCGTTGTGCATGGCATTGTTCCGGGCCCATCGCTGTTCACAGATCGGCCCGAAATCATCAATGGTGTTTTGGCATCATTGTTGATCATCAACTTCGTCATTTTGGGCTTGCTGATTCTGACTGTGAAACCCTTGGCTCGTTTGGCTTATGTCAACCCCAGAATTCTGGGACTTGTGATCTTGGTTTTAAGTTTTGTAGGATCTTATTCGGCAGCAAATTCCATGTACTACGTGATCATCGCAACTGTCTTTGGTGTTTTTGGTTTGGTCTGTGCAAGAGGTAACATTCCAACCATTCCCCTTATCTTGGGTATGGTCATGGGCGACACATTAGAGGCTTCATTGCGCCAGTTACTGGGACGCAGCGACGGTTCACTTGAGCCATTTGTAACCCGCCCAATGTCTCTTACCATGCTCATTGCCATCGTGGTCATCTTGTTTTGGCCTTTCTTCATGGCACTAGGAAAGCGTTTCCAGCGCAGCAACACATCTGATCCATCATGAGCCATTCAACAGGACCTGTTTTTCCAGATGAAATTTGGATCAATGGCAGCATTCTGACTTTAGACACAGCCCTACCCCATGCAGAAGCCATTTCAATATTCAAGGGAAAAGTGTTGCAAGTAGGCACCACGTCTGATTTGCTGAAGACAGCCAGTTCTCAATCAATCGTTCATGACCTGCAGGGCCATTTTTTAATGCCAGGCCTGATCGACACCCATGCGCATGGTATTTGGGGCGCTTTAAGAGATATGTTTGAAGTCTATGTAGGATTGTCGTCTTCCCTGGACAATCTCATGCAGGCAGTGTCAGAACGGGCCAGCCAAGTTCCTGAGAACGAGTGGATTTCGGGGGGGCCATGGCATATGTCGTGGATCGACGATGTTCAGGAACCACCTCGGAAAATACTGGACCTCGCAGCGCCCCATCACTTTGTCGCACTGAAGGACGTCACATATCACACAGCGTGGTTAAACTCTTCCGCGTTGAAGGCTTGTGGCATTGACAGAGAAACGCCAGACCCCGAGGGGGGCCGCATTGGGCGCGACGCTTTAACGGGTGAGCCCAATGGCATTTTGTATGAAAAGGCGCAAAATTTGGTGCGGCGTTTTATCGTACCAAGCCATGTGCAACTCGAGCATGCGGTGAAGCACATGAGTGAGTATTTTCACAGCATGGGGCTGACCGGCTTCAAAGAAGCCATGGCCAGCGAGGCTGAGTTACAAGCCTATTATTTGGCAGACAAGCAAGGCACATTGAATTTGCATGTGGCCACCCACATGGCCTTGAATTCTCTGACCTCAGAAGGCATGACGCCGATTGATCAATTGTTAATTTGGCGCGACCGTTTTGCATCTGAACATGTTCACACCGCATTTGTGAAATTATTTTTAGATGGCGTTGCACCCAGTTTGACCGCATCTTTTTTAGAGCCCTACTTGCCCATGCCAGGCTGCGCACCTTTCGCGCACAACCCCGATCAATTGCTGGCCATCTCGCCCGTCAAACTCGCCAAAATTGTCACAGAACTAGACAACTTGGGTTTGACAGTCAAAATGCATGCCGTGGGAGATAGAGCAGCTCGAGCGGGACTGGATGCTGTTGAAGCAACGAGAGCGTCTAATGGCCACAGCGGTCTCAGGCATGAAATTGGCCATACGGCATTTGTTCACGATACGGATCATCCTAGGTTCAAATCCTTAGGCATGGTGGCCGACATGTCGCCTAGGCTTTGGTTTCCAAATCCTGTCACCCCTGGACAAGTGAAGGTGCTGGGTCCTGTTCGAACGCAACGTTGTCATCAGATTAAGTCTTTGATGCTTGCCGGCGCAGAACTGACTTATGGTTCAGATTGGCCTGCAGCGGCGGCCGATGCCAATCCTTGGGTTGGCCTGGCGGGCATGATTTCTAGGCGCAACCCCTTCGGACTTTTCCCTGGGTATGTTGGAGAGGAGCAAGCGATTAGCCTTGAAGAGGCCTTGCCTCTTTTCACAACCCAAGCTGCCAGATCAATGGGCCTAGAACATGTGACAGGTCGCTTGAAAACTGGACTTTCTGCCGACTTTATTAGGCTTGCAAAACCCCTAAAAGGGCTGAAGCCAGAAGAGATCGCTATGACAAAGGTCTTAGAAACCTATTTTGAAGGACGCAGAGTCTTTGCGTTGAACGAATGAAGCTGTCCAGAATTTTTCAACCACGCAAGCTCTCTTTTTGGATTCTGGTGGTCTTGAACTTATTGTCTTTGGCTCTCGGTCATATCACTCAAACCTATGCGCTGAGTGGCTTGGGTACCGTCATCGTCATAGGCTTGACTCTGGTCAATGCTCTAATCAGTGCACTTCTTGCCTGGCGCTTGGTCAATTCTTAGGTTTGGCTTTTCGAGCTGTTTTCTTTTCTTTTTGAAGCGCTTCTTTGCGAAGCGATCTATCGGCATCGGCCTGCAATCCAGAGGCAAGCCACTCTGCAAACTCAGCGGGCGTTTCTAGCGTTAAACGCCCTAGTGCTGCCGACCTGAAATCGTGAATCACAATTTCTGCGGCTTTGGTGTTGTTTACTCTTCCGCCGCTTTGAATAGCACCCCGAAAGCGCGCGATGGCCTCGAGCATGGTTTCGTCTGTGTGGCTGTTCACATCTTTGATTTTGTAACGCAAGGCCAATGCTTGCGGGTATTTTGGAATGAGGTAGTTCAGCAGCTCCAAGGCCACCTCTTCATCGTCAAAGGCATTCACGCCAATAGCGCCACTGGCGGCCAAGTTATAGCCACTCTTTTCCACAATGATGCGAGGCCAGAGCACACCTGGTGTGTCGTACAAATAAAAATCGTCCGCCAAGGTAATGCGTTGCTCTATTTTGGTCACACCCGCCTCATCACCGGTTTTGGCCGCTTTTTTGCCCTTCAGGGTATTGATCAAAGTCGATTTGCCCACATTGGGAATGCCGCATATCAGCACACGCATAGGCTTGGCCATACCGCCTCGATTGGGTGCCAATTGATGACACGCCTCAATCAAAGCCTTGGCTGGCGAGACCATGCTGGTATCTAGGCCGATGGCCTTGACGTTGGGCATGGCGTTGTAGTGAGCCAACCACATGAGGGTGCGCTCAGGATCGGCCAAATCTTGTTTGCTTAGGACCTTCAAGCCTGGCTTGCCTTGAATGAGTTGCGCCAACATGGGGTTGGCACTCGAGCCTGGCAACCTTGCGTCTAGCATTTCAATGACGACATCAATGTCTTTGATGCGCTCCTCAATCGCTTTGCGCGTGAGGTGCATGTGTCCGGGAAACCATTGAATTGCCATAGCGCTTAAAAATCTGACCAGTCGTTAAGAGGTCTATTGTCCAATACTTCCAAGGGCACAGGCTTGATCACATTGACATTTAGATCAATCAGCCGATTCAAGCACTTCAATTCGCGCGCTCCCCATCATGATCGGTTTGACCAGAATCTTGTAAGTGTCGAGGTCAAAACTTTGCTGAACACTGACTTTTACTGCACTTGACTTTGAACAGGTGGTGCTTAAATAGCGCCAATCTTGAATGCGGTGGCGTTGTATCCATTCACCACTTTGCTCAACCAATTCAATGGCACCTTCAAAGGGCCATGCATGCACCTTCATGTCGGTCAGGGCAGACAGCATCCGCTCGTCGTGCGCGTGCCTTTCTTCTTGTCCTACACAGGCGCCCAAACAAGTTTTTACTTGAAGACCAAAGCAACCCCGTTTGCTGATTTTTTCTAGCCCCAATAAACCCAGACACAATCGGTGTTGATCTGCCAATTCACGCAGTTTGCCCTGCGCGGCATGGACCGAGCCAAAGAGGCCATAAAGGCCGTCGACCTTACCCAAGCCCAAATCCTTGCCGTTTACAACGGCGGGTGTCCAGCCTCCGCCCTGCTTCACAATTTGCAGGGTGCACAAACTGCGAAGGCGCCTTAGCCGAACATTGAAAATAGGATTCAAAGTTTTAATGAGATGCGACTCTAGCAACAGAGCGCCAATTTCACCGGCTGTTTCGATGCATTCAACGTGCGAGGTTTGAGACATCATTTCAACTTCGTCTTCTGCACGCATGTGGGCCATGACTCTGCTGCGAATGTCTACGCTTTTGCCGATGTAAAGCGGCAGTGTGCCGACACCTTTAAAAATGTAGACGCCTGGTGACCTTGGCAATTGCGACAAGGCGTTGGTAGGGGTGTCGGCTTGAGGGCTCAGTGGGAAACTAAAAGTCACAAGGGTTGCACAAATTAGGGTTAAACCACTTGAATTCTAATGAGCTTGGAGTAATCTCTTGCCACTTTCACCCATTTCATTGAAGTTTAACCATGACAGTCCACACACTTCACGCCCCGAGCACCCAAGACGCGGTGCAACAAGTCAAAGTTCACTTGGCCGCAGCTTTGCGCTTGGCTGTTTTAGATGAATTCGAAGAAGGCATTGACAATCACTTCACAGCCTGTGTGCCTGGGCGTAAAGATCAGTATTTTGTGCTGCCATTTGGCCTGCATTGGTCAGAAGCCACGGCCAGTGACATGATGATTTTCAACGAGGCGGGGCAAACCATAGAAGGGCGCGGTGTTGTGGAACTGTCTTGTCAGACTATTCACGCACCCTTGCACCGGCTCACAGGCGCCAAGGTCGTGTTGCACACCCATCAGCCATGGGCTACTGCGCTCAACATGCTGCAAGACAATCGCCTTGTGCCCGCCACACAAACCGCGGCATTTTTTCATGGCCGCATTGCCTACGACGATACCTATACCGGTCTGGCATCCTCCATCGAGGAAGGTGAACGCTTAGCCAAGTTGATGGGCGACAAAACTGTGTTGTTCATGAAAAATCATGGTGTGGTCACTGTGGGAGACACTGTGGCTCAGGCTTACAGGCGTTTGTACAAATTAGAAAAAGCCTGCCAAACACAAGTGTTGGCCATGAGCACAGGCAAAGAATTGAACATCTTGAGTGACGAAATCATCCAAAAAGTTCTCACCCCTTCTGGCGACGACCGCCATCCACGCGGCGACCGAGAAAGACTCTACTTCGAAGCCATGATGCGCATCCTCGACCGCACCAACCCCGGCTACTCCGATTAAACAATTGGGGTCAGAGCAACATTAATTTCCAATCAGTGGGGGCAGAGGCTAGGGGGGGCTTCCTCATGGTGGGGTACCACAAATCGTCAGCCCCCCCTAGCCTCTGCCCCCACTGATTGGAAATTAATGTTGCTCTGACCCTATTTATTTTTACGCTGACTGAAGGCGAATTCTTTCAGAGGGCTGGGTGTTCATGGTCATTTGGAACAGGCCTGCAGCTAGGCCGATGGCAACGGCTAGTTGCCAGGCTAGGTTGTAGTTGCCAAACATATTGAAGATATAGCCACCACCCCAAGCGCCCAAGAAAGAGCCTACCTGATGGCTCATGAAGGCAATGCCCGACAGTGTGGCCATGAACCTGAGGCCAAACAGATGAACAATGAGGCCAGAAACCAAAGGCACAACCCCAAGCCACAAGGTGCCCATCACGGCGCCAAAAACAAGCGTGCTGGTGGGCGAAGGTGGGTAATAGAAGAACATCAAAATAGCCAAAGATCGCAGGATGTAAATGCCGCCCAAAAGCACCCGCTTGGAATACCGATCGCCTAGCCAGCCAAACAAATAAGAACCAATGACATTGAACAGACCGATCAAGGCCAGTGTGTTGCTGCCCACCGTGGGGTCCATGCCGCAGATGTCAAGATAGGCGGGCAAGTGGGTGGTAATAAAAACCAATTGCAAACCACACACAAAAAAGGCAATGGCCAAAACGCGATAGCCTTTGTGACCTAAAGCTTCTGTGATGGCATCCGTAGCAGACTGGGGTTTGCCTGGCACAGTATCAAGTTCAATTTGATCGGCCTTGCTGCCCCAAAAGGCAGCGGGTAGCATGACACAAGCCAAGCCCAAAAATCCGACAACCGCCATTTGCCAGTTCACATTGGTAATGAGTGACTGCGTCATGGGAGAGGCAATGGTCAAGCCCAAAGAACCAATCGCAGACACCGCACCCATGGCTGCCCCTCGCTTGGTGGCGCTCACAGTTCTGGCCGTGATGTTCATTGCAATGCTGGAAGCGGTACACGACAAGCCAATGCCCACACAAAACCCAATGCCCACTGTGACCATCCAAGTGGCATCGGCAAATCTTAAAAACACCAAGCCAATGATGTAAGTCAACACACCCAGAAGTGCCACCGGCCGCGTGCCATATTTATCTGCCCACATACCCACAACGGGTTGCGTGGCGCCCCATACAATATTTTGTAATGCAACAGCCAGTGAAAAATCTGCTGCCGTAATGCCAATGTCGCGAATCATGTGCGGCTGCAACAAACCAAAACTTTGCCGCATGCCCATGGCCAAACTCAGCATCACGGCCGCTCCACCCAAAATGCCCCACATCTGAAACGGCGTTAAATCAGTTTTTTTCATCATGCAACTTTTCAATAAATGGGGTCAAATAAATGGGAGTCAATAAATGGGGTCAGAGCAACATTAATTTCCAATCAGTGGGGGCAGAGGCTAAAGGGGGCTTCCTCATGGTGGAGTACCACAAATCGTCAGCCCCCTTTAGCCTCTGCCCCCACTGATTGGAAATTAATGTTGCTCTGACCCCATTTATTGTTCTGACACAAAATCAGACCGCAATGGCACATTTTAAATCAATGCGCACCCTGAGAAAGGGAGTCCAAGCATCCTAATCTAAAATAAAGCAATGACCACATTCAACGCCACCAAAGTACTCAAATCAATCGCTATCCTGCTGGTGAGTGCCATTGCCTTGTTCAGTCTCTACGTTTACATCGCACTCAACTGGAGTTATTCAAGTGGCGAGCGCGCGGGCTTTTTACAAAAGGTCTCTCACAAGGGCTGGATTTGCAAGACATGGGAAGGCGAGCTTTCCTTGGTGGCCATGCCTGGCGCAGCACCCGAGAAATTTCTGTTCACGGTTCGCGATGAAGCCGTTGCTCAAAAAGTGAGCGCTGCTGCAGGCAAGCGAGTGACCTTGAACTATGAGCAACACAAAGGCCTGCCCTCCTCTTGCTTTGGCGACACAGATTACTTTGTGGTCGATGTCAAAGAAATTGAATAGCCCCTTTATCACCTGAGCTACATCTGCGGCACAAAGCCCAGAACTTCGCCATAAAACTTCAGCTCAGTTTCTAGTGAAGACACAATGGTCGAAGCCTGCCTAAATCCATGCCCCTCGCCTTCATACGCAACATAAGCATGCTTCAGGCCTTTGGCT
>Ga0049085_10001178_pt1 | contig 10330 bp, 10 predicted proteins | sample GreLakmeSU08MSRF_FD_66721 | JGI IMG/M metagenome (GOLD analysis project Ga0049085, IMG submission 66721) | Freshwater lentic microbial communities from great Laurentian Lakes, MI, USA - Great Lakes metaG SU08MSRF | ecosystem: Environmental > Aquatic > Freshwater > Lake | place: Great Lakes... | reverse complement strand
GATGATGTGCGAGATTCCCCTGCTTTAGATATCGCCGCACAGTTACATGCTGCCGGCGCCAAAGTAGTCGTACACGATCCAAAAGCAATCGAGAATGCTCGCAAGAGATTTCCAAACTTGGGTTTTTCTGAGTCAATCGAAGAATGTGTAACTGGGGCAGATTTAATCTTGCACCTAACTGAATGGAAGCAATACCGCGAGCTCGACCCAATTGCGATTAAGGCTTTAACTAAAGGAGCGATGATTATTGACGGTCGCAATGCCCTAGATCGTGAGCTTTGGCGAGCAGCTGGTTGGAAATTCCACGCATTAGGGCGCACGGATTAATTAATGAATACCACTGAAACAATTTCTCAGGCGCTCGAGCTTAAGAATTGGGCAGTAGTTGGCTTAGGCAATAATCCAGATCGTCCAGCATTTGGTGTGGCAAAGTTATTACAAGATAAAGGTCATCGAATTTTCCCAGTGCATCCAAAAGCTGAAACGGTTCATGGCGCACCTGGCTATCAATCGCTACTAGATATCCCGACTCAAATCGATGTAGTCGACTGTTTTGTAAATTCAAGTTTAGTTGGCGAGATAGTTGATCAAGCAATCGCAATCGGGGCAAAGGCAGTTTGGCTACAACTTGGAGTTATTGATCAAGCCGCAGCAGATCGAGCGCAAGCAGCTGGTCTATTAACCATTATGGATCGATGTCCTGCGATTGAGTATCAGCGCTTTATTTAAAGTTTAGTTAGAAGCCAGTTTTTTGACTTCGGCGCGCAGTTAAATTAGCGCCTTTCGCTTTAGCTTCGCTCTCTAATTCTTTCAAGTGATCTGCAACTTGCTGTGAAATCTTCTCATCACTAATTCCTAAAATGCGAGCTGCCAAGATCGCAGCATTCTTGGCATTTCCAATTCCCACAGTTGCAACTGGAATTCCGGCAGGCATCTGCACAATTGAAAGAAGTGAATCCATGCCATCTAAGTTTTTAAGTGGTATCGGTACGCCAATTACTGGCAATGTGGTTAAGGATGCCACCATGCCAGGTAAATGTGCGGCGCCACCCGCGCCAGCAATAATTACCTTAGTGCCAGCACTCTTAGCACCTTGCGCAAAAGCAAACATTTCAAGTGGCATGCGATGAGCAGATACAACTGCAGTTGAATATGAAATTCCGAACTTATCGAGAACTAAAGCGGCTTCTTCCATAACTGGCCAATCTGAATCTGACCCCATGATGATTGCTACATCACTCATCGATAACTCCGCCCATATAGTCGATCGCATGTTGTACTTCAGTGGTTAATTCTACGAGGTTTTCACCAAGTAAAGTCACATGGCCAATCTTGCGCCCAGGTTTAACTTCCTTGCGGTATTGGTGAACCTTTAATTTTGGCGTGCGGGCCAAGAGATGCAAATAAGGGCGATACATATCTTGCTTATCGCCACCTAGAACATTTCCCATGACGGCATACTTGGCGGTCATCGAGGTGTCCCCCAATGGCAAGTCTAGAATCGCTCGCAAGTGCTGCTCGAACTGACTTGTAATAGACCCATCGATTGTCCAGTGACCAGAGTTATGCGGGCGCATGGCTAATTCATTAATGAATACCTGATTACCTTTTACAAACATTTCAACAGCCATCACGCCAACTAATTTAATTTCGGCAGCGATACTAAGTGCCATCTGCTGTGCTTGTTGGCCAAGTGCCTCCGTTAAATCAGGCGCTGGCGTAATCGTCATGGTGCAAATGCCTTCACTTTGCACTGTTTGGGTAGGCGCCCAAGTCGCAGCTTGTCCATGTGGTGAGCGCGCCACCATCACAGAAATTTCGAAATCAAAATCAATTAACTCTTCAATCAGTAACTTGGGATTTTCTTGCAGGATAGTGGCGAGTTCACTTTCAGAATTAACTTTCCACACGCCTCGTCCATCGTAGCCACCAGAGATTGATTTAGCAATTACTGGATATTCTGAAATTTCATTTGCTTGAGTTATAACTTGCCACTTAGGAGCTCGATAATTCACTAACTTCTCACGCATTGCAGCTTTATCTTGGGAATAAATAAAGCTTTCCGAAGTTGGATAGAACCTAACGCCTTCACTTTCGAGTGCCCTGACTACCGAGATTGGAATAAGTTCATGCTCAAAAGTGATTAAGTCACATTTCTTAGCAAAATCACGAACCTGAACTAAATCTCGGTAATCGCCAACTTCAAATTCAGCAACTTGCGCACCAGAATCGGTTGCAGATTGTGCAAGTAAAACTAGATCAATCCCTAGCGCTGCTGCGGGCGCAGCACTCATTCGGCCAAGTTGGCCGGCACCGATAATGCCGACACGTGGAAAGGGCGATTTCACTTGCCTATCGTAGGTGAATCACATCGCCTGCGTTAACTTGAGCGCCGCTGGCCAACTGCAGTTCACCTAGCTCATTGATTCCGATCGCACGCGAATTGAGGATTTCACCCGAAGGCAAGTGAACTTCGACCTCTTTACCCAGAGTGGAACTCAACTGGCGATACTGTTCGAGCGCAATGCTCGAACCACTCTCCCAGAGCCCAATGGTTATTGCGAAGTTTCTTAAAATCTCGGGCAAAATTATATTTCGATTTAGTTCAGCAAAATTTTCTATTGCTAGGGATGTAGCTGTGGTCACAGGTAATTCAGATTTGGCCATTTCAACATTTAGGCCAATGCCAACTACGACTCCGTTGTCTTTAGCTTCCACCAGAATTCCAGCAGCTTTCTTATCTGCAATAAGTAAATCGTTGGGCCACTTTAAATTAGTTACAACTTTTGCATCCAAACTTTTTAGCGCATTTACTAAACTAAGCCCAGCTAGTAACGGAATTGCACTCCACTCCAACTTGCTTCGTTTCGGTTCGAGGTAGATTGAAAAAAGAAGTGCACTAGATTTTGTTGCCTCGAAAGTTCGATCTAATCTGCCTCGGCCGGCACTTTGATATTCAGTTACGTAGACATCACCGTGTTGCAGATTTTCTTTTCTGATAAGTTCAATTTGGGTGGATGTAACGCTTTGAAAAACGCTTACCCGCCAGTAACTGCCGCATAATGTTGCGTTCATCGCACTCTCATTTAGCGCTTCTCGAACCAATTCGACCTCCATAACTAGTACCGTAGGGGCATGAAGCCAGATCTGCATACTACTGCCGGAAAAATTGAAGATCTTCGCAATCGCCTTAACGAAGCTGTCCATGCTGGTTCGGCAAGTGCCATTGATAAGCAACATGCTAAAGGAAAGATGACTGCGCGTGAGCGCGTTGAAAAACTAGTAGATCCTGGTTCTTTTACTGAGTTCGATGAATTCGCTCGCCATCGTTCAGTGCATTTTGGCATGGAGAAGAATCGTCCATATGGAGATGGCGTAATTATTGGTATCGCCACAATTGATGGTCGCAATATCGCTCTCTTCTCTCAAGACTTCACGGTTATGGGCGGAAGTCTCGGCGAAGTTATGGCTGAGAAGATTGTCAAGATCATGGAATATGCCCTTAAAAATGGCATGCCCATAATCGGAATCAGTGATTCTGGTGGCGCTCGCATTCAAGAAGGAGTATCGGCTCTCAGCGGATATGGCCGAATCTTTAGATTAAATACTCGTTCATCTGGCGTAATTCCTCAGATTTCATTAATTCTTGGCCCATGTGCAGGTGGCGCTGCGTATTCACCAGCACTTACAGATTTCACCGTGATGGTTAATGAGACTTCACATATGTTTATTACCGGACCAGATGTTATTAAGACGGTAACTGGTGAAGAAGTTGGCATGGAAGAACTTGGCGGTGCTCACACGCACAATACCAAGACTGGTAACTCACATTACTTAGCTCAAAATGAAGACGATGCGATCGATTATGTAAAAGCGCTGCTTTCTTATTTACCAAGTAACAATATGGATGGCGCTCCACACTTGCCAGCAACTGAAAGTTTGGAAAAGAAGATAACTGATAACGCACTAGATACTTTGATTCCAGATAGCCCTAATCAACCTTACGACATGAAGGTTCTGATTCAAGCGCTACTTGATGAAGGTGAATTCCTAGAAGTCCATTCTTTATATGCGCCAAACATCGTAGTTGGCTTTGGTCGCATTGAAGGTGAGTCAGTTGGCATCATCGCTAATCAGCCACAACATTTAGCTGGCACGTTAGACATAAATTCCAGTGAAAAAGCAGCGCGCTTCCTACGTTTCTGCGATGCATTTAATATTCCAATTTTAACTTTGGTTGATGTGCCTGGCTTCTTGCCTGGTACAGAACAAGAGTGGGATGGCATACTCCGCCGCGGCGCTAAATTGCTTTATGCATATGCAGAGGCTTCTGTTCCACTAGTAACTTTAATTACTCGTAAAGCTTACGGCGGCGCTTTTATTGTGATGGGCTCAAAATATATCGGCGCCGATATCAATTTAGCTTGGCCAAGTGCCGAAATTGCAGTTATGGGCGCTCAAGGTGCCGTAAATATTCTCTACCGCAGTGAGCTGAAAAATGCAGTAGATCCCGAAAGTAAGCGAGCTGAATTAATCACTGAGTACAACGAGACTTTAGCTAATCCTTACTTGGCAGCCGAACGTGGTTATGTTGATGCCGTTATCGAGCCAAACCAAACTCGCGAATACATCACTAAGGCATTTAGATCTCTGAAGACTAAGCGTGATGCACTACCGCCGCGCAAGCACGGAAACATTCCACTCTAATGACTGCGCCAAAAAACACATTCATTGTTACCGCAGGCAACCCTTCGGCAGATGAGCTAGCCGCAATCGAGCTGGCATTGGCGAATCGCAAACGCGAAGAGTTAAAACCGGTCGTTAAAAGAAGTGTTTGGGCGATGCCATTGATGCGTACACAACTCCCACAACAAATTAAGTTCGGTTCAGGACGTAATTTTTAAGATGACTAGATTGATTTTAGCTTCAGCATCTACTTCACGCAGACGACTACTTGAGTCAGCTGGTTTGAAACCCGAGATCATCGTTAGCCATGTCGATGAAGAATCCGATTTTTTCAACGCGATGTCCCCTGCCGATATGGTGATTGCGCTTGCAATTACTAAAGCACATACGGTCCGCGAACAGATTTCAGGTGATGCGGTAATTATTGCTTGTGATTCCACCTTTGAATTCGATGGCGTTTCACTCGGAAAACCAGGTACGCCTGATGTAGCGACCGAACGAGCAAGTCGGGTGCGCGGCAATTCTGGCTTATTACATACTGGCCATTGCATTATTGATACCAGCAAAGACCGCGAGATTTCAGATCGCGTAACTACTAAAGTGACTTTTTCGGATATGACCGATTTAGAGATTGCTGATTACGTTTCAACTGGCGAACCTTTACATGTTGCAGGCGGCTTTACGCTTGATGGTTTTAGTTCGCCATTTATCCCAAGCATCGAAGGCGATTACACAAACGTAGTTGGTATCTCAATGCCATTCCTGCGAGCTGCAATGACTGAGCTTGGATATACCTGGCCGCAAGTTAAGGAGCTCGGATGAAACGTGTTCTGATTGCCAATCGCGGCGAGATTGCAGTTCGAGTAATTCGCGCATGTAGCGACCATGGTGTTGAGAGCGTTGCGGTTTACTCCGAAACTGATCGTGATTCAATGCATGCGCAGATGGCAGATTCGGCATATTCCTTAAGCGGCACAACAGCAGCTCAAACATATTTAAATATTGAAAAGTTAATTGCCATCGCCAAGAAATCTGGCGCAGATGCAGTTCACCCTGGTTACGGTTTTCTCTCCGAAAATGCTGACTTTGCGCAAGCAGTAATTGATGCGGGCTTAATTTGGATCGGTCCCCCACCTGCTGCAATTAGAGCACTGGGCGATAAAGTTTCAGCTCGCAAAATTGCCGCCAAAGCTGGGGCTCCTCTTGTGGCCGGAACTGCTGATCCAGTTGATAGCCACGAGGAAATTATTGCTTTTGCTAAAGAATATGGCTTACCTGTTGCCATAAAAGCAGCCCATGGTGGCGGCGGTCGTGGCCTAAAGATCGCTTTCACACTGGAAGAAATTCCAGAGGCTTTCGCATCAGCGGTACGCGAAGCTATTGCTGGCTTTGGTCGCGGTGAGTGCTTCGTCGAGCGTTACTTAGATAAACCACGTCACGTTGAGACTCAAGTACTAGTAGATAAATTTGGCAATGCTGCAGTCATTAGTACCCGCGACTGTTCATTGCAACGCCGTCATCAAAAATTAGTCGAAGAAGCACCTGCGCCTTTCTTAACTGATGCGCAAAATGAAGAGCTCTACCGCGCCTCTAAAGCCATTATGAAAGAAGCTGGTTACATCGGCGCCGGAACTTGCGAATTCTTAGTTGGCGTTGATGGCACGATCTCATTTCTAGAAGTAAACACCCGTTTGCAAGTTGAGCACCCGGTGAGCGAAGAAGTAACAGGCATCGATTTAGTTCGGGAACAATTCCGCATCGCTATGGGCGAAGAACTTGGATATACCGATCCAGTAATTCGTGGCCATTCGATTGAATTCCGAATCAACGGTGAAGATCCGGGTCGTTCTTTCTTGCCCGCTCCTGGTCGGATCACCAAGATGTCACTACCAACAGGACCTGGCGTAAGAGTTGATACTGGTTTTCGAACAGGGGACGCAATCACCGGAAACTTTGATTCATTGCTCGCTAAATTAATTGTCACAGGTGCAACTCGTGAACAAGCAATAACTCGAGCTCGTCGCGCCATTGCCGAATTTACGATTGAAGGAATGGCAACTGCACTTCCATTTCATCAAGCTATTTTGCAAGATCCAGCTTTTACTGATGAATTCAAGGTCTACACCAGCTACATCGAAAAAGAATTTAAGAACGAGATTCCGGAATTTAAGATTTTGCCGCTAGAAGCACAAACCAAAGCAGCAGCTGATCATTTAGTTGCCGAAATTAATGGCAAGCGTTTTGAAATCTTGGTCCATGCGCCAGAACCAGTTGTGAAGCGGCATCGTGCAAAAGACGCGCTCGCTGGCGGCTCCGGTGGTGTGGGTCTAGCTAGCCCAATGCAGGGCACGGTTGTAAAAGTTGCAGTAACTCAGGGCCAAAGCGTTGAAAAAGGCGATCTAGTAATCGTGCTTGAAGCCATGAAGATGGAGCAGCCGTTAATGGCTCATCGCTCTGGTGTGATCTCTAACTTAAGCGCGGTAATTGGTGAGACGGTTGCTAGTGGCACCGTGCTCTGTGACATTATTGAGGCATGAGCCAACCTTTAATTAACGCTGAATCTGCCGCTGCCGAAATTGCAAAGCGGTCAGGTGTTGCCGCCCACGATGTTGCTTTAGTAATGGGTTCAGGTTGGGTTAGCGCAACCGATGCCTTGGGCACACCAAAGTTTGAGTGTGATGCCCATGAACTGCCAGGATTCTTAGCACCTGCAGTCCAGGGACACTCTGGAAAAGTTCGCTCTTATGAAATTACGGAAAATGGTAAAACAGTTCGAGTTCTAGTTTTCCTTGGTCGCACTCACCTTTACGAAGGTAAGGGAATGGAACCCGTAGTCCATGGCGTTCGCACTGCAGTTAAAGCAGGTTGCAAAGTTGTGGTTCTAACCAATGCCTGCGGTGGCATTAACACCAGCTATAAAGTTGGCCAACCAGTTTTGATTCGTGATCATATTTCGCTAACAGCTGCTTCCCCACTTGAAGGTGCCAACTTTGTAGATTTAACAGATCTTTATAGCAAGCGAATTCGTGCCATCGTTAAGGCCGAAGATGAATCTTTAGCTGAAGGTGTCTACGTGCACTGGCGCGGCCCAACTTATGAAACTCCAGCTGAGATTTTGATGATGCGCGCAATGGGCGCTGACTTAGTTGGCATGTCTACTGTTCCTGAAGCAATTGCCGCTCATGCCCTAGGTGCTGAAGTTCTTGGTATTTCTTTAGTGACTAACGCAGCAGCTGGCGTGACTGGTGAAAAGCTAAACCATGAAGAAGTTATCGCGGCTGGCAAAGCAGCAGCAGATCGCATGGGTAAGTTGCTTAAAAACGTTATTCCAAAGTTAATTTAAGTTAGTTAATCTAGGTTCATGGATCAACAATTAGCAGCTGAGGTTTCAGCCTGGATTGCTGATGACCCAGATCCAAAAACTGCAGCGCAATTACAATCCTTACTAGATGCCGGCAACGAAGTAGAACTTCGTAAACACTTCAACGGCTTTTTACAGTTTGGAACTGCTGGATTACGTGGCCCGATTGGTCCCGGTCCATCGGGTATGAACAACGCAGTTGTTGGTCGTACCGCAGCTGGCCTCGTTGCATATATGAAAGAGCGCGGCCTTACTAGTGTTGTTATCGGTCGCGATGCCCGCCATGGTTCAGAGGATTTCACTCAAACTAGTGCTGAGATCTTTAGCGGCGCTGGTATGAAAGTTTATGTATTGCCCCGTCCACTGCCAACACCAGTTTTAGCGTTCGCGGTTAATGAATTAGGCGTCGATGTTGGCGTAATGGTGACTGCCAGCCATAACCCGCCACAAGACAATGGTTACAAGGTCTACCTAGGTGGCACCGTTGATGGCATTGAATATCGCGGTAGTCAGATCATTACGCCAACTGACAAATCAATTTCAACCCAGATCGATCAAATAGTTTCGCTCAAATCACAACCACGTGGCACTAACTGGGAAGTTTTAGATGAAGAGATCGTCCATAAGTACACAACTCGCACTGCGCTGTTAGGACCAAGGCCGGCTGATCTAAAAATTGTTTACACCGCGATGCACGGAGTTGGCACCAAGACGTTGCAACGGGTATTTCATAAGGCAGGGTTTGCCTCGCTAATTTTGGTTGATGCGCAAGCTGAGCCAGATCCAGATTTTCCAACTGTGGCATTTCCGAATCCCGAAGAACCTGGCGCCATTGATTTAGCGCTAGAAACTGCCAAAGCATTTGACGCTGATTTAGTAATTGCCAATGATCCTGATGCTGATCGCTGTGCGGCAGCTATTAAGGATCCCAAAACGGGTTGGCGTATTCTTCGCGGCGATGAACTAGGTGTGGTTTTAGGTGAATCAATTGCCCACAATACCAAATCAGGAGTACTGGCTAACTCAATCGTCTCATCATCTATTTTGAGCAAGATTGCCAAACATTACAATTTGGATTTCACTGAAACGCTAACCGGCTTTAAATATCTAACCAAGATTCCAAATTTAACTTTTGGTTATGAAGAAGCACTTGGATATTGCGTAGATGCTCAAACTGTTAACGATAAAGATGGCTTGTCGGCAGCTCTTATGTTGGCTCAGATTGCGGTTGATTTAAAGAGCCAAGATAAAACAATTATTGATCTACTAAATGAGGTCTGGGCTCGCCATGGTTTCCATGGAACTGAGCAAATTTCGATCCGAGTAAATCAGCTCAGCGATGTAACTAAGTTGATGAGTGGGCTGCGGGCTAATCCACCTCAAATAATCGCCGGCCGCATCGTTGAAAGCATTGATGATCTAGAAAAACCAAGTAATGATTTGCCACCAACTGATGGCTTGCGAATTTGGCTAGCTGGTGGAATTCGGATAATTATTCGCCCTAGTGGTACCGAGGCAAAGGTGAAGTGTTACGTCGAAGTTATTGCCCCAGATTCAGTGAGTGCCCAAATCGTCCTCGATGAACTAAGATCACCTTTGCAGGCGTTACTCACACTTAATTAGCATCGAAAGGCGCAGTCCTATGAGCTTCTATGGCCTCGTCGATGGCAGTGATTCTTCGCTGCGCAACTATTTAAAGCAGCTTCCTGGCGTCGATCAAGTTGGTGCTGAAGCCCGCGCTGCCATGTTGGCCTCTCGCAGCATTAAAACCACAAGCAAAGCCTGGGCAATTGATACTGCGATCTCAATGGTTGATTTAACAACTCTGGAAGGCGCCGATACCCCAGGCAAAGTGCAAGCGCTTTGCGCTAAAGCTTTTCGTCCTGACCCAACTGATCTAACCGTGCCCCGCGTTGGCGCAGTCTGTGTTTACAACGACATGGTTGGCATTGCAAGACAACATTTAGATTCGATTGGTGCACATGAACTACCAGTTGCTGCAGTTTCAACTGCATTTCCATCAGGACGTGCTTCGATGGCAGTTAAATTACAAGATACCGAAGATGCCATTGTTGCCGGAGCGGCTGAAATCGATATGGTGATCGATCGTGGTGCTTTTTTAAGTGGTCGTTTGATTGAAGTTTTTGAAGAGATCGTGGCAATCCGAGAAGTATGTGGTGATCGTGCCCATCTAAAAGTAATTCTAGAAACTGGTGAGTTAGTCACTTTGGATAACGTTCGCAAAGCTTCTTACTTAGCAATGCTGGCAGGTGCGGATTTTAT
>Ga0049085_10001177_pt1 | contig 10331 bp, 10 predicted proteins | sample GreLakmeSU08MSRF_FD_66721 | JGI IMG/M metagenome (GOLD analysis project Ga0049085, IMG submission 66721) | Freshwater lentic microbial communities from great Laurentian Lakes, MI, USA - Great Lakes metaG SU08MSRF | ecosystem: Environmental > Aquatic > Freshwater > Lake | place: Great Lakes... | reverse complement strand
CGTCCTTGGGGGTCGCCGTCAATGTCGCTGTTTCCCCGACGTTCAGCGTGGTCACCGGTGACGCGATCGCCACCGATGCCACCGGCGCTGGAGCGGTCGGGCCGTCACTGCCGCCGCAGGCGAGGCTGAGTCCGAGCAGGAATGGTGCGATGCGTTTCATGGCATGCTGGGCGTGGGAAGCACTAAACATCGTGTGCGGAGGGAGCAGCGGTCAACCCACGGAAGACGCCGCGCCTTGTCATTGGCGAGGTCCTCGCTCTTACCTTCTTCTCCATGTGCCCGCCGCCAACTTCGCCCGCCGCCCTTCCGAGGAGCGAGTCAGACCACCGGTTTATGCGTGAGGCGCTTGCGCTGGCGGCCGAAGCGGGCGTGCGGGGCGAAGTCCCCGTCGGGGCGGTGGTCGTGCGCGGCGACGTTGTGGTAGCGACTGGCGTAAACGCGATGAAGGACACTGGGGCGACCGCACACGCCGAACTGCTCGCCATTCAGGCGGCACTGGCGGTACTCCGCGCGGAGCGCCTCGAAGGGTGCTCGCTGTATGTGACGCTCGAGCCCTGCGCGATGTGTGCCGGGGCGATTGTGCTAGCCCGGGTTGACCGCGTGGTCTTTGGCGCCTGGGACCCGAAGGCTGGCATGGCCGGCTCGATCGAGGACCTGCTTCGGCATCCGCGGCTCAATCACCGTCCGGAAGTGCAGGGTGGGGTGCTCGAGACTGAGTGCGGTGAGCTGCTGACGCGATTCTTCGAGTCGCGGAGACGTTGACCGACATCCAGTTCCTGTACTGCGCGCACAATTTCGTTGACCATGCTGTGTCAGCGGGCTATTTTTGGAGGTTCCTGTGACGATGTGCTGTCGTGCATTGATCAGGACAGGTGGCTGAGTGGTTGAAGGCACCGGTCTCGAAAACCGGCGTACCCGTAAGGGTATCGTGAGTTCGAATCTCACCCTGTCCGTTCAGTAGTTCCGCGCATGCAGGACAGGTGGCTGAGTGGTTTAAGGCGCAGGCCTGGAAAGCTTGTGTACGTTAATAGCGTACCGTGGGTTCGAATCCCACCCTGTCCGTAGAGCCGCAACGACGGCTAAGTCGTTGCGGCTCTGTCGTTTCGGGAGTGAAATTGCCGACTGTGCCAAAACTGTGCCAAGGTATTCCCCCTCAGCAAGACGAGCGATACGGGGCCGCTCCCCTCGTACCGCTCCTTCGCCTCTCGTGGCCCTGCGGTGCTACTGCGGAGTTCTACCCTACGGCCTGCACGGCTGCGACTACGCTGGCCGCTACGAACGCGATGCCCACCGCATCAACCACGAGCGCGTGCAACGCGTGTATCAAGAAGCAGGACTGCAGGCGCGTCGCCGAAAGCCCCGCCGCCGCGTCCTGGTGCCGCGGAGCCCGATGCCCGCTCCGGCATAGCCGAACGAACGCTGGAGCATGGATTTTGTCCGCCTCGCGGCACGCACGGCCGGCGTGTTGTTGGAATTCATCCATCCGGGGAAGCCGACGTAGCATGTGTTCGTCGAGAGCCTCGACGGCACGTTCTGCGAGCAATGTCTGAACGAGAGCTGGTTTGAATGCCTCTACACCGCGCCGCCCACGATCGAGGCGTGGTGCATCGACTACGACTACCAGTGCGAGCGGTCACACAGCAGGCTTCGAGACTTCACCCCCGCCCCTGTGAGTTTGCTTTCGCGCTCGCATACTACACCTTCCATTTCCCCATCCACCGGACCGACATAATCCTCGGTACAGGGTTGGCGGACACGTCACGTTCCGGTCCAATCAGTGAAGGCCTGAACTGTAAGTCGAACAGCAGCGATCGGCCGAAGTGCCACAATACAACTTACGATGAGTGACCATGGAACTGATTCTGCTCACACAAGTCTTCGCAACGCTGTTCATGGTCGGCCTGATCTGGTTTGTGCAGATCGTGCACTACCCGCTTTACGCAAATGTTGGTCGCGAACAGTTTTCTAAATACGAAGCACTGCACAATCGGCTGACGATGTGGGTCGTCGGGCCAGCGATGCTCGTTGAATTGGTGACTGCTGTCTTGCTCCTGAAGTATTCTCCCAATGTTTCTTCCATGCTCTCATGGATGGGTCTGGGACTCCTCATCGTGATCTGGATTGCGACAGCCACGCTTTCTGTGCCGGCGCATGATGTCTTAACGGCAGGATTTTCTGACGTAGCTCATCATAAGCTGGTCTTAACCAATTGGATCCGGACCGTTGCGTGGACGGCCCGAGGCGTGATTGTGATGGTCATCACATCCAGTCATCTCGGCAACAGCTGAACGACGACAATGCGTAATCTCATCCTCGTGCTGGGCGATCAGCTTGATCATGCTTCGGCTGCTTTCGACGGGTTCGATTCAGCAAACGACGTTGTCTGGATGGCAGAGGTTGAGGAAGAGACGACGCACGTCTGGTGCCACAAATTGCGAATTGCGCTGTTCCTGTCTGCAATGCGGCATTTTCGAGATGAACTCACCAAGTCAAAACGCACGGTCGATTATCACCAGTTGCACAGGCAACGATCTCAAGATCGCGGAAAGTCGTTTGGTGCGGTCCTGCGGCTGGACATCAAACGCCTGCAACCCGAACGGCTGGTCTTAGTCGAGCCCGGCGATTGGCGTGTGCGAACGCAACTTCAGGCTGTTGCGGATGAACTTGGCATCGCCCTGGAGGTGCGACCCGATCGCCACTACTACTGCTCGATCGAGGAGTTTGCAGGCTATGCGGAGGGACGCAAAAGCCTGTTGCTTGAGTTTTTCTACCGCGATATGCGAAAGAAGCACGATGTACTGATGGACGGCAATCAGCCTGCGGGTGGTCAGTGGAACTTTGACCATGACAACCGTGAACATTTCGGAAAAGCCGGTCCGGGTACGTTGCCGCAACCCAAAATGTTTCAGCCCGATGCAATTACGCGGGAAGTGATCGAACTGGTGGAAGCTCGTTTTTCGAATCACCCTGGGAGTCTCGAGCATTTCCAACTGCCCGTAACACGGCAACAGGCGAAAAGCTTTCTAAAGAACTTTATCGACAATATTCTGCCGCAGTTTGGGTTATGGGAAGACGCCATGTGGACTGATCAAGCGTTTCTCTATCACTCGCGATTGTCGGTTCCGCTCAATCTAAAACTGTTGAATCCTCGTGAGTGCGTGGACGCCGCCGTCGAAGCTGGCCGAACCGGCAGAGCTCCGCTCAACAGTGTCGAGGGCTTTGTGCGGCAGATTCTGGGGTGGCGGGAATTCGTTCGTGGCGTGTATTGGCTGAAGATGCCGGATTACATCGAACTGAATCATTTGGACCACCAACTCAAGCTGCCGTCATTTTTTTGGGACGGTAAAACAGAGATGAACTGTGTGAAGCAGTCCTTACAGCATGTGATCAATCATGGTTATGCTCACCACATTCACCGTCTGATGGTGCTGGGAAACTTCGCGCAGTTGTGGGGCGCCCACCCGCGTCTGTTTCACGAGTGGCACATGGCGATGTATCTGGATGCCGTCGACTGGGTGTCACTTCCGAACACGCTTGGCATGAGCCAGTACGGCGACGGCGGCATTGTAGGCACAAAGCCTTACTGTGCCAGTGGAAATTACATCAACAAGATGAGCAACTTCTGCGGTGGATGCCGCTTCGATTATAAGAAGCGAGTCGGAGACGATGCCTGCCCATTCACGACGCTCTACTGGGAATTTATGGACCGGCATTTTGATCTTCTCAAAGACAATCAGCGGATGAAATTTCCGATCAGCAACGTAGCGAAGATGCGAAAGAAGCCGCAGGAGATTACTGATATTCGCGCACGGGCCAACGAATTGCGGCGGATTTGGACTGGTGCCGCTCCGAAGGGTTAACTGCAACTCTGAACTGATCCCGCTTTGGGGTAAATGGCATCGTGCGGAGCGGTGATTAGGCTGATGCTGCGCCATGAGCTAGCAAAACCTCCCCACGACAGCGGGGCGTTCCCCGTTGCGCTTTGTGCTTTGTGCTTCGTGCGGCTGTGCGTTTTCTCAGAAGCGTTAGCACACTTGTCCTAAGATCCGTTGTTTACGAGTTGCATGACTTTGCGGCCAGTAAGAGTCAATTGAACGCGAACAGCGTCTACAAATAGTGTGATCTTTCCGACGCCACTTAAATGAAACGGTTGACTGTCTCTGTTGTGAACACAACCTTCACTGCTGGATGTCGGTCATTTGCCCCAATGGTAAACCATCCATTTGCAGATTTGCCAACGCATCTGTCAGAGCGGATGCGGCTTCATTCGGCACGCTCGCATGAAAATGGGCGTTTCGTGCTCTACTGGATGCGGACTGCCCTGCGGACCGACGAAAATCCTGCTTTAGAGGTCGCCATTAGGCTGGCCGATCAACAAAGTGTTCCGCTTCTTGTCTACCACGCGCTTTCGCAAAAGTACGATTATGCGTCTGACCGGCATCACATGTTCATGCTGGAAGGAGCGCGCGATGTGCAAAAGCAGTGTCTGCAGCGTGGGATCAGTTATGGGTTTCATCTGGCGACTCGCGACGACGGTGGCTCGCACCTGACGACTCTTTCGGAACAAGCCACCGTCGTGGTTACTGAGGAGATGCCGGTCGATCCGTCGCGTCGAGAGCTGACCGCTTTGGCCAGTCAGGTCGCCACGCCCCTGCTATGCGTGGACACGGCTTGCATAGTTCCGATGCGATTGCTGACACGGTACTACACAAGAGCGTTTGAGTTCCGAAGCGCCACAAAGAAGTTGTACAACGAGCGGCTGACTCGTGCATGGCCCGACGTCAATTCTACGGTGCGCCCCTTCGATCTCAGTACGCTGCCGTTCCAGCCCCTTGATTTGCAGGCCGCTGATTTGCCCGAGCTGGTATCGTGCTGTATGATCGACCATTCTGTGGGGCCGGTGGTCGACACACAGGGTGGCTCGAATGCGGGTTACGCTCGGTGGGTACGATTCCTAGAGACTGGTATCGCAGGGTATTCCGCTCGGCGGAACAACGCGTTGATCGATGGAGTCAGTCGCATGTCTCCGTATCTTCACTACGGCATGGTGTCGCCCATGAGGCTCGCGCGAGACGCAGCTGCCGTCAACAACGAAGGAGCCGACAAATATCTCGATGAATTGCTGACCTGGCGGGAGTTGGCATATGCGTTTTGTTTTTATCGGGCCGACCACGACCAATGGTCAGCACTTCCAGAGTGGGCGCAGGCCACCTTGCTCGCGCACACTGGCGATTCGCGTCAAGAGCTTTATGCTTGGGAGCAGTTAGCCAGAGCACAAACGAACGATGCGTTGTGGAATGCCGCGCAGATGTCGCTGCTGAGGCAGGGAGAGCTGCACAACAACGTGCGAATGACATGGGGCAAAGCGATTGTAAACTGGACGAAGTTGCCACAGGACGCTTTGAAACTCATGATCGATCTCAATCATCGCTACGCGCTCGACGGGCGCGATCCTGCGTCGTTCGGCGGATTGCTCTGGTGCCTCGGGCAGTTTGATCGTCCCTTCGAACCCGAAACGAAAGTGTTTGGAACGGTACGGCCGCGTCCAACCAGAGAACATGCGCGGCGGCTTGACACGCAATCTTACCGGACACGTGTGGCGAGGCCTCGATTCGATCCAGTTCCGCGCGTCGCAGTGATTGGTGCAGGAATGTCTGGGTTGTGTGCAGCTCGCACGCTGTCCGACCATGGTGTACCGGTCATTGTGTTTGACAAGGGCCGTGGTGTTGGTGGGAGAATGTCGAGCCGTCGATTCGAGGGTGTCGATGGTCATGTCAGTTTCGACCATGGAGCTCAGTATTTTACGGCGCGCGATCCTCGGTTCCGGCGCTACATCGATTCCTGGTTGCAGCAGGGCGTTGTCGCTCGTTGGCCCGATCCCGCATCTGATCCATCACACAAGATTGTGTCGCTCAATCACGGCAGGGTGTTTGAAGAACCAGATACGAACGAGCGGTTCGTTGGATCACCGTCGATGAGTGCCGTTTGCCGACATTTGGCAACCGATCTGGACGTTCGCATGCAGACTCAGGTTGGGACGATTGAATCGGTCGAAGAGGGGATTTGTTTGACGGACGGAGTCGGCAGATCGCTGGGCACGTTTCAATATCTGATCGTATCGGCTCCAGCACCTCAAGCCGCCGGCTTGCTTGCAAAGTTCCCTCAACTCGCTCAACTGATTTCGAAGATTCAGATGCAACCCTGCTGGGCTGTGTTGGCAACATTGGAGCGACCTATTACCAGCGACTGGGTGGGCGCTTTCATTCATGATTCTCTGCTCACGTGGGTTGCCCGCAACAGCACCAAGCCTCATCGCTCAGTGCGGTCAAATATTGCCGAACAGCTGGTGCTGCATGCAGGTCACAAATGGACGCAAGAGAATTGGGACCGCCCCGCGGATGAAGTGGCTCAGGAAATGCTGGCCACATTCTGGCAGGACGCAGGGGTTCCGCCGCAATCTCCGCTTCACTTAGCGGCCCATCTTTGGAAGTTCGCATTTCCAATCGATCCGCCGAGCGAGCGCTGTTTTGTCGATGCTGAATCCGGGATCGTGGCTTGTGGCGACTGGGCCGGCGGCCCTCGGGTGGAGGGCGCTTTTCTGAGCGGCATGGCGGCAGCGGGCAGGATCCTCGGAACGCTTGCCGCGAAAACTGATACGACAGCGTCGCAGTTCAATTTGTTTTAAGGGCGCGCCGGGTCATGGAAGGTTAAACCTGATGCCTGAAGGACACACTATTCACGGGATTGCTCGAGATCATTGCGGATGATTTGCAGGCCAGACGATTGGTCTGTGTTGACTTTAGGGGCGGTGTGAAAAGAAATCAAAGAGGTTCGATCGCAACCGGTTGCAGGACGTGACGGCTGACGCTGAACATCTGGATAGGAAGTGCAATCAGGAAACGTTGCGTATCGGCCGTGGTCCCTCGCGACGCCCGGTCTCGCGGGTCGAACGATGCTTGTTGTTGACGAGCGGGCCGACCATCAGCGCAGCGCGAAGCATCGGGTGGTTATCTCGCAACAGGAAGCTGGCGTTATCCGGATGATCCAGCCTGTCTGCGCTCACTCCACTGGAGAAGCGATGCGCCCGTGCGCTTGTTCCTTGCCGCCATGCCGGTGGCCCGATAGCATGGCAGGATGAAAACCGTTGCTTCGCTCAGCGTCATCTGAGCGCGCTCCGCCTTCGTGCTGCTGATTGTCGCCTTGCTTGCTAGCTGTCAGACATCCTTGCTTGCCGGTTGTCGGGCATCGTCGCAGTGCCATGAGCCGTTGCGCGCGATCGACCGCCCCATCCAACTCGAGCACTTCATGGGCGACTGGTATGTCATCGCCCACATCCCGACGTTCATCGAAGAAGACGCCTACAACGGCGTCGAGAGCTACAGGCTGGCTGAAGATGGCACCATCCCCACCACCTATACCTTCAACGACGGGGGCCTCGACGGCCCTCTGAAGACCTACCACCCTCGTGGCTTCGTTCACAATCGTGAGACCAGCGCCGAGTGGCGTATGCGCTTCGTGTGGCCCTTCAAGGCCGCCTACCTGATCGTGTATCTGGACGACAGCTACGAGACGACGATCATCGGCGTGCCCGACCGCGCCTACGCCTAGATCATGGCGCGCACCAAGATCCTGCCCGAAACGCGCTACCAGGAGCTGGTCGCGCTCCTCGCCGGAACCGGACACGACGTCGCCAAACTACGCCGCGTCCCGCATCGCTGACCACTTGGCCTGCGCTTAGAAGGCTGAAAACCTCGTTGACCTGTTTGGATGAGGTTTCAGTAAATGTGAGGGATGTACCTCACCGACTCGGTCACCGGAGACATTGAACGGGCACAGCAGCTTTTGTGCAGGGACTACTTTGGAAAGTTCAAGGGACTGTCGTACTGCGTTCCAAACAACCGCGATGTCGTCGGCGGGACGGCGTTTGTCATTATGAGCTTCGTCGAAAAGCGGATTGCGGATTTCTTTCTCTCATTCGATACCGACCGCTTTTTCTCGCTTGCTTTCGCGCTTGAGACTCGTTGGGTAGCTGCGGGTTCGCTTGAAAACAAACAGGTCAAGAATTCGATCGGAGCGAGCTGCAATAATGTCGTCCTGAAATGGGTGTTGGCCAACGGTTCGGTGCAACGCTTCCGTCAACCACGCCGTGTCGTGTGCGGGCCAAGACACAAAGGTTCCGTTTGGCCACAAGCTGCCGTCGGTCACAAGGAGGTGCAGATGCGGACGCCAGTTGACCCGCGACGCATGTGTCTGCAAGCAGCGGTGGTAAAGGCAATGTTTCCTACCTCAAATCTACCGACTTTGAAATCAATCCATGGTAGTCCCCCCCCGAGGGGCATTACAGAGGACTAATAAACCCTAAGTTCGCTGGATATTGCGACCTCAAAAGACTGACTCAAAACAAAAAGGACCACCAACATGCCGTTGGCGGCCCAAAACGAGCCGGATCAGCAACCAGAGCTGTGATTATCCGATCAGGAAAAGCTCTCCAATCTCAGCTGACGATCTGCACCATTTTGGTTTGTTTCGATTCCATCAGATCTCAGCCGAAATACTCTGCCAATCAAATAAACAAAGCTTGCAGGAACTCAGTGTCATGCGTTTCCTGCAAGCGTGTCCCTGATCTTCGCTCATCAACTTTCGGGCTCAATGCAAACTTGACTTGAAAGGGTCTTTACATCGTTTTTAGGCCTGCTTGTCGCCTCCTGGCTTGCGGCCCACAACGGTCATGGCCGTTGTAATGATCGAGGCGATGTCCGCGAGATTGCTTGGCAGAATGATGGTGTTGGTGGTCTTGGCCAAATTGCCAAACTGGGTGATGTAATTTTCTGCCACGCGGAGCTGAACGGCCTCGTAGCCGCCGGGCTTCTGAATGGCGTCGGCGACTATGCGGATGCCCTCGGCTTTGGCCTCGGCAATCGACAAGATGGCTTTGGCCTCGCCTTCGGCCTCATTGATCGACTGCTGCTTGCTCGCCTCAGACTGCTTGATCACCAGCTGTTTTTGCCCTTCGGCATTATTGATGGCGGAGTCACGGGCGCCTTCGGAGGTCAGAATTACCGCCCGCTTTTCGCGTTCAGCGCGCATTTGCTTTTCCATGGCATCCAGCACGTCTTTGGGGGGCGAGATATTTTTTATCTCATAGCGCAGCACCTTCACGCCCCAGGGTTCAGAGGCTTTGTCCAATTCATCTACCACTTGCATGTTGATCTGGCCGCGTTCTTCAAAGGTCTTGTCCAGGTCGATCTTGCCCATTTCACTGCGAAGCGTGGTCTGCGCAAGCTGGGTGATGGCATAAAGAAAGTCGGCGGCGCCATAGGTGGCCCGCTCGGGATTCATGACCTTGAAATAAAGAATCCCGTCCACGCCCACCTGCACGTTGTCGCGCGTGATGCAGATCTGCTCAGGGATATCGATAGCGATTTCTTTGAGCAGCACTCTATTGCGGATCACATCGACAAAAGGGATCAGGATATGAAAGCCAGCATCCAAGATGGCTCGGAAGCGCCCAAGACGCTCAACCACATAGGCATTTTGCTGCGGCACCACCACCGCCGTCTTTGCGATGATCACAATCACCGCTACAGCAATAGCCCCCACTACAAATAATGCTTCCACAAACACTCCTTAAGAAATTGTCAGTCCGCCTTGATCCAGATAGTCAACCCGTCCACACGTTCAACCCGGCAGCGCCCGCCTTTTGCAAGCACTACCTCTCCGGCGTTGCGGGCGGTCCAGCTGCTTCCGCGCAATTCGGCCTTGCCAGTTCCGCCCGGCAGAATGTCTTCGAGTGGAAATGCTGCCTCAGCTACGATCTCCGGCGGCGATGGCGGCTGGCCATCCATCCCAAACCGCTTCATCATGGGCTTGCGGAACAAGAGCAAAGACATCGCCGACACCAGCGAAAAGGCAAGCACCTGAATCCATAGTGCTGTCTCGGGCCACACCCAGGACAAGGCCGCGGAAGTCAGGGCTCCTAGCGCCAGAAAAATCAAAAAAAATCCCGGGCCAGCCATTTCTGCGACCACCAAGGCCAAGCCGGCCAAGGCCCACATCCACCATGTGGTAATCATAGTACCTGCCTCCTTACCTAAAATCTAACAAGTGCCTGCCAAGCGTAATATTACTCAGAAGGGATAAGAAATTCAGTCAAGGCAGCTACGCAAGCGGAACGAACTGCAGCTGAGCGCGGCTGGGGTCGAAGCCGAGCTGGATTCTTTCCACGAAACCACCGGGTTTGTTCCCCTCGCGCGTGATGAGCGTGCGCAGGTCGCGTGCGCAGGTCGCGTGCGCAGGTCGCGTGCGCAGGTCGCGTGCGCAGGTCGCGTGCG
>Ga0049085_10001175_pt1 | contig 10339 bp, 13 predicted proteins | sample GreLakmeSU08MSRF_FD_66721 | JGI IMG/M metagenome (GOLD analysis project Ga0049085, IMG submission 66721) | Freshwater lentic microbial communities from great Laurentian Lakes, MI, USA - Great Lakes metaG SU08MSRF | ecosystem: Environmental > Aquatic > Freshwater > Lake | place: Great Lakes... | reverse complement strand
CAAGACCCGGCTCGACCAGGAATTCGCCGACCGGTCAAAGCGACTCGCTGAAAAATTGAAGGCCGACCAGGCGTTCGAAAAATGGACTTACACCGTCTCCAAATGGACGGTCGATCCGCTCGTGAAAGACCGCAAGGAATGGCTCGCCGAGAAAAAAGAGGAGCTGAAGAAGGATGAGAAGCCGGAAGTAAAGTAGCGTCGGGCGTCCCGCCTGACGTAAGGGACGGGCGTCTCGCCGCCCGGAAAGAGCCGCGAGCTTCTTCAAATCAGGATGCACAATCCGCAGCTTTTCCTGGTTGCCGGTCAGGTTGCCGCGCCCGCTGGCGTCGATGAGAAACACGCCCCGCAACGTCTCGGTGTTCCCCTGCTCGTCGCGCACCTGGACCGTGATGCTGTCGCCTTCGTGGGTGAACTTGCCCACCGTCCAGCCCGCGCGCACTTCCGCGCCGCACGCCTGCGCGTGGCGGAGCAGCAGGTCGTCGAACGGGGCGCGCTCCGCCTTGGAAGGCCTGCGGTTCAGGCGTGAAACGGCCCTGCCGGAAAACGAGCGCGAGGGATTTGCTGCCGTCGCCCAGATGGAACTGCGCGCCGAACTTTTTGATCACCCCGGCGGCCTCCAGTTTTTCCAGCACGCCCATTTCCTCGAAAATCCTGCGGTTGTAGGGCAGCAGCGATTCGCCGACATCGAAACGGGGGAAATGCTCCTTCTCCAAAACCAGCACGCGTTTGCCGGCGCACGCCAGATAGGTGGCCGCCGTGCTGCCACCCGGTCCGCCGCCGATAATCAACGCATCGTACAGCATCACGTTCATCAAACCGAAAACCGCCCGCCGGAACAAGCGCCGTGATGACGGCGCCTTGCCGTCTCCCGGCTTGATTCAGACGGCTCACGGTGGAAAGCTCCGGCCATGCAATGGCCCGTCCTCCTCGTTCTGCTGCTGATGTTCACCGCCGGCTGGTCGCCGCTGCGCGCGGAGGATTTTGCCGTGCGCATCTTCACCAACGCATCTGGCCAGTCGATCCCCTACCGGCTGCTCGTCCCGAAAAATTACGATCCCAAGCAGAAGTATCCCCTGGTGCTGTTCCTGCACGGCGCGAGCGGGCGCGGCACGGACAACGCGGAACCGCTTAACTGGGGGCCGAAGTTTTTTCTCGAACCGGAGCGGCGCAAAAAATTCCCGTGCTTCCTCGTCGTGCCGCAGTGCCCCAAGGATCAAGGCTGGCTGGCCGCGGACGAGACGGGCGTGAAGGAAGGCAGGGCGTTGAGCCTCGCGCTGGAGCTGGTGGGCACGGCGCTGCCCAAGGAGTTCAGCATCGACTCGAAACGGCGGCATCTGACCGGCGTGTCGATGGGCGGACACGCGGTCTGGGTCTGCCTGGTGCGGCATCCGGGATTTTTCGCGTCGGGCGCGCCGGTCTGCGGCGGCGGCGACACGAACAGCGTCACCAGCCGCGTGACCCGCACGCCGGTCTGGGCGTTTCATTCCGATGACGACCATCTGGTGCCGGTGCAGTCGGCGCGCGACATGATCAAGGCGTGGCGCGAGAACGGTGGCACGGCGAAATACACCGAATACACGGGCCTCAAGCACAGTTCGTGGAAGAAGGCCTACCTGACGCCGGAGCTGTTCGAGTGGTGGGCGGGGCAGCACCGGCCTTAACGGATAATCCGACCGGGATCCAGTCGGGCCAGCACCGCGCCCAGGGCCTCCAAACGCGGCGTGACCACGCCAACACGCTGCGCCTGGCGCAACGGTTCAAGAAATAAACTTTCCAGTTCCAACGGCTGGCCGCGCTCGAAATCAACCAGCGTGGAAGCCTGATATGCGCCCATCTCGCGCGTGCGCTTAATTTGTTTGTCGGCCATGCTGTCGGGAATCGCCATGCCCAGCGCGTTCGCGGCGCGGATGACTTCGATCATCACTTCCCGAACGAGCGCGCTCCAGCGCTCGTCCGCCAGCAGACGGTCGGTCGTCCAGCATTTTTCCAAGGCGCGTCCGGGCGTCCGGTTGCCGCGCGCCACGGCCTCGAAGCCGGCCGCGCTGGCGACCCCGAGGCCGTTGAAAGGAATGTTCCAGACGAGTTTTTCCCAGTGGGTGCGGGCGAGATGGTCCGTCACGGCGCAGGGCACGCCGGCGTGACGGATCATCGAGGTGAGGTCATGCGTGCGCGGCTCCGGCCAGCGCAGGAATTCGCCCAGGACAATTTTCCCGTGCGCGCTGTGCTGGATGACGCCCGGCTCGACGCGGTTGAGGCAGACGAAGCAGAGGCCGCCGAGAATCCTCTCCGGCCCGAAGAGCGCGGCCAGTTGCTCCTCGCTGCCGAGGCCGTTTTGCAAGGTGAGGACGGCGGTGGCCGGGCCGACCAGCGGCGGGAGCAGTTTGGGGAATGCTCCGTTGGCCGTGGTCTTCAGGCCGATGATGACCAGATCGCAGACGCCGATCTCCTCGGGCGAACGCGCGCATTTCGGATTCACGTGAAAATCTCCCTCCGCGCTGCGAATGAAGACGCCGCGCCGGCGCACGGCCTCGTAATCCGAGCGCAGCAGGAAATGCGTCTCCTGCCCGTCGCGGCAAAGTTTCGCGCCGTAATAACTGCCGAGCGCGCCGCAGCCGACGATGGCAATTTTCATGGAGCAAAAAGTAGAAAACAAAAAAGGCACTCTGACTGCTCAGAGTGCCTTTGGAAAAGACGACCGATTACTTCTTGGCGCCGAGAATCGCGTCCTTGGCGGCCTTAGCGACGCGGAACTTCACGACGCGCTTGGCGGCGATCTGGATGGTCGCGCCGGTGGCAGGGTTGCGGCCGATGCGGGCCTTGCGGTTCACGAGCACCAGCTTGCCGAGGCCCGGCAGGGTGAAGGTGTTCTTGGCGTTCTTGTAGGCGAGCTCGGCGATGTGTTCGAGGATTTCGCCCGCCTGCTTCTTGGTGATTTGAGCCTTGTCGGCGACGGCCGACGCGATTTGGGATTTGGAGAGTGCTTTAGCCATAGTGTTGTTTTTGTTTTTGTTGTTTAGTCAAGTCTTGCGACTGCTGAGTTTTTTACGGGTTTCAAAAAAGTGGCGCAAGGACTATTTACGAAAAAAAAGCCTGATAATCCGCGGCCGGGACGCACGCCGGGAGCCAGCGCGGGCTTGACTTGAATCGCCGTTTTCAGAACATCGCCCCGCAATGGCAATCCTCTTCTCCATCCACGGCGAACTGCGCTACGAAGTGGTCCGCAAAATTTTCGAGGGCGGCATGGGCGTCGTCTATGAGGCCGAGCAGCAGGGCACGCGCGGCTTCGTCAAGCGCGTCGCCATCAAAGTCATCCGCCAGAGCTACGCCAACCAGAAGCCGTTCATCGAAAATTTCGTCGGCGAGGCCAAGCTCGTCGCCGACCTCATCCACACCAACATCGTCCAGACCTACCACCTCGGAGAGTCGAGCGGCACCTATTACATCGCCATGGAGCTGATCCGCGGCGTCAACCTCGAACAGTTCACCGAGCGGCTCGCCGAAAAAAAACAGCGGCTCCCCGTCGAACTCGCTGTCTTCATCGCCAGCCGCGTCTGCCGCGGCCTCGCCTACGCCCACGCCAAAACCGACCGCGAGGGCCGGACCCTCGGCATTGTCCACCGCGACGTCAGCCTCAAGAACATCATGATCGCCTTCGAGGGCGACGTGAAGCTGACCGACTTCGGCATCGCCAAGGCGCGCGGCCTGCTCGCCGACAACGAGGGCGAGGTCGTGGCCGGCAAGGCCGACTACATGAGCCCCGAACAGGCGGACTTCAAGATCACCGACCGGCGCTCCGACCTTTTTTCCTGCGGTGTCGTCCTCGCGCACCTGCTCCTCGGCCACAATGTTTTCAAAGGCCCCACGCCCGAAAAATCCCGCGAGCGCATCATGACCCTGCCCATTCCCGATTTCCGGGTGCCCGACCCGCGCATCGACGAACGGCTCAACCAGATTCTCCACCGCACCCTGGTGCGGGAACTTCCCCAGCGTTATCCCAGCGCCGACGAGCTCCTCTACGAACTGGAGCACTACATCTACCACTCCGGCTACGGCCCGACCAACGAGACGCTCGGTAAATTCATCCGCGAACTCTTCGGCCAGAACGTGACCCAAGGCTTCAGTGATGCCAAAGGCGGCACCCGCCTCATGGAACGCACCGCCCGCGTCGGCGGCTCCACCCAGACGCGCCGTAAAATTCCGATCACCTGATGAGACCCAGGGCCAAAACCGCACGGTCGTCCATCGTCCACCTCGGACTCGTCCAGACCGGCTGCTCCGCCGATCCCGCCGCGAACCTCAAAAAAACCCTGGCCGCCGTGGAACGCGCCGCGCAGTCCGGCGCGCAGATCATCTCCACCCAGGAACTGTTCCGCTCCCAATACTTTTGCCAGAGCGAAGACCACGAGAACTTCCAGCTCGCCGAACGGATTCCCGGCCCCACCACCGCGGCCTTTCAAAAGCTCGCGAAGAAGCACGCCGTCGTCATCATCGCCTCGCTCTTCGAGAAACGCGCCGCCGGCCTCTATCACAACACCGCCGTCATCATCGACGCGGACGGTTCGCTCCTCGGCCTCTACCGGAAGATGCACATTCCCGACGACCCGCTCTTCTACGAGAAATTTTATTTTACGCCCGGCGACCTCGGCTTCCGTGCCTGGCAGACGCGCTATGCAAAGATTGGCGTGCTCATCTGCTGGGACCAGTGGTATCCCGAAGCCGCGCGCCTCACCGCGATGCAAGGCGCAGAAATCCTGTTTTACCCGACCGCCATCGGCTGGCATCCGTCCGAGAAAAAAGAATACGGCGCGAACCAGCACGGCGCGTGGGAACTCATCCAGCGCAGCCACGCCGTGGCCAACGGCTGCTACGTCGCCTCCATCAACCGCATCGGCCTCGAAAAACCCGTGGGCGGCGACGGTCTGCAATTCTGGGGGCAGAGCTTTGTCGCCGGCACCAGCGGCCAGCTTCTGGCGAAGGCCAGCGCCGACCGCGAGGAAAATTTGATCGTCCCCATCGACCTGAAGAAAGTGGATGTGACCCGCACCCACTGGCCATTTCTGCGCGACCGGCGCATCGACGCGTATGGCGGCCTGACGCGGCGGCTGATTGATTGAGCCGGAACGCCGCATTCCCTGGACTGCTGCGAGCAGCGCAGCTCTGGATCGGGGAAGCCGCTCCGTGAGCATCGGATTCGACGCGAGGAAAGAACGGTTTCCAATCGGGCAAGAATTTAGGCTCTCAGCTCGATGAGCTTCTCTCCCTGCTCCAACCGTTTCACCACCTCAGGCCACAGCGGTTCGAGCCAGGCGAGCAACACCCGGTTGGAACAATTCCCTTTCCGAATCCAAACCAAGGGAACGGGCCGGTCGCTCAACAGCCAGTGGTCAAGGAAGTCCTCGTCCTTGCTGATGATGACGGCCTGCTCGCGGCGGGCGCGCTCCCAGATCACGGGATCATCGGCGTCCTGCAAACCGAGGTCGAAGACATGCGTGGCCACATGACCGTGGCTGACCATCCAGTGTGCCAGCGCGGGTGGGAGCAGTGACTCAACGAGGAAGTTCACGCTGCCTGCAAGACCGCGTGGTCGGACTGGCGGGCGGCGTAGGCGAGCGCCGCCTTGATGTCGTCCGGTTCAAGGTAGGAAAAGTCGCGGAGGATTTCCTCGCGGGACACGCCCTCGGCCAGCATTCCGAGAACGTCAGTCACGCGGATGCGCAACCCCCGGATACAGGGCCGTCCGCCGCACTTGCCCGGCATCGACTGTGATGCGTTCCAGAAGTATGATTCCTTCAGATTACTTCATCGTTCCCCGTGCAACAAACCCGCAAATCTTCCTTGAAAAGTTTTTACCGTCAAAACTCCATGAGAATGTCCCCATCGGCCGGGATGCGGTAGCAACCCGGCCACAATATGGAGACATTCTCATGAAGTTCCGACCCGGGGATTTTGAACCGGCGCATCCGGGTGAGTCCGGGAAACACCAACGAAAGCCAAGGGCGGCGCCCGTTCTCCAGAGCGGTGTCGCGTCGGACTTGCCACCGCAGTCCAAAACGGCGGAGGCTTACTCCCACTCAATCGTCCCCGGCGGCTTGCTGGTGATGTCGAAGACGCAGCGGTTGACGCCTTTCACCTCGTTGATGATGCGGGTGGAAAGTTTTTCGAGCAGGTCGTAGGGCAGCTTCACCCAGTCGGCGGTCATGCCGTCCTGCGATTCCACGGCACGGATGGCGATGGTGAAATCGTAGGTGCGCTCGTCGCCCATCACACCCACGCTGCGGCACGGGAGCAGCACGGCGAAGGTCTGCCAGGTCTTGTAATAAAGGCCGCAGGCTTTCATCTCCTCGACGACGATGGCGTCGGCGTTGCGGAGGATGGCGCATTTTTTCTCGGTCACTTCGCCGAGCACGCGCACGGCCAGGCCGGGGCCGGGGAAGGGCTGACGATAGACGATCTCCTTCGGCAGGCCGAGTTCGAGGCCGAGCAGTCGGACCTCGTCTTTGAACAGGCATTTTAACGGCTCGACGAGCTGGAACTTCATGTTCTTGGGCAGGCCGCCGACGTTGTGGTGCGACTTGATCATCGCGGCGGGATTGCCGGCGATGGGAACGGACTCGATCACGTCGGGGTAAAGCGTGCCCTGCGCGAGAAACTTTGCCTTCCCCGCACGTTTGGTCGCGGCCTGGAAGACATCAATGAACGCCTTGCCGATGGCCTTGCGCTTCTTTTCGGGATCGGTGACACCCTTGAGCTTTCTCAGGAAGAGCGCGCTGGCGTTTTCGTATTGCAGCTTGATTTTGAAATGGCGTCCGAAAACTTCGCGCACCACGTCGGCCTCCTTCGCGCGGAGCAGGCCGTTGTTGACGAAGATGCAGGTGAGCTGCGGGCCAATGGCCTTGTGCAGCAGCGCCGCCGCGACGCTGGAATCCACGCCGCCGCTCAGGCCGAGAATCACCTTTTCCCCGCCGACCTGCGCGCGGATTTCCTCGACGGACTGTTCCAGGTAGCTGCGCATCGTCCATTTCTTGCCGCAGCCGCAGACGCCGTGGACGAAGTTGCTGATGATCTCGCGGCCGCGCGGCGTGTGGACGACTTCGGGATGGAACTGCAGGCCGAAGAATTTCCGCGCGTGATTTTCGATGACGGCGTATTCGGAATTTTCCGTGACGGCGACCGGTACGAAGCCCTTCGGCAGTTTGGTCAGCTTGTCGCCATGCGAGTTCCAGACCTGGAGGGTGGTCGGCAATTTGTTGAACAGCGCGCAGGAGGCGTCCTTCACGGTCAGCGTGCCCTTACCATATTCGCGCTTCTGGCCCTTCTCGACCTTGCCGCCGAGGAATTGCGCGAGCAGTTGCACGCCGAAGCAGATGCCGAGCACGGGCCGGCCGAGGTTGAAAATTTCCTTATCCGGCAGGGGCGCATCCTTGGAGTAAACGCTGTTCGGCCCCCCGGAGAGAATCAGCCCGCTGGGTTGCAGCGCGGCGATCTCCGCCGCCGGTGTGTCGTAGCGGAGGATGGTGGAGTAGACGTTGCACTCGCGGATGCGGCGCGCGATGACCTGGGTGTATTGGGAACCGAAGTCGAGGATGACGATTTGTTCGTTCATGAAAACAAGGGGCAAGTGTTTGCCTTCCGACAGCGGAAATGGCGAGAACAATTTTGGCGGAGGAGAAAACCGATGAAGGGGAACACGCGCGGCTGCCCGCGCAGCAGGCGGCTACTGCTTCACCATCTTGACTTGCCCGGTGGCGGGATCGTATTGGAATTTCATCCCGGTCGGCGCGGCGCGCAGTTTGGGCAGCACGCCGGAGGTGACCAGTTCGTTCAAGTCTTTCGGGTAGCGGGATTCCTGGTCGAAGAACGCCTTGATCGCGGAATCAAGCGAGACGGTGCCAAGGGTCTTGACGGCGGTCTGCTGGCCTTTGGCGACGGCCCCAAGGTAATCCACGGGCGCGGTGACCGGATTGCCGGCGGCGGGCTTGGGGGCCGGCTCCTCCTTTTTGCCGCAGGCGTAAAAAGTCAAACAGGCCACCAGCAACAAAAAGACGAATCTTTTCATGTGCGCGGCGGCCTGTTTGGTTGTTTGGGTTGTCCGCCCCGGCCGGGGAGGCCGGAGCGGAAATTATCAGACGGCCAGATTACTTGGCAGGCGCGGCAGGCGCGGCAGGCGCGGCGGGCGCGGCGTTGGTGGAAGGCTTGGTGGGCGTCGTGTCGGACGGTGTGCAACCCGCAAAGGAGAGGGCGGCAACGAGGGTGAGGAGGTATGCGATTTTCATGTGGTGCTGTGTTGTTATGTTTTTGTTTGATGCTTTCACTGCATTTGCAGCCGTGGCATGGGCGGAAATCTACCGGACGGCGTATTTTTGCCAAGTACTAAAAACGGGCCTCCGACCAGCACCGGCGCGAGGGCGCGGACCTGGCACCATCAGGTTCCACCAGCCGCTATTCATCCGGACCACCCGGATAAAAACTTTCGCTCAGGATCAGGTTAAGATCGTGCGTCGCTAGGGTGAGTTCGGCGAAAGTGCCGGCGGCGGCGGCGCTCGGAGGGCCGGACTGAAATCGTTTCGATAATCGTCGAAAGCGCACGCTGAGAGCGGCGTCCTCCGCCGTGTCGCCCAGCGCGCGGAGCAGGTGCAGAACACGGTCGGCCCGCTGGCGGGTGCGGCGGATCAGGCGAAGGGCGGAGGTGGTTTTGACCCGCCCTTCGCGGACGGCCTGGAACAAGGCGCACTCAAACGCGCGGCAATGTTGCGGACGATCCGCGTAGACGCCGCAGCGGCAACCGTCAAACGCCGCGCAGGGCTGCGTAAACTTCCCCGGGCCGCCGGGCGGACGCGCGGCACGCACCGGCAGGCCCAGCAACTTCAACCGCGCCGCGTCATCGCCAGGCTGCAGTTCCACGTCGCGAAAAATCACCCCGTTACAGCAGAGGCCGCAGTTCAGGCAGAGATGTTCGACAATGGTTGCGCCGGGTGTCATCGGATTTTGATGGCGGCCAGCCTGAACTCTTTCACGCGCGGAGGCAATCGTCCGCTCCGCGCCCGCGCCAACGATTCTGGCCAGTTGCCAGTTGTCAGTCCGCCGCCGGCGATGGCAAGCTGCGCGCGATGACCAACTCCATTCGCTGACATGATCGGGACGCTCTTGAACGTGGCGGGAATTCTGATCGGCGTGCTGGCCGGACGTTTCACCCGGCCCTTTTCCGAAGCCCGGCAGCAGAATCTGAAAATTTACCTGGGCGTCTTCACCACGGTCGTCGGGCTTCGGCTCACCTGGGAAGGATTGAACGGCAGCTTCGGCCAGATCGCGAAACAACTGGGCATCGTCCTCCTGGCCCTGACTCTCGGCCGGCTCGCCGGACGGGTGCTGCATCTGCAAAAGGCGATGAACCGGCTGGGGCAGATGGCGAAGCGGAGCCTCGAGTCCGCGCAGGCCGGCGGAAAGAAATCCGCGAACGAAGGATTGATGACCGGCGCGCTGCTCTTCTGCGCCGCGCCGTTGGCGGTCATCGGCTCGGTGCTGGACGGGCTGGACCATCATCATTACCAACCGCTGCTGCTCAAGGCCGTGATCGACGGCCTCGCGGCGATGGCCTTCGTGCCGATGTTCGGCTGGGGCGTGCTGCTGGCGGTGATCCCGCTTGCGGCTTGGCAGTGCGGCCTGACCCTCGGCGCCCAGGCGCTGGGGCCGCTGCTGGTGGAACACGGCCTGCTCGGATCAGTTCACGCCACGGCCGGCCTGTTGATTTTCTGCGTGGCGCTCATCATCTTCGGGCTGAAAAAAATCGAACTGGGCGACTATCTGCCGGCCCTGGCCGTCGCGCCGCTGCTGACGTGGCTGTGGAAGTAGAAAGGCGTCAGTCGAAAAACCGCCGTTGAACCGCAGATCAACGCGGATGAACGCGGATGGCCAAGGGCGTTCCGTGACGGAGCCTGATTCCTCCAGCGGGTGAAATGCTCTCCGTCCGCCCCGCTTGGTTGACGGTCAATTGATCTGCGTTCATCTGCGGTTTCCAAGTTCAGCCTTCCGTTCCCGGCCGGCGGTCTTTTTCCAGCGGGGTCTTGAGCAGGCCCGGCACGGTCTGGTGCGGCGGCGCGTCGAAGGCGTCGAGGCCGAACTGGATTTCGCGCGGGTGGGCGCGCAGGCGCAGCGAGCGGAACAGCCGGTCCCAGACGGAGCAGAGCGAGGAGTAATTGGAGTCCGTCTCCGGCTGGAGGCGCGAGTGATGCACCTTGTGGATCGCGGGCGTGACGACCAGACAGCGCAGCGGGCGGTCCAGCCATTCCGGCAGCCCGATGTTCGCGTGATGAAACTGCACGACCGCGAAGAGCAGCGTTTC
>Ga0049085_10001168_pt1 | contig 10367 bp, 9 predicted proteins | sample GreLakmeSU08MSRF_FD_66721 | JGI IMG/M metagenome (GOLD analysis project Ga0049085, IMG submission 66721) | Freshwater lentic microbial communities from great Laurentian Lakes, MI, USA - Great Lakes metaG SU08MSRF | ecosystem: Environmental > Aquatic > Freshwater > Lake | place: Great Lakes... | reverse complement strand
TAGACTGCGGGCGATTGTGCGCCGCACGCGTAAAGTTTTTGTGCTAACGCATAACTACACGGGCAATGCCATGGTCAAGCAGGCGCGTGAGATGGTGCGCACGGGTAAGCTCGGGGCCATTCGCAAAGTGGTGGTAGAGTATCCGCAAGGTTGGCTGGCCACGCGCTTAGAAGGCAGTGGGCAAAAGCAGGCCGCCTGGCGCACCGATCCCAAGCGCAGCGGAGCCGCTGGCGCCATGGGTGATATCGGCACGCATGCTGAGAATCTCGCGCACTATATTACCGGTTTAGAAATCTCCGAACTCTGCGCCGATTTGACGGCTTTCGTCCCTGGCCGGCGACTTGATGATGACGGCAATATCTTGGTTCGTTTTAAGGGCGGCGCGAAAGGTATATTGCACGCCTCGCAAATCAGTGTCGGGGAAGAAAATAATTTAAATATCCGTATCTACGGGGAAAAAGCCGGGCTCGAATGGCAGCAAGAGCACCCGAATGAGTTACTGGTTAAATTTCCGGATCAGCCGAAGCAAACGTGGCGCCGTGGCAATGGTTACGTCGGTGACACGGCCAAGAAATTCACCCGTATTCCCGCGGGGCATCCGGAAGGCTACCTTGAGGCGTTCGCCAATATTTATCAGGAAGCCTTCCGCGCGATTCGGGCGGAGGTGGCGGGAAAAAAAATGCCCAGTGATTTAGATTTCCCGACGATCGATGATGGCGTCGAGGGCATGGCGTTCATCGACACGGTCGTGAAGAGCTCTGCCCGGGGCGCTAAGTGGCTTAAGTTTCCGCGAACTTAAACGGCGGCTTCTCGGGAAATAGATTTACGCGTCACCGCTTTCCGCTTCGCTCACCCTATGGCAAAATGGCTTTTGGTGGATGGTTTCAATCTGGCGTTTCGGGCTTTCTATGGCATGCCTGAGCTGACTCGCGCGGATGGTTTTCCGACCGGCGCTTTGCACGGTTGGGTGAAGACCATGTGGCGATTGCAGGATCAAGAAAAGCCCGACGCGATGATGGTTTTTTTCGACTTGGGCGGCTCGCAAGATCGTTTGGCGTTGCATCCGGAGTATAAGGCGCAGCGCAAAGAAATGCCGGAGCCGTTGGCGCAGCAAATTCCCGTCATCAAGGAACTGACGCGCGCGATGGGTTTGGTCGGGGTAGAACTCGACGGCGTCGAATCTGATGACCTGGTCGCGGCGCAAGCCCGGACGCTCGCTCGCGCGGGTCATGAGGTGTTGATTGTTAGCGCTGATAAGGATTTTGCGCAGTGCGTCGATGCACACATCAAACTCTTGGTGCCGCCGCCCACGGCTAATCCAAAGCTTGGCTGGCGCGTGCTCGATCGCGCAGGGGTGGTGGATAAATTTGGCGTACCGCCGGAATCGATCGCCGAATATTTGGCCCTCATCGGTGATACCTCGGATAATATTCCAGGCATTAGTGGGGTGGGGCCCAAAACAGCGCTGAAGTGGTTTACCGAATTTAAAAGCTTGGAAGGAATTATTGCGGGAGCCGCGCAGTTGAAGCCCGAGCGCTTCGGCCCCGTGGTGGCGCAAGCAGCGGACAAATTGCGCCGTAACCTTAAGTTGACCACCTTGCGGACCGAGTTGCCTTTGCCTCCGCTCACGGCGGGGGAGCCCGCGGCCGCGCAACTTTTCACTCTGTTGGAGTCGCTCGAAATGCGCGCCAGTTTGGCTGAAGCCAAACTGCGCTACACGGGCCAGCAGGAACTTTTTTGAGCCAGCGAGCGTCTAATTAATCGCCGGCCGGCCGCGGCTTTAGCTGAAGGGAGGGGGAGCAAAGAGATACCCCACGCCATGTACGGTTTTCAAACAATCGAGGGTCAGGCCTTGGCGAGCGTACATACGGCGGATTTTTACGATGTACTGATCCAGCGACCGACTCTGCAAATCAGCGTGCATCCCCCAGACCGCTTGTAATAATTCCTTGCGGGTGATGACGACGCCGCGGTGCGCGTTGAGAGAGGCGAGAATGCCAATTTCCTTGCGGCCAATTTTGTGGCGAGTGCCATTGCTAAAGAGGATTTCTCCCAGCCCAGGATCAATTTGCGCGCCCCGCAAGTTAAAGGGCGCGGGCACCGGCTTCGGGGTAATCGGCGTAGCCGCTTTCACTTTGGCTTGGTGCAGCATGGCGTGAATGCGGGTGAGGAGATCGGGGTAATTTAAGGGTTTGCTCAGGCCATCTGCCGCGCCCCGTTTTATTTTTTTGAGACGCTCCTCCGCGAGGCTGTTCCCCGTAATAAAAAGTATGGGCACATTTAGACCCTGCTGCTCGAGCGTACAGTAGAGATCGCTGCCGCTGGGGTCAGGCGACGTGAGATCGATGAGCAGGAGACTGGCGACGTTATCGTGCAGGAAGCGCTCGGCGGGAATTCCCGGCGCGTAGCTTTGGACACTGAAACCCGCGGTGGTGAGTTGCTCGGTAATAATCTTGAGCAGCTCGGGTTCGTCGGCGACCACGACAATGAGAGAGCGAGATTCAGCACACATGGCGGGAACAGATATATTTCCTTCTATGATAATAGTCGGGCAAGTCAAAGGCTAGTTCCACGCTACGCCCGCTTGGAGCCGAGAGATTTCTTGTCATTCCGCGGCCGGGGCTTTCGCTGGTGACATGAAAGTCACCCTCGGACTTCTGCAGCACGCGTGTACCGGTCATCCGGCGACTAATCTTAAAAAAACCCTCGCGCTTACCGCCCAGGCGGCGCGGGCCGGCGCCCAGATCATTTGCACGCAAGAACTTTTTCGGTCGCAGTACTTTTGCCAGAGTGAAGAGTACGCTAATTTCAAATTGGCTGAATCGATTCCGGGTCCGAGTACAGTGGCTTTTCAGCGTTTAGCTAAAAAGCATCAAGTCGTGATCGTAGCTTCGCTTTTCGAGAAACGGTCGGCTGGTCTTTATCACAATACGGCGGTGATCATCGATGCGGATGGGCGCTTACTTGGCCGTTACCGCAAGATGCATATTCCCGATGACCCGCTGTTTTATGAGAAATTTTACTTCACCCCCGGCGATACTGGTTTTCAGGCGTGGCAAACTAAGTACGGCAAGATCGGGGTGCTGATTTGCTGGGATCAATGGTATCCGGAGGCCGCTCGGCTAACGGCGTTGCAAGGGGCAGAAATTATTTTCTATCCAACCGCGATTGGTTGGCATCCGTCAGAGAAGAAGGCGCATGGCGCTGATCAGCATTCCGCTTGGGAAATTAGCCACCGTGGTCATGCGGTAGCGAATGGGTGTTACGTTGCGGCGGTTAATCGTATCGGTTGGGAAAAGCCGCTCGGCGGCGATGGACTCGAGTTTTGGGGCCAGAGTTTTGTCGCTGGCCCAAGCGGGCAGATTTTGGCGAAGGCTAAGTTCGATCGCGAAGAAGTTATGCTGGTCCCGATTGATTTGGCAAAGGTCGATGCCACGCGGACGCATTGGCCTTTTTTACGTGATCGGCGCATCGATGCTTACGGCGACATTACCAAGCGGTTTATCGATTAATGAGGGCTGCGCAGAACACGCCGAGCGCGCTTGGTTTCCGAATGCCTGCGGAGTGGGAACCGCAAGCGGCGGTGTGGCTTTCTTGGCCGCACAATCGGGCGACTTGGCCCGGTAATTTTAGACCGATCCCCGGCGCTTTCGCCGCTTTCGTTGCCGTCGTTAGTCGCTACGAGAAGGTGCGCATCAATTGTGCCGCCAGCCAGCAACCGCGCGCGCGTCAGTGCTGCGTCCAGGCTGGAGCCGATCTCACGCGGGTTACTTTCTATGATCATCCGACCAATGATGCGTGGTGTCGTGATCATGGACCGATTTTTGTGCAACACCGCACCACGGGCGAAGTGGCGGTCACGGATTGGGCCTACAATGCATGGGGTGGGAAGTATCCGCCTTATGATCTCGATAATAAAATCCCCGCGCGCATAGCGCAGAAATTAAAATTCCGGCGTTTTCGCAATCCGCTGGTGCTGGAGGGTGGCTCCATCGACGTCAACGGGCAGGGACTGTTGCTCACAACGGAACAATGTCTGCTCAACCCGAATCGTAATCCCCACTGCACTCGCACCCAGCTCGAGAAAAATTTAAAAGACTATCTGGGGATTAAGCAGGTCTTGTGGCTCGGGTCGGGGATTGCGGGAGATGATACCGATGGACACATTGATGATATCACGCGCTTTTATCAGGCCGATGGATTTGTGACGGCCATTGAGCGGAATTCTCGCTCCCCTAATTATAAAGCGCTGCAGGATAATCTCAGCCGATTGAAAAGTTTTCGCACACCGGCGGGGAAGAGATTTAAAATTGTCATGCTCCCCATGCCCAAGCCGATTGGCTTTCGCGGCCAACTCGTGCCCGCCAGTTACGCGAACTTTCTCATCATCAACGGGGCGGTCTTGGTGCCGCAATTTCGCCAACCTCGGCGCGATGCGGCGGCGTGTGCTATTTTAGGGGACTGTTTCAAGGACCGGGAAATTGTTCCGCTTGATTGTTATGATTTGATTTGGGGTCTCGGGACCTTGCATTGTCTTTCGCAACAACAGCCCGCCGACTTGGGGGCGTTGGGTCAGCACTGATCGCTATGCTTAAAAAAAATATTTTATTGCTGCTGATTGGGGTCAGTGGGCTCCTCGGTGGTTGCAGTAGTATCGCGACACGGATGCAGGATCGGTACGTCGCCGTTGCGCCGCAGGAGCGCATTTTTTCGGCCACCCCAAAAATAGTTTACGAGGCGGCGCAGTTGGCGGTGAAACGCGTTGAGTTGCTGCTTGGAAGGAAATCTTTCGCAACCGGCCGGATTGAAGCGTACGCGCCGATACGTTCGGGGGACCCAACGAGCGATGCTCGGCAGACCACGCTCAGCGTTCGTCTGGATGCCGCTGACCCAGCATCCACCCGAGTGGGCGTGTTGGTTTGGGAACACCTCCAAGGAGCTTTTCCCGGTGGGGTCAGCGAACAGGCCCTGCCTCAGCATAGCTTATATCTGATCTATTTTGCTGCCCTGGAACAGGTTTTACGCGAGAACGGTAGCTTGAAATAGGTTAAAAATCTCCAGCGTTTTCGCTTGCCGGTGAGGAAAGGATAGGGGACTTTTTCCCGCTTACGCGGTGTTCTTAGGTCAAGCCGGTGTCGCCGCAACACTCCCCCGGCTTGTTCGTTAGTCCAACCCTCAACCAATAAGGATCCGCCAGGATCCACGCCGGAAGGCAAGTGCTTTGGAGTAAGTGCCCGCCATTCCGACCACAGTCATCATGAGTTCGTTAATGCAAGACCTGCTCGCCCAGAGCTCCTTCGATAAGTTGAAGGAAGGCTCGATTGTCTCGGGCGTTATCACTGAAATCCGCGCCAACGAAGTAGTCGTCGATATCGGCGGCAAAGCTGAAGGCGTTATCTCTGCCAATGAATTTGCCGATTTGGGCGAATTACAAATTGGCTCTAGCATCGAGGTTATCCTCGAGAAACTCGAGGATCGGGAAGGTAATCCGATTCTCTCCTACGAACAGGCCCAACAGAAAAAGAATTGGGAAAATATTCTGCAAAAGTGCCAAGAGGGCGCGATCGTCCCCGGCCGCGTTAAAGCTAAGGTCAAAGGTGGTCTCATCGTCTCCATCGGCGTTGATTCATTCCTGCCCGCTTCGCACATCGATATTCAGCCCCCGAAGAACCTCGATCAATACGTCGGCCAGACCTACGATTTCAAGGTTCTCAAAATCAATCACGAGCGCCAGAATATCGTGTTGTCCCGCCGCGAGCTCATCGAAGAGCAGCGCATCAACAAGCGCCGCGATCTCCTCGAGAAATTGCAACCCGGCCAAGTCCGTAAAGGTATCGTTAAGAACATCACCGATTTCGGTGCGTTCATCGATCTCGACGGTATGGATGGCTTGCTGCACATCACGGATATGAGCTGGGGCCGCATTGGCCATCCGTCTGAGATGTTGAAGCAGGGCGAAGAAATTGAGGTCATGATCATCGACATCAACCGCGAGAAAGAGCGGGTGTCCCTCGGCCTGAAGCAGACCAAGAATAATCCTTGGGATAATATCGATCACAAGTTCCCCGTGGGCTCGAAGATCCACGGTAAAGTGGTCAATCTCGTGCCCTACGGCGCCTTTATCGAACTCGAGCCGGGCGTGGAAGGCCTCGTCCACATTACGGAAATGTCTTGGACCAAGCGCATCAGCAAACCTTCCGAACTGCTCAAGGTCGGTCAGGAGCTCGATGCCGTGGTGCTCGGTATTCAGAAGGAAGAGCAGAAAATCTCGCTCGGCCTCCGTCAGCTCGAGACCAACCCGTGGGATATGGTGCGTCACAACTATCCGGTGGGCGCCCGCGTCCACGGCAAGGTGCGCAATATGACCACCTACGGCGCCTTCGTCGAACTCGAGGAAGGTATCGACGGTATGGTGCATGTCTCCGACATGTCCTGGACCCGTAAGATCAACCATCCTTCCGAAATGCTCAAGAAGGGCGACGAAGTGGATGCCATCGTGCTCGACCTCGATCCTAGCCAGCAGCGCATCAGCCTCGGCATGAAGCAGCTCGCGACCGATCCTTGGACGGATATCGATAGCTTCTTCCGCATCGGTGATGTGGTTCCTGGGGTAATCTCCAAGATCACCACCTTCGGCGCCTTCATCGAATTGAAGGACGGCATTGATGGTCTCGTGCACATCAGCCAGATTCAGGAAGAGCGTATCGATAAGGTTAAGGATGTGCTCAAGCCTGGTCAGGAAGTGCAGGCTCGGGTCATCAAGATTGATCGTGAGCAACGCCGCATTGGGCTCAGCATTAAGGCCGCGAATTACTCGGCCGAACAGCTCGCTCAGGAGACGGCGACCTACGACCAGTTCGCCAAGACCACGGGTGCTTCCGATATGACCAACCTCGGCGATATCTTCGACGAGGCTTCAAAAAAGGAATAAGCATCATCCCGCGGTCGCTTCGGCGCACCACGGCATAAAACTTCAAGGCGCTCGACGAAAGTCGGGCGCCTTTTTTTGCTTTTATGCTTCTGCATGAGGGCAAAGCCGTAATGCTGGCGCGGTGATTCCTTCCCTCAAGTTAAAGCCCAACGCCAATTCCCGTGTCTTGACTGGTCATCCGTGGGTGTTCGCCAACGAATGTATCGAACTATTGCCGGCGGCTCACGATGGCGCCGTGGTGGAATGTCGGGATCGCACGGGTCGTTTTATTGGCACCGGGATTTATAACAGCAAATCGCAGATTGTCTGGCGCCGGCTGAGTCGCGACCGGGTGACATTGGATGCCGCTTATCTGCGGACGGCACTGGAACGGGCCATCGCGCGGCGCGAGGGGCTGGGCGATTTCAAACGGCTGGTCTGGTCAGAATCAGATGACCTGCCCGGCGTGGTCGTCGACCAATTTGGGGATACCCTTGTGGTGCAAGTGCAGACCTTGGCGCTAGATAATTGCTCGGCCTTAATCAGTGAATTGCTGACCGAGTTGGTGCAACCGACTGAAATTATTTTCCGCAACGATGCGAATATTCGCAAACTGGAAGGGTTGCCGTTGGAGGTGCACACCCGTTCCGGCGCAACCTGGGAGCCCCGTTGGGTCAAGATTGATGGGCTTGATTATTGGCTAGATCTGCAAGGCGGACAGAAAACAGGCTTCTATCTCGATCAACGCTTGCAACATGCGGCCGTGGCAAAATATGCGGCGGGCAAGCGAGTGCTGGATGCTTTCTGTAATCAAGGTTCGTTCGCGCTCCATTGTGCGAAGGCGGGGGCGGCGTACGTTTGCGGATTAGATAGCGCGTTTGATGCCGTGGGTCAGGCCAAGAAAAATGCTGAGCGCAATGGACTGACCGCGGAATTTGTGGCCGCGAATGTTTTTGATTGGTTTACCGCCCAACGGGAGGCTAAGCCGGTTTGGGATTTAATTATTTTAGACCCACCGCCTTTCGCGAAATCAAAGTCTGCTCTCGATGGGGCTTTGCGGGGTTATAAAGAAATTAATTTACGAGCACTCAAAGCCTTGGCACCTGGAGGTCTCCTGGCAACTTACAGCTGTTCCCATCATATGCAGGATGCCCAGTTGCGTGAGGTCTTGGCGGAAGCCGCCGCAGACGCCAAGCGCCGCGTGCATGTGATCGAATGGTCGCATCAACCCGCCGATCATCCCGTGCTGGTGACTATGCCCGAGAGCGAATACCTGCGCGGCTATATTCTCCGCGTCGAATAGCCCGGCGCGTTCGCCATCAGCGAGTCGCGTTGTCTAGATTGCGACGTGTCGTCCGCAACTGCTCGAGTTCCGCTTCGAGCATGGCCAGCCCTTGAAGGGTGGAGGGACGTTTCATGGCCTCGAGGACCGCGCGCTCGGTTTCAAGTAAGCTGACGCGACTGGCGGCCACCGCCGAAAGATGCGCGGCAGAATTGCCGCCAAAAATCGCGGCGGATCGAGCAAGTTTAGGATTATTGAGCGCCTTATCGAGCTCACTTGATTTCACTTTTTTCCTTTCGCGGGCGATCAGTTTATCGAGCTTCGTGATGGTGACATCGATTTCACGCACGCGGTTCTTGGTTACCTGAATGGTGGGTAACTCGATGGCCGGCTCGGGTGTGAGGTGGGTAGCGGGCGGGGTGCCCGCGGGAGTGCTGTCGCCGGCGCCCCAGAGGCTGGAGCCAAAGCTGATGCCGAGAATGAGTAAAAAAGGGCGGCCGAGATTAATATTCACAGAACGTAACGTGCCGGCGTGGTCCAAGCCGAGCAAGAGCAGATCATCTTGGCGCGGGGGCTCTCGGTTGACTTAATTTCAGGAATGCCGCGCCGAAGCGGCCGCCGATCACTAATTGGTTAGCCGCGCTGAAATGATGCGTATTTACGTTGGGGAGATCATCCACATCGATCCAGGCGGCAGCCGCCACTGACGCACCGACTGTTATCTGCGCGCGCCGCACGGTGGCCATCGGGGCATGATCGCCATTGCCGGTGAGGGCGCGGGCGATGGATGAATTCACACTGCGGGCGAGCACGAAGGGCGTTGTAGAGGTCCCGTATCGGAGTCGCAGCAGGTCAATTAAGTTGCGGAGATTATCGGCGTAATGGCTCGCCAGTGGCCCATGGATCGCATCGTCAATTCCTTGATGCCAAATAATTCCACCGATGCGAATGGGGTAACCTTGCGCGCGGAGTTCAGCCAGACGGCTATCGATAAATTGCATCCAGGGATGGAACAATGAACCCCCTTCAGCCCAAGGCCAAGTCGGCGCGTTGCGGCTGAAATTTGCATAGACTTTGATGATGGCAACATCACGCCAGCCCGCGGCGTAGAGCGCGCGGGCAAAGCCGACTTCGGGGCCATGCACGAGCTGATCTTTAGAACGCTGCGCCCGGAGCTCTCCCCAGGGTAGATAAAGCGGCGATTGCTCACCCGCGGGCAGCGGCGCAGTGGTCAAGCGGGTCGCGTGATCGGCTGCAGTCGGTTCGAATCCCGGCGGAGTGGTCACAACCGCATCAGCTCCGGCCATGTTAGATTGGCCGGCGAAGAGAAATACATTAATCACCGGTCGTTCCGCGGCGTTTGCCTCGGCTCGTGGGTGGCTACAAATGGCTACCGTCAGGACCGCCAAAATTCGCAATGGGCAAATCAGCAAGCGAGTGGTTAGCGAGATGAAATTCACAAATCTGCGATTTTATACATCCTGCGCCAGCTAGCGGCTGGCGGATTGTCGGTGAACAATGTGGCTTGGCCTCGATCATGAAGACCAAGCCACCGGTCATGGTGAGTTACATTTTTCCGCCGTAGATTGCGCTGGCACCCAACTCTTCTTCAATCCGGAGGAGCTGATTATATTTCGCTACACGGTCGGTCCGGCAGAGTGAGCCAGTCTTGATTTGGCCTGCGTTGGTGGCTACGGCGATATCGGCAATGGTGACGTCTTCCGTTTCGCCAGAACGATGGGAGATGACGGCGGTGTAGCCGGCTTCTTTGGCCATTTCGACGGCGTCAAAGGTTTCGGTGAGGGAGCCGATTTGATTTACTTTCACTAAAATCGAATTGGCCGTGCCGGTCTCAATGCCTTTTTTGAGGAACGCGGTATTGGTGACAAAAAGATCATCCCCCACCAGTTGCGTCGTGGCGCCGATAGCATTGGTCAATTTTTTCCAAGTGGTCCAATCGCCTTCCGCACAACCGTCTTCGATGGAGACAATCGGATATTTTGCGACCAGCGCGGCGTAGAATGCGACCATTTGATCGCCGGTGAGCGAACGGCCATCGGATTTCTTGAACACGTAGCGATTTTTCTCTTTGACGTAAAATTCTGAGGCGGCGACGTCGAGGGCGAGATTGATATCTTTGCCTAACTTATAGCCGGCCGTTTTTACGGCGAGGGA
>Ga0049085_10001162_pt1 | contig 10399 bp, 7 predicted proteins | sample GreLakmeSU08MSRF_FD_66721 | JGI IMG/M metagenome (GOLD analysis project Ga0049085, IMG submission 66721) | Freshwater lentic microbial communities from great Laurentian Lakes, MI, USA - Great Lakes metaG SU08MSRF | ecosystem: Environmental > Aquatic > Freshwater > Lake | place: Great Lakes... | reverse complement strand
GCCGCGAGCTCAGCCCGACCTTCGATTTTGAACAGCCAAAGGAGCGCGCCGTAAACGAGCCCGGCGACAGGAATTAAACCGCCCACCACCAGCCAATCGTGACGCTGGCTCGAAAGCGCCAGTGACGCCAGCGCGCGCAGACCGCCCCACACGACGACGCCCATCAAGCCACTGGCAATCGCGATTTTAAATAAATTAGGCAGCAAGGGCGCAAACCCCAGCCCGGCCAGCTGGCGCGTGAGCCGAGATTGCAAAAACCACGCCTGCGCCACGACCGCCAAGGTGCTGGCCAATGCCAGTCCCACCGTTGAAAGCCACGCCATGAGCGCGATGCTCAAAATAAAATTAACCACAAAACTTAATAAGGCCGCGCGCACGGGCGTGGCCATATCCTGCAAGGCATAAAAGCCCCGCAGCGCCACGGTGGTGAAAGCTAAAAACGGCAAACCGAGCGCATACACCGCCAATAGGGGGGCCATCAAAGCCGTATCGCTCGACTGAAAAGCTCCCCGCTGAAATAATAATCGCACGATCGGCTGGCTCAACAAGGCGAGCCCAATTGCCGCCGGCACGTTCAGGACCAATACCAATCGCAGGCCTTTGTGATAATCTTCCCCTAATTTATCCCAGTCAGCTCGCGCCGCATGGCGGGCAATCAGGGGAAAAATCACGGTCGTAATCGCCGCCGTAAAGACCCCAATGGGCAACTCCATCACCCGCGTTGCCCAATTAAGCACGGCGGCCGCCTGATCATTGAGGGACAGCCCGATGAAGCGGGAAACTGAAATATTGATCAGATAAATGGCAGAGCCGATTACCGTCGGCCCCATCAACCGCACAATCGCCCGCACGCGATCATCCGGCCGCAAATCAAAACGGGGGCGCCAGCCCTCTTGCCAAAGAACTAAAGCGGGCACCGCCATTTGAAAAAATCCCCCGACAAGCACCCCACCGCAGAGTAAATTAATTCGCGCCGCATCGCCCCAAGCCCACCAACCCCCCAAACCCAGCGCCCCCATGATCGCCAGATTCAACCAAATGGAGGAGAGCGCGGGCTCAGTAAATCGCCCCAGCACCTGGCAAGCGGCGCTGAAGGCCGCCGCGAGACAAACCAGCACCAAGTAGGGAAATAAAAAAACCGCGAGATCAGCGCCTAACAATAAACGCTGCGCCGTCGCCGAGGACAACCCAAGCGGACCCAGCAGCCGCAAAAATAAACCGGCATTGGCTAATCCCAGCATCGCCAAGGCCACCACGCCCGCCGTCACCACTAACAGCCAACTCGTCACCTTACTGACGAGAGTGAAAGCCCCAGCTCGCTGAGAGTGTTCCAATTCTTGGCTTAAGGTCGGCACAAACGCCGCCGTGAGCGCCCCTTCCCCGAGTAAGCGACGAAAAAGATTGGGTAAGGTAAAAGCCGAAACAAATGCAGAGCTCAGCGCGCTCGTACCGAACACCGCCGCAATCATCATTTCTCGCCCTAAGCCCAACACCCGCGACACCACCGTAGCTGTCGCGATAACGCTGATGTTTTTTAAGTGCTTCGACACAGCGCGGGCAAAAAAACGCGCGAAGCCTTAAGGCAAGATCAACCTTAATCCACCATCGACAACCTGCACCGCGGTGCACTTAGCCCAGGCAAGGCGAATATTATCGGGCGTCTTTTGATTTTTGAAAACGTAAGCCAGCAATTGGCTGGAGGCCATGGGCAGCCAATGCAGCGGGCAGGAACCTAAAAAGACTTTGTCAGGAACGAAGCTCACTTGAGCCCCCGAGGTCTCAAAATGCCCCGTCGCCACCAGGGCAACCTCGCGCGTGAGGCCAAATACATTCAAAGTACAATGCCAGCCAATCTGGAGCGCATCACCCACGATACGAAAATTTGAAACCTTTGTGGTCAGGAAGGTATCAGTAACCGGCAACTCCATCTTGGTCGCCGTAGCCGGCTGGGGTCCCCCTGAAGCTTGGCCCGCCTCCACTGGTTTAGCCTTCGCGCTAGGCTTAGTTTTATCGGGTACCTCAGCAAATTTTGATTTCTCAGCTAATTTTATCGATGGTGCGATAATCGACCTCGCCATCGCGTTCCGCGGCGGCGTACCCCCAGCCAAGGACCAAGCGTTTAATTCATCTTCCGTCACTTGCACCGTCGTTCCAGCAATAAATTGATTTTGCTTCGCCGGCCAATCCGTGCTCTTGGCTTTGTTCGCCGAACCCGGTTGATAATAAACGGAAGTCAGAGACATCTCCTTGGGCATTTGGGTTACTACGATCACCGGCTTGAGCACTAAATAAGTCGCCGCCACCACCGCACCCAGTGCAAGACCTAAGGCCGCACCGAGAGCGACCTCGAGGGTGCTCGGACCATACAGTGCTCCATCAATTTTATTAAAGCTCATAGGTAGTAGGGAGGTTATTTTTTGGCGACCGAAGCCGCCGGTTGACTGGTGGTAGCTGGCGCGGCTGAGGTACTCTCGCTTTTATCGCCAGATTTTTTCTTATAATCAGTAGTGTAAAAGCCCGTGCCTTTAAAAATCAGGCCCGCACCGCCGCCGATCTGGCGCTTGAGGACGCGGCGCTTGCACGCTGGACAAAGCTTGAGCGGTTGGTCGTTCATCGACTGAAACGCCTCCATTTCATGGCCGCATTTAGAACAAATGTATTCGTAGGTGGGCATCCGAAAAATTGACCATGGGTATGATTAGGCGCCGCGCGCTTGGCGAGCCTTTCTTGGGCCTAGGGCAGCGGCATTGGTGAGCGCGGTGGAATCCGTTTGCCAACTTCCCTGCAGGGATAAATTCTGACCGCCCGATGGATTTTCACGGCCAACTTAAGCACTATCGTGAACGCATTGAGCAAGGTCTCGATTGCTTAGTCCCGACGGCGACCACGCGGCCCAGTCGCCTCCATACGGCGATGCGCTACAGCTTGCAGGCCGGCGGCAAACGACTCCGCCCCGTTTTAGTTTTGGCCGCCGCCGACGCATGCGGCGCGGCGGTCGATGCCCTCCCCGCGGCCATCGCCCTCGAATGCCTTCATACGTATTCGCTGATCCACGATGACTTGCCGTGCATGGATAATGATGACCTCCGGCGCGGCCACCCCACCGCCCATAAACAATTTGACGAAGCCACCGCCCTCCTCGCCGGCGATGCACTGCTCACCTTGGCCTTTCAACTTCTCCCCCGCCACTACGCTACCACCCCAACTCTCTGCGCCGCCCTGACGCGCGAAATCGGCGATGCCGCCGGAAGCGAGCAACTTATTGGTGGCCAAATGGAAGATCTCCTAGCGGAAAAAAAAGCCAAGGTGACGGCCGCTGACTTAGAATACATTCATCACCGCAAGACCGGCGCGATGCTCAGCGCGGCGCTGGTGGTGGGCGGGCGGTGCGGCGGTGCGGACGATCAGCAACTCGCTCGCTTGCGGATCATCGGCCGACACCTCGGCTTGGCTTTTCAAATCACCGACGACATGCTCGACGCGACCGCCGACACGGCAACGCTCGGTAAAACTGCGGGCAAAGATGCGCAGGCGGACAAAACCACCTACGTAAAAATCCACGGGTTAGAAGCCTCAGCCGAGCACGCCGCTCGCCAAACCAAGGCGGCGCTGGCCGCCCTCAGTCAATTAGCAGGGGATACCACTTTTCTCGCCGCCCTCGCCACCCACTTGGGCACACGCTCGCATTGAGTCCGAGGAGCGGGGCCTCAACGGGCCGCCGCCGCCCGCACGAGCTCGATAAATAATTTAGCCTCCAAGGCGGCCCCGCCAATTAGGCCGCCATCAATATCCGGCGCGGCCAATAATTCAGGCGCATTGGCGGGCTTCATCGAACCACCGTAAAGAATGCGGACCTTCTGTGCCAGCGGTGCGCCATAAAGCTTGGTTAGCAGCTCGCGAATGAAAGCGTGCACTTCTTGCGCCTGGGCCGTGGTGGCCACTTGGCCCGTGCCGATCGCCCAGACTGGTTCGTAGGCAATAATGCAGGCACCCATTTGCTCCGGCGCCACGCCCTGTAACCCGCGCTCAACGTGCCGTTGCACGACGGCCAGGGTAGCCCCGGATTCGCGCTCAGCCAGCGTCTCCCCGACACACAAAATGGGTTTCAATTGATGGGCCAACGCCGCCAAAACTTTCTGATTAATACTGGCATCAGTCTCCGCATTGTAAGTGCGGCGCTCACTATGGCCGAGAATCACATGGGTCACAAAAAGACCCCGCAGCATCTCCGCCGAAATTTCTCCGGTAAAAGCGCCACTCTTCTCCGCATGCATATTTTGCGCCCCGAGCTTAAGCGCATGCCCCTCAAGCGCCCGACCCACACTTTCCAAGGCGGTAAAGGGTGGACACAGCACGACCTCGACGGCGGTTTCACGGCCGAGCGCCGCGATCAACTCACGGGTCAACGCGACCCCATCAGTCGCTGTCTTGTTCATCTTCCAATTTCCCGCGATCAGTTTTTTGCGATGCATGTAAAAATAGTTTTAAATTAGTCGGCCCTTAACAGTCAGGGATAAATTGATTCCTACAATTTAATTTTCCAAGAAAGCCACCCCGGGCAATACTTGGCCTTCGAGGAATTCGAGGCTCGCGCCGCCGCCGGTAGAACAGTGCGTCACGCGATCGGCGATATTAAATTTCTTCGCCGCGGTCGCCGTATCACCGCCGCCAATCACGGTGATGCTCCCGCGAACGGTCGCTTCGGCTACGGCCGCCGCCATCGCTTTGGTTGAGCCAGCAAATTGCTCAAATTCAAAGACGCCAGAGGGACCATTCCAGATCACGGTCTTAGCCCGTAAAATCGCCTCGCGATAGAGCACACTCGACTGGGGTCCACCATCGAGCCCCATCCAACCCACCGGAATACCCGTGGCATCGCTCGCCGGCTGCGTGGCAGCTTGCGGATCAAATTTATCAGCGCAAATATAGTCCACGGGGAAAATTAATTTTACGCCGCGCGCCTCGGCCTGCGCGACGAGCTCGGGCACCAACTTGGCGCCATCGGCATCGAACAAACTCGTGCCGATTTCCATCCCCTGCGTCACTTTCTTGAAAGTGTAAGCCATGCCTCCACCAATGATGATCTCATCGGCTTTTTTAATGAGATTTTGAATCAGCGGAATTTTATCGGCAATTTTAGCTCCGCCGAGAATCGCCAGCAGCGGCCGCTGCGGCTGATCAAGGACGGCCGCGAAAGCCTTCAGCTCAGCTTCCATCAGGAAGCCGGCCGCTTTCACAGGCAAACCCACCCCGACCATGGACGAGTGCGCGCGGTGCGCGGTGCCAAAAGCATCGTTCACAAATACGTCGCCCAATTTCGTCAGCGAGGCGCGGAAGGCCGCCACCGCGATCGGCTCAGCTTTCTGCGTGGTCCCATCCGCCAGCTTCACCTTACCCTCTTCTTCGAGGTGGAAACGCAAATTTTCTAATAACACCACCGTGCCGGGCACTAAGCGCGCGCAAGCCGCCTCAATCGCCGGCCCCACACAGTCATCCAAAAATTTCACCGGCTGACCAAGCAACCGCTCAAGCTCAACCGCAATCGGCCGAAGGGAAAACTTGGCAATTTTTTGCCCGTCAGGCCGACCCAGATGCGACATCAACACCACCGCCGCGCCTTGGGCGAGCGCATGTTTGATCGTAGGCAAGGCAGCGACGATCCGCTGGTTATGCGTGATCACGCCGGTGACCTTGTCCTGCGGCACATTAAAATCGACGCGTAGCAGCACGCGTTGACCAGCCAAAGTGAGATCACGGATAGATTTGAATTTCGACATGGCGACGGGAAAATCGGGCGGAAGATACCAAATAGGCGCCTTGATAAAAAAGCGAGTAGGAGCTAGGCATTACTCGCTACTCGCTCGAAATAATAGCGGGGAGAGCCGCGCGGGGGATCAGAGCCTAGCCGCAATCTTCTGGGCCAACTCGACCACGCGGTTCGAGTAGCCCCACTCGTTGTCATACCAGCTCACGAGTTTGAAGAACTTGCTGTTTAGCTCGATGCCCGAGCCGGCATCGAAAATCGACGAGGACTTGCAGTGAATGAAGTCAGACGAAACCACTTCGTCGCTCGTGTATTCAAGAATGCCTTTCAAGTAGGTCTCGCTGGCGCGCTTCATGGCCGCGCAAATTTCCGCGTAGGACGTTTCCTTGACCGTTCGCACCGTCAAATCGACGGCGGAAACCGTCGCGGTGGGCACACGGAAAGACATCCCCGTGAGCTTGCCCTTAACTTCAGGGCAAACCAGCGCCGTGGCCTTCGCCGCACCCGTGCTGGCCGGAATAATGTTCTGCGCGGCGGTGCGGCCACCCTTCCAGTCTTTCTTCGAAGGACCATCCACCGTTTTCTGCGTGGCGGTATAGGAATGGATCGTGGTCATCAGACCTTCCTCGATGCCAAAACCTTCCTTGAGGAGGACATGGACGATCGGTGCGAGGCAGTTGGTGGTGCAAGACGCGTTGGAAATAATGCTGTGCTTGCTGACATCCAGCTGATGGTCGTTCACCCCCAACACGATGGTGATATCCTCGCCTTTCGCTGGGGCCGAAATGATGACCTTCTTGGCGCCGGCGGTGATGTGACCCCTCGCCTTCTCGGCTTCGGTAAATAAACCGGTCGACTCAATGACGAGTTCGACGCCCAATTTGCCCCAGGGAAGTTCCGCTGGCGACTTGGCGGAGACGACTAAAATATCTTGGCCGTTAACGACTAAGACATCGTCCTCTGCTTTATCAGGCGAAGATTTCTTCGAGGAAACCGTCCCCTTGAAGCGACCTTGGGTAGAATCATACTTCAGCAAATAGGCCAAATTGTCGGCGGGAACAATATCACCCACCGCCACGACATCGAGCGTCGTGCCGAGGAGATTTTGCTCAACGAGCGCACGAAATACGAGGCGGCCGATGCGGCCAAAGCCATTGATTGCTACTTTAACTGCCATGTGGGTGATGAGTTGGGAACGTTTGCTCTAGCCGACAGAAATATCGGTAGAGGCCGCTATGAAAAGGAGGCCGACTAGCTTGGCAAGCGAGATGCGTGCCATATTGAGAGGCGACTGGGCCCGCCTAAAAATCAGCCATCCCCCCGTGCCGGTTACCGCTCCGTTACCCACAAACTACAACCGAGCGCCGGTATACAGAGGTCGACCGAAATCGACATTAATCGACCCTGCCCTGCCCCATAAAAGCTCTCCTGGTCAGCGATCGGCCGCCAGTTCCAGTCGGCAAATTTTCCCAACGCAATCGTAGCGGGCGCCCTATGCGGGTTGAGCGCTAATAATATCCGCTCCGGTCCCTGACTCCCATCCGCATTATAAATGGCCACCAGCGCGGGGCCATCGAGCTGAGCGATGCATTGAAAAAATCCTTCGCTCGGCCGCGACCACTGGCGCAACAAGTGTCCGCGGGGCGAACGCCGAAAAGCAATCCAGTCGGCGAAATACTGCTGCGTCGCGGCGAAACGAGTGCACCGCTGGTAATCGAGCGCATTCAGATCTCCGCGCTGATAGGTATTAGTTACGCCATATTTTGACCGCAAAAAATCCTGGCCGGCCGCTAATAAGGGAATCCCGATCGAGGCCAAGAGAATCGCCGCCATCAAGTGCGTGCGTTGCCGATCAGCGGGCGTGGGATCGAAGCCATTATGATCGCCGCGCTCCGTAATCATATCAACCCACGTCCGATCGTCGTGCGACTCCGTGTAATTTACGGTCTGGGCTGGCCAGTAAGCAAAATGCCACGGCGAGCCCTTCAAAAAATACTCCATTTTCTCCGCCGTGCCCCGGCCGTGCACATAGGCCCGCAAGAAATCCCGATAGCCGTCATTCCATGAGGTATAGCCCGTGGAACGCAAAGCGGCCGCGCTGTGTCCGCGGAAACTCCAGGGCTCGGCGATGAGAATAACATCGGCTTTCACTTTTTTAACCGCGGCCTCGACCGTGCGCAACACATCCACCCCGATTAACTCCGCCAAATCAAAACGGAAGCCATCGACGCCGTACACTTCGATTAAATGAATGAGGCTGTCGCTGATCAGCCGGGTGGCCATCGCCGAGCGACAGCGGACATCATTGCCACAGCCACTGCTGTTGGTGAGTTGCCCCTGATCATCGAGTTCAAAATAATAAAGCTTATCGATTAACTGCAGGTGGGGCGGCTCCCCCACATGATTATAAACCACATCGATAATCACCGCGATCCCTTGGCGATGAAAAGCGGCCACGAGGGCTTGGAATTCTTTGACGACCTGAATGCTCCCCGGCACCAAACCATAGCCGCTCGCCGGCGCAAAAAAATTGGTAGTCATGTAACCCCAATGATAGTCGGCCGGATGCCGTGCATCATGCTCATGAATGGGCTGCAACTCGACCGCGTTCACGCCCAATTTTTTTAAATAAAAATCAGGGTGATTCACCCACTGCGTCAGACCGGCAAAGCCTAAGCGCGCGTTCGCCGCCAGCGGGAGTGGCGCGTGCGCGACGAGATCACGCACGTGCGCCTCGGCGATCACCAAATCCTGCCAAGGCGGCGTAGCCCACGATCGGTCCCCGCGCCCCACCCAAGCGGGATCGAGCACTACCCCCGGACCGGCGGGCCCCACTGCCGCCTGCGCGTAGGGATCGAGCACTTTGTGACTGGGCTGAAAATGACCAAAAAAATCATGGGGCCCATTGATCGAATACCAGTAATACCAGCCATGCAGATTTCGATCGAGATGCGCTTCCCACACTCCGGACCAACGGCCGGCCTCATCCCGTCGGTCTAATTCATAGCCAAAAGCGTGCTCCTGCTCCGTTAGTTTTTCACAAAGGAAAAGCCGCACATACTTAGCCCGGGGCGCAAAGAGCCGAAACGTCGTCTCGGCTTGCTGCACCTGCGCGCCCATCGGTAGCGGACTGCTCAGCTCATGGAAGAACTTCCCCAAGCGCAGCCGAGTCTTCGGCGCGTGCCGGCCATCGCGCACCTGAATAACGGAATAAGTCTGCGTCAGTAGCAGTGGCTCAATGGTCGTAAATTGAAATAAATTGCGCCCCGTGCGGTGAGGAAAAATTGCCCGATTTAAATATCCCTGACCCGCACTAACTCCATTGCTCGCCTCACGCGGCAACTCTAACCAACGCCCTTCCGCGGTAATAAATTTAAATTGTTGCGGCGGCGCGGTGAGCAAGGGCGCAGCGCGGGTCCGCCCCAGCCAAACGGGCCGACCATTTAACCCGCTCAGTTGCAAACGCCACTCGGGCTGACCAATCGCGGCGGCCCAGCCATTAAAACTACCCGCCACATAAACCGGCATCGTTTTAAAATCGATCCAGCTGTAATCAGCCGGATCGAGCACGAAAACTAATTGCCCCGCCTCATCCACATAGTACGCCGCCTCTTCGGCATAGAGTGACGCCGCCGCTGGCCCCAAATTCGCAAACGCAAAAGCCGGCTCCCCCGGCGCCAACAGCGGGAGCGCATCGCCTTGCCAATCGGCATCAAGCGCAATCACGCCCGAGGAAGTAGAATTCAACCAAGCGCGGACGATGCGATGCGGATAATCCACCGACGACAAATCAAGCTTCATCAAGGCGCGGGGGGATTGATCAAGGCCGCTAACACCGGTCGACCGTCGAAATACGGCAGCTGGGATAAACCTAATAAATAACAGGCCGTCGCGCCGGTGTCTTCCGTATTAACCACCAAATCAGCCTCGCGGGTGAGGTCACCCGGCTGGACGTGCGGCCCTACCATAATCCAAGGAATATGCCGACTCCGCGGATCATCCTCCTGCCCGTGCGTCTTACCCGCCCCGCCATGGTCGGACGTCAGCATCACCACCGTGCGCTCCGTCAAACCCGCCCGCGCCAGCGCGGTAAAGATCCGCTGCACCTGGCCATCCACTTTTTCGATGGTGGCCAATTGCTCGACCGAAGCCCAACCATATTTGTGGCCCGCGTAGTCCACCGCGGGCAAATGTATAAATAAAACTTCCGGCTGATGCGCGGCGATCATGCTTTCCGCCGCGACGGTGACGGATTCATCCTCGACCTCGTCTTTACTGGATACATCAACATGTTGGATCGTGCCGGGCTTGTTGATGCCATTAAATTTAGCTTTCCCCGCCGCCATTGCGGTCGTGTAACCCGCACGACGCGCCAGCTCAAACAGCGTCGGATAATTGGGGTATATCGCTGCCTTCAGCGGTAAATCTGTATTCCATAAAATGCCGTGCTTACGCGGCTTCACCGCCGTCAGCATGCTGATATGCGAGGGCAAGGTAGTGCCTAAGGCGGTGGTTTTGGCCCAAAAAGTATAGGCGCCGCGAGCGATGAGACCGCGCAGGGTCGGCGTGTTGGCCAACAAAAGTCGATCCGGCCGCAGTCCATCGATACTGATGATGACTAGGTGATCGACGTCG
>Ga0049085_10001161_pt1 | contig 10406 bp, 6 predicted proteins | sample GreLakmeSU08MSRF_FD_66721 | JGI IMG/M metagenome (GOLD analysis project Ga0049085, IMG submission 66721) | Freshwater lentic microbial communities from great Laurentian Lakes, MI, USA - Great Lakes metaG SU08MSRF | ecosystem: Environmental > Aquatic > Freshwater > Lake | place: Great Lakes... | reverse complement strand
CCGGAGATCGGCAAGCCCATCGCCTTCGCGTGGGATGAACGCGGCCGGCTCTGGGTTTGCGAGACGCGCGATTATCCGCATGGCGTGAAGCCGAACGGCGAAGGCAATGACAGCATCAAGATTTGCGAGGATACCGACGGCGACGGGAAGGCCGACAAGTTCACCGTCTTCGCGGACAAGCTGAATCTTCCGACGAGCCTCGTCTTCGTGAACGGCGGCGTCATCGTTTCGCAGCCGCCGCGTTTTATTTTTCTGAAGGACACGGATGGTGATGACAAGGCCGACGTGCGCCAGGTCATCATGACCGGTTGGGGCGTCGGCGACACGCACGCCCAGGCGAACAACCTCCACTACGGCTACGACAACTGGCTCTACGGCTGTGTCGGCTACTCCGGCTATGGCGGCGAAGTGGGCGGCAAGCAGCTCCGGTTCGGGATGGGCACCTACCGTTTCAAAGCCGATGGCTCGGCGCTGGAATTTCTCCACCAGTTCTCCAACAACTCCTGGGCCCACAGCGCGAACGAGGCTGGCGACCAGTTCGGCGGCACGGCCAATGGCGCGCCCATTTTTTACGGCGGCATTCCCGCCACCGTCTCGCCCAAGACCCGCATCACGTCCGCCAGAAAAATCAACGTCGTGGACAAGGCCCACACCATCACGCCGAATTTCCGGCAGGTCGATGTCATGGGCGGCTACACAGCGGCGGCGGGCAGCGCCTTCATCTACTCCGCCAACCTGCCGCCCCGCCTGCAGGGCCGGGCCATGGTCTGCGAGCCGACCATGAAGCTGATCGGGCTGATGAACGTGCAGAAATCCGGCGCGGGCTACACCGCGAAGGATGGCTTCAATCTCGTCGCCAGCAGTGACGAATGGATGTCGCCCGTCTTCGCCGAAGTCGGCCCGGACGGAGCGGTCTGGTTCGCCGACTTCCAGAATTTCATCATCCAGCACAACCCCACGCCGAGCGTGGGCCGCGGCGGATACAACGCGAGGACCGGTCCCGGCGGCGCGCATGAGAACCCGCTGCGCGACCAGGAACGCGGCCGCATCTACCGCGTCGTCTGGGAGCAGGCGAAGAAGCCCGCCATCACCTCTCTCAAGGGCGCGACGTCGGACCAGCTGGTTGCCGCCCTCGGCAGCGACAATCAATTCTGGCGCCTCACCGCGCAGCGCCTCCTCGTTGAGGGCAAAAAGACCGACGCCGCCGGTGCGCTGAAAAAAACCGTGACCGCGAAGGACTCCGGAGTCGCCCCCATCCACGCGCTCTGGGCGCTGCACGGTCTGGGCCTGCTCGATGACGCCACGCACAAGGCCGCTCTGCTGGCGCCGTCCTCGCCGCTGCGCCGCAACGCCACGCGCGCGATCAGCGCGGATGATCGCGGCAAGACGATCTTCTTCAGCGCGGGCGTGGTCAGCGATCCGGATCCGATCACCAAGCTCGCGGCCTTCGTCAAGCTCGCCGAGTTCCCGACGGCGAAGGACATTCAGAGCGTGATCGTCAGCATCGCGCGCAACCCGGCCAACCGGACCGATCCTTGGCTGGGCGATATCAGCGGGCTCCTGGCCAAGGTTCACCAGACCGAGCTTTACAAGGAAGGCCCGAACCTTCTCCCGAATCCCGGTCTCGAAACCGTCGGGGCCGACAAGCTGCCCGAGAGCTGGAAGCGCCGCGATTACAACAAAGACCCCGGAACAACGGGCGCAGAGTGGTCCGTCGTCACCGGCTCGGGCAACGTCCACGGCGGCGAACGCGCCATCCGCTGCGTGGCCACGGACACCGCGGACACGAGCATCTACGCGGAAGTCACCCTCAAGCCCAACACGGCCTACCGGCTTTCCGGTTGGGTGAAAGGCCGCGGGTTGCGCGGCAAGATCAGCCTCAACGACCAGATCAACCGCGCCGAGACCGAGAAGGTCACGCGCGACGGCGACTGGACCCTGGTCACCACGGATTACACCAGCGGCTCGAATCCCAAGGTGAGCATCAACATTCTCCACGTCGCGAAAGGCGAAGGTTATTTTGATGACGTGAAGCTGTGTGAACTGTTGCCGGCCGAGGGTGGCAGCAGCGCGCTCGTCGTCGGTGACGTCAAACGCGGTGGTGACATCTTTCACAAACACGTCGCGGCCTGCATCCTTTGCCACTCGCTAAAAGGTCAGGGCAGCGCGGTCGGTCCGGCGCTTGACGGCATCGCCACGCGCGCCACGCGCGATTATATCAAGGAAAGCCTGCTCGAACCGAGCAAGGTCATCGCCAAGGGCTTCGAAGTCCTCGGCACCCTCTCGCCGATGCCGCCGATGGGCGACATCTTCAGCCCGCAGGAACTGGAGGACATCCAGGCCTACTTGCAGACGTTGAAGTGAGTTGCCACGTTCGACGGATCCTCATTTGACCGAGGCGGGCATGGCCGGTTTGAGGGTCCACGCCTGCAGCCGTGCCTGCTCGACCGCCTTGGGCGCGCTAAAGTTTTCCGGATGGATGATCCAGCCGCCGAAGAGGCCGGGCGTGTCCTTGGCCAACTGATAGGAATTTGCTTTCTGAACGCTACGCGGTTCACCCGCGAACTGTGCGACGACGTGGATCCCATGCCCGACTACGAAAACGTCCTGACCAACTGACCTGCCCCAGTGCGCCGCGGAAAACTCTCGCGACTGCGCCCGCCGGTGGGGTGTGCCCCGGTGTGGTCACCAGCAGTGCACTTTTTGCCCGTTTCCTTGCTGCGGGCAGCGGTCGAACCGCAAAACCGACGCGAGCTTGCAACATCCGCCAAAACGATGGTTGCCAACCGCACATAAACGGGAATAATCACCTCCAATGAACCCGACGCAAAAGCAATTCTCCCTGAACTGCGGAGCGTCCAGAAAGCAAATTCCTATCAGTAACTCGAACGAGCCGAAAGAGGGCGGTTCGTTCACCACGGCGGTCAGCCCCAATGGCACGTTCGATCAGAACGGCAACGCCTGGGAATACAACGAAGCCCAGGCGGACGGCAAAGTCGGTCTGCGCGGCGGTTCGTGGTACATCAACGACAACGAATCCTACCTGCACTCCTCGACCCGTTACGACGTCCTCAGCGCCAAGTGGCCACACTACGGCTTCCGCGTCGTCGCGCTCGGCGGTGCGGCCGCTGCTGCCAAATAATTGAACCAAGATCTGGGCGGGTGCCGGGCGTTCTGTCCGGCACCTGCTTTTTCTTTCTGGAATTCCCCGGGTCAACGACGTCAAATCATCCACAATCATGAAAATGAAAAACCTCCTTTCCAAACCGGTCATGCTGGGAACGCTGGTCGTCCTCGGCTTCATCACCGCGCCCGCCCACGCGAAAACCTATTACGTCAGCCAGTCCGCCGGGGACGATGCCTCGACCGGCGAATCTGCTACCCGGCCGTGGAAGACGCTGGCGAAAGCCTCCATCCAGTACCAGTCCGGCGACACGCTGCTCCTCAAGCGCGGCGACACTTGGAATGAGGAACTGGCTCCCAAGGGCAATGGCACTCCGGAAAAACCCATCACGATCAGTGCGTATGGCGAAGGCAGCAAACCGATCATCGACCGGCAGGATTTCAAGAAGGACCTGACCGGCATCCGGCTCGCCGACCAGGAGGGATTCAAGATCGTCGGCCTCGAATTTGCCCGCTGCATGACCGGCATCTACGCGGAATACTCCCTCGGCTGCCCGACCAAAAAGTTTCTCTGGATCGAGGACTGCTACTTCCGCGACTCGCTCCACTACGGTCACTACGAGGATTATCCCAAGCGCAAGATCGGCCTGGGCATCTGCCTCTTCACCTTCGAGCGCGCGAAAAGAATTGTCGTCACCGACGTCACGGTGAAAAACTGCGTCTTCCGCCGGCTGGCCTCCGGTTTCTGGACGAACAACCCGGACAACTTCAACAAAAACGCGTCCTTCGTTTACAACTTTGGCAACATCAACTTCGAGGGCTGCCTGTTCGAGGAAGGCTACCAGTGGCAGTTGGGCCTGCGCGGCGTGGCCGGCGGCTCGGTCCGCAACTGCGTCACGCACGATATCGGCCGGGGCTTCCGCTCGTTCAACGGCGTGGCCGGGGCGATGTTTTTCCGCTGCAAGGACTGGGTCTTTGAGGACAGCGAATGGGGTTTTGTCGATATCGGGCTGGGCAGCGGCGACGGCGAGGCGTTCGACTTCGAGGGTAACTGCGACAACATGATCATGCGCAACTGCCTCTTCCACGACACCGACGGCCCCGGCTTTCTGCTCTGCTGCTATGCCTCCGACGGAAATCCGAACAAGGGCATCGTCATGGAAAACTGCGTGATCAACGCTAAGTCCAAACGGCCCATCGTCCCGCGCGTGCGGGCGGCCATCATCAACACCACTGACTGGACGCAATGCTCGTGGAACAACTCCCGCTTCTACCTTTCCCCCGGGGAAGTGCTCATGCGCGTGATGGATCCCGAGAAGGACAAAAAATCCTCCTTCACCGAGTGCATGATCAAAGACCTGAGCGCCGCCTGCACCACTCCTGCGCTTGCAGCCAAGTCCACCGCATCCGCCGATGGCCAATGGCTCCAGCTCGATTTCGGCAAGCCGACCAGGGTCAACGAATTCAAGATGAAGGAAGCTCCGACCTCCTCGGTGAACCGCTACATCATCGAGTATTGGGATGACAAGCAGTCGAAATGGATGAGCTGCTTCAACGGCCTCGGGATCGGCGCGGAGTTCAAGGCCCCGATCGTCAGCCGCACCATGCAGAAAGCGCGGCTCACGATCATGCGGACCACCAAGGACAAGCCTGAGATCACCGCCTTCGAGGCCTTCCACGACACCTCGGGTGAACCGGTCAACGTCCCGGTCGGCGGGGCCCCGACCGGCCGCCCCGGCAAGTAACCGGCGCCGGAACCAATCACGCCGTCGCCCAGGGGACACGCCCCCCCTGCGCGGCTATTCCCCCTCCAGCTTGAAGATCAAACCGTCGAGCACGGCGTCGGCTTTCAATTTGATCCGGCGGCTGTCAGTCATGGGATCCTCGGGCGTGAGGCGCGCGATCATGGTGGCAATGCTTTTGGCGGACCGGTCGCTGGCGGCTTCGAGAAGTTTTTGCACGGCCTCCTCCAAGGAACCGGCGCGCGCGGATTTTTCGCCGACGGCATCGGTCTGCAGAAAATGGGCGACCGACTTCTCGCCGATCCGGATGTGCCACTTGTCCTCCTCGGCCACGTAGATGGCCAGGGCGCCACGCCGGGCCACGCCCAGACGGGCGGCTTCCTGGGGAAGATAACCGTCAATCCGGTCACCCTCCGCGGCGGCGGGGCGGCGGGCCAGGACGCGGGCCACCAGTTTGATGCCGGTGAAGCGCTCGAAGTTCACCAGCTTGTAATTGAAGTTTTTCGACCGGTCCCATTCCTGCGGAAGAATTTTGTCCGGGTCATCGAACGGAGCGTCGGGGCCAGGTTCCTTGGGGCCGGCGTATCGTTTCGCGCGGGAAACCAGTTTCGAGAACGTGGCTTCGTCCGCCCGAAACGCCTGCGCGGCTTTTCCCAGGCGCAAAATTTTCACCCGCATGGTGTCGCCCTTCTTGATTTGGGGCAGGAGTTCCAGCCCTCGCACCACGCGGCCGAAAACGTTGTGCTGATAATTCAACCGGTGCTGCGCGCTCAGCATGAGACAAAACTGCGAGCCGTTGGAGTCCGGGCCGTCGTTGCCCATCTGCATCGTTCCCAGGCCGTCGTGACGCAGTCCGGGCACGATCTCGTCCGGAAACAAATACCCTGCGTCGCCCTCGCCCGTCCCGATGGGATCGCCGCCCTGCACGACTAGGCCGGGCACGACGCGGCACCAGATCAGTCCGTCATAAAACGGCTTCCGTGGTTTCGGCCCGAGAGCGCCCTCGGCGAGAGCCACGTGATTGACGACGGTCATCAGCGCCTGTTGGTAAAACAGCTCGCAGACCACGACACCCCGTTCGGTGGTGATCTCGGAGTAAAGACCATCCGGCAGGCCGTGGGGATGTTGCGCGGTGATGATCACGCGCTGCTTCGGCACTTCGTTGAGCTTGCTCCGGGCGAGGCCGGTGGACGAGTTGACCGGGCGTTCTTCCGCCGCCGGGCATTGCAGGATCAGGCCCAGGGCGGCCGTGAGCATCAGCAGAATTTCTTTCATGACGTTTCCTCTGGTGAAAATTCCAGCAGGGCTTGCTATCAGCCCACCCGGTCGAGCGCCTGCGCGAGATCGGCGGTCAGATCGGCCACATCCTCCAGCCCCACGCTGAATCGGATGAACCCCTCGCCGATGTCCTCGGGATAGTTGAGCACGCCGAGTTCGGGATGGTTGCCTTGCTGCGGATAATACTGGACGAGACTTTCCGCGTGCCCGAGGCAGACGGCGTGCGTGATGACCTTGAGCGCGCCGAGGAAAGGAAAATATCCTGGCTCCCCGGCCTTGAGCGCGAAGTTGATCATGCCGCCGTAGCCCGTCATCTGTTTCTTCGCGATGGCGTGCTGCGGATGACTGGGCAGTCCGGGATAGCGAACAAACTTCACCTTCGGATGCGCCTCCAGAAACCGCGCGAGCACAATGGCGTTTTCACCGTGCTGCTTCATCCGCAGCGGCAGCGTGGACGCGCTCCGCATCAGGAGCCAGGCGGTGAACGGGCTGATCGTCGCGCCGAGATGCACGCTGGCCGTGAGGCGGATTTTGGAAATCAATTCCTTCCGTCCGATCACCGCGCCGCCCAGGCTGTCACCGTGGCCGTTGATGTACTTGGTCAGGCTGTGCATGACCAGGTCTGCGCCGAGGGCGAGCGGCTTTTGCATCACCAATCCGGAGTAGGTGCTGTCCACCGTGAAGATCGAGCCGATCTTTTTCGCGATGGCGGCGATGGCGGCGATGTCGCTGACGAGGGTCGTCGGGTTGGCCGGCGTCTCGATGTGGATGAGCTTCGTGTTGGGCCGGATCGCCGCTGCCACTGCGGCGGGATTGGTCGTGTCCACCAGCGTCAGTTCCACGCCGAAGCGTTTGGCGAAATGGTCCACCAGAAATCCGTGGATGCCGATGTAGCAAATCCGCGAGCTGATCAGGTGGTCGCCTGCACTGAGCAATGTGAAAAACGCGCCCGAGATGGCGGCGACGCCGCTGGCGGAAACCACGCAGTCCTCGCCGCCCTCCATCCCCGCGAGCCGTTCCTCGAGATAGCGGGCGTTGGGATGGCCCGAGCGCGGGTAGTTGAAGGCGTTCGGGTTGTTCCAGTCGAACGACTCCGGCAGCGTCTCCGAGGTGTCATTCAGCTCGAAGCTATTGGCCAGGACGATGGGTCGGCGGATAGCTTTGGTCTCGGCATCCACGCCCTCGCCGCAATGAATCGCGCGCGTGGCTTCCCCCAGCTTACGGGTTTCTTCAAATGGCAGGTTCATGCTTTGGGTTCTTCGGATTTTTCAGATGGATCAGGGACGTAGTCTTTGTCGAACTTGTCGTAACGTGCCGGATTCGCGATGACCATGAGCGCGCAGATGCCAATCCCCAGGCAAAGGAAGAGGGCGGGAAAGCCGCCGAGGTTGGCCAGCATTTTAATGCCATCCAGCTTATTGAAGGCCGTCAGCATGATGTAGCAAAACACCCCCATCAGTGAACCCCATGCGATTTTCACCGACATGCTCGACTCGGTGTGCTCGGGGGAAATCCCCTTTGAACTGATGTTGCTCATCGTATCGGTATTGCCGTCGGCGGTGGTGACGAACGAAAGGAAAGCGGTGATGAGCAGGATGGGCACGAGGATCTGACCAAACGGGAGGCGTCCGAGAAAGGCGTAGAGAACCTTGGAAGGGTCATTGCTATCCAACTGCGCCGCGAGGCCGACGTGCTCGATCATGTCCATGTGGACCACCGCGCCGCAGATCACAGCCATCCAGATGCCGGTGAAAATGGAGGGCAGCAGGACGTTGAAAAAGAGAAATGCGCGGACCGTGTAGCCGTAGGCAATGCGCCCGAGGAAAACGCCCATGATGGGTGCCCAAGCGAAAAACGCGGAGAAATACATCTGCGTCCATCCATGCGGCCATGGGTCCTGATGAGCCGCTCCGGTGTTCAGGACTTTTTGGAAGTACTGCCCGAGAAACTGCCCCAGTCCCTCGACGGCCAGATCGAGAATGAACCGCGTGGGTCCGAGAATCAGCACCAGTGCGAGAAACCCAATGAGAAAGGCGGTGTTGGCGTTGGCGATCCAACGAATGCCTTTGGTGATCCCACTGATCGCGGCGACCACCGAGGTCCCCATGATTGCGGCGATGATGATACCCAGCATCAGGTCCGAGGGCTTTCCCACGATGTTCAGCATCTTATTGATGCCGCCGCCCATCAGCAGTGCGGACCCGGCCAGCGCGGAGGTCAGTCCCGCCACAAGGCAGTAAAGACAGATTGCATCAATCACCTGCCCCACCTTGCCATCGCCATAACGACCCAGCAGCGGAGCCAGCGGAGCGCCGAGGCTGAACGGGCGCTTCATATTGTAATAGGCGAAAGCAAACATCAGCCCCACCATCGAACCAAAGGCATACGGCGTGAGTGTCCAGTGGAGATAGACCGTCGAAATGGCAAACTGCGCGGCTTCCGGCGAGTTCGCTTTTATTCCGCCCGGCGGATGACTCAGGTGCCAGGCCGGCTCGAAGACTCCCCAAAACAGAATTCCGGTCGCGATATTGGTTGTCAAAACCACCGCGAACATCTGCCAGGTCGTCAGAAACTTCTTCGCCTTTGGTCCGCCCAGGACGGTGCGCCCGAAAGATGATGCGTAGATGACGGCGCAGAGCACGAGCATGGCAAAGGAAAGCAGCGACACGAGCCATCCCCAAGTCCCCGCCACCGCGTTAAAAGCGTCCGTCAGCGTCTTGATGAACTGCTTCTCATTGGTCCGCTGCAACACCACGAAAGCTGCGCAGAGCAGAAACGGCGGCAGGAAAACGAGTGGTTTGATCTTCCTCATGATGATCTGGCCGACAGCAGCCGGGCGATGCGCAGGAAATCGCTCGGCAGATTCGTCCGGCCCTGCACGACGAAATCACCGGCGATCTCCGCGTAGGCGGGCACGAACTTGAACCCCGCGCCGCACAACGGGCCACAGAGGATCACACGGTCGAGCTCGGGGTGTTTGTCCATGATCGGCACGTCGTCCACGGTGTGGTCGTAGAGGCAGGTGCGTAGGCCGGTCAGCGGACCATTGGCTTCGGGGAAATACTTCCGCAGCCCTTTGCGAATGAACTCCTCGTCCTGCGCGGTGGGTGTCCGGTTAAAGCTATCCGGATCCACCGTTTCCCCATACCAGTGCAGACCGATCTTGTAACCCGGCACGTCGTTCATCATCGGAAACCCATAGTAGATGCCGTCCTCATCTTCGATGCACCAGCACGGCATCGTGCCAAACTCGTAGGCCTTCACATTCGTCAGCGGCCAGACCCACGCGAAGCTCATGCGCGTGACCGTGACGGCGATGCCCAACTCCTTGAGCAGCTTGCCCGTCCAGGGTCCGGCGCAAAAGACGATGCGATCCGCGGTGTAGGTCTCGCGATCCGTCTTCACCGTGACTCCACCAGCATCAGTGCTCCAGTCGAGGACCTTGGTGTTGCCGAGAATGTGCGCGCCGCGCTGCATGGCGAGCCGCACGTAGGTTGTGATGGTCACCTCCGGGCGGAGCAGCGCGCCCTCCGGGTCGTATGCACCCCAGTAGGGCTCGCCGATTTGGAACTGGGGAAAGCGCTCGTTGACTTGCTGGATGCTGAGATCCTCGAAGCGGCGGTTGTGCGGCAGCTTGTAAGCCGGGAAGTTTCGATGCGGGGCGAGATCGAGGAACCCCGTCTTCACCATGATGTCCGTCTGCCCCGATTCCTCGACGAGTTCTCGATACAACTCGTAGGCCCGGAGGATGACCGGCTCGTATTCACTGCCGATGTAGGGCGCGATCTTGGTCTGCCGGGAATTTCCATGCGAGCCGCCCAGGTTGTGCGGGATGGAAAATTGTTCGAGACCCAGGACACGCAGCCCGCGCTTCGCCAGATCATGACAGGTGGCCGACCCGACGGCACCCACGCCGACCACGATGACATCGTAGGAATTGGACATCAGAAAATTCTCCCGGTGATCCGCGCAGAAAATACGGAAGCCGGCGGGTGAAGCATGTTCATGTTGCGAGTGTGTTCAGCGGGCAGCGTTGTAGGCAAACCCAAAAATCGAGTCAAGACCGCCGCGGGTGCATCCGTAGCGGCCCTGCGCCGTTGGGCGCATCGGGACACTGCTGTTGGCGGAAGCCCTGGATGTGGGTAGGAGGAGCGGTTTGAACGCTCCCCCTCCCTCCCAAACCGGACAGGCGGTTCTCCCGCATCCGGCTTTCCGGTCAATGGTCTCTCGTTGGACTGGCTCAGGCACTCGACACGAGACGCT
>Ga0049085_10001160_pt1 | contig 10406 bp, 10 predicted proteins | sample GreLakmeSU08MSRF_FD_66721 | JGI IMG/M metagenome (GOLD analysis project Ga0049085, IMG submission 66721) | Freshwater lentic microbial communities from great Laurentian Lakes, MI, USA - Great Lakes metaG SU08MSRF | ecosystem: Environmental > Aquatic > Freshwater > Lake | place: Great Lakes... | reverse complement strand
GGCACCGTGCCGGGAATCGCCCGCAACCGCTCAGCCGCGCGACCGATGACCGGCACCGACTCCATCAACGCCTGCGTGTACGGATGCAGCGGCTTTTTCAGTAACGCACGCGCTGGCGCGACTTCCACCACCTGCCCCGCGTACATCACCGCCACGCGATCGGCGATGTCGCCCACGACGCCGAGATTATGAGTGATGAGCAGGATGCTCATCCCGAGGCGCTGCTTCAAATCGCGCAACAGATCAAGAATCTGCGCCTGAATGGTGACGTCCAACGCCGTCGTCGGCTCGTCGGCGATGAGTAATTTCGGGTGCGACGCCAGCGCCATCGCGATCATCACGCGCTGCTGCATTCCGCCGGACATCTGGTGCGGATAATCGCGGATGCGCGACTCCGGCGCGGGGATACCGACGAGCTTGAGCAGGCGAATCACCTCCTCGTCCGTCGCCACTTCGGGGCGGTGGAGCTGGAGCGATTCTTTGATTTGGTTGCCGACGCGGAAGACGGGATTCAACGACGCGCCCGGCTCTTGAAAAATGTAGCTCACCACGCCGCCACGAATCTCGCGGAGCTGACTATTCTCCATCCGCAGCACATCACGGCCGTTAACGAGAATCTCTCCGCCGACGTAATGCGCCGGTGGCGTCGGCACGAGCCGCGCGATAGAAAGCGCCGTCACGCTTTTGCCGCAGCCGGATTCGCCCACAAGACAAAGCGTCTCGCCCGCTTCGATGGTAATGGAAACGCCGTCCACCGCGCGCACGGCGTCGCGACCGGTGCCAAATTCAATCTGGAGGTTTTTGATCTCGAGCAACGGCATTTCAGTCAATCTTGATGGGTCTTAAAAAATTGCGGCTGGGTGCGTTCAATTCGATTTCGTGTCGGCGGCGTCTCTTAACCCATCACCGAGAAAGTTGAAAGCGAGAACGGTCACGAAGATGGCCGCGCCCGGCGCGAGCAGCCACGGGTAGCTTTGCAAATGCTCGGTGTTCTGGGCGGCGGTGAGCATGTTGCCCCAGCTCGCATCCGGCTCTTGAATGCCGACGCTGAGATAGCTCAACACCACTTCGCCGAGGATGTAATACGGCACGCTCAACGTGGCCGCGACGATCACATACGAAAGCGTGTTCGGCAGAATATGCCGCACGATGATCCGCCACGCCGGCACGCCGAGCGCGCGAGCCGCGAGCACGAACTGGCGCTCGCGCAACGACAGAGCCATCCCGCGAATCACGCGCGCCATGCTCGCCCAACCGACGAAACTCAAGATCACCACGATGAGCAGATAAACGTGCGTGGAACTGAGCTTCGGCGGAAACGTCGCCCGCAACGAGAGAATCAAATACAGGCCGGGAATCGACATGATCAACTCGCACAGGCGCATCACAAGCGTGTCCGCTTTTCCGCCGACGTAGCCCGACGCACCGCCAATCAACATTCCGAAACTGAACGACAGCGCGATGCCAACGAGACCGATCGAAAGCGAAACCTGCGAGCCGTAAAGAATGCGCGCGAAGATGTCCCGGCCGAACTGGTCCGTGCCGAAAAGGAGTATCGGATGGTTTGCTTCACCGGTGCCGAAGAGATGCACCGTCGTCGGAATCATCCAGAGCAGCTTGTGCGGATCGCCACGTACGAAGAAGCGCACCGGCTTCACGTCATCGACGCGCGCCTTGTACACGAACGGGCCGCCTTTGGTCTGCTCGTAACGCGGCACGACCAACCACCAACCTTGAATGCGCGGCACGGTCGGCGGGTGGAAGAAACGTTCGCGGTCCTGCCGCTCGGGATTTCCGGGCGCGACGAAGCTTGCAAACAAGGCCATCGCGTAAAGGCCGACGAGAACCCACGCGCCCGCGAGCGCGAACCGCCGACGACGCAGGCGCTCCCAAAACAACTGCCACGGCGTGCGCGGCCGGCGTGCCTCGGGATTATTTGTCGTGTCGATTGGCGCGCTCATTCCTTCAAACGGATGCGCGGGTCGCTCCACGCGAGCAGGATGTCCGCGACGAAATTACCCGCGACGAGCAAGCCGGTGGCCATCACCACCGTGGCGACCACGAGCGGGTAATCCTTCGCACTGAGGGCTTCGAGCGTGAGTCGGCCGAGACCGGGCCACGCCATGATGTTCTCCACGATGAACGCGCCGCTCAGCAACCCCGCCAGTGAATAACCAAAGATCGTGAGCAGCGGGTTGATCGCGTTGCGCAGCGCGTGCTTGTACACCACCCAGCCTTCGCTCAGCCCTTTCGCGCGCGCGGCGGTCACGTATTCGGCGCGGAGCGTGTCGAGCAGGTTCGAGCGCATCTGGCGCATGATGCCCGCGAGCGAACTGGCCGCCAGCACCACTGCTGGCAGAAGAAGGTGATGGCAACGATCACGAAACTGTTCCCAGCCGTTCATGGTGTCGTGAAGCGGGCTTTGCGCGCCGCCGACAGGAAACCAACCGGTCGCATAAGCGAAGAGCAACGCGAGGAGCGCGAGCAGCACTTCTGGAATCGAAAGGCCGAGGAAGGCGATGCCAGCGCAGAGACGGTCCACCCACGAATCTTTTTTAACCGCTGCCCAGATTCCGAGCGGCACGGCCACGGCCCATGTGATGATGGTGGCGACGAACGAGAGCAGGAACGTGTTCCACAACCGCGAGCCGATCAACTCCGTGGCGGCGACCTTGTAGGCCATCGAATAACCGAGGTCGCCCTGCAGCGCGTTCTTCAGCCAGTGGTAATATTGCACATGCCACGGCTGGTCGAGATGCCACTTGGCGCGCAGTTCGATAAGCTTCTGCGGCGTGATCTGCGGGTTGTTCTCCAGCGCCGTATAATAGTCGCCGGGGGTCATCGACATCAGCAGAAACGTGAGCAGCGAGACACCCAGCAAAATCGGAATCAAATGCAAAAGGCGCTTCAGAACAAATTGCCACATAGCTGCGTGCTCGGCAGCGTGTCAAAAAACGGCGGCGCTTGACCAGCCTGTTTTGGTTCGACTTTCGCCGCGCACCTCCCAACATTCCCGTGTATGGCTCAACAGAAGCTCACCCTCGGCCACTCCCCAGATCCGGACGACGCCTTCATGTTCTACGGGCTGGCGAAGGAACTGGTTCCCGCGCACAACTTCCAGTTCGAGCATATTTTGCAGGACATCCAGACGCTCAACGAGCGCGCCACGCGCGGCGAACTCGACATCTCCGCCATCAGCATCCACGCCTACGCGTACGTCTCGGATCAATACGCCCTGCTCCCGAGCGGCGCGAGTATGGGCGACGGCTACGGGCCGATGCTCGTGGCGAAGCGTCCATACACACGGGATGAAATCGCGAAGCTGCGCATCGCCGTGCCGGGCACGATGACGAGCGCTTTTCTCGCGCTGCAACTCTGGCTTGGGAAACCGGCGGAGGAGTTCAACTTCGTCGTCGTGCCGTTCGACCAGATTTTCAAAGCCGTGCGCGAAGGCGCGGCGGACGTTGGTCTCATTATTCACGAAGGCCAGCTCACCTATCAAAACGAGGGACTCGTCTGCTGCGAGGATCTCGGTGTCTGGTGGGGCCGCGAGAATAACGGGCTCCCGCTGCCACTCGGCGGAAACGTGATTCACAAACGGTTCGAGCCAGCGGTGCGCAAAACCATCTCCGATATTCTCACCGCCAGCATCCGGTATAGTCTCGATCATCGGCCCGAGGCAGTGCGGCACGCGCTCCAGTACGCGCGCGATATGGGCCAAGATTTGGCGGACAAATTCGTCGGGATGTACGTGAACCACTGGACGCTGGACTACGGTGAGAAAGGCCGCGAATCGATTCGCCGCTTCCTCGGCCAAGCCCACGAGCGCGGATTGATTCCCCACCGACAGGAGTTGGAATTCGTCGTCTAAAACAAAACCGCTCGGGCTAATTTCCCCTTTTGCTTTCGCCGTTGCCGTTTTAGGCTCCGCGCTAATCGCCTTATGGCTGCGAGATTTTTCAACACCCTCTCCCGCTCGGTGCAGGAGTTCGCGCCGCTCGATCCCGCCGGCAAGTCCGTCGGCATGTACTGCTGCGGGCCGACCGTCCACGACTTCGCCCACATCGGCAACTTCCGCACGTTCGTCTTCGCCGATCTCGTGCGACGCTTCCTCGAGTTCCGCGGCTTCGCGGTGACGCACGTGATGAACATCACGGACGTTGAGGACAAAATCATCCGGCGCGTCCGCGAGGCGGGAACGACGCTGCGCGAGTTCACCCGCAAATACGAAGCGGCGTTCCTCGACGATGTCCGCGCGCTCAACTGCCTGCCGCCGCACCAGACGCCGCGCGCCACCGAGTACATCGCGGAGATGGTTGATCTCATCGGCCAGCTCATCGAACGAGGGATCGCCTATCGCGCACCGGAGGGTTCGGTTTATTTCAGCATCGAGAAATACCGGGGCTGCGGCTGCAAATACGGCCAACTCGTGAAGCTCAATTTCGACGAGATGCGGGTGGGTGAGCGCGTCGCCAGCGACGAATACGAGAAGGAATCGCTCGCTGACTTCGCGCTCTGGAAAGCGCGCGTGCCGGATGACGGCGACGTTTTTTGGCCAAGTCCGTGGGGCGAAGGCCGTCCCGGCTGGCACATCGAGTGCAGCGCGATGAGCATGAAGCTGCTCGGGCCGAGCTTCGACCTGCATCTCGGCGGCGAGGACCTCGCCTTCCCGCATCACGAGGACGAGATCGCGCAGAGCGAAGGCGCGACCGGCCAACCGTTCGTGAAGCACTGGATGCACGGCGCGCACCTGCTCGTCGAGGGGAAGAAGATGAGCAAGAGCCTCGGGAACTTCTTCACCCTGCGCGACCTGCTGGCGAAGGGTTTCACCGGCCGCGAGATCCGTTATCTGTTGCTCACCGCGCACTATCGCGACTCGTTCAATTTCACGATCGACGGCCTCACCGGCGCCCGCACCGCGCTGGCGCGCATCGACGAGTGTCTCGCCAAGCTGCGCGAGTTGGCCGGCGCCACCGTTGCCGGGCCGGACACCGCCGTGTTGGAGAAGTTTGCCGGAGCGCTTGACGATGACCTGAACATCTCCGCCGCGTGGGCCGCGGTCTTCGACTGGGTGCGCGACTTAAACCGCGCGCTTGCCGCGAATGAGCTTCAACCAGACGCAGCGGCAGCAGCACTCGGCGCGTGGCAGCGGATGGACGCTGTGGTTGGCATCGGTGGCAAGTCTGAGGCGGAGGTTCCCGTCGAGTTGCTCGCGTTGCTCGACGAGCGCAACGCCGCCCGCAAAGCGAAGGACTTCAAACGCGGCGACACCATCCGCGACGAGTTGAAGTCGAAAGGCTGGGCGATTGAGGACACGGCGAAGGGCGCGAAGTTGAAGAAGCTTTGAAACGCGGACTGTTCATCACGTTCGAAGGCACGGAGGGCGCAGGCAAGTCCACGCACATCCGACTGCTCGCGGAGCGACTGCGCCAACTCGGCCGCACCGTGCGCGAGTTGCGCGAGCCGGGCGGCACGCCGTTGGGCGAGGAAATTCGTCACCTGCTCAAGCACCATCCTGCCGGACGCGGAATGACGGCCGAGACCGAGCTGCTGCTCATGAATGCCAGCCGCGCGCAACTCGTGCGCGAGGTGATCCGCCCCGCGCTCGATGCGGGCGAGGTCGTCCTGTGCGACCGCTTCTTTGATTCCACCGTCGCGTATCAGGGCCACGGACGCGGCCTCGATTTGAAGTTGGTTGAATCCGTCATCGCCGCCGCCGTGGGCGAAACGCGTCCCGATCTGACGCTGCTCCTGCACGTGCCACTGTCGGTGAGTGAATCACGCCGCCTCTCGCGCCAGAACAGCCAGTCCGCGCCCGCCGACCGTTTTGAGGAATCCGACCGCGCCTTCTTCGAGCGCGTAGAAGGGGGATTTCAAGTCATCGCCACGACGGAACCGAAACGGGTTCTCGTCATCGAGGCTTCTCGCGACGTCGAATCGATCGCCGCCGACATCTGGTCACGCGTCGAACCGCTTTTTAAAAACGGTCACGCTGGTGAGTGAGCTCATCGCTCTGCCTCAATCACGCCGAGTTCGCGCGTGGAGGAATGACCGGCACGGGGAAGATGCCGACGGGCGGATGCGTGGCGCGCATATTCCGCGGCAAGGTTTGGTTCCGTCCAAGTTGGTAAATCTCCGCCTGCGTCAACGGACGGATGGCCGGAGCGGCCTGCGCATTCTGCAGCGCGCGCGGCACGACGGCGATGTTGCCCGAGAAATTGATCCCCGGCGTCGGCACGCCCACGCCAGCGGACGGCCTCACAGCGGTGCCACCGCGGCCGCGTAACCAACACTACCAGTGAAGTTCTGTCCGGGGAAAACGGTGCTCGGCGGAAAATTACCACGACCGACGTGATGGCTTGGAATCGCCGATGACACGCCGTTTGGAACGCCGTTCGCCGACGCGGTCGGGATCAGCGGATTCGTGCCGAACTGGAGCTGAAGGTTCACAAGCGGCGTGGCGCCGGTGTTCCCCTGCCCCGCGCCGACGGTCACACCGCCGATCTGCGGGGTGATGAATCCATTTGTCACGGGAGTGATTTGCACCGCGTTCGGCTGAACCAGCACGAACGGCCTGCCACTGCTACCGCCGACAATCGGCTGGCCGATGGTGGGCGTTCCGGGAAGGGTGAACACTGTTTGGGCGTGAAGGGAAAGAGCCGCGGCCGACAACGGCAACAAGGAGAACAAGAGCGAAGTTTTCATAAAACGCGGCCGACAAGAATCGGCGTTCAGGGTTGAGCTTGGTGCAACCTAGTCCCGCGAGAATCACCTCGCTAGGGAGGAGTTATCCGCCGAAGAAAAATGGAGCGGTCAACGATTCGCGCGAGGATCGAGCGCGTCGCGTAGACCGTCGCCGAGGAAGCTCAGCGCCAGCAGCGTCGCCGTGAGCACGCCAGCGGGGAAAACGAGCAGCCACCAGTAGATACGAATCGGGTTGATCTGCTGCGCGCCGTCCGCGATCAGCGATCCCCAGCTCGCCATCGGCGGCTGGATGCCGAGCCCGAGATAGCTCAGGAAAGATTCGTAAAGGATCACCGACGGCACGGTGAGCGCGAGATACACGATGATCACGCCGGAAATGTTCGGCAGGATGTGGCGGAAGAGCAACTGCGCGTGGCCCGCGCCGAGCGCGCGGCTGGCGTCCACGAATTGGCGCGTCCGCAGGGAAAGCACCTCGCCCCGGACAATCCGCGCCATCGTCAGCCACGACACCGCGCCGATTCCGAAGAACAGGAACAGCAGACGCACCGCTTCCGGCGCGCCGCCGACGAAGATTTTCGCCATCCATTGTTTCACCAGCACCTCGAGCGTCGTGATAAGCACGATGACGAAAATGATCGAGGGGAGCGAATAGAGGATGTCCACGAACCGCATCATCATCGAGTCCGTCCGTCCGCCGACGTAGCCGGAGATCGCGCCCCAAAGCACGCCGATGATGAGGCTCACTCCCGCGCCGACGGCGCCGACGAGCAGCGAGACGCGCGCGCCAACTGCCACGCGCGCCAACTGGTCCCGACCGAGCGCGTCCGTGCCGAACCAGTGCGCGGCTGATGGGGGATGGAACTGCGCGTCGTTCAATTTGTCGGGCGCCCATGTGAGCGCTTGCGGTAGATGCGGCGCGAACGTGGGGTGACTGAAAATCGGCCACGCCAACACTAGCAATATCAACGCCACCACGAACGCGCCGGACGCCATCGCGACCCGGTGCGACATGAAACGCCGCCGCGCGCGCTGGCTCGGCGTCAAGCGCTCCCGGCCGTTGAGAGTCCGGTCACTCATGTTTCACCCGCGGGTCGAGCAGGCTGTACGAAAGATCCACGAGCAGGTTCAACACCACGAGCAACGCGGCGTAAAGCAGGACGAGTCCGACGACCATCGTGTAGTCGCGATTGAGAGAACTGTTCACGAGAAAGACGCCGACGCCGGGAATCTGAAAGATGTTTTCGACCACGAACGAGCCGGTCAGTAAATCGGCCAACAGCGGACCGGAGTAGCTCAGCACCGGCAACACAGCGAGGCGAAACGCGTGCTTCCAAAGAATGACCGACTCGCGCAGACCCTTCGCGCGCGCGGTCGTGATGTATTCCGCCGAGAGCGTGTTCAACATTCCTTCGCGCATCAGCCGCGCGATTTTGCCGCCGAAATAAAGGCCGAGCGCGACCATCGGCAGCACCGCGTGCCACGGGGTTTCCCAAAGGCCGACTGGGAACCAGTGGAACTTCACCGCCAGCCACATGATGAGGAGCGGCCCGACCACGAAGCCCGGCACGCAGACGGCCAGCAGCGCGAGAAAACTTCCACCGTAATCGGCCCACTGGCCGCGCCGCACCGCGGTGTAAAAACCGAGCGGGATACCGATGGCCTGCGCGAATCCGAAGGCGATGAACCCGAGCGAGAGCGAGACGGGCAGGCCTTGCAGAAGGATATCGTTGACGGTGTGGTTGCGGTATTTGAGCGAAGGACCGAAGTCGCCGCGCGCCAGGCCGGCGAGGTAGCGCGCGTATTGTTTCCAGAGCGGTTCATCGAGATGATACTTGGCCTTGAGATTACGCTCGATCTCCGGCGAGGCCGGCTTGCGCTCCTTATCGAACGGCCCGCCCGGCGCCACGCGCACCAACACGAACGCGAGAAAGCTGATCACCAGCAGCAGCGGGATCAGATACAGGGCGCGTTTGAAAAAATACATCACGGGTCAGCGCTTCTTGCGGATCGTGTAAATCGGATGCTCGTCGAGCACGTTCGAGTAGATGCCCTCGATTTTTTTCGGATCGTAGAACGTCACGCCCACGTAGAAATAAAGAGGCGCGATTGGCAGTTCATCGCGAATGAGCAGCGTCTCGGCTTCGCGCAACAGCGCCGCGCGCCGCTTCACATCCGTCTGCTGGTTGGCATCCCGCATGAGTTGGTCGTAGCGTGCATTGACCCAGCCGGTGCGGTTGTTGCCGTTGTTGCTCATGAACATGTCGAGGAAGGTGTTCGGGTCATTGTAATCCCCGATCCACGAGCTGCGGCAGAGGTGATAATTCGTCTTCGATTGCTCGGCGAGATACACTTTCCACTCGGTCTGTCGCAGCTCCATCTTCAACCCGAGCGTCTCCTTCCACATCTGCTGCAACTCGACGGCGATCTGCTCGTGGACCTTGCTCGAGTTGTAAAGATACTGGAACGGCGGGAACCCTTTGCCTCCGGGAAAGCCGGCTTCGGAGAGAAGCTTCTTCGCAAGCGCAGGATCGTAACCAAGTCCTTCGGGCGCGGTGTAATTCGCCATGCCGGGCGGCGTGAGATGGCTTGCCGTCTTCTCGCCAGCACGCGTGATGCGCTCGACAAGCCGTCGTTTGTCGACCGCCAACAGCAGTGCCTTGCGCACACGCGGGTCATCGAAAGGCTTGTGCGTGGTGTTGTAACGGTAGAAGTAGGTGCCGAGATAATCGAAGTTATGGCAGTCGGTGCGTTTGCGGAGAATGTCGAGAAGCTCGGTCGGCACGAGGCCTTTGTCCCAGATGATGTCCGCCGCGCCGGACTCGTAGAGGTTGAGCGCGGTGTTCGGCGATTCGACCGGCAGAAAATCCACGACCTCATTCTGAACGTTCGCGGCGTCCCAATGCCGCGGATTCTTACGCACACGAATCTTGTCGCGAATGCGCCAAGCATCGAGCGTGTATGGCCCGCTGGTGGGCAGCGGCCGCGCCATGATCCATTGGTCGCCGTATTTCTCGATGGTCGCGCGCGGCACCACGGCGAGCGTGCGGAAGGCGCAGAGATCGAGGAAGAAGCTGGCCGGCGCGACCAACTCCACGCGCAGCGTGTATGGGTCGAGCACCTGAGCCCCGAGCGCGGCGAGGTCTTTGATTTTACCGCCGTTGATTTCCTCGGCATTCTTCACGAGGAAAAGCTGGCCGGCGTAATCGCTGGCGGTGAGCGGGTCCACCACTCGTCGCCACGAATAGACGACGTCCTCGGCGGTAATCGATCCGCCGGTGGACCAAACGGCGTTGGTGCGGAGATGGAACGTGTACATTTTGCCGTCGGGCGAAATCTCCCAACGCTCGGCGAGCGCCGGCTCCGGCGTCGCGGTCTTGGCATTCAGCCGCGTGAGCCCCTCGAAGAGAGCGCCAACGACACGGCCGTCAGGCTGACCGGTGATGATGGCAGGGTCGAGCGACTCCGGTTCCGCGCCGTTGATGATGGTGATGTCGGCGCGCGGCTCGTTCTTGCCGCATCCCACCAACGACAGCACCGCCAAGAGCACCGTGAGAAAAGAAAAATACGCGGCGAGAGATTCGCGTGTCCTTCTAAAATAATTCATCCCAGCCGGCACGTCGTGGTCGTCGCGCGCGGGAATCATCACGCGGGATTATTTCTTCGGCGCAACCGGCGCGTTGGTCGACGGTGAGAGAGTATTG
>Ga0049085_10001159_pt1 | contig 10415 bp, 7 predicted proteins | sample GreLakmeSU08MSRF_FD_66721 | JGI IMG/M metagenome (GOLD analysis project Ga0049085, IMG submission 66721) | Freshwater lentic microbial communities from great Laurentian Lakes, MI, USA - Great Lakes metaG SU08MSRF | ecosystem: Environmental > Aquatic > Freshwater > Lake | place: Great Lakes... | reverse complement strand
GGGCTTTTGCAAACTGTGAACGACTGGTTCCTTCATCGATGCCCAACATTTCACTTATGTCTTTGTGGGTATACCCTTCAATCGCATACAAATTAAAAACGGTTCGATACCCTACCGGCAAAGCCTCAACCATTTTCAATATTTGCTGAACCTGTAAATTATCAAATGCGTCATCTTTAAAACCTATACGATATTCATCATCAGAGATAGATGTCCAAATATGCTTCCGTGCCCTGATTTTATTGATACATAAATTTACCGAAACCCTACGCATCCATGTTTCCAATGAACTTTGGAACCGGAAATTCTTTAGGTTGTCGTATATTTTTACGTAGGCTTCCATGAGGGCGTCTTCTGCTTCTTCTTGGCTATTACAATACCGCAAACACAACGACATGAGTTTTTTTGAGTATCGATCCCAAAGTTCGCGCTGGCAAATTCGATCCTCGCGAATACATCCTTCTACCAGTTCTTTCTCCGTCATTCGATATCAATAAACACATTGTCAATTGCTTGATGCCCCATTTAGACATATAAAAAATCTATTTCGTGGCTTAGCAATAACTTTTTTTATCGATGCGCAATATCGCAAAGTAAACCGTTGTTTTCCACAACCCGCGGGAGAAATTAATAAAATACAATGGTTTCGATTTCGTTGATTTGTAAGATGGTAAGGAATTGGTTGGTTGCATTGCTATGTTTCACTGGATTTAATCCGTTAGAATTACAGGCACAATCAAGAATAGATTTCCGAAATGGATTTTACCACAGCGCGGAAGGTCTCTCGTTTGCTGAAAAACTTACCGCATCTCTACCGTTCAAGCAACAATTGGCTCAAACCCTCATGGTTCCAGCCTGGTCCAGAGAGGCGCTGATCGATGAACCCCTTGATTCGGCTAAGTTTCAAAAATCACTTTTATTCCAAATTAAAACATTGGGTGTTGGAGGCATCATTTTCTTCCAAGGCAACCCACTCAACGAGTTATATCAAACAAATTATTATCAGCAAGAATCTGTGATTCCATTATTGATTGGCATCGATGGTGAATGGGGCCCTGCGATGCGTTTAACAGGGATGGAAAAATATCCTTTCCAACTCACAGTGGGCGCCACACGCAACCGTCAATTGGCCTTTCAAATGGGACTTTCCATGGCGGAACAATGTAAAAGGTTGGGAATACACATCAATTTCACCCCATCCGTTGATGTAAACATTGAACTCAATAACCCAATCATTGGTTTCAGAAGTTTTGGCTCAAATGCAAACGAGGTATCTAATATTGGGAGCGGATTAACGGAAGGCCTTCAAACAGGTGGAATACTTGCATCGGCAAAACACTTTCCAGGACATGGCGATACCAAAACGGATTCTCATTTGGATTTACCCGTTGTTTTAAAAAGCAAATCCGAAATAGAGCAAGTGGACTTGCCGCCCTTTATCAAACAAATTAAGCAAGGAGTTGCTTCGGTGATGGTTGCCCATTTGAGGATTCCGAGCATCGACACATCAAAATTGCCTTGCTCGATTTCTCCGTATTTTGTTAAAAAATGGCTGCGCCAGGATTTAGGATTTCAAGGCTTAATTATCACCGATGCCTTAAATATGAAGGGCGTGGCAAAAATGGGAAGCCCAGCTGATGTTGCTTTGTTGGCGCTCAAGGCCGGAAACGACATTATTCTTTTTCCAGAAGATGTAAGCGGATTCCTAGACTCCGCAGAAAAGGCAAAAATCAAAGGGGAAATAGACAGTGCGGAGATTGCTTCCCGCGTAATCCGCTTACTTGCAACAAAATACGATTTGGGACTTTTCAACGACCGTTTCGTAAATCCAAATAATCTGCTCAGCGATTTAGAGCAAATCAAAACCAAATTCAACAATTTATACGGTCAGGAAGTTGCCGATGAATCGATGATTTATTGCCGTCATTCAAACATTGAGTGCGATGCAGGAAGAAGTCCTTTCAAACCCACTTTTTTGGAATGCGGTTCCCCGAAGGATACCCTGCAACTGATTGTGATTGGGGATAGCATACCTTTTAGACTTCCAATTCAACTGCAACAATTTAGATTGGGCAACATCCAAACGACATTACTGCCGTGGAATGCCGATAGTACCCGAATCGACACCACATTGGGAAAACTGGGAAATGCCACACGACTCTTTGTAGGATTGGACTGGCCCACTTGGAAATTAAAATCGCGAGCGATTCCCCAACCCTGGATTCGTTTTATCATTGAAGAAAGGACCGGAATAATTGATTCAAAACAAAACAAAACAACGGAAGTATATTCATTTTCGCCAAATACCAATTATTATATACATTTTGGACATCAGTATGCCCTACAACCCTTATTAAACGTTCACAATTACTGCAACATCGTCATTGCCCATGAATACAACCAATACACTGTAAATAGTGCGTTAAGAATGGTATTTGGCAAATCGCACCATTACGGTGCAAACAACATTGGCCTTGCTCATTTACAGGAGAACTGGAATGCCGCTCAGCACACCAACTTATACGATATCGATTATGCGCATGGAAATATTCATCGCTACGATCCGGATTTACATGCAATACTTGACTCAATGATGCGCGAAGGATTGGCGAAAGACATGTTCCCGTCTGCCCAATTGGTAGTGCTAAAAGACGGACAGATTGCTGCAAATATTAATGTAGGAAGTATCAAAGACATGTTGGGCAACGAAATCCAAACCACCCAAGACCATGTGTATGATGTTGCTTCTATTACCAAAATCGCGGCAACCACTTTGGCTTTCATGAAACAATATGAGAACACCAAAGGATTCAATTTGGATGCAGCCCTTGGGAAAACTTGGCCTGATTTATCCGTCCAAAACAAATCATTGTCTGCCGTTACATTCCGCGAATTACTTACCCATCAAAGTGGTTTACCTGCTTTCCTACCCATGCAACAAAAGGCCATGAAGTTGGGTGCCATTTCGGTTGGATGCCAATTGCATGAAACCGTAAGCAACACATCGTCAATATTGCCTGGAGAAAACAGCAACAATGAAACACAGCTCGAAATTTCCATAGGACAGTGCTTGGAAAAACGATGGTCTGATTCCGCTTGGAAATGGATATTGGCCACTCAACCATCCAATGACAAATCCTACGTTTACAGCGATTTAAACATGATATTGTTGGCAAAATGGATAGAACAAAAGAATCCTAAATTGTGGCGAGAGATGGTGAATGGAGATTTTTATCGCTCTATTGGGATGACAAATACGGGTTTCAAACCGTTGGAAAATGGTATATCCCCCAATAGAATTGCACCTACGTTAATAGATTCATTGTGGCCTAGAGGCGAAGTGCGTGGCATAGTCCACGACCCTAGTGCGATGATGCTTGGCGGTATCGCTGGAAATGCAGGACTTTTTTCCACGGCAATGGATTTGGCAAAACTCATGTATATATTGCAAAACCGAGGTCGTTCTACCAAAACTGGAACTTTTTTACTAAAACCCACAACGGTTGATTTATTCACCAAAACCCAATTGAGACCTACTAAAAAGGGGTATCGTGGGCTTGGATTCGATAAACCCAATGGGAAGGAGGGAAACAAAGCCAATGTATTTGATGGCGCACCCAACTCTTTGTTTGGTCATAGCGGTTATACAGGGACTTGGGCGTGGTGCGATCCAGCGAATGGAATCACCTTTGTATTTTTATCGAACAGAACCTACCCTAGCGAATTAAATAAAAAAATCACACAGCAAGGGTTTCGAGGTGAATTGTTAAAAGCGGTTTACGAACGATTGGATTTGATAAAATAATTCATATCCAAACCCGCTAAATTACCGCTACTCATCAATAGTATAACTACCGGATGATCGGTTTTCATTGCATCAGTGATCCACAACTTCAATTCATCCAAACGATTGACTGCCTTTCCCTTACCGAAACGCAGCTCCACGGTTTCTTTGGAAGGGACTTCCATTCGTTTGAGTTCAAAAACATGGGGATCGAATAGAATACAAACATCATCTGCGGGATTCAATGTGCCTTTGTATCTGACCATAAATTCTGGGTTTAGGCTACTGTAGGTATGCACTTCGAACACTGCAATAAATTTATGGTTTGGGAATTGCTCGCGGACTGCAAATACGGATGCTTCCACTTTTGAAGGCGCGTGGGCGAAATCGCGAATTACTGTGAGTTTCTCTGTTTCAACGATGGGTTCTAAGCGTTTTGCTGTTCCCGGAAAAGTTTGCAAAGACGACCAAGCTTCTGCCTCTGTGATTCCTATGGTTGATGCGATTTTTACCACCCCCGCAGCATTCTGCAGATTATGTCGGCCATAAAACGGCAATGAATACACTTTATTATTTACAGTCACCTCGGTCCCCCCTTTTACATTTTGGTATTGGGGTGCATCATAACTTTCTTGTTGAGGAAATTCACTTTTCTCCACGATGTTTTTTAATGCAGAATCCCCTTCAAACCAGAATAGATGTCCGCCAGGCTGCAGTGTATCGATCAACAAGGAAAACTGGTTGTGGTAAATTTCTTCGGTAGGAAAAACGTTCACGTGATCCCAAGCGATGCCAGTGATCATTGCGGCATGGGCTTTATAGTGAACAAATTTCGGTCGCAAATCGAGGGGGGATGTAAGATATTCATCGCCTTCTATTACTATTAACGGGGCATCAGACAATTTAACCATACGTTCAAAACCCGGCAATTGAGAACCCACCAGATAATCGAAATCGCGGTAGGATTTAAGAATGTGCATCAGCATCCCAGTGCATGTGGTTTTTCCGTGGCTACCTGCCATCACCAATCGGGTTTTATTTCTGCTGTGATGATAAATAAACTCGGGGAAGCTATAGGTGGGAATGCCGAGATCTATGGCACGCAAAAGCTCAGGATTGTCTAGTTTGGCATGCATACCAACAATTACACCATCCAGGTCCGGTGTGATTTTTTCTGGAAACCAACCGTGCGCTTCTGGAAGTAATCCTGCGTCCATCAAACGAGACTTTGCGGGCTCAAAAATCTCATCATCGCTTCCTGTTACCTTATGTTTATTGTGTTGTAGCTCTAAGGCCAAATTGTGCATCACTGCCCCACCGATCGCGATAAAATGATAATTCATGTGTTGAAAGAACGAAACTACCAACTTGGGGACTTCTTTCAAACAAAGCCGAGGAAAATTTGCTATTTTTGTAGAATATTTAATAGACCGGAATGAAAATCCTTGCTTGCATCAGTGTGGTTCCGGATACCACTACAAAAATCACTTTCACCGAAAACAATACGCAGTTTAATACTGCCGGTGTTCAGTACATTTTAAATCCTTACGACGAATTGGCGGTTACCCGCGGATTAGAAATTGCCGAAGCCAATGGCGGCACGTTAACCATTGTACATGTGGGCAAAGTGGAAGCCGAGCCAGTGATTCGAAAAGCCTTGAGTATGGGGGCCAACGAAGCCATTCGAATTGATGCAGACCCAACCGATGCGCAGTATGTGGCGGAGGAGATTGCTAAAATTGCGGTGGGTTATAATTTGATATTAACAGGCCGGGAGAGCATAGATTATAATGGCGGTGTTGTTTGTGGCATGTTGGGTTCTCTGTTGGGGATTCCATCTATCAATGTGGTAACACGCATTGATTACGCAGATGGCAAATTCTCATTTGACCGCGACATTGATGGCGGCAGAGAGTCTATCAGTTGCGTAGGACCTTGTGTAGCGAGTGCGCAAAAAGATTTGTGTGAACCTAGAATTCCGAATATGCGGGGCATTATGGCTGCGCGGACAAAGCCTTTGCAGGTTTTAGCACCTCAGGCCGCAGCAAATTATACCAATTACGCATGCTACGAATTGCCGGTAGCAAAAACGGGTGTACGATTGATTGATGCGAGCGAAGCGGGAAAACTCATCGATATTTTAAGAAACGAAGCCAAAGTCATTTAATATGTCAGTATTAGTATTTGCTGAAATCAGCGACGGAAAATTCAAGAAGGCCACCTTTGAGGCAGTATCTTACGGCAGGCAGATTGCCGATATGTTAGGAAGCAAAGTGGTTGCGATTGCGATTGGGAATGTTTCGGATGCTTCGGCGTTGGGGGAATATGGTGCACATGTTGTGAAGACGATCAATACATCGGATTCATTCACAGCCGACGCGTATGCGGCGGCGGTGAATGCGAGCGCGAACGAAGTGAGCGCGAGCACTGTGATCATCAGCAATACCTACACCGGAAAGTCTCTTGCTCCGCGCTTAGCGCAATTGATGGGCGCTTCATTGGCAACGAACGTAGTAAGTCTGCCCGATACCAGTAATGGATTCCAAGTAAAACGCAGCGTATTCTCAGGAAAAGCTTTCGCTTTCGTGAATCTACAGCGCGATAAAAAAGTCATTGCAATCACCCCAAACTCATTTGAAATCAAATCGTTTGGTGAGACTGCTGTTATAGAAGCGGCATCAACAAATCTGGGTTCAACTGGATTAACCATTGATGCGGTAAACAAAGTGATAGGCAAAATTCCATTAACCGAAGCCGAAGTTGTGGTAAGTGGCGGTCGTGGAATGAAAGGCCCAGAGAATTGGCACATGATTGAAGCATTGGCCACGGCATTGGGCGCAGCCACTGCGTGTTCTAAGCCCGTGAGCGATATGGAATGGAGACCGCACAGTGAACACGTTGGTCAAACGGGAATTACCATCAAGCCCAATCTATACATTGCCATTGGAATTTCGGGTGCAATTCAACATTTGGCGGGCGTAAGTTCGAGCAAAGTGATTGTTGCAATCAATAAAGACCCTGAAGCACCCTTCTTTAAAGCCGCCGATTATGGTATCGTAGGCGATGCGTTTGAAATATTGCCTCAACTGATTGCGGCAGCCAAAAACTAATTAAAGAATCAAACAATGAGCGCCCGCGTAGAAATGGTAATTCGGAATATTGTTCCTGCCCATTCACACGGAGCATACACGCTTTATCTTAAAGAACTCAACGGAAATCGAATTCTCCCAATCATCATTGGTGGATTTGAAGCACAAGCCATTTCGATGGAATTGGAAGGGATGAAACCGAGTAGACCACTGACCCACGATTTATTTACTTCAGCCCTCAAAGAGTTTGATATTACCGTCACAGAAATTAATATTGAACGGCTTGAAGAAGGCATTTACTTTTCTGGAATTACCTGCCTTTATGTAAATGATGAGACCAGCAAATTGGTCGTTTTAGATGCACGCACAAGCGACGCCATCGCCCTAGGAATCAAGTTTAGAGCGCCAATATTCTGTATGGAATCTATATTGGTGGAAGCCGCATACAGTGACGAACACATGGACGACGACATTGAATTACCCGGTCAACAAATCGATAACCTCGTTGAACCCAAAGAGAAAATATTAGTCCCTAGTGGATACGCCAAGTTGTCGTTAGAAGAGCTCGAGCATATGCTGGATGAGGCAATCAACGATGAGGATTATGCCAAAGCCGCCAAAATTCGCGATGAGTTAAAACGCCGGAATTAATTATTCCTTCCTTCATAACAAACCAGTAATTTCGAATTCGATATTTTTCTATGGCAATTTACATCATCAACAATAATCTTATAGAGGAACACGCTCCCTTTTTTTCACCCAAAAGTCGCAGCTATCGCTATGGCGATGGGTTCTTTGAAAGCTGTAAACTTGACGGTGGCAGAATTCTTCAACTTCCCTTGCATGCGGATAGAATTAGAAAATCAGCGCTCTTGCTCAAATTGAACCTACCGAACTGGTGGGATGAAATTTCATGGGAAACATCGGTCCTTAAAGCTTGTAAGGATGCCAAAATTACTTCTGCAAGAATCCGGTTAACGATTTTTAGAGATTCAGACGGTTTATATACTCCCACCGATTCCAATGTATGTCTAGTAACCGAAATCAATAAAGAAACAGGAATCGGCCCCTATCAATGGAACGAAACTGGCTTAAATATTGGCACTTACAAAGAATTGGTTAAAAATAGCAATTACACCTCCACATTAAAGACCTGTTCAGCCCTCATTTACACCTTGGCCGGAATCTATGCCAAAGAGCACGGCTTGGATGATGTTGTGATTTTCAATGAATATGGAAGACCTTGCGAAAGTGTATCGTCCAACATTTTTGTTGTAAAAGGTGAATTCTTACTTACCCCACCCATTTCCGAATATTGTATTGATGGCGTAATGCGAAAGGTTATTATGCAATTGGCCGATGCCTATGGATACTCACTACAAGAAAGACCCATTAGCGAAATCGATCTAAGCGCTTCAGAAGAAATATTTACCACATCCGCAACGCGAGGCATCAACTGGGTAGCCGACTACCAAGGAAAAAAGTTAAAAAACACTGTCTCCCGGGTATTATTTGAACAACTCGTTAAATCGATTTGATTTAATCCGCCTGCAAAAAAGGATAGCGATAATCTGTTGGCGGTACGAAAGTTTCTTTGATGGTACGCTGACTCACCCAACGAAGCAAATTCACTTTTGCCCCAGCTTTGTCGTTTGTTCCACTGCCCCTTCCTCCACCAAATGGTTGTTGTCCCACAACTGCGCCTGTAGGCTTATCATTGATGTAGAAATTCCCCGCACTGTTTCTCAAAGCCCAAGTAGCATCGGTGATGGCCTGACGGTCTTGTGCTAATACAGCTCCGGTTAAAGCATATTCGCTGGTCTTATCAACGATTTCAAACATATCGCTCCATTCAGCATCGGCGTAAATCCAAATGGTAACTACCGGACCAAAAATCTCTTCACACATGGTGCGATAATGGGCGGTAGGCGCCATCAAAATGGTTGGCTCAATGAAGTAACCCTTGCTCATGTCGCAGTTGCCACCAAACAACACTTCTACCCCATCCGCTTTGGCTTGGTCGATGTATCCCTTGATTTTGTTGAACGCACGCTCATCAATTACCGCATTAACGAAGTTGGTAAAATCTTCTGTAGGACCCACTTTAATCGTTGCCATTTCTGTTAACAATTTTGATTTAACCGCTGGCCACAAACTTTGGGGGATGTAGACACGACTGGCCGCAGAGCATTTCTGTCCTTGGAATTCAAAAGAACCACGAATGATGGCGGTTACCAGCACCTCCACTTGGGCACTGCTGTGAGCCAAAATAAAATCCTTACCGCCCGTTTCACCCACAATTCTTGGGTAACTGCGATACTTGGCGATATTGGCACCAATGGTTTGCCAAATATTTCTAAATACTCCGGTACTACCTGTAAAGTGAATGCCTGAAAAATCTGGGTGATTTAAAACCACATCACCAATCTCAGGACCGCCGGCATATACCAAATTCACAACCCCATCAGGCAATCCCGCTTCTCTAAAAATACGCATCAATGCATTGGCACTGTAGATTTGAGAATTGGCAGGCTTCCACACAATTACATTGCCCATCATGGCTGGGGCTGTTGGCAAATTCCCTGCAATGGCGGTAAAGTTGAACGGCGTTAACGCAAAAACAAATCCTTCCAGCGGACGGTATTCCAAACGATTCCAAATGCCTTTGGCGTTGGCCGGTGGCTGTTCATTGTAAATTTCGGCCATGTATTGCACGTTGAAGCGCAAGAAATCGACCATTTCACAAATCGAATCGATTTCTGATTGGAAGGCATTCTTGCTCTGCGCCAACATGGTAGAGGCGTTTAGTACGTAGCGATATTTTGTTGCCATCAACTCGGCGGCTTTCAAGAAAATTGCAGCGCGTTGTTCCCAAGGCATCGACTCCCACATGGGTTTGGCCGCCAAAGCAGCATCAATGGCTTGATGAACATGGCTGGCGTTACCTCTGTGATACTGACCAATTTTGTGATGGCGATCATGGGGCGGGAATAAATCATGAACATCGCCCGTTCTAACTTCTTCAGCACCAATATACATTGGAATATCTTCTACTTTGCTGCGTGCGTCTTTCAAAGCGGCTTGCAATGATTTGCGTTCGTTGCTACCTGATGCATACTCGTAGATTGGTTCGTTAATGGCTTGGGGGATGTGAAATGTTCCGTTCATAATCGTAGATTGTTGCAAAAATACAACGGAATTGGCAGCTTTTATGAGATTAACGTTTCGTTAATTCGTCTTTGGCCCGAATTTCAATTGTAGATTTGCTTTGTGAAACAGCTTGTTTTTATTTTCATCTCCGTTGGAAGCCTTTTCGGCGCTTCATCTGCCTATGGTAAACCGAAAAAACCCATCAAACCGAAACACATCGTTCTGATCATCGGCGATGGTACCGGACTAGCCCAATGGAGTGCTTACAATGCAAAACGGACAAAGGACATCAATTCCATGGACAGTGCTGCAGTGGTTTTTACCGATTTTCCGGTGATAGGCTTCAGTCTAACCTCAAGTGCCGATGCATTTATTACGGATAGTGGTGCTGC
>Ga0049085_10001156_pt1 | contig 10418 bp, 4 predicted proteins | sample GreLakmeSU08MSRF_FD_66721 | JGI IMG/M metagenome (GOLD analysis project Ga0049085, IMG submission 66721) | Freshwater lentic microbial communities from great Laurentian Lakes, MI, USA - Great Lakes metaG SU08MSRF | ecosystem: Environmental > Aquatic > Freshwater > Lake | place: Great Lakes... | reverse complement strand
CTCGCCGCGGTTGGCCGGTGGCGCGATGGCATCTCATTCGGCCTCATGTTCTGGGTGGGAGCCGGGCTCCTCAACCTGGCTATCGCATCGACGTGGGCGGCCATCGCGACTTCGGTCTTCATCATCGCCCTGCGCCACCTTCTGGTTCCCGCACTGAAGATGAGCGCCCCGAAGCCCGACTGACTCGCTGGCGCAGAGATGAGGCCCCTCTGGGCCGCCTTCGCATTGGCGGCCCCGGGCGAAAACGACGAAGGGCGGACCCGAGGGCCCGCCCTTCGCACAGCGCGTGATGCGCCGAGTCGTTGGACTCGGTTTACATCATCCCGCCGCCCATGCCCATGCCGCCAAGGTTCGGCGACTGCATGCCACCCATCGGACCCTCAGAGTCCGGCTTGTGCACAACGATGCACTCAGTGGTGATGATGTTCTTCGCGATCGAAGCTGCGTTCTGCAGCGCCGAGCGCGTCACCATGGCCGGGTCGATGATGCCCTTGGCGACCAGGTCGATGTACTCACCCGTGTCGACGTTCAGGCCCATGCCATCCGCGAGCTCCCGCACCTTGCCGACGACGATCGAGCCCTCGAGCCCGGCGTTGTTGGCGAGCTGACGGAGCGGCTCCTCGAGCGCGCGACGCACGATCTCGATGCCTGTTGCCTCGTCACCCTTGGCCTTGAGCTTCGCAAGCGAAGGCTCGGCGTTGATGAGCGCGACACCGCCACCCGGCACGATGCCCTCCTCGAGGGCGGCGCGGGTTGCCTGGAGTGCGTCCTCCACGCGGTGCTTCTTCTCCTTCATCTCGGTCTCGGTGGCGGCGCCAACCTTCACGACTGCCACACCACCGGCGAGCTTGGCCAGGCGCTCCTGGAGCTTCTCCCGGTCGAAGTCCGAGTCGGAATTCTCGATCTCGGTACGGATCTGCTTGATCCGGCCCTTGATGTCCTCCGACTTACCGGCACCGTCGATGATCGTGGTCATGTCCTTACCGACCACGACCTTGCGGGCGCGACCCAGCTGTGAAAGCTCGGTCTGGTCCAGCTTCAGACCCATCTCCTCGGAGATCTGCTCGCCACCGGTGAGAATTGCGATGTCCTCAAGCATGCGCTTGCGACGGTCGCCGAAGCCCGGTGCCTTGACGGCAATACCCGTAAAGGTGCCGCGCAGCTTGTTGACGATAAGCGTGGCCAGAGCCTCGCCCTCGACGTCCTCGCAGAGAATGAGGAGGGGCTTGCCGGTCTGGATGACCTTCTCCAGAAGCGGAAGCATCTCCTTGACCTGCTGGATCTTGCCACCGTGGGCGAGGATGTAGCAGTCCTCGAGCACGGCCTCCATGCGGTCCTGGTCAGTGACCATGTACGGCGACATGTAGCCGCGGTCGAACTGCATGCCCTCAGTGAACTCGAGCTCCATCCCGAAGGTCTGGCCCTCTTCCACGTTGACCACGCCGTCCTTGCCCACCTTCTCGATAGCGTCCGAGATGATGTCGCCGACCTCGCGGTCACGGGCGGAAATGGTCGCCACGCGGGCGATCTCTTCCTTACCCTTGACTGCACGGCTCTGAGCGTGAATGGAGGCGACGACGGTGTCGACAGCTGCCTCGATACCGCGCTTCAGGCCCATGGGGTTTGCACCTGCAGCCACGTTCTTGAGGCCCTCGCGCACGATGGCCTGGGCAAGAAGGGTTGCGGTGGTGGTTCCGTCACCGGCGACGTCGTTGGTGGCCGTGGCCACCTCGCGCACCAGCTGGGCACCCTGGTTCTCGAAGGGGTCCTCGAGCTCGATCTCACGGGCGATGGTGACACCATCGTTGGTGATCGTGGGGGCACCGAACATCTTGTCGATGACGACGTAACGACCCTTGGGGCCGAGCGTAATCTTGACTGCGTCGGCGAGGGTGTTCACGCCGCGCTCGAGGGCGCGACGAGCGTCCTCATTGAACTTAATCTCCTTGGCCATATCTCTCTTCCTCAGTCCTTTCGCGATTCCGTGTGGGCTGTTACTTCTTGCCCTTGGCGGCGGCCTTGGCGACCTTGGCCAGAATGTCGTGCTCGTTCAGGACGAGGAGGTCCTCGCCATCCACGTTCAACTCGGTCCCGCCGTACTTGCTGTAAAGAACTTCGTCGCCAACGACGACGTCCAGGGGCTGACGGGTACCGTCGACATACCGGCCCGGCCCAACAGCAACAACCTTGCCGCGCTGCGGCTTCTCCTGCGCGGTATCGGGAAGCACGATTCCACTAGCCGTGACCTCCTCGGCGCCAAGGGCGGTGATGATTACGCGGTCTCCAAGCGGCTCGAGACTCATCTGTCCTCCAAATTTCTGTCTTCGTCTGCGGGGGCCATCCCACCGGATGGTCCCGGCGGGGCGTGGCACTCGCCCCGCCTGAGTGCCAGCGGGGAAGGTAGCCGTCTGGCGTCAGCGTGTCCAGCGTTTTTGGTGAATTGTATGAATCCCCCGCTCAAACGCCATATATATGAGCGCTTGGCACTCACATCGTACGGTGCTCGCCGATCTGGCGCACAGCGTGTGCACAACTCATTGCGACCGACGGATGGTCTGGGCCAGGTGAATGAGGGGCCTGTAATCTTGCCAAATGAGTTTGCCGTCCCCCCGATCATCCCGCGCACGCAGCGCCCGTGCGGCCCGTACCGTCGTCGCACTCGGCGCGCTCGCCGGGGCCATTGGCTTCTCGAGTCAGGTTGCGCTCGCAGCGACAACACCCAGCGCAGCGATCACCACCAACTACATCGGTCCCAAGGCCGGTGGCGATGCCCCCAGCACGCTGTCGCTCGTGAATGGCGGCACCTCCGTGCTCTCGCTTGGCACGTCGTACACCGGCACCACCATTACCGGGCCGATGACGATTGTGGTCACGCTGCCGCCCGGCATGGCCCTTCAGCGCATCACGACGGTGCAGCGCATCACGACCTCGCCGAAGCCCAGTTGGAACTGCACCGGCACCGTCCCCACGCTCACGTGCCAGCTCAATAACGCTGGCACCAGCACGCCATACGCGCTTCCACCAGACACCACGGTCGAGATCCTCATCACCATGAAGGGCGGGCCCGAGGTTGCCACCGTTGCCGCCGGTGGTGCCCCGATTGATGCCGGACAGGCCACCGCAACGGTGACCGTGCCCACCGATGCCGGCACTCTCACTGGCGATGTCACACAGGCAGCGCAAGCGGTGGACGGCCCCCTCGCCCCGCGCATTTTGCTGGGCCAGATTCCGCGCCCCGGGATCGTGCCCACAGGATCATCCAGCCTGGACGGCTACGACATCCTGCCGATGAACGTTGGCGGCACCACCGCATCCAAAAATGGGTCTCAGCCCACGCTCCAACTGACCAAGGTGCTTCCGGCGAATCGGTTCGCCCGCACCACGATCACTGGCTCGGGCTGGAAGTGCACCCTCTCGGGCCAGGGCACCTGCACCATGATGGGTTCGATTGCACCCGGTACCACCGCTGACGTCATCAAGGTGCGCTGGCCGTCGCGACTCGATGCCAAGGGGCTGTCCGAGGACTGGGACGTGAGCGGCACCGTCGGCGTGACCACGGCAACGGGTACGGCAATCGCCGCCAGTCTCAATGCCCTCCCCGGCGCTGACCCCCAGCCCAACGTATTCACCATTACCGAGCACTTCCGACTGCACGGCCTGCGCACCATCACCCACATGGCGCTGCACGTATCGGCCCAGAAGGGCGTGAACGTGCTGGCCGGCAGGGCGGGCCGCACGTTTGTGGGCAGCCTCCACAACACGGGTAAGTCGATCGCGGCCTACCCCGCCATCCGCGTGAGCACCGAGAAGGGCGTGACGGCGGCGATTCCTGCCAAGGGCTGGAAGTGCTCGGGATCGGCACCGTTAATCACCTGCGACCGCTCGGGTGTGATGTCGCCGGGCGACAGCGTGAGGTTTCCCATCAGCATCTCGGCAGCGGCAACGCGTCAGGCCGGTCAGAGCAAGGTGACGTTCGCGCCGCTTGGCAAGGGGCATGCACTGCGCGGTGAGTCGCGCACGATCCCCATCACCGTTGTCGATCCCGGCGACCCGCAGGCGACTCCGGAACTGTGGTACCAGCACAAGGGCGTGTGGGAGCAGTGGCGCTCCGGGGGTACCGAGCGCATCCCGTCGCGCGACGCCTTCACATACCGCATCAATCTCGTAAACAAGGGTGGCGACGCAGTTGCGCCCGGCGCGACCGTGACGGTGTCTCAGACTGTGGGCAAGGCAATGGCCCTGCAGTCGATCACTCCAAGCACCGGGATGACCTGCGCCCAGACCGGCAGCGTGTCGTGCACCATGGGCGTGACTCAGGCGGTTGCACCGGGGGGCACCATCGCCCAGATCCTGGTGACCGTGAAGCCGCCCTCGCCGATCAAGGCGGCGCCGCTCGGCGTGATCAAGGGCAGCATCTCGGGTGGAAGTGGCCCGGAGACGCTGCCCATGCGCGTTGAGGTAACCGACAACCCCAACTCACTGCGGCCCTCGATGAAGGTCACCCGCATCCCATCTGCCGGCGGCGTCGGGTCCGTGAGCATGGTGGTGGAGAATGGTGCCGTCGCAGGCGTGACAGGACTCACCGCGCGCACCACCATCCCCGCTGGCATCACGGTGTCGTCGGTCACCGGCCTCGGGTGGTCGTGCGGCGTGAAGGGCACGCGCCTGACCTGCTCCTACCCTGCCACTCTCAAGGCAAATCGTCGCACTCCGGGCGTGGTCATGAAGATCCGCGCAGGGCCAACCCACCGCCCCGCCACCGACACCCTTCGCTGGGATGCAGAGGGCGTGATGGTGGGCGTGGGCACGAATCAGCGCGGCATGCGCAAGGGGCCCCTTCCAGTGCGCGGTGCCATCACCGTGGCCGCAACGGCTGCGCCCGCGGTCATCACCGCCAAGCGCCATATGACCGCCGTGGCACGGCGCGTGGCGCTTGACGGCACCCAGAGCACGGGCAACGGTGTGTCGCTCGACTACACCTGGCGCCAGCGATGCACCACTGCTGCTGATACCGCCGTGCTGCCCGCCTGCAAGGGGCAGGTTGACCCGGTCGCACCAATCCGGCGACCGCACGTGGGGTCGACACATGCGGTGCTTCCCGTACGGACAACGCGTACCGAGTTCCTGTTTGAGCTCACCATCACCGACGGCAGCGCGACCGCCAGCAAGCGGGTGTCTGTCATCGAAGCAGTACCGGCCAAGGTGTCGAAGGCAACATCGCGCACCAGTGGCGCATCGGCCAAGGATGCTGCAGCCCGGTCGGCCGCAGTCAACGCGCAAAAGGCCGCGGCGCGCTCGCGAAACCAGAACAAGAGCAGTGCCACCGCATCGCGGCGCTCAACCGTTCAGACCAACATCTTTAGTGCCAAGACCGCCAACAGCAAGGCACCGCACCTTGCGGTAACCGGCGGACCCATCATCACGTCGAAGCCCGGTGAGACGGTTGACCTGCGTGCCACCGCAGTGGGCCGCTGGTCAGGTGCGGTTGAGTACACCTGGACTCAGGTGACCGGCCCGGCCACCGAGATCGTGGATGCCAAGCGCGCAGATGCGTCGGTGCGCATGCCCGACGAGGCAACGCTGCTCGCCTACCGCGTGAGCGGACGCGACGAGAAGGGCCAGACCTCATCCGGCATCGTGATGGTGAGCACAGGCGTGCACCCATCGGGTGCGTCGGAGAGCACCATGAACAAGGCGGCATCGGTGGCTGCCCGCGGCGGCTCCATGTCGGTGGCATTCGGCACCGGCGTGTCGGGCACCATCTCGCGTGTCAAGGCGTCGTCAGGCGCCAATGCCGTGGAGCAGCAGCAGGATGCCTCGAGCTACTCGTTCTCGGGCAGCAAGTTCACAGTGGGAAGCGTCACCATCGGTAACTCGTCGGGCACCCTCTCCTTGGCCGGCGTCACGCTGACATCTGGCAGCGTCACCCTGCCATCGGGTTGGAACATCGGACCCATCAGCATCAGCGGGTCGTCGCCGCTCATCATCACGTTTGCCGAGGGCAGCACCCCGGCGTCGCTGGTGGGTCAGTTGATCGCCGCCAACTCATTTGCGCTGTTGCCGCTGCCCAGCGGATGGGCGGGCAATACCACCCTCACATTCGGCACAACGTCGTCCACCCTTGATGCAACTGCCACCGGTGATGGCGACGGCAGCGTGTCGGCCACCGGCACCATCGGTACCGACGGCACCTACAACGTGGCGGTGACCGCCGACAACGTGCTGCACATCGGATCGGCGCCCATCAACCTGAGCGGCTCGGTGACAAACCAGGGCGGCTCGGTGCAGTCGACAATCACCGGCACGCTCACCAGCCCGACTGAACTTGCGAGCGGCGTCTCGGTGCAGTCGCTCACGGCCACCTGGACCCCCCAGGCGGCAACGGGTCCGGTATTCGTCGGGTCGGGGTCGATCAATGTCGCCAGCGGATCGTCAACCCCTCTCACCCTTAACGCCAATCTTTCGTACACCAGCACCACCACCTGGAACCTCACGCTGACCGGATCAGGCGGGCCCACCTGGACCCCGCTGCCCGGCCTGAACCTGAGCGCGTCCAACTTCTCGGGTGCCGTTGGTCAGGCCAAGGGCGCGTGGGCCTGGAACATCATCGGCACGGTCCCCACGTGGAACGTGTCGAGCGTGCTCACGCTCAACAACACCACGATTGACCTCACTGATCAGTGCACGGGTACTGGCACCGGAGGTTCGGCACCCTGCCCCGGCGGCTCCATGTTCCTCGAGCTGGATACCAACGCTGTGCTCGATCCGCCGCTCATCAGCCCCATCAACCTGAAGGCCGACGCCATTATCGGGCTGGGCGATGGCGGCGGGTTCTCGTTGGCCGCGTCGATGGGCAACGTGGACATCGCACCGGGCATCTCGCTGTCGAGCCCGGCACTGAACGTGACGTACGACATGCCGGCTGGCTCCGTGGCGGGCAGCATCGGCGCACCCACCTTTACGTCGTCGTCCGAGAACGGATTCTCGATCACCGCCCTCGGTGGTCTGAGCGTGCCTGGCATCGGATCATTCTCATCAATCGCCGCCAACATCTCGTCGACCGGCTGGAGCCTGGGCGGGTTCGACCCCGACGGCGTGTCGATGGGATCGTCGAGCAATGGCAACCAGTCGGGCACGTACTTCGGCTGGTCGTCATTTGCCGCCACCATGACCGCCGACCTGCCTGTGTTCGGAACGCAAGTGCAGCAGTTGACCCCCGGCACGATCTCGGTACTCGGCGGCTTCGCAGTGCCCTCGTGGTTCGGCAAGATCACAGGCAAGAGCGTGCCGCTCGCATTGGGTCAGATCCAGTTCAACCCGTCGACGGGCTTCTTTAACGCGGGTATCTCGATTCCGGGCGCATTCGACCTGCCGGGTGGCGGGTCGAGCATCAACGCCACCTCGCTTTCTTTTGACATCGAGAACGACATGTCCGGGCTGACGGTGTCGGTGGGCGCCAGTACTGCGCTGACCGTCAAGGGAATGAGTGGCGCGTCGCAGGCGCCCACGCTCGACCTCACCCTGGCATTCGACGTCACCACGCAGAACGTGGAGGCGTCGATGTCGTTTGTCGACCCGGCCGGGTGGCAGAACGCCTTCGGCGTTGACGGCCTTGTAGTGAACGACGCCTCATTCACGCTCATGATCAACCTCGACACTATGACGCCGGGGCTCAAGCTCATCGCGTCGGGCTCGCTGCCCAGCAGCGTGGCAGGGCCCTTCCAGGTGCCGGGTCAGGGAATTCCCATCACCGTCGGCGCCGAGCTCGCGCTCACCAACCCATGCGTTGAGTTCCAGGTGGGCGACAGCACCGGTACGCAGCCTGTGCTGCAGATGGATGGCGGGGCCATCACCGCCAACTACTTCGAGTTCATCCTCGCGCCCGACGGCTGCCAGCTGTCACCGCAGTCGGCACCCATTACCCCGGGCTTCCAGATGGCGTTCGACGGCAGCGTGCTGGGCACAACCGTGGATGTGTCGGCGTCGCTGCAGCTGGCACCCACCACCAAGTTCACCGCGTCCATCGCAATCGGCGCCTTCCACCTGGGCGGCATGCAGTTTGAGCAGACCACCATCGGTGTGAGCCTCGATGAGCAGGCGGGCATCAACGACGTGTCGTTCTCCGGAGGGTTCAGCATCTTCGGCAATGGCATCTCGGTGGCTGGATCGCTCGACCAGAACGGCCCGACGACCACCGCGACCCTCAGCATGGCCGAGCAGGGGACGTTCGAGGTCGCCGGGTTCAGCCTCACCAATATGAACGTGCAGACCTCGGTCACCTTCGGGCCGGGCGTCGAGAATTTGAGCATCGCTGCGTCGGGCAAGGTGAGCATCCTCGGCCAGATGGTTGACGTGCAGCAGTTCGACGCGACGATTGACAACGGCGTGGTGGAGGACGTGCAGTTCAACATCTCCACGGCGATCAACGTGCAGGACGTGGCCACCGCCACGGGCGACTTTGCGATGAACTACCAGGCGTCGAGCGACATCTTCGACCTCAATGCCCAGGTGGTACTCAGTACATCTGCGGGCTTCTCAATCGGCACGCCGGCCAACCCTGCCACGCTCAATATCTCGCCTCAGTGCTCAGCATTCGAGGGCGAACTGGCAATCGGCAGCGTGTTTGACGCGACATTGTCGGGCACGATCGCCTACCAGGACGGTTGCCAAGAGCAGGTGCAGAACGCCCAGGGCCAGATGGTGACGCCGAACCCCGGAGACTTCTCCTTTGCCGCCGACAATGTGGCCATCAACATCGGCCCATTCTCTGCTGGCGGCTCGGTGTCGGTGGGCAATATCAGCGGCGTGGCGTACGCGCAGCTGGCCACCACCCTCAAGCTTTCGCCGCAGAGCTCGAGCGATGAGGTGTCGATCGCCGGCGAGTTCCAGAGCAACGGCAACTTCGCCTTCACCGGCAATGGCCAGCTCGACCTTGCGGGCTTTGACCTGCAGATGGCCGTGAACGCCTCCAATCAGAACGGCAACGTGTCGGTGGGCGGCAGCACCCAGCTGTCCATCGCCGGCACCTCGGTGTCGATCGCCGGTGAGTTCAGCGAGGTAAGCGGTGTGCCCTCAACCACCCTGACCGGCTCGATCAACGCGCTGTCGCTGGGCGGGTACGACGTGGGCAATGCCAGCGTTACCCTCTCGCAGACCCCGCAGGAAATCAGCGTGCAGGCAGCGGTGAACATGTCGGTGGGCTCGGCCAGTACAGGCGAGATCGCGGCCGACGGCGCCATCACATTCGTCGAGCCCCTGGGCGGCGGTGCCCCCCTCTTCTACGCCTCGCTCAATGCGACCCTCGGTATCCCATCGTTCGCCACCATGACGGGTGCGGTCACGTTCACCGACTGCGTGAACAACTGCACCCAGCTTGGGCCCGTCGACTTCACGATGAACGGCACGCTCGGCGAGAGCGGCTTCCAGTTCACAACCTCTGTGAACATGTCGTCAACCGGAGACTTCACGGCCACCGCCAACTTCGGCGACAACATGTGCACCGGCACGATCAACCTGCTGATCGTCCGGGCAGAGGGGTGCTTCGACTACAACATCGGCCTGTGGATCGGCAGCAGCGCGCCCTACGGCAGCCTCACTGCAACGGCAGGGGCCAACGTGGATATCCAGACCTGGGACGCAAGCCCCTGGTATGAGCCGTGGAAGTGGAGCTGGGGCAGTTGGCACAGCTTCGGGGTGAGCATCAGCGCCGACGTGCAACTTGACCCATTCAGGATGTGCGTGGGAGTGATGGGCCAGAACCTCTGCACCTAGGGGATACGTACGCAATACGTTCCCCGAAGGTCTTCCGCACCTCCCCCTCAAACAGACCGGTCAGTCCCCGGGGGACACCCCGAGGATGGCGGCCAACACAACATGCGGGTCGAGGGCCTCGGGGTCAACCGATGGGTCGGCAGCCAGAGCCCTGAGCGCAGCCTCACCATCGGCGCTCATTCCCCAAAAGGCAAGGCCGCCGCGCTCACCGACCCCGTCTCTCGGGGTGCCGCCGTCGAGATCGACATCAGGATTTCCTGAAGACGCCAGGGCAGCAGCGCTGGTAAGAAGTGCAGCTTCGCGGCGTAGCAGGTGTTCCTCGTTCAGAACGGGCTCATGTGCCGCCGCCAACGACCGATCGGCCGCGATGGCACGCAATTCATCGGCAACGCGATACCACCTCGGGCTCACCGGAACTCCTTCACGAAGGTTCATACCTTCCGCAGAACGGCCCCTCAGAATGAGACTCGTGCACACGAAAGGCGGTGTCAAAATACTCGTGCTTTTGTTCTAAGAGCGCCCCAACGTCAGGGCGTCAGCGGAAAAGATAAACCACGAGCGCCGCAATTGGAACGGGCCGCAAGGTCAGGTTGTAGCGAGACGGGATCCACGACCTGACGGAACCTGGCGACGACTCTCCCATCGCA
>Ga0049085_10001153_pt1 | contig 10430 bp, 8 predicted proteins | sample GreLakmeSU08MSRF_FD_66721 | JGI IMG/M metagenome (GOLD analysis project Ga0049085, IMG submission 66721) | Freshwater lentic microbial communities from great Laurentian Lakes, MI, USA - Great Lakes metaG SU08MSRF | ecosystem: Environmental > Aquatic > Freshwater > Lake | place: Great Lakes... | reverse complement strand
GGTGGTGTCATCCCGGATGCTGACGCTGCTGCACTCAAGCTGCAGGGGGTGAGCCAGATTTTCGGGCCGGGCTCGTCGCTGACCGCCATCGCTGAATGGCTGGAAGTAGCCCTTGACGAGCGCGAAGTAGGAAATCAGTAGTGGATCTCTTCGAATATCAGGGCAAACAATATTTTGCCAAATTCGGCATCCCCGTGTCGGCCGGCGATGTCGCGCATACGGTCGATGAAGCCGTCGCCATTTCCGAACGTGTCGGTTACCCAGTCGTGGTGAAGGCCCAGGTGCAAGTGGGTGGCCGCGGAAAAGCGGGTGGCATCAAGCTGGCCAACAACAAAGCCGAGGTGCTCACGCACGCCACCAACATCCTGGGCATGGACATCAAAGGCCATGTCGTGAAACGGGTGTGGGTCGAGTGTGCATCCGACATCGCCGAGGAGTACTACGCCTCGTTCACGTTGGATCGTGCCGCAAAACAACACCTCCTGATGCTTTCGGCACAGGGTGGTGTTGAAATTGAGGACGTCGCCGCCAAAGACCCGACAGCAATCGTCAAACTGCACATCAACCCGATCGTTGGCATCGACGAAGCCACGGCAAAAAAAGCTGCGGCTGACGCCAAGATTCCAGCCAAGGCACAAGATGGGGTGGCGGCAATCCTCGTCAAGTTGTACGGCTGTTTCACCAAGGGTGACTGCGACCTGGCTGAAATCAATCCGCTCATTTTGAAGCCAACGGGCGAGGTGCACGCTCTCGATGCCAAGGTCAGCCTCGATGGCAACGCGCTGTTTCGCCACCCGGAGTGGGAGGCGTTTCGGGCCACCGAAGAACTCGATGACCGCGAGCGACTTGCGCGCGAGAAAGATTTGCAATACATCGGTCTCGACGGTGATGTTGGCATCATCGCCAATGGTGCCGGTCTCGCAATGAGCACGCTCGATGTGGTGAGCCAGGTCGGCGGCAAGGCGGCCAACTTTTTGGACATCGGTGGTGGCGCGAATGCCGAGCTCATGACATCGGCACTCGAGGTAATCAATTTCGATACCAACGTGAAGAGTATTTTCATCAACATCTTCGGGGGTATCACCCGCGGTGACGAAGTTGCAAAAGGCATTGTCGAAGCGATGCGTCGAGTTCAGTTGCGGGCCCCAATAGTCATTCGTCTCGATGGTACGAATGCCGAAGAGGGTCGCAAGATTCTTGCCGACGCCGGCATCCCCACCAGCAGATTGATGTCCAAACCCACGATGCTCGAAGCAGCACGTGCAGCGGTTGACCTCGCCAACGGAAAAACGGTCTAATCATGGCGATTTTCATCAACGAACATACGAAGGTGATCGTGCAGGGCCTCACCGGCGGTCAAGGCAAGTTCCACGGCTTGCGCAACCGCGCGTATGGCACCAACGTCGTTGGTGGAGTCACACCTGGCAAGGGTGGCCAAGACGTCGAAGGTATCCCTGTTTTCGACAACGTTGCTGATGCCGTGCGGGCAACCGGTGCCGATGCGTCATTCGTTGCGGTGCCACCAAAGGCGGCCCCTGCGGCAATTCTGGAAGCGGCTGGCGCCGGTGTGCGTTTCATCGTTTGCATCACCGAAGGGGTTCCTGCACAAGATGAGGCACGTGTCTTTGCCACGTTGCAACGCGACTTCCCCGGCACGCGACTGCTCGGCCCCAACTGCCCGGGCATCATCAGCCCGGGGCGATGCAACATCGGCATCACGGCCGGTGAAATTGCGCAGCCACCCACCGCCGGCGGCAGGAACGTCGGTATCGTTTCGCGTTCGGGCACCCTCACGTATCAGGCATTATTCGAATTGAAGCAGCAACGAATCGGTGTCTCGACATGTGTCGGCATCGGCGGCGACCCGGTGCCGGGAACATCATTCGTCGACTGCCTCGCGGAGTTCCAGAATGATCCCGAGACAAGTGCAATTTTGATGATCGGCGAAATTGGTGGCTCAGCCGAGGAAGAGGCCGCCGAATTCATCAAGGCAAATGTCACCAAGCCGATGAGTGCATACATTGCAGGCGTCACCGCACCAGCCGGCAAAAAGATGGGTCATGCAGGCGCCATCGTGTCGGGTGGCAAGGGAACTGCGCAAGGCAAGATGGACGCATTGCGGGCCGCCGGCGTGAAAATCGGCGCCAATCCAACCGAGGCTGCGCAATTAATGGCGCAAATCATCGCCGCGCTCGGTTAGCTGCTGCGACTTCCGTAGCATTTGGTACAGATATGCGTGTTGCTGATCTTCTTGCGCGTGGGCGTACCTTCTCGTTCGAGTTCTTTCCGCCCAAAACCGACGAGGCGCAAGCACAACTCACCACCACCATCGCCGAACTCGCACCGCTGCACCCCGATTTCTTTTCGGTCACCTACGGTGCCCAGGGTGGTGAGCGAACCCGAACCCGTGATGTCGTCGTGGCACTGGCGCACAACGGGTCGATTCCACCGGTGGCCCACCTCACCTGTGTGGGGCACACCGAGGTAGAGATCGACGTGTTGCTCGGCGAATACAAGGCTGCTGGCGTCAAAAACATCCTTGCTTTGGGCGGTGACCTGCCTGCCGACCCCACCCAAGTCGGCCCGAGTGATTTTCGTTTCGCCCAAGACCTTGTCGAGTACGTGCAAACCAACTCTGACATTTGCATCGGCGTGGCAGCCCACCCCGAGGTGCACCCGCGGTCACCGTCACGCGAGTCAGACCGACAACATCTGGCTGAAAAACTGCGCCTCGCCGACTTTGCGATGACCCAGTTCTTTTTTGATGTGGATCACTACCAACGTCTGATCGACGAACTATCGGCACTCGGTGTGCACAAACCGGTTCTTCCCGGCGTCATGCCGGTAACGAACAAAAGCCAACTAGCGCGCATGGCACAAATGTCGGGAAGTGAAATTCCACGGTGGCTCAACGATCGCCTGGCACCATTCGAAAGCCCGGATGACATCCGTCAAGCGGGGGTAGAAATCGCCACGCAGTTGTGTACCGAACTGCTCGCTGTGGGTGCGCCAGGTCTGCACATCTACACCTTGAATCGCTCGACTGCCGCCCGTGAGATTGCCCGCAATCTCGGTCTTGGCCAGGCGTGAGTCGAGCAATGAGCGAAAAGCGCCCGAGCCTGCTTGGTTACTCACCAGCACTTGATGGCGTACGGGCCCTTGCCGTCGTCGCGGTGATCGTGTATCACGCCAATAAAGCATGGTTGCGTGGTGGGTTCCTCGGTGTCGAGGTGTTCTTCGTGATCAGCGGGTTCCTCATCACTTCGCTGCTCATCGCCGAGTCGGAGCGCACCGGAACAATCAGCCTCAAACAATTCTGGCTGCGTCGGGCACGGCGACTATTGCCAGCAATGTGGGTGTTGTTGCTTGGTGTGGCGGTGTATTGCTCACTCTTTGAGCGCAACATGCTGGGCAACCTGCGTGGCGACATCATTGCCGCGCTCTTCTACGGTTTCAATTGGTTTCAAATTTGGGTCGGCACGTCGTACTTCACGGCATTCGACTTCGTGCCACTACGCCACTTGTGGTCGCTGGCGGTGGAAGAGCAGTTTTATCTCTTGTGGCCATTGCTGATGTTCGTATTCACCCGGGTCGCACGTCGACGATTGCCGGTCATCGGGCTGTTGTTCATCGTTACCTCAATCGCCATCGCAATATTTACCGCAGCGACGTATCGCAGTGGTGCCATCGCCACAGTCGGTGAAACCCCAGAACAGTACATGGCGTTCCTCGGTCACCCTGTTGCACGTATCGACTTCCTCTTTCTTGGCACCGTTACCCGCGCCGGTGGCTTATTCCTCGGGGCTGCACTCGCCGTATTTTGGCGACCGTGGTTGCTACAAACCTCGCCCATCGGCACGCGCGGCCAACTGTTCGACGGGGTTTTCCTCGCCGGTTTGGGTGGGCTTGCTGTGTCGGCAGCGGTGTTTCGCGACGTCGTTGATACGACCGATGTCGGGACGACGGGCTACGACCTGCTCTTTCGTGGTGGATTCTTTTTCGTAGGTCTGGCCAGTGTTGCCGTCATCGCTGCTGCGGTGCACCCGACTGCGACCATGGCCCACCGCCTGCTCGGCAATCGGGTGATGACCTACATCGGTCGACGCTCATACGGTTTGTACCTGTACCACTGGCCGGTCTTTCAGTTGTATCGACGATTTGCAGGGCAAGGTCTGACGCCGTACGAATTCGTGTTGTTAGTGCTGCTGGCGCTGGCGCTCACCGAATTGTCGTTTCGTTACGTGGAAATGCCGGTGCGCGACGGCCGATTCGGTACCTGGTGGCGCAACCGTCGCGCCGAACGAGGTGCCGGTGTGCAACTCAGTGTCGCAACTCGCAGGCGGCGGGCCAGCGTGCTCGCCGTGAGTGTGGTGCTGCCTGCTTTTGCGTTATTTAGTCTGGCAACCGCCGAGGTGAAGTTGAACGACATCAGCCAGAGCCTGGCGGAGAGCGAGTCGGCAGTGGTCGACTTGTTGGGGGCCCAATCGGCACCAACCACCGTCGTTCAAACTGCTCCGATCATCGTGGGCGGCGGAACGGTCACCGCCACAACGACCCTTGACGGGCAGCTGATTGACGTTCTCGCCATTGGCGACTCGGTCATGTTGGGCAGCGCCCGTGAATTATCCGAGCGGGGGGCCACGGTTGACGCGATGAAAAATCGCTCGACACGCCAGGCACTCGAGATCGTGAACTATCTCAAGTCGGTGCGGCGGTTGGGTTCGATCGTGGTGATTCATCTCGGTACGAACAGCACCACGACGGAAGCCGTCTTCGATGAGATCATGACAACGCTGCGCGACACACCTCTCGTGCTGTTCCTTACCGTGCATGTACCGAGTGAGCCACGCCAGACGATCAACAATCGCCTGATCAACGCCTTGCCGGCAAAGTACGCCAACGTAAAGGTGCTCGATTGGCACGCGATTGCCAGCCAATATCCCGAGTATCTCTACTCCGACACGACACACCTGCGACCGGCAGGCGCACGCTTCTACGCCGACCTCATCATGCAGGCCGTCGGTCGGCTGTAGCCAGCACGATGGTCTAGCCAGCACGATGGTCTAGCGTGTGACGCCGTGACAACACCAGTTCGAGTCGCCGTTACCGGCGCCGCCGGCCAAATCGGCTACAGCCTTATTTTTCGCATTGCGTCGGGTGCAATGCTCGGCCCCACCACGCCGATCATTTTGCAACTGCTGGAAATCACCCCGGCCCTCGGGGCGCTGGGCGGTGTGAAAATGGAACTGGATGATTGTGCGTTCCCGCTGTTGCACGATGTCGTGCTCACAGATGATGCGAACGTCGCCTTCGGTGATGCCGATGTGGCACTGCTCGTCGGTGCCATGCCCCGCAAAGACGGCATGGAGCGCAAGGATTTGCTGTCGGCCAACGGCGGTATTTTCAAACCGCAGGGTCAGGCCATCGGCAAGCACGCCAAGAAAGATGTCAAAGTGTTGGTGGTGGGCAACCCGGCGAACACCAATGCGCTGATCGCCCTCAGCAATGCGTCGGGCATCGATCCAGGTCAGTTCACCGCTATGACGCGCCTCGACCACAATCGTGCGATTTCGCAACTGGCCAACCGGGTCAACCGCCCGGTCGCATCGGTGAAAAAGATGATCATCTGGGGCAACCATTCCACGACGCAGTATCCCGATTTGTCCCATTGCGAAGTCGACGGCAAACCAGCCAAGTCGTTGGTCAATGACGACACGTGGTTGGACCAGACATACATCCCGACGGTGGCCAAGCGGGGTGCGGCAGTCATCAAGGCGCGCGGCGCATCGTCGGCGGCCTCTGCCGCCAATGCGGCGATCGATCATGTGCGTTCATGGGCGCTGGGCACCAGCCCTGGCGATTGGGTGAGCATGTCGGTGCCAAGCGATGGCTCATACGGCGTGCCCAAGGGTTTGGTGTCGTCGTTTCCGTGTACGTGTGCGAACGGCAGCTACAGCATCGTGCAGGGTCTGGCGATTGACGACTACAGCCGGGCAAAAATCGACGCTTCGGTCGCCGAATTGCAGGAAGAACGCGACGCGGTGCAGGCCCTCGGCCTGATTTAATTGAACGCCGTGTGCAGGCGCACGCGGGCGAACACGGCGTCGAGCGCGACGAACAATGGCTGAGCATCGATCACTTTCTGGTGGTCGCCCACGAACCGAACTTGGCCACCGATGAATGCCTCTGCTGCATTGATCTTGCCGGTGGCAACACCGACCGCAGTTTCATAGCTCTGCGTGAAGGTCACATCACTCGGCACTGCACCTTTGTTGAAATCCACTTCCTGGTTGCGGCACGCAAGGTGGTACGACACATCACCGAATGGGGTAGCGGTCACCAATTGTGTGATGGTGACCAAGTGGGCCGCAGCCGCCATTTTGACATTTGCATCAATTGCGATTGCCCGGGCAACTGCCGAGATCCACTCGTCGCTCAAGTAGCGCACGACGAGTGAATCAGTGGCGGTCATGCAGCCTGAAAGTTCACCGTCTTGCGGCTGGAGCGATAGATCGCGACCACCAGCACCGCCAGCGAAATGCCGGAGATGGCGTAACGGGCTGAGGTGTTGTCTTGCAGTTTGATGATCGCTGGCAAGATCAACAATGACACGAGGTTCATCACCTTGATCAGCGGGTTGAGTGCCGGGCCAGCGGTGTCTTTGAACGGGTCGCCCACAGTGTCGCCGATGACGGCTGCCTTGTGTGCATTGGAACCCTTACCACCGTGATGGCCGTCCTCGATGAACTTCTTGGCGTTGTCCCATGCACCGCCAGCGTTGCTCAGGTAGTTGGCCATGAGTTGACCGGTGAGAATTACGGCTGCCAAGAATGCACCGAGTGCGAAGTAGTTGATACCGAAGCCAACGATGACTGGTGTCAACACAGCAAGCAAGGCAGGCGTCGTGAGCTCGCGCAACGATGCAGCCGTGCAGATGTCGATAACCGGGCCGTAGTCGGGCTGTTTGGTGCCCGCCATGATGCCACCGTCAGCAAACTGCTTGCGCACTTCTTGCACAACGACACCAGCCGTGCGGCTCACCGCACGAATTGCCAATGCCGAGAACATGAACGCAATCGACCCACCGATGAGCAGACCAATGAAGGTCTTTACGTCAGCGACGTTGATCTGGGTGCGGATGTCGCTGAAGATCGCATCACCCGTGATGCCTTCTTTGGCGAAACCCAATTCGCTTGCGACGGTCTCGATGTAGGCAGCAAAGAGCGCCACGGCAGCGATAACAGCCGAGCCGATTGCAAAGCCCTTGGTAACGGCTTTGGTGGTGTTGCCGACGGCGTCAAGGCTCACCAGAATCTTGCGTGATTCGCCCTCGAATTCGCCCGCCATTTCGGCAATACCAGCGGCGTTGTCGGCAACCGGGCCGAACGTATCTTCCGAAACGATCACACCGGTCGTGGCCAACATGCCCATGCCACACAACGCCACGAGATACAGCGACAACTGCACGTTGCCACCACCCAGCCAGAGTGTGCCACCAAGCGAAATTGCGATGCACAAAATGGCATACACCGACGACTCGAGGCCGACTGCGGTGCCCGCCAGCACGACGGTTGCTGGGCCAGTTTCGGCAGACTCGGCGATTTCTTCGACCGGGCCGTACTCGGTACCGGTGAAATATTCCGTGAGACGGCTGAGTACTTGGGCCAAGATCAGGCCGATCAGCACGGCGCCAAAGACGCGCCAGCCGATGCCCGAGATGGACACCGTGGTTTCGCCGAAACCTGGCGAACCCTTCGCCGGGTTGCCGATGTAGTACGTCGACAAGATGAGTGTGCCGATCACGGTGATGATGCCAGCAGTCAAAAAGCCACGGTTGATCGGCTTCAGTGCGTTCATCTCACCTTCTTTGGCCCGCACGGCGAACACGCCGGCGATCGAGGCGATCACGCCGATTGCACGCGCGGCCAGTGGGAACACGAGACCAAGTGCAGGGTTCAAACCAATCGAATTGAATGCAGCAACACCAAGGATGATCGACGCCACGAGGGTGACTTCGTAACTCTCAAACAAGTCAGCCGCCATACCCGCGCAGTCGCCCACGTTGTCGCCCACGTTGTCGGCGATAACAGCGGGGTTGCGTGGGTCGTCTTCGGGAATGCCTGCCTCAATTTTGCCCACCAAGTCGGCACCGACGTCGGCAGCCTTCGTGAAGATGCCACCACCGACGCGCAAGAACAGCGCGATGAGCGAGCCACCGAAACCAAAACCGATGAGCATCGCCGACGAGGTGTTCTGGAATAACGCAATGATGACGGTTGCGCCCAGCAACCCAAGACCAACGGTGAACATGCCAGCCACACCACCCGTGCGAAAGGCCACCCCAAGTGCTTCACGCATCGAACCACGGCGGGCCGCTGCAGCCGTGCGCACGTTGCCCCGCGTTGCGAGTGTCATACCGATGTAGCCCGTGAGCCCAGAAGCCACGCATCCAAGCAAGAAAGCAAGGGTACGAAACAATCCTGACGAGATGTAACTCAAGGCTTCGGTTTCATCTGGCTTACGAATTGCCACCGAGGTGACGAACACGATGATGGCCACTGGGATGAGGATCATCCCAATGGTGCGGAACTGGCGCTTCAAATACGCCATCGCACCAACTTGAATCGCCGTGGCGATTTCTTTCATCTTTGGTGTGCCCTCGTCCTCGGCGAGAACAGATTTAGCGAGGTAGAACCCCACCGCGATTGCCAGCAGCGACGCTGCCCCGGAGAGAATCAGCACTAGCCATTCGCCGCCGCGGAGGGTAAAGTCCTGCCAGCCGCCTTCAGATGCCAAGAGAGCAGTCACGTGATATATGTCCTTACTATGAGGGAGTAGCCGTAAGGCACACTCCGATTTATGGGCTCGAATGAGTGTAGAGAATTCAGAGCCCTGCCGCTGAATCAGCCCGAATCGGCTGGGTGAGACGGGCTTCACGCCCAGCAGTGCCGTGGACAGGTTCGGTGTTGGGGGTAGTCAGAACTAGCGTCTCGCTTAGGTAAATGTCGTCCGTATGAGCACCGCCACGCCAACTCGTCAGCCTGTCACGGCGACCGCAGTAGGCACGCGCAAACGCCGTCCGTTGTTGCTCGATCTCTATGGCACTGCGGTCGGCAAAAAATACGCAATGGCGATCTCCGGCATCGCGATGATGGGCTTCGTGATGTTCCATATGTTGGGTAACACCAAGATGTACCTCGGAGCGGCAGAACTCGATGGGTATGCCGAGTTCCTGAAAAAGTTGCTGTACCCGTTGGCCCCCAAAGAGTCGGTGTTGTGGATTCTTCGTGTGAGTCTGCTCGGCATGCTGGCACTGCATTTGCACGCGGCGTGGTCGCTCACCGTGTTGAACCGCCATGCCCGGCCAGTGCGTTACCAGAGTGCACGCGATTACCAGGAAGCATCGCTGGCGAGTCGCTCAATGCGACTGTCGGGCATCGTTGTCGTGATGTTCATGGTTTGGCACCTGCTTGACCTCACGTTCGGTGTCGTCAATACCATCGGCACCGAGGGTGAATATGTGCGCAGCGAGGTGTATGCGAACGTGGTACGCAGTTTTGAGCGTTGGCCGGTGGCGCTGTTTTATGTGGTGGCCAACTTGTTGCTCGGCCTGCACTTGGCGCACGGAGCCTGGAGTATTTTTCAGTCGTTGGGTTGGAACAACCCACGATTCAATGCGTGGCGCGTGGCGTTTGCCCGTGGTTTTGCAGCAATCGTTGTGATTGGCAACATTTCATTTCCCATTGCCGTAACCGTCGGAATCGTCAGCGTCTAGGAAAGGCACATTTATGACCATGTTGCAGGATCGTCCAACCGATACGAAGTTGATCTCAAAAGTTCCCGATGGTGCCCTCGCCGACAAATGGGACAACTTCAAGGCCAATGCCAAGCTCGTCAACCCGAGCAACAAGCGCAAGTTCAAAATCATCGTGGTTGGCACTGGTCTGGCCGGTGCTTCTGCTGCGGCGTCGCTTGCCGAATTGGGTTACCGCGTCGATGCTTTCACCTTCCACGACTCACCGCGACGCGCCCACTCGATTGCCGCCCAGGGTGGCATCAATGCAGCCAAGAATTACCAGGGTGATGGCGACAGTGTGTCGCGACTCTTCACCGACACCATCAAGGGTGGCGACTTCCGCTCACGCGAAGGCAATGTGTATCGCTTGGCGCAGGTATCGGTCAACATCATCGACCAGATGGTGGCCCAGGGCGTGCCGTTCGCGCGCGAATACGGCGGTTTGCTCGACAACCGCAGTTTTGGTGGCGCCCAAGTTAGTCGCACCTTTTATGCCCGTGGTCAAACCGGTCAACAACTGCTGCTTGGTGCCTACCAACAGTTGTCGCGCCAGATTGGTCTGGGCGGCGTACGGCTGTTCAACCGTTGCGAACTCGTAGACATCGTCGTCATCGATGGTCGTGCTGCTGGCATA
>Ga0049085_10001152_pt1 | contig 10434 bp, 10 predicted proteins | sample GreLakmeSU08MSRF_FD_66721 | JGI IMG/M metagenome (GOLD analysis project Ga0049085, IMG submission 66721) | Freshwater lentic microbial communities from great Laurentian Lakes, MI, USA - Great Lakes metaG SU08MSRF | ecosystem: Environmental > Aquatic > Freshwater > Lake | place: Great Lakes... | reverse complement strand
GGCTATCGCCAAGATTGGCCTCGCCGTGAACCGTAATTGGACTAGCGAGACCGGTGAGAAGAAGGAAGAGGTCACGTTTGTGGACGTGGACGCTTTCGGCAAGCAGGCAGAGGTGATTGGCCAGTATCTCAAGAAGGGCCGTCCAATCATGGTCGAAGGCCGCCTCAAGCTCGACCAGTGGGACGACAAGCAGACCGGCCAGAAGCGCAGTCGCCTCGGCGTGGTGCTCGAGCAGTTTCAATTTATCGATTCCGGTCGCGGTGGCGAAAATCAAGGCGGCCAAGCTGGACACGGTGGCGGCGAATCCGCCCCGCGCCCCGCGCGTCCTGCAGGAACCGCCCCAACGAAGGACGCTGACGCGCCTCCGCTCGAAGACGACGACGTGCCGTTCTGAACCATTTTATCCGCGTGTGCGGACCGTATCTTTAACCGATTTTTCCTATGAAGACTGAAGTCATCCTCACTCACCACATCACCGGCCTCGGCGGCGAATCCGATCAGGTCAAGGTCGCGGCTGGTTACGCCCGCAATTACCTTTTCCCGCAAGGTTTGGCCATCCCCGTCACCGCATCCAACAAACGCCGTCTCGACGCTCTGCGCCAGCGTCGCGGCGAGCGCGAGTCGCACGAGTTGAACTCGATGACCGAGATTTCCAAGAGCCTTTCGAAGCTCCTCCTCATCATCAAGGTGAAGACCGGCGACGACGGCAAGATGTTCGGCGCTGTGACCGCTGGCACCATCGCCGACGAGTTGAAGACGCAGTTCGACGTCTCGCTCGATAAGAAGAAGATTGTTCTGCCGCAGTCCATCCGCCACGTCGGCGATGCCGAAGTGCCGCTCAAGCTGCACGCGGAGGTCTCTGGCGTGCTCAAGATTCGCATCGAGAGCACCACGCCCGCGCCGGTTGAAGAGCCGAAGAGCAAAGATGCCGAGAATGCCGTCAAGCCTGAGCGGTACGACCGCAGCAAGCAGCGCGTCATCAGGTCTCCCAAGGCCTAGTAACAGCCGCGTTTCGTTTTCACAGGCGGGCCTTTAATGGCCCGCCTTTTTACTTTTGCAGTGCGTCGTGAAGTTGTGCCATGAGGTTTGTGAAAAAGTTGCGAATGACTTCGTATAACTCGGCGTTGCCATGCCCGCGCCTTTCTCGTTTCCTTCCTACGCATGATTGACGCCAATGAGACTCCCGTGAACCCGCCCGCCGACCTCGCCCGCGCGCGTCGGCGCAAAGCCGTTGTCGCGTCGTCGCATGTAGATCGCTTGCCGCCGCATTCCATCGAGGCCGAGCAGGGCGTGATCGGCTGTCTGCTTATCTCGCCGAACGAGTGCATCACCAGCTGTCTCAAGCTCATTCGTTCTCCACGTGTGATCACGGAGACTCGCAGGAAGGATGCGGATGCTGAAATTCAAACGGCGTTCTTCTACGATCTGAAGCATCAAGCCATCTTTGAGTCGCTCGTGGATATGTACGAGCAGAAGGAGGCCATCGACATCATCACGCTTCAGCAGCGGCTCAAGGATAAGAAGATTCTCGATCAGGTCGGCGGCGTGGCCTATCTCTCCTTCCTCATCGACTCCGTCCCTTCAGCGGCGAATCTGGACTTCTATCTCAACATCGTTTGGGACAAATATATCCTGCGAAAGATGGTGCAGACGTGTCTCTCGATGGTGAGTCAGGCCTACGAGTTCGAGGGCGAAATGCCGCGGCTGCTCGATGAGGTGGAGAGCCGCATCTTGAAGATCAGCGAAGAGCGCGTGAAAGAGTCGGGCAACACGATGAAGGAGTTGGTGCAGGCCTCCATCGCCAAGATCGAGGAATACCACAGCCGAAAAGGGGCCATCAGTGGGCTCGCGACCGGTTTCCATGACTTCGACAAGATGACCGATGGGCTGCATCCGGGAGAGATGATTGTCATCGCCGCGCGTCCTGCGATGGGTAAAACCTCCCTGGCGATGAATATCGCCGAGCACGTGGCGATTGATCTGAATCTCCCCGTCGCCGTGTTCAGTTTGGAGATGACCGCGGAATCGCTGGTGACGCGTACTCTCTTCAGCCGCGCCCGGATGAATCTCAAAAGCGTGCGCGACGGATTCATGGCCAACCGCGATTTCCCCAAGCTCCTGGCCGCCGCCGGCAAGCTGACCAACGCGCCGCTTCATGTGGATGATACACCGGGCCTTTCCATCCTCCAACTGCGCGCCCGTGCCCGTCGTTTGCATCATCAGCACGGCATAAAGCTCATTGTAATTGACTATCTCCAGCTGCTTCACTCTACTTCGCGGCGCGCGTCGGACAACCGGCAGCAGGAGATCGCGGAGATCTCCGGCGGCGTGAAAGCGCTGGCCAAAGAGCTGAGCCTGCCTGTGATCGTGCTGGCCCAGCTCAACCGCGAAATGGAACGCGAGAAAAACCGCAAGCCGCGGCTCTCCGACCTTCGCGAATCCGGCGCGATTGAGCAGGATGCCGACCTTGTTGGCCTGCTCTATCAGCCGAATAAAGGCGAGGATGAAGAGGGCGCGCCGCGCGAGGAGATTCCCGGCGAGGGAGTCCCAACGAATCTAGTCATCGCCAAGCAGCGTAACGGTCCGACGGGCGACGTGAATCTCACGTTCCTCAAGTCGTACACGCGCTTCGAGAGTGTAAGCCGGGTCAGCCCGGAGGATGTGCCGACTGAATGAAAATCAACCGCCGCTTTTTTCGACGCTGGGGCATGGCCATGGGCCTGTTCCTCGCTTTCGCCCTGCCGTTGCTCGGCCAGGAGATCAAGTTCCCCGCGCCGATTCAGGAGATTGAAATCCGCTACGCCGGCCCCAAGACCGTTGGCGAAGATTACGTCCGCTCCCACATCCGACTCAAGAAGGGCGACAGCTACACTCCCGGCGCTGACAACGACGACATCAAGAATCTCAAGGCCAGCGGCCGTTTTCATAACATCCGCACTGCGCTTGCGCCGGTCACCGGCGGCATCAAGCTCATCTACGAGGTGCAGTGCAGCCTCAACGTGACTAGTGTCACGATTCAGGGCGTCGAGGGTGCCCGTGTGGTTCCCGCTTCCAAGCTCAAGATTAAGCTCTCCAAACTCGAGGCCGCGCTCGGAACCAAGGTCGGCGCGCCGCTCTCCGACGTGAAGCTTTTCCTCGACCGCAAAGCGCTTGCCGACCTCTATCTCAAGGACGGCTACCATCAAATCCAAGTCGAAGAGCCGCGCCAATCGATCAAACTCGATGACGGCACGGTGGAGATTACTTTCCGGGTTTACGAAGGCGAGAAGGTCAAGATCGACAAGATTGAGATGACCGGCGCGAAGGCGTTCACCGCCGACAAACTCAAGGGTGTGGTCAAGACCCGCGAACGCCGCCGCTGGTGGAATCCGATTTCGTGGTTCACCGGCGACGGCAAGTTGATCGCTGACCAGATTCAGGACGACGTCGATGCGTTGATTGAGCATTATCAGTCCGAAGGTTTTCTCGATGCCGCGGCTGAAGTGGAGAAATCCACCGACAAGGAAGCGACCGCTTTCATCGCTGCTCGCGACCAGTTCCGTGTTGCCCAAGAAGCTGAGGAAGCGGCCACCGTGAAGCTCGCCCGCGCGAAACGCGCTAACGACAAGCTCGTAATCGAGACCGCAGAGAAGGAGTTGGACGCCGCTGAAGATAAGGCCAAGGACGCGCGCAAGGCGTATGAGAAGCAGGCGGATGCCATCTCGCTCGCGAAGGTGACTTTTAAGATCAGCGAAGGCGCGCGGTATCGCGTCGGTACCATCAAGATAGAGAAGGCGCGTCTGGAAGGTGAGGAACTCGGCAAGCTGCTTTTCCCTGCGGAAGAGATGGCCGCCGCGCTCCAGCTTCGGTCCGGTGCGATTTTCCGGCCGAGTCTCGCCAACAAGGATGAGGACAGCATCCGCGAGTATTACGGCAGCCGCGGATACGCCAACACCCGCATCGGCGTGCGTCGCGCGCCGAACGTGCAGACCGGCGCGATGGACATCGTTTATTTGGTCACCGAGGGAGCGAAAACCTCCATCGAGCAGATTCGGATCGAGGGCAACGAAAAGACGAAGGACCTCGTCATCCGCCGCGAGTTAGCCATCGCGCCCGGCGAACAGTTCGACCTCGGCCGGATGCGCTTGAGCGAGCAGCGCATTGAGGGTCTCCGTCTTTTCGAGCGTGTGAAGGTGGACTACGAGCCCATCGAAGACCAGCCCGGCCGCGCCAACGTGATCGTCTCCGTCGCGGAGAAGGACTCCGGCCGTTTCGGCATCGGCGCCGGTTTCAGCACCGACTTCGGCGTGTTCGGCAACGTCAGTTTCTCACAGGAGAACTTCGATCTGCTCCGCTGGAAGACGCCGCACCTGATGCAGGGCGCGGGCCAGAAGCTCCGCGTGAACGCCACCGTCGGCTCCGAGTTGCGCCGGTACGAACTGCAGTTCATCGAGCCGTGGTTGCTCGGTCGCAAGCTCGAGCTGGACGTGAATCTCTTCAGCCGCGAACAGTATTTCTACAGCCAAGTGCAGACGAGCGATCGGCTTTACACCATTGATGAAACCGGCGCGAGCGTCGGTGTGACTCGCACCCTCGGCAACGATTTCCTGCGCGGCAGCCTGAGCTATTCACTTCAAAGCTCCGGCCTGACGGATGTTGCCTCGACCGCCTCCAGCGAAATTGCTCAGGAAGCTGGGCGCGACATGATCTCGAAGTTCGGCGGCGCTCTCGCTTATGACACGCGCAACGCCGGCGTGCGCAGCCGCATCCCCGATGCTGGGCAAAAAACGCAACTCAGCGCGAACGTCGCGGGCGGACCGATGCTGGGCGACGCCGACTTCTACGGCGTGGATCTTTTCAGCGCGTGGTATTTCAAGGGCTTTGGCGAGGATCACGTGATCGAGTTGGTTGGCCAGACTTCGGTGGTGAACAACTTCGGCGACTCGACCCGTGTGCCGCTTCTCCACCGCCATTTCCTCGGCGGCTCGAGTAACCTGCGCGGCTTCGGCTATCGGCAGGTCGGTCCGCGCGACGCCAACGGCGAACCGGTCGGCGGCAAGACGATGTATCGCGGCACCCTCGAATACAGCGTGCCGACGCCGCTCGAAATCCTCCGCGCCGCGGCTTTCTACGACGTGGGCGGCGTCTCGCGCGACGCGCTCAACTACGACCTCAGCGGTCGCAACGACAACTGGGGTCTTGGCCTTCGGATCGACATCCCGTTCCTCGGCCCGCTCCGTATGGATTACGGTTTCCCCATCAAAGATGACGGTCGCAACGGCGGCGGTCAGCTCAACGTTAGTTTTGGCTACACCACCGCATTCTGATTCAATCACACCATGAAAATCGCACTTCGTTACCTCGTTCTTGCCACACTGGCATTCATCGTCCCCAGCATCTCCGCCGCCGCTGAACTGAAGCTCGCCACGGTGGACATGCGCAAACTCTTCGACGGCTACTGGAAGACGAAGCGCGCCGAGGCTGACTTGAAAGACAAAGCCACCGGCTTCGAGCAGAAGTTCAAGACGATGGCCGATGACCGTCAGAAATCTATCGAGACGCACCAGAAGATGGTAGGCAACGCCAGCGATCCCGCTCTTTCGCCTGAGGAACGCGAGAAGCGCAAGAAGCTCATCGAGGGCAAGGTGATCGAGATTCGCGAGATCGAGCAGGCGCTCCAGCAGTTCGACCGTTCCAGCCGGGAGACACTCACCACGCAGCGACGGAACATCACCGAGAAGCTCACCGCGGAAATCCGCGATGTCATCAACGCCAAATCCAAGGCCGCCAGTTACGCGATGGTCTTCGATTCCTCCGGTATGTCTGGCCCGTTCGCTCCCGTTGTCATGTACCACAATGGACAGAGCGATTTGACCGACGACGTCCTTAAGCAGCTCAACGCCACCGCCCCGCCCGAGACTACGCCCGTGCCGCCGAAGAAGGAAGTCACCCCCGGCGAGACGAAACCGGCTCCGAAAAAGGACGAGCCGAAAAAGGACGAACCCAAGAAGGTCGAGCCGAAGAAATAACACCGACTGCCGATGTCACCGGCTGGATCAATCAAGCCCGTGGCGTGCGGCCGAGAAGCGCAGTTTCGGCTCGCGATTGTCGCGGCGGCCTTGTTATTCACCGGTGTTTTGTCCGGGTTCGCCGAGGACGCGTGGATGAAGATTGCTCCGCATTTTCAGCCGCCCGCAGAGTTCAAGGGTCAGCTCGGTTCTTACCAATCCCCGTTGCGTTTCGCCGATGGCCGGCTTGCGAAAACTCCTGAAGAATGGGCCAAACGGCGCGCTGAGATTCTCGCCGAATGGCATCGGTTGATGGGCCCGTGGCCGCCGCTTCTCGAGAAGCCACAGCTCGTCTTCCACGAGCAGACGCGTTGGGAGAACTTTCTCCAGCACAAAGTCACGGTGCCGATTGCGTCTGGTCAAACCGTGCCCGGCTACCTGCTCGTGCCGGAAGGGAAAGGACCGTTCCCCGCAGTGGTGGTTCCATTCTACGACGCTGAAACCAGTGCTGGCTCGAACGAAAAGCAGCATCGCGATTTCGGCCGACTGCTTGCGCGACGTGGCTTTGTCGCGCTTTGCATCGGCTCGCCGAGCGGCGACGCGCGCAAGCCCGAACCGGGCCGTCCGGCTTGGCAACCGCTTTCGTTCCTCGCCTACGTCGCTGCGAACTGCCACACGCTGCTCGCGCAGCATCCGTCCGTGGATCCGGACCGCATCGGTGTGGTCGGCCATTCCTACGGCGGGAAGTGGGCGATGTTCGCCTCGTGTTTATACGATAAGTTCGCTGCCGCCGCGTGGAGCGATCCGGGTATCGTTTTCGACGATGCGCGCTCCAACATCAACTATTGGGAGCCGTGGTATCTCGGCCGCGACGAGAAGATGGTTCGCAAGCCCGGTCTCGTGACGCCCACGAACCCGCGCACGGGCGCATACAAAACGATGATGGAGGCGGGTCGCGATCTCCACGAGTTGCATGCGTTGATGGCGCCGCGGCCGTTCCTCGTCTCCGGTGGCGCGGAAGATCCGCTGAAGCGCTGGGCGGTGTTGAACCACGCCGTGGCCGTGAATGCGTTGCTCGGTCAGACGAACCGCGTGGCGATGACGAACCGCAAAGAGCACGGGCCGGACGCTGATTCGAACGAGCGGCTCGGCCTGTTCTTCGAGCATTTTCTGAAACCCACAAAAGCCGCCCGCTGATTGCACATGACTGATTCTCGCGAAGAACGATTGGAAAAGCTGGAGACGCAGGTTGCGTTCATGGAGCGGACGGTGGATGAGTTGAACTCAGTCGTGGTCGAGCAATCCAAGCAGATCACGAAGCTGCAGACGCAGCTGCGGAAGCTGTCCGATTCCGTCGAGTCCCAGGAGATGGAGCGTATCCGCTCCACCAATTCCAAGCCGCCGCATTACCAGTAGCGAATGATTGGCGGTTGATGGTTGGTGACGAGAAAGAACGCGCACCTCGATCCATCAGCCATCGGCATTCCACTAACTCTGGCTCAACCGCTGCTTCGGCGCGTCGAGCAACAGTTCGTGCGCTTCGCGTAGAATCTCAGGAATGCGCGCGGCGAATGGGCTTTGGGCGATGGTGTGTGGGAGATTCTGCCAATCCGTTTTGCCGACATTTTCGCCGGGGAACCAGTGGTCGGCTTGACCGAGGAGATTGTAGCGCATTTTTCCCCAGTCGACGAGGTCGAGCGATTTCGCGTACGTCCAGAGGCGAAGGATCTCGTTGACGTTCACTTCGCCCGGCACCGTCACGTAGTGCGGCAGCCCTTCGTGCCAGCGCGCGCACCAATCGGCGCCGAGCACGCGTTCCATTTCGGCGCGCAGCCGCTTCTCGATGGCCGCGATGGTTTCGGGAATCTTGTCGTAAAACTCCAGCGTGGCGACGTGCTCATCGAAATCGCTCGGCCGCGCCGCACCGCAACTCAGCGTGTGCACCTGCGGCCGCGAGAGGCAGTAGAGGCTGTTGAATTGCATCGGCGAAATCGGCGCGCAGAGCTGAACCATCTTCGGCGGCGGCGCGTAAAGTTTTCCGCCTTTGTCGTTGGGGCTGATGATGAAAATGCCCATGTCGCGCTTGGCCGCTTCTTCGATTGCCACCCAGTTCAAATCGTTCACGAAGTACCAGTGCAGATTCACGTAGTCGAACTCGTCGCTCCGCACGGCGTCGAGGATGATGTCCGTCGTCGCGTGAGTGGAGAAGCCGACGTGGCGCACGCGGCCGTCGCGCTGCAGTTGGCGCATCGCTTCGACACAGCCGCCTTTGCGAAGCGACCAGTCGAGGAACTGGCGGTTGTTGATGCCGTGCAGCGAAAGCAAATCCACGTAGTCCAGCTTCAGATAATCCATCGAGCGATTGAACGTCTCGATGAACTCCTTCTGCGTGGCGGCCGGCGCGACCTTTGTCTGCACGATCAGCTTTTCGCGTGGAAGTTTGGCAAGCACGGGGCCGAGTTGCATCTCGCTCGAGCCGTAACCGCGCGCAGTCTCGATGTGATTGATGCCGAGCGCGACCGCGCGGTGAATGGTCGCCTCGAGATTGGCCTGACCTTCGGGCGGCACCTCGCTCCACGGGACGTCCTGCCACTTGTGCTGATAACGCATCCCGCCGCAGGAGAAGACGGGCAGTTGCAAATTCGTGCGGCCGAAACGGCGATAGCGCATGGGCTTGTTATGCCATCGCTCGGCATCGTGTAGCAACCCCGCCATTGCTTCGGAAACAGTTTTCGCTGAATGAGGAATGCGATTCGACTGGATGCCGGAGTGGCGGCGGCGCGTTCAGATTAACACATTCCGTCTCTCGGTTTCGCTCATGACAATCCATTTTCCTGCCGGTAAGTTTCCAAGATAGAACGCCCCGATTCGCACGCGGATAAGTCGCAATGTGGGATGGCCGATGGCGGCGGTCATTCGGCGCACTTGCCGGTTTTTCCCTTCCACTAATTCCAATCCGATCCAACAGTCGGACACGTTTTTGCGGTGACGAATCGGCGGTTCGCGTGGCGGCATTTCCGGTTGTGGATTGAGCAGCCACCCTCGGCAGGGAAGGGTTTTGTATTCTTGGATGACGACCCCCTTCTCCAGTTTCGCGAGCGCTGCGCTCGTCGGGACACGCTCGACTTGCGCCCAGTATTCGCGCTCGTGCGCATGGCGCGGGTGAAGGAGGCGCGTGTTCAGACCAGGCTCATCCGTGAACAACAGCAACCCCTCGCTGTCGGCGTCGAGTCGGCCGATGGGATAAACATTCTTTGGAAAACCGAACTCCGCGAGCGGACGGTTCGGCGAACCATCCGGCGTGAACTGGCTGAGGACACCGTAGGGCTTGTGAAAGGCGATGAGCATCTACTGGATTCCACAACGCCAAGAAGCCGCCGCAGAGACAAGCCTTTTCGCCGCCGCTTCGGGGTTCTTTGAGAATGTTTTTGGTTAGACCGTATATGTCCATTCTCGTGCGATAGGTTTGTCGCGTAACTGAAAGGACCAATATGAATACGCCGAACACACAAATGGAAATCAACTTCGACAGCAACCCGCCGTCTCGCTCCTTTCCGCGTCAACGGACGCGGATGGAACAGGCGCAGTGGTGGTTTGCGCGCATCCGGCAAGTGGTGAATGCCGCCGGAACAGCGCAGCCAGCTCCGACGGCGCGTCCCGTGCAGGAGCGTTTCGAAATCGCTGCATGAACATGGTTGGGGAGCGAACCTTGGCGACGATGAAACTGGCGCGGAAAGCCTTACAGCTCAAAAGTCTTTTGAGGAACGTGGTCGGCTGCTATGCTAGCGGCGATGAATACGCAGGTATTGATTGACGGCTTAATTAGTTATCTCTGCTTCATCCCGTTGCTGACCTTTCATGAGTTCGCGCACGCGTGGGTGGCGTGGAAGTGCGGCGACAACACGGCGCGGGATCAAGGTCGAGTGACGCTCAACCCGATCGCGCACATCGACACCGTCGGCACAATCGTGCTGCCGCTCCTCAGTGTTTTTCTCGGTGCGACGGCCGCGTCGGGCCTCTCGTCGTTCATCATCGGCTGGGGCCGGCCGGTGCCGGTGAATTTGAGCAATCTCTCGAAGCCACGCTGGCACGACACGCTCATCGCGCTGGCGGGCCCCGCGATGAACGTCCTACTCGCCATCGCCATCGTGGGCATTGGCAAGATTGCGGGAATGTTCGGAGCCGCTGCGGTCGTCGAGATGGCGGATCGGTTGGCGGTGCTCAGCTTGTTCCTTTGCTTCTTCAACATGCTGCCCATCCCGCCGCTCGACGGCTCGCATGTGGTGAAAAATCTCATCCGGATGAAACACGAGACCTACTGGCAGCTCTGCCAATGGGGATTCATCGCGGTAATCATCATCTGGCAAATCCCCGCGGTGCGCATGGCAGTCGGGCTTGCGACGGTACTCTGTCTCAACGTGATTCGCTTCGCCTTCGCGCTGCCGCC
>Ga0049085_10001151_pt1 | contig 10445 bp, 6 predicted proteins | sample GreLakmeSU08MSRF_FD_66721 | JGI IMG/M metagenome (GOLD analysis project Ga0049085, IMG submission 66721) | Freshwater lentic microbial communities from great Laurentian Lakes, MI, USA - Great Lakes metaG SU08MSRF | ecosystem: Environmental > Aquatic > Freshwater > Lake | place: Great Lakes... | reverse complement strand
ATGATCAAAACCGCTGCTGATGAAAACCAGCCCGTGACCGAAGACCGCGCGCGGCACGACGGAATACCCCTCGCCGTAACGGACGCGCCAGAGTTCGTTGCCGGTTTTCGGATCGTAGGCGAAGACCGCGCCGCTGCCGCAACTGATGATCTGCTTGCGCCCGGCGGCCTCGATGAGCAGCGGCGTGTTGAAGGAAAACTTTTTCTTCGCGTCGGTCACGCGCGGCGTTTTCCAGAGCAGCTTACCGCCCGCCTTGTCGAGCGCGGCGATGAACGGTTCGGTCGAGCCGTCGGAACTGAAGACCAGCGCGTCACCGGCCAGGATCGGCGAGCCGCCGTTGCCATGCACCGGCGCGTAACTGAGCGTTTCATTCTTCCAGATGATGTTGCCGGAGAGATCCAGGCAGGCGGTGCCCATGTGACCGAAATGCACGTAGAGCCGCTCCCCTTCGAGCACGGGCGTGGGGCTGGCCTGGGAATTTTTCGCGTGACCTTTGGTGACCGGCTTCACAAACACCTCCACATTCCAGAGGGTTTTCCCGCTCTTCGCCTCCAGCGCCAGCACGTGGAGCGACTGGTTGCCGGCCCCCTGCTCCACCGCCGTGGTCAGATAAAGCCGCCCGCCCTGCGCCACCGGGGACGACCAACCCGCGCCGGGCAGCGCCTGCTTCCACACGACGCCGTTGGTGGAGGACCATTTGCTCGGCAGCCGTTGCGCCTTCGAAAGGCCCTGGCCGGTCGGGCCGCGAAACTCCGTCCAGTTTTCTGCGGCCGCCGCCGGAGCGGACTGACCGACGGAGATGAACGAAACGGAAAGGAGACCAACGTGGATAAACAATAATTTCATGATTTAATTGAATTGGTTCTAAAAAAATATTAACGGCGCATCAGCCACCTGGCAAGGCCCGCGCAGATGGAAATGACGTCGCCCATGTCCATTCCTATGCTTCGATCCGGTGTCGAACTGAGCGTGCTGCCCAGATCGGGCGGCAGCCGGGTGGACGGCTTGGCGGCGAGAATGGCCATCTCCTGCTGGCGCGCCTTCTCCAGTCCGCCCGCGCGGATGAAATCCACCACTCGCCGCAGTTCATCGCGGTCGAACTAGGTGCCGTGCCCCTCGCAGATATCCATGATCACGCGCGAATGACTGGCAAAGCACACGCGGTTCATCAAGGTCTTGCAGACTAGACAGGGCACGTAACGAATCGTCGTCTCGAAATCGCCCGAGGCCAGTTCGGGCGGCGGCCTCGGAATCCCAAGGACGGCTGTCTGCCGCGCCGGGTCCGCGCAGATTTTTTTCACGGTCTTCACGTCCAGCCGGACGCCGGCGCATTTCGGACACTCGCGCTGGTTGACCTCGCCCACCGCCACGGCCTCGAGGCGCGTCCGACAGCGCGGGCAAACCGCCCGAACCTCCTCGGGCAACTCCTCGCGCTGCGCCTGCACGCCGCAGTGCAATCAAAATTTTTCCCCGACGAACATCATACCAAAACAGGACGGACAGGCGCCCGTGGCCAACCGCGCGCCGCAATGCTCGCAGGACGTGGCGTCCGACGGAGCGGCCGCGCCGCACATTGGGCAGTTGAGAGTTTCAGCGCACATGAGCGGGAGACGATACGGTGCGCGCGATTTTTCTGGTAAGCCGTTTTCCGGGCGGGGTGGACGGAAGGCCGCGTCCCAGTTTCTGGCCAGTTGGCTGGCATTCGTGGCCGTTCTCCCTCCATGAACCTCGCTCGTAACCGCCGCGGTGAAGCGGCGGCTTAATTTCGAGGCGGGTGGCAGCAAAAAGATCAGGCGCGCCTTCACAGCGGCGGCTACAAGGCTCATGGGGAAGGTGAAAAGCCGAGGAGTCTCCCGGGCCAAGAACACGCCGCCGCCGTTTCACCCAATCACGCCCCGCACCACTTCGCCCTCGACGTCCGTGAGCCGGTAATCGCGGCCCTGGAAGCGGTAGGTCAGGCGCTCGTGGTTGAAGCCGAGCTGGTGCAGCAGCGTGGCCTGCAGGTCGTGGACGCTCACCTTGTTCTGCGCCACGCTGAAGCCGAGTTCGTCGGACTCGCCATACATCGTGCCGCCTTTCACGCCGCCGCCGGCCACCACCATCGTGTAGCAGTCGGGAAAATGATCGCGGCCTAGGACGCTGCCGCCGGCGGTCCGGCCTTCGCGGAACGGCGTGCGGCCGAACTCGCCGCCCAGCACGACGAGCGTGTCGTCCAGCAGTCCGCGTTGGCGCAAATCTTTGAGCAGCGCGGTCACGGGCCGGTCCATCGTCGCGCATTTTTTCGTCAGGCCGTCCCGAATATCCTCGCTCGGATTGGTGCCGTGAAAATCCCAGCCCCAATCAAACAACTGCACGTAACGCACGCCCTGCTCGACCAGCCGGCGCGCGAGCAGACAGTTGTTGGCGAAGCTCGATTCTCCCGGCTTCGCGCCGTAGGCCTCCAGCGTAGCGGCGGACTCGCGCTTGATGTCCATGACTTCGGGCACGGACATCTGCATCCGGTAGGCCAGTTCATATTGGGCGATGCGCGTCTGCGTTTCGGGATGGCCGAGTTCGCGCGCCTGGATTTCGTTCAGGTCCCGCAAAGTGTCGAGGCTCAGGCGGCGAACGTCACGGTCGAGGCCGGCGGGATCGGAGGCATAAAGCACCGGGTCGCCCTTCGAGCGGCATTGCACGCCTTGATAGACCGACGGCAGGAAGCCGCTGCCGAACGAGTTCTTGCCGCCGTTCGGCTGCACGCCGCTGGAGATCAGGACGACGAAGCCCGGCAGGTTCTCGTTCTCCGTGCCCAGGCCGTAGGTCACCCACGCGCCGATGGACGGGCGTCCGGAACGCGGCGAACCGGTATAGACGAGCAGTTCGGCCGGCGCGTGATTGAACTGGTCCGTGGTCATCGAGCGGATGACGCACAATTCGTCCGCCACCGTGTGGAGATGAGGAATCGCGTCGGACATCCAGACGCCGCCCTTGCCGTATTGGGCAAAGGTGCGCCGCGTGCCGAGCAGCTTGGGCGTGCCGGTGGTGAAGGCGAACCGTTTGCCTTTGAGAAACGCATCTGGACAAGCTTGGCCATCGCGTTTCACGAGCTCCGGCTTGTAGTCCCACAAGTCGAGATGCGGCGGCGAGCCGGTCAGGTGCAGATAGATGACCCGTTTAGCCTTGGCGGCAAAATGCGGGGCGCGCGCCGCCAGCGGATTCGACGACGCGGTGACGGCGGCGGGGAGGCTGTTCTTCAACAGCGACGCCAGCGCGATGGCTCCGACACCGTAGGCGGACTTGCCGAGAAAATGGCGGCGCGTGATGGCTTGCAGTTGTTCGAGGTTTGGATTCATGGGCGGGGTGTTTTGGTTAGCGTCATGGTCATGTCTCAGTAATTCCTAGCCAGCACTTGAAGATTGTTGGTGTCAATGACGGCGCGGTAGGCGACGTAAGCACCACCGCCGAATGGCGAGGACTCCAACCACTCCAGACGCAACAACCAATCTCCGGTTATCCGCCTGCCATCTGCTGCCATATCCTTCGGACTCAACCGGTCAACCTCCCATACGCGCCCCCAATCGGCGGCGAGTTGGAATGCCTTCCGCTCCTCGTCGGCCGTGCGGGCAGATTCAACACGATGAATCAAGTAGCGAAACTTCAGCGGACCAACAGTGCAGTCGTAAGCAACAAGCAACACGCAGGCTGCGATGAACCCGAGGCCGACCCTCAGTAAAATTTTTCGTCGTCGTGTCATGATACGTGGAGTCGCCTATCGCTTCATCAACATCTCATCCAGGTTGAGCAGGACATTGCCCACCATCGTCCACGCGGCCAGTTCCGCCACGTCCATTTCCTTCGGAGCTTCGCCCAGGGGTTTCGTGGCGACGTCCTTCGCCTTGGCGGGGTCCGCCTTGAATCGTTCGAGAGTTTTGGTGTACAGCCCGACCAGTCCGTTCAGCTCGTTATCCGTCGGCGCGCGGCTGGCGCACAGTCGAAAACCGTGACGCGCCTTGTCCGCCGGAGTCGGTCCGGCGACGGCCATCCTCCGCGCGAGCGCCTGCGCGGCCTCGAAATAAACCGGGTCGTTCAAGGTCACGAGCGCCTGCAGCGGGGTGTTGGAACGCTCGCGCCGCACCAGGCAGACTTCGCGGTTGGGCGCGTCGAAAGTCGCCATGGACGGATACGGATTCGAGCGCCGCCAGGTGGTGTAGAGCGCGCGGCGATAGCGATCCTCGCCGCCGCTGGTCTCCCAGTCCGTGCCGCTGCCGAACGCGGCAGTCAGGCCCAGCTTCGGCTGCGCGGGCTTGACCGGCGGGCCGTACATTTTCGAACTGAGCAAACCGCTGACGAAGAGCGCCTGGTCGCGGATCATCTCCGCCGAAAGCCGGAAGCGCGGGCCACGCGCGAGCAGGCGGTTTTCGGGATCCTGCGCCGCGAGTTCCGGCGTCACGCGCGACGACTGGCGGTACGCCGCCGATGTGACCAGCAGGCGGAGGACATGATTCACGTCCCACTTGTGATCCATCAATTCCACCGCCAGCCAGTCGAGCAGCTCGGGATGTGAAGGCGGTTCGCCCTGCGCGCCGAACTCCTCGCTCGTCCGCACCAGGCCGACGCCGTAGATCGATTCCCACAGCCGGTTCACGACCACGCGCGCGGTCAGCGGATTGCCGGCATCGACCAGCCAGCGGGCCAGCGCGAGGCGGTCGGCGGGCGCGCCCTCGGGCGCCGAATGCAGCGCGGCGGGCAGGCCGTTGGTGACGACCGGGCCGAGGTCGAGAAAGTTTCCGCGCCGCTGCAGGCTGGTCTTGCGTCGGCTGCCACCGGCCAGTTCGCGCATGACCGGCACCGTGGTGTAAGGCTTCGACTCGGCGAGCTTCTTCTTCAAACCGGCGAGTTCATCGCGCTGGCTTTTAATGGCTGGCGCGATCGACAAGTAGTGCTCCCGCACCGTGGCACGCTGGGCCTCGGAGCGCTTCGCCGGGTCGAGGCGGAGAACGGCCAGCACGGCCGCCGGCACCTGCGCGAACTCCGTCGCCCGCGCATCCGTCGATTTCGCCAGCCGCAGTTGCGCGATGGTGGCGTGCTCGAATTTTGAAAGCTGCTCGAGGGTGAGGACCAGTTTGGTGTCTGCGCCCGCGATGACGGGGGCCTTGGGGATCAGAGTCAGAAAGTGCGGCTCGCCAGTTTTTGGCGCGACGGCCCAGCCCCGGTTCTTCTTGTCCTTGTTGTCGAGAAGGCTTCCCGCGTCGTAGTCCTTTTGTGAAAAATCGGCCGTCGCCAGAGCGAAGGAGATGGATTGCGGGGCACGCTGCCCTTTGGCTGCGGCGTCGGCGGGCGCGAGCGCGCCGAGCACTCTGGTGACCACGAAGTTGCTGTTCGCATGGCCGACTCCGCTGCCCGGCGTCTGGTCATCGGGGAAAACTTCGAGACGCAGCGCGGTGATCTGCTCGCCGGGCGTCACCGGCACTTCCAGCGTGTAAACATCCGTCTTGCCGCCGCGCGCGAACTGCACCGCGCCGTCCTCGCGCCGGGTGATAACCGCGCCGGCCTTCGAGTTTACGGCGGCGGGACGAAGCGGCTGCCAGGGCAGGTCGGTCTCGAAATTTTTCTCCCAGAGCGCCTGCTCCTTCGCCAGCTCCGGCGGCGGGGTCATCAATGACTTTTCCAGCCGGGCGATCTCCGTCTGCCACTGGGTGCGCTGCAGCTTCTGCTCCGGCGAGAAGACTGCCTGGACCGGACTCTCATCACCGCGATCCGCGTCGGCGGTGTTGTTGAGAATCGCGAACAGCCGGAAATAATCTTCCTGGGAGATGGGATCGTACTTGTGGTTGTGGCATTGGGCGCACGCCATCGTCGTGCCCATCCAGACGGCCATGGTCGTGTTCACGCGGTCCACGATGGCGACATTGCGATACTCCTCGTCGTTGGTGCCGCCCTCGTTATTGGTCATCGTATTGCGGTGGAAAGCGGTCGCGACCAAATCGTCGTCAGTCGCGTTTTCCAGCAGGTCGCCGGCAATCTGCTCCAGGGTGAACCGGTCGAAAGGCTTGTTCGCGTTCAACGCGCGGATGACGTAATCGCGATACCCCCAGATCGTCCGGGCCGGATCATCCGCGTAACCGCTCGAATCCGCATAGCGCGCCTGATCGAGCCAGAGCCGCGCCCAATGTTCGCCGAACGACTCCTTCTTCAACAGCCGGTCCACGACCCGCTCGTAGGCGCCGGGCTTTTGATCCGCGAGAAACTCATCCACCTCGGCCAGCGTCGGCGGCAGCCCGGTGAGATCCAGCGCCACGCGCCGGATCAAGGCCGCGCGATCCGCCTCGGGCGCGTGCGTCAGTTTCTCCCGCTCCAGCCGGGCGAGAATAAATTGATCGATGGCATTCTTCGACCACGCCGCGTCACGAACCTTGGGCGGCTCCGAACGGCGCGGCTGCGCGTAGGACCAATGCCGCGCATACTCCGCGCCCTGCGCGATCCATTTCTTGAGCAGCGCGATTTCCTCGACGGTGAGTTTCTTGCCGGAATCCGGCGGCGGCATCTTGTCATCCAGATCGGTCGTCGTGATGCGGGCGATCAGCTCGCTCTTCTCCGGACGCCCCGGCACGATGGCGGTCAGGCCCCCGCGCTCCGCCTTGGCGCTTTCGGGCAGATCGAGCCGCAAAGTTTTCTTCCCGCTCTTGCTCTCCTTCGCGTCCGGCCCGTGGCAGGCAAAACAGTTTTGCGAAAGGATGCGGCGGACGTCGCTGAAATCGACGGTCTCGGCGGCCGGAGCGCCGGACGCGCTCACCGCCGTCAGGACGGCCAGCACGCTGGACGCGAGCCGGATCACCGGGCGGAAAATGTTCCGCTGCTTTTTGAACGAGCCGTGGGTCATATAAGCCACAGTTTGCGGCAGACCATCGTCTCTGGCAAGCGTCACGACAGGGATCCATCTGGAAGGGGTGCATCTGCGGTGGCAAGTCGGACGCGACCCCGTTGGAGTTCAAGCTTTAGCTTGTCCCAGGCTCCCCACTGGCCGCTGCCGGACACGCTCAAACGTGAACTCCAACTTCCGAAAGCGCCGTCGTTGCTCCGCTCGGCCGGCGCAGTCCAAATTAGCGCGCCGCCGGAGCACCCGGCCTGGCGTCCAGCCTGGCTAGCAAGGGCCGCAGAACCTTCTCCAGACGGTCGGCAATTTTCGCATAGCCGGCCGCGTTCGGATGCACGTAATCCGACATCAGGCTCGGCTGGCTCAGGATGCCGTCCAGCAGGTTCGGCAGGTGCATCACCTCCTTCTGCCGGGCGAGCGTCTGGAACCCTTTCGCGTTCGAGTCGCCAAGCAGATCCGATCCAGGCACGCCGATGAGCACCACGAAACTGCCGCGCGCCTGCAGCCGCTCGATCATTGCGCCGAGGTTCGTGAACATCCGATCCCGCGACACGCCTTGCAGTACGTCATTGCCGCCGAAACAGAGCAGGACGACTTCGGGCAGCAGCCCCTCGACCTGTTCGAGGCGCCGGAGACCGTCCGCGCTCGTCTCGCCGGCGACGCCAAGATTCCGAATCGGCCGGCCGAGGCGTTGGCCCAACTGCGTCGGGAAATCCTCGCCGCTGTTCGCGCCATATCCTTCCGTGAGGCTGTCCCCAAAAGCGACCCACGGCCCGGGCGCGCTGGGCGGCAGGTTCCGGTAACGCCAGCGTGCGTCCGGCCACAGCCAGAACAGCAGCCCCGCGAGCAGCAGCGTGAGCAGGACGAAAAATTTACAGCGCGAGAGCGAGACGGTCATGCGGGTTCAACACCACGTTGCCACATCTGCTTCCGAGTGCGCGCAGGAAATTATTTTTGACACGGCATGTTTGGCCGGAACGGCGGGTCATCGCTGCACCGGCGGCGGGACGACCCATTCGCCAAAGGGCCGCACGCTCCGGCAGGCCACGCACATCGTCACGCCGTACTGCGCGCCGCAATGCGGGCAGGCCGCGCGGCTGGCAAAAGTATCGAATGGCTTCCCGCATTTCCCGCATTGCCAGAATGCACCCGCTGGCGGCGCGGCGCGGCAGACGGGACAGGCGAAGTCCGGATGGCGCGGCACCGTTTCCGCGCGCGCCAGCGCCCGCGCCTCCATCAGCCCGCGCCAGCAGTTCAGCAGAATAAACACGCACATGATTCCCATCCACACGCTCCCATCCAGCAGGGCCAGCACAAACAATCCCGCCACGCCGACCAGGCCGATGAGGCTCGCCACCAGCAAACTGCGGGCGCGGCCCAGCACATACCAGAGCAGCGACCGGAGAATCTGCCCGCCATCCAGCGGATACACCGGCAGCAGATTGAAGATCAGCAGGACGAGGTTGACGGTCCAAATGTCCCGCAGGAACAGGAGGTGGCTCGGCAGAGCCGCGTCCCATTGCAGCGCGTCGTTCCACAGCGCGAGGCCGGTCAGGATCGGCAGCAACGCCACATTCACCAGCGGTCCGGCGGCGATGCTCCAGAGCATGGCCCCCGGCCGCTGCGGCGGCGCGACGTAGGCCACGCCGCCCAGCGGCCAGAGCACGATTTGATCCGCCTGCCCGCCCACCTGCCGGCAGGCCAGCGAATGGCCGAACTCGTGCAGCAGCACGATCAGGAACAGCGCGAGATATTCCAGCACGTTCCACAGCGGCGAAGAATAATGCTCCCGGCGGTTGTTGATTACGTAGAAGGCGACCAGGAACCAGGACCAGTGCAGGAATACATCAATCCCGGCGAACCGGAACAAGCGGACGGACCCTTTTTGGCTGGGCAACATGGAGGCAAGGCTGCCCGCGCCCGGCCCCAGAAGCAACCCGCAAGCGTCCGGCGGGGGCAGCGGGACATGGGCGCAGACGCCTGCGCTGCCTCCGCCATCCGATTCAGGGGGAGCTTCGACCTCCAACCTTGGACGCGCCTCGGAGCCATGATCTGCTCCCTACGAAACTTTGTCCCACGTGGGGACAAAGTTTCGTAATGCGGCCACGAACGCCCACTCGCGTGGCCGGAAACGAAGACTGGCCCTGGGCTTGAAGCCGGGCTGGCCGCCCCTGCCCGACGCAAAAAAACAGGCGCAAGCCTCACGACTCGCGCCTGTAAAATGCCCGGCCAACTCAGCTTCGGAAGTTCGGCACTTGAATGACCTTGCCGCCGTTCATCGCCGACTCGTGCGCGCACAGCCCGGCGCAAGTCCAGTTGCAGGATTGATACACGTCCGGGAAGGACGGACGGCCCTCGACGATGCTCGCCAGGAATTCATGCACCAGGTGCGGATGCGAACCGCCGTGTCCCCCGCCCTGCGCAAAGGAGAGGTGCTGATGCTGCTCGTCATAGACGCCCTTGGTGGTGAAGCGGCGGATCGGCTCCGGCAGCAGATGCGCATAGTCCGGCACCTTGAACTTCTCCACCTTCTCGCCGCCGATGTGCAGGATCGGGTCATCACCCTCGGCCCGCTGCCACTCGAAGGACATGTTCTCGCCATACACATCGAAGCTCTCGACGTATTGCCGTGTCACGCCGTAGAGAAAACGGCTCACCTCGAAGCCCACGTCCTGATCGCGAACCTTGAAGTGCGCGGATTCGTAGGCGTAGGGCGAGCCATACTTGGCAATGTAGTTTTCCTTGATGCGCCCGGAGCCGACGCAGGAAACCCATTCCGCCTCGCCCTTGACGAGCGCGAGACACGGGCTGACGCAATGCGTGGCGTGGCGCATCGGCGGGAAACCTTCCCAATAGTCCGGCCAGCCTTCCATGTTTTGCAGATGCGAGCCGCGCAGAAACTGGATGCGGCCGAGCTTGCCCTGCTGGTTCAGCTCGCGCACGTGGAGAAATTCGCGCGAGTAGATCACCGTCTCCATCAGCATGTAATTACGCTGGTTCTTCTCCGCCGCCTTCACGATCTGCCAGCACTCCTCGATGGTCGTGCCGGAGGGAATGGTGCAGCCGACGTGCTTGCCGGCATTCAACGCGGCGATGGTCTGCGGCGCGTGCATGTTCACCGGCGTGTTGATATGCACCGCGTCGATGTTCGGATCCTTCAGCAGTTCCTCGTAGCTGGTGAAACGCTTCTCGACGCCGAAGGCATCGCCCAGCGCGTGCAACTTCTTCGGGTCGCGCTGGCAGATCGCGTAGAGGTTTGCGTTCGGATGTTTCTGGTAGATCGGGATGAACTCCGCGCCGAAACTCAGCCCAACGAGGGCCACGTTGATTTTTTTTGCACTCATAATTTTGTGATGTCATTGCTCCGCGAAGTTCCGCCAGGCGCCGGCCAGTCATCAATAAACTCCCACCGTCCCGTGTTCTTCGTCGATGCTCAGCCGAGATTTAACCGAGGTGGCGCGGCCCTGTCCACCAGCAAACGCCGCGGGCGGGAAATTCTTAAATCCGCTTCAACCGCGCGCCCTTCGGCGTGTCCTCGATGACCCAGCCCCTGGCTTTCAGTTCGTCACGGATGGCGTCCGATCGTTTGAAA
>Ga0049085_10001146_pt1 | contig 10460 bp, 10 predicted proteins | sample GreLakmeSU08MSRF_FD_66721 | JGI IMG/M metagenome (GOLD analysis project Ga0049085, IMG submission 66721) | Freshwater lentic microbial communities from great Laurentian Lakes, MI, USA - Great Lakes metaG SU08MSRF | ecosystem: Environmental > Aquatic > Freshwater > Lake | place: Great Lakes... | reverse complement strand
CATGCCTCCCATTTGGTTCATGCCTCCCATTTGGTTCATGCCTCCCATTTGGTTCATGCCTCCCATTTGGTTCATGCCTCCCATTTGGTTCATGCCTCCCATTTGGTTCATGCCTCCCATCATTCCTTGGGATCGCCCGAATTGCCTTTGGGCTGCTCCTGCCATACGCATATCTCTCAAGAGGCCCTCGTATGGGTTTACTACTTTCCATCCTGAACCCCTCCAAACTGTATTGTTTAGATTATCTATGTTTATGGCTGATTGAAGCGCAGAGCCTGGAAGACCTCCTACGGCGTTAGTAGGTTGTTGTGGCGGAGGCGGCTGCTGTGGTAATGGCGTAGTTAATTGGTTAGTCTGAGGCTGGACACCTTGAGTCGGAGCAACTGGATTGGCGTTTGTTCTAACTGTCGCGTTTGTTCCCCAAAGTCTAGACCACCACGTTTGCCACATAGCGCCGTTACTCGCTTTCTGAAGCGCAGTAAAATTACCCCAAGCGTTTCGATCCCTTAAACTAAGTCTTGTATAGTTCGTTTGCGTGCGAATTAAAAAAGAAGGGGCAGCGTTAGTGTTAGTAACCTGCCCCTCGGCGGCAAAAGCCGCAAAGAAAACTAAAAGACACTTCATCATTGTGCGGTAGCTCCACCAGCGGCAGGAGCCTGTTGCTGGGTGCTTGCGCCTGGCAAGGGGGTGCGAATAGAACTGGCAGAAGTAGGTCTTCTAAGGTTGACTCTGCTAACTGACGCTGTGCGGGGAGCAGTGGTTGAGACAGTCCGCGTATAGCTTACGGGAGCATTCGGCTTTAAATGGGTTCTTTGGCTCGCCGAACTCTTTTCGCCTACTCCTTCGGTCTTGCCTTCTGTTTTCGGTGCGGCAATGGATGCGGGAGCAATAACTCCACCACTATTGTTGGGTCGTACTGCCTCGCGCGAGGGCGCGTTAGCTGGCGCGTCAACTGGAACTTCTTGGGCGAGCACGAGGGTTGCGGTTAAAGTGAGGGCTGCGAGTATTGCGTTTTTCATATTAATAATTTACTTTCTATATCCGATGTATTGGACGGTTTCCCGGCACGGTTAATTCCGTCCGAAGATCTATTCCTCTTAAACTATATATCGTAAAAGTGTACTTGTCAAGGACTTAGTGCCCATATCTTTTTGCTGTTTTCTTTCTCATCTAACATCTCTAACAACAAGTCCATAAAAAACTTCTGTTTCTCGATGGTCGAGCGTTGGGACTCGATTGTCTTATCTTTAAACGTCTCCCTATTCTCTAACCGTGAGGCTAAAGCCTCGTATTTTGAACCCCAATAAAGAAAAGAACCCAGCACCCCAATCGCGAAACCCATCGCGATGCAAAGTGCCAGCCTGCCCTTCATTTGCTCTTCTTTGTTTTACGGGGTTTCCCCTTCGGAAGCTTGAGAACTTTAGTAGCTTTAGGTTCCTCGTCCTTTTTATCGGTGATGCCGCCTATGAACTCCACGGCGATCCAGGAACCAACCGAAAGGGCAACGATAGCAGTTATAATTAATAAGTCCATAGTATAAAGGCCTTACACTCTATAATACTACTTTCGATACTTAAAAATTGAACCCAGAGAAAGTTTCTCCAGTTCTGAAGACTCTTCCGCTTATGTAAAAGCCTCGGCCAGTAACATCGTCAGTCAACTCGGTGGTGAAAGTCATACTTACTAACTTACCCTCGTTTAGGGCGTTAGTATACTGTATTGAGTTGAATCTCGCCCTTAAGAAGTCGTAGCTTACAACTGTTTCCTGTACTCGGTCCCCGCAAGTTGGAGGAGTCGATAGCTGTAGCGATAAGTTATAATCGTGATCGTTAATTAACAAGTTTCTTAGGCGGCCTTCTTGATCTTCGCCAACGATTGCTTCGATAGAAAGGTTCGCCAGAGTCGGGTTTTTAACAAATCTATCTACGGAGTTTTTATACCCTAGTCCTTTCAAGTCTTGTCTTTCGAAGTTGAGTTCTATCTTGGCGCTTTGGATTTTTAACTCGGCTAAATTGAAACCCAAATCCTTAGAGTCCTCTGGTGAGTCTCCGTATCCAGTCGCTACGATGCGAAGCGATGTATCTGAACCCTTCATTATGTCTTTACCGATTACTTGGTCTTTGAACTTGGGGATTAAGAACTGATTGCTGTTTACTGGCTGTAAGTTTATCGGATTTGCTGCTGGAATTTGCCCAGAGCCGCTTAAATAAAATACGATGTTCTCCGCCGAATAACTGAGGTCGTGTCGCACCGCCTGATCTACTTGAAAGAGAACGGAATAAGATTTAATATGACAATCGCCAAATCCGATTACGTGAGACGTCAAAAACGCCGGGTTATCAAGCGCGTCCGTTCCCTCCTGAGCGATGGACACGAAAAAGTTCCTACGATCTCTATCTGAGTAAGGCCAAGCCGAATAGCCTGGGTAGGCCGCGCTAGTCGATCGGCTTGTGAATCCGGAAATAAGCGGCACGCCAAGGTTGTTATCGTAAAACGGGCTCCTGTCTATGCCAGTTGGAAAGTTAACGTTGAACCCTAATCTGATTTCATTCCTTACGTCTAGACCGTAGTAACTAAAATCTAAACTAATCTCTGGATGATCTAAATGCGAGCGATTAACATTAGACTTTCTGCCAAGCTCTTTAATGTCTGTGCGGTTAGACTCTATTCCATAGCTTAGGTCTATTACGCCGTTTATCTGTTTGATAGCATTGGTGACCCCCACTGATAAAACGACTTCGTCGTCTATAACAGTGAAAAAATCAACGTTAGTAAGCGCTCCGACACTTGTCAAAAAATGGCCGCCAGAAGATGGAGCCGGTCCTACGAAAAGAGCCTGGGTGCTAGACAGTATCCTTACTCTTGCCATAACTCACGCTTTGCTTACGCGCAGTACGCTTGCCAAGAAGGAGTCTACCTGATGTTCGAACGCAATAGCCTGGACCTGCTTAACTGCTTCTTGATTTTTGTCGACAGGATTCGTCACGTAATTTTTGGCTTCGTCCAGCCAATTTTCTGAAGGCTCATTTGCCATGACGATGCTGGAGATCTGTTCTGCCACAGACTTCTGCTCCTTATTTAGGGACTTAATTTTGTGGGTTTTGCGAAGAAGCTCTTCGACTTTCTCGGACAACTTCTCCGATAGCAAGAGATTCTCTTTTACTTTAGCTATGGAATAGAGAGCCTTCGATTCTCCGATTGGAGATATCTTCTTCGTCGTCTGAGGTATGCCTTTGCTTCCTGCGGGTCTTCCCGGTTGATCTTGAACTCCTCCGCCGATGAGCGGGGCGTATAGGCCCTCGTCTTTATACGTCTTAAATCTTCTCTGGGCTTCTAAAGACGCTTCTTGATCTGGCAACCTGTTCGTCTCTAGGGCGTTGAGGCCTTCTTCTGGAGTGAGTACTCCTAGCTCAATTAACCTGCTGTAGATCTTAGCGTAAATAGAGTTGTCCTTGATCGAAGACTCTTCGAAGTATGGCGTAGGATAGTTTTTGAATCCTAGCTCCTTAGCTACCCGCTTGATTTCCGGAAAAAGGAACTCATTTATAAAAGCCTGCTTCGCCTGTTCTAATCTACCTAGGAACACCTCTACCTTGCTGCTCTGGTTGGCGTATTTTTCGCCTCCCACTAAAATATTGTTAAGTCCGATGTTAATGTCTCTATCGATGGCCTCGTATTTCTTTGGGTCTAATAGCGCAGCAATATCTGGGATAATGAACTTAGCCGTGGTTGTATAATCCGCTATCAAAACTCTTCCCACGGATTCGTTTTGGAACAATTTTTGCATCGCCTCTAAATTCTTTTGATTCACTCCGCCTTTTTCTGGGTCCGTGCCCATCGTGACTAAAAGAATGGCTTGCTGCATCGTTCTCGTTATAGCCATGTCTACTTTTCTCATTTCCGCCTTGGCGTTCAAGTCCTCAAGGACTGGATAACCCATCGGCACCGCGAGGGGTTCGTAGTCTTGCTTTTTATAGAAGACCGCAGAAGTTTTGTTCGGGTCTAAAGCGAGAGAAATGACTTTGGAACCCTTGTTGGATATCAACTTTTTGGCATCATCTGGAAGCGCCTCGTAAACCGACACGTCCTCCTCAGTCTTGGGATATCGCAATCTCTCAACTTCATAATCTGTTAAAACCTTAAGAAACCTTCCATTCGAAAAGGATATGTTGCCACCCGCCTGTATATCTGCCGGGTTTAGAATAACATATCTAGCTGGAAGAACGGACTCTCCCGAACCATACGTTTGAGTAATCTTAAGTAGCTCCTCGGTCTTAATTTTTGCGTCAAACCGGTAAATGAAAACGTTTCCTGAACGGAAGTATTCTCTGAAGAACTTGTCTTGTAAGGTCCAAAGATTGATTTTATTAAATAAAGCCTCAAAAAAGTCCCTAGACTTCTTGCTTCCGTCCTTGTAGTAAATGTTGCCCACCGAAAACTCCGTCATCAAATCGATAGTGTTTCTGAAAACCGAGAAATTATAGTACGCCTTCTGACAAAGCATGACGGCATCTCTAACGTCAAGGTTTGAGGAGTTCGGAATTCCGCTGGCGCTAAAATTAAACGGCACGAGCCCCTGCTCGATATTCTTAAATCTATCCGTTCGCTCTATAGATGAGGATCGGTTCCTTCTTGTCAGTGTGGACTCGGCCGCTTGAGCTACGATCAGCGGGATGGTATCGTTTTTCTTCTTGGTTGCCATATATCTTAAGGTTACACCTGTTAATTAATTACAAAAGGTACGAAAGTGAAATTCGATTGTTCCTCCCGCATAGATATTACATCATAATAGCATTTAACCGCCCAATTAGCCAACATAAGAGCTGTATAGTTATCTTTTCTTGCCCTAGCGGGAGAATTGCTTCTTTTTAGATGTTGAGGCAGATCAAAGGTCTGAGTTCCCTTAGCTGTGCTTTTAACTTCTATAAGGGCGCATTGCTTTTTTACGCTGTAAATCAGAGTGTCCTGGATCTCTATTAAATCTAACACAGACTCTGACCCAGTTAGCTCAACGTTGATCCTGGCATTAGCGTACTTGTCGAAAGCCCTGCCGTTGGCCGCAGTTTTAGAGGCGAACCAGATCTTTTGGTGGTCGATACTCCCCTGAAGCTGAACGTTGGCTTTTCTAATAAATTCGGAGGTGAAAACTTGTTTAAAAACTTTAACTCCGAGACCTTTGTTGTAAAGTCTTTTGACCTTTTTGATTTCGGCCTCGTATTCCGCCCCTTCTTTGTCCGAATCGAACTCGAAGAACTTGAGTTCAACGCTAGAGTTTCTGAAAAACTCGGATTCATTCGCGGCGTCGATAAATTGATAGCCCGCATTATCAATGATTATCATCTCTAGGTCGAAATTCTGGACAAGGTAGTGCAAGTACTTGATATGATCTTTCAAATCTCCACCCGCCACGGCATAATTATGGACTAGGGTCGATTGATTGAACTCATCGTCTAGCTCTACCACTGCCATTGCGAAAAAGTCAGAAGTCGGGGAGTTGCTAAAGCTTGGGTCGATAGCAAGGATATATTTTTTTCCTTTTCCCCCAACTATTTGAGTTGTCGGCTCTTGACCGTCGGCAATCGTACAGTCGTGCATTTTCTTTGCGCTGAAGTAGCTGTCGCTACCGTCTGTGAATTGCGCGCAATACTCTCTCTGGAATGAGGAGTGGGACGTGCCACCATTTTGAGCCTCTTCGATGATAGTCTTATCTATCATGTGTTCAGGTAAGGACTCCCAGCTCATTTGAGAGATGAAATACGTTGCGCTTTCGCGCTCTGGAGAATAGATCTTGTCAGTCCACTCCTTGTAGGTCTTATAAAGGTTCTCAAAAGAATAAGACGCGGAAGAAAGGGCGATCATCTTCGAGGTGTTCTCGAAAACCATCCTTTCCTCTTCTTTCATCTGGCCCTTTGTAATAAGGGCGTCTTCCATCGCTCTTACTTCGAGCCTCTCCTTCATGTTCTGCGGTGCGACTAAGAACGGCATGAGCACTGTTTTAATAATATCTTCTGAAAGAAGCAGGTATTCGTCAAGGACTAGAACGTTCGCGCGGAAACCACGAATCTTTTCGCCGTTAAGCGGAATGGCGACTATAGAGCCGCCGTTTATCGACCATTCATACTGGTCGTTCCGCTTGGATTTGCTTCCGAAAGCCTGAAGTAATAATTCCGCCCCTCTTGATTCACAAATTTTTTCGATGTTGTTAAAAATGAACCTAGCCGTTCTAAAGGTTGGACCGGCCACTAAAATTTTCGTACCTGGCTCAAATATACATTGTAGAACGCAGAAAACGCTAGCAACAAACGTCTTGCCGCAACCACGACCCCAAACGCACATGGAAAAATTACGATTAAGCATTCCTCTCAAGGTCACCTCTTGATAAGGCGAAAGCTTTATGCCCGTCAGCAGCTCCACGGTGAAGCTTAGGTTAGCTCTTAGGAACTTTATTAGGGTTATCTTCGCCTCTTTGTCGTTCAGATCCCCAGAGAGCTTTAAGAACTCTTCGTTCAGGTTTACGAGCGGCTTGCTATATTTTTCAGGAGCATACCACATTATAGTTTGTCTGTATCGTATGCTAGTTGTAGGTCGACCTCTTTATACAGGCACTTGCAGGTAAAGATTTTCTCTATAACTCTAACCGCTTCTTTTCTACCCTTAACAAATAAGAACTGAACGTGAGGATACTTCTGAATGATATCCCTGACATTGTGCATTATATATTCTGGAGTGGCTTTTACTTTCTTATTGACCTCTCTCAGGAATTGAAAGCCCGCAACGTCGTTGAAATCGCTTTCTATTACGACAATAAAGTTTGCGTCACTGTCTTTCGACCGTTCTATCTCCCTGCAAAACCTGTCGAATCCCCCGCTTAGCGTTCCGACGAAATCTTGTAAAGACTTTCGCTCAACATAGCAGTTGCACGTCGCATCTCTGTCGCTGAAGCTATAATCTCCGAACTTTAAAGTCTTAATCTCGATGGGTAAATTAAACTTAAGGGGTCTTTGCTCTCGGGTATCGACATAGACCACCCTACCCAAGCCGACCGCGCTTATCGAATCAATCGGGCCGTGAAGATTTCGATGCTTGATCTCAAACCCTACGCTTTTACAGAGTTCGTAGTAATCCCCAAACAGCTCATTATAATAATTGATAGGAGGAGACATTATCGAGCGCAGCTCTACTTGTGTTGGCGCATAGACTATTTTTTTTTTGTTTTTTCTGCTGACGAGAATGTTTTTGCAGTACTCCTGGGCTGCTTCTTTCGTTTGGGCCTTGAGCCACATGCGAAGGTTTGTCCGACTATTGAACTCGGAGCTAAAGTACTGCTCTTTGTTCTTGAACTTTATTATCTCTTTGTTGTAGATGTCGTATCTTGGATAGTGGGTCTGGTAATACTGAACGACCCGCATCTCATGCACCTTCAGATGCTTGTGTAGGCTAGCGTCCGAAGCGAATTCCTCGGAGCAAACTTTGCAAACCGCTTTATCCATTTAAAGCCTCGTCGCTGGAAAGGCCCATGATCTTACATTTGATCTCGTCCATAGAAGAAAGCCGCTCTATCTCTTGGGCGACAGATTTCTTTTGAAGCTCTGCCAATTTAATCATCTTAACGCGAGACTCTTCGTCTTTCCACATCTCGACTAAGTTAAGTATGCTCGCGTTCTCTTTAATTTGCTTACCGAGTCGTTCGCTACGCTTCACTTTGAGGTCGCTTAAGAGCTTTTGTTGCCTGTTAACGCACTGGTTATACTCTGTCCTCGCGGTATTGCTCGCCTCGACGAGGGTCATCGGTATTTTCCCACCAGTCTCTACTTCTCTTTCAATCTGTCGCTGGAGAATTTGGATTGCTCGCTGGATATTAGCAGATATGACAACTTCAGTTGAGAGAACGATGTACTGGTCCACCTCTTCTTGAGTTAGATCTGACTTGTCGTACGTATACCTAACAAAGCTTGACTCGAAAAGGTCTCGGTCAGTCTGCTCTGTATAAGTATTGATCTGATGCAAAAATCGATATGTATGCAAATAGCCGATAAGCGATTGCAGTTCCTTTTTTTGCTTTGGGGAGACTTTGTCTTTGTCGATTCCTTCGTGAACGTATCTGTTGACCTTCGCCAAGGCCCTGTCTGAAGTCTTGGGCGCACGATATTCTGAATCGGGGACTTCTCCCGGGTCGCTATAAATAACCTTGCCATCAAGAGTCTTGATATATTCGTTGACAGTCCTAGTCTCTTGGTTGAGATTGGTAAGTAGGTCGTTTTTGAAAATTGTTCTTGCGATTTCGACCGCCTTCATAGTTGCGGCACTGTTTGCAATGAACTCTTTCTGATCGTCGGACAAGTCGGACTTCTCTTTTGCTATATATTCTTGTGCTCCGCGAGCCTTGATCTGTCTCGAAGCTAAAAAGGCTTTAATAGCTCTTCCTTCTTTACTTCTTCCATCTATATTTTCTAGGGTTGGGAATGCGACGCGAACCAGGTCGTTTAACGACGGGGGATTGTCGGGTCTGTTGTTCCATTCGCTTAGCAGCGCTGCACGCTGTTCGTCTGTTAGTTGAATTTCCTCCTGACTCATATAATGTCTATCTCTCCATTCCGAAGAATCTTCTTAGCCTTGGCGATAATGATCTTTTTGATGTTCTTGATGTGTTTATAGCCGGGCGGGCGATTTTTTTCTGTTGTCTTATATCCCATTATCTTGGCGACGTCCTCTTCAGACGCGTGCTTGACATAAAGTAGCTCGTAGATTAACCATTCACTAGCTTTTAGTGCGCCCTTCATTTTGCTGTGAAGTTTTTCCGCAGTCCCTTCAATGTCGAAGGCGTCGCTAACCATGCTGAAGACTTCTTGTGAGTGATTTTCTAAGGAGAGGGGAAGTTTTGTGTCATGGGCGCGCTTTTTACTCTTCTCCCAGTTTGCATAAAGGGGGCAACTGTTGCATTGCTTTGAGTAAATCGAACAAAGGTCATCAGATTCTGCTGCTGCACACTTCAGGCAGGGGCGGCTGTAATTGCCGTAATTATTTCTTATTAGATTCTTGATCTGATTGGTGATGATCCGATTAAGCCAGGGCTCCAGGGGCTTGGTGTTATCATAGAGCTTCCACTTCTTATAAATATGTATTCGCAGAATCTGTGAAACGTCTTCAAAGTCCATCCAGGCTAGGATGGTTAGGTTCCATTTGCTTTTTCTTTTATTTATCTCGTTATTGATGACGTCAATAACGTCTTCAAAGACGAGTTCGGCTTTACTCATTAGACCCCTTGTCTCTTAGGCTTCCGCCTTCCTTGTGGAACTGCTTTAAGAACTCCGCCCGAGTCTGTTCTGGGGGTTTCTCGCGCACGAACGAGTCGGACAATGCTGGTCCCGTAGCCATTACGTCTTTTAAAGAAATTCCGTGATAATTAGAAGCCTCTATCTCTACTTCTAGGCCACTCATGTCAGGGACGCTTACCGTCTCGGTCTCTTCGTCTTCGTCATCGTCGTCCTCATCTTCTACAACACGCGGGGGCTTGCTGGCCTTCGCTAGTTTGCTATTGGCTCTAGCGAGTGGATCAAAAGATACCCCACAACCTTGACAAAACTTCGGCGGGCTGCTGATATATTCGCTGGGCTGTCCACATTCGGTGCAGTATCTTTTCATGACTTATTATAGCTACTTATTGAAATAATTTCTACTATTTCTCATCCAGTGTATAGAATAGTATGGGATGTAAATGTAACAACGCTGGAAAGGCCATCGTTGAAAAAGACTTAAAACTAATCTTGGACCTCAGCTTTAAATATTGTGAAGCAGAAAATCAAGAACTCGCTTTATTCGCACAACAAGTCAACGCCAAAGCCTATCAGGTTATGAAATTTATCAACAGAAGTGGCAGTAATTGCTGTGCGGGTGGATGCAACGAAAGTTGCAGTCAGTAGTAGTGCATCTAACGCGGTTCGCTTGGCGGATACTACATCCGCTTTGAACCCATTTTTCCTCTAAGGGGAAAACGTATACCCTTTAATGCGGGTAATAACTACTTTAATGTTTTAAATTTCTTGACGAGGAATTTAACCAGCTCAGAGCGCATGATATCATCTTCATCGAACTGGAAAGCCTTTACGCCGTTCGCTCTGCTTTCGTCGTCCGCGAATAATTCAAATAATCTCTCAAACGCTCCGCCCTTGCCTATTGGTAGGTCGGTCTGGTTAGGGTCGGCTAGAACGAAGCACTTACTAAACTTGCCCAAGCGGGTTAATACGGTAATAATCTCTTTTTGGGTGGAATTTTGAGCTTCATCAAATATAACACATTTGGCGTTCCAACTCATTCCTCTTGAGTAGTTCACTGGATAGGTAGAGACTCGGTGATCTTTTTCCAGCTTATCGACTTCGCAGCGAGGAAGAAGTTCGTCCAGCTTTTCGAGAAACGGTAGGTTGTAGACGTGGAGCTTTTGATCAATATCTCCCGGAAGGAAT
>Ga0049085_10001145_pt1 | contig 10467 bp, 5 predicted proteins | sample GreLakmeSU08MSRF_FD_66721 | JGI IMG/M metagenome (GOLD analysis project Ga0049085, IMG submission 66721) | Freshwater lentic microbial communities from great Laurentian Lakes, MI, USA - Great Lakes metaG SU08MSRF | ecosystem: Environmental > Aquatic > Freshwater > Lake | place: Great Lakes... | reverse complement strand
TATTAATCAAGTTATTACTCGCAGTCAATATGTAGTTACTTGAATTATTATCATCCTCTTTAATCTTATTTATTAGGTTATTACTCGCAGTCAATATGTAGTTACTTGAATTATTATCATTCTCTTTAACCTTATTAATCAAGTTATTACTCGCAGTCAATATGTAGTTACTTGAATTATTATCATCCTCTTTAATCTTATTTATTAGGTTATTACTCGCAGTCAATATGTAATTGCTTGAATTATTATCATTCTCTTTAACCTTATTTATCAAGTTATTACTCGCAGTCAATATGTAGTTGCTTGTTAAATCAATTTCGGTTCTTATGCGTCGTACTAAAATATTGCTTGTTGATAATATATAATTACTTGTATTATCTGTGCGGGTATTCAATTCGCTGTTAATTCTGCTTGTATAGTTGCTGCCAAAATCAGTTTCTAATAATATTCTATTAACTAATATGTTGCTTGTAACATATATATTTTGTTCTATTTTTGAAGCGTAATTTGATGTGTCCCCTCGTAATAATGCGAAGGTTGGATTAAGTAGAGGAAGACCTTCTAAAGGGATGTTTGTTAAATAATCTCCACGACCTGTAAATCCAGCGCCTGTTGAAGTTATCATTCCGGATGATTTAAAATTTCCTACTATTTCCAAAGGAACTGTGGGAATATCTAATCCAATACCCACATTACCATTCTCCAATATGGTCATTCTATTCATTGTGTTTGTCCTAAAAATAAAGTTGCTGTTTGATACTAATATTGAATTACTTGAATACAAATCAAAATTAATATTACTATTATCTAATGTAATCATTATTATACTATGTAAATATAAAAAAAAGTAAAATATATACTAACCTATTTATTTAAGGGAGTGTTAATATGCTTTATCAGTTCAATACTAATATTTAGAAATAATTTATAAGTCTTGATAGAGTCTTGACTTAGTATTAATCAAGAGACTCTATATATATTGATTTGGTAAATTTGCTTAATTCAGTAGTAAGTAGATCTTTCTTCTTTACTGAATTAAGTAAATCTGCTTTGGGTATTTTTTCATATGTTATATAATCATCATTAAATAATGAAGGTGATTCTGATATATCAAATTTTGTTTTTAATGTAGGAACGCCTAATGCAATTAAACTGTTATAATTAATTTGTAGTATGCTATTCAGTAACCTCTTACGATTAACTATACCATCACTATTTATTAGACTACTATCTCTCTCTGCTTTTTTATCTACAATAGCTTTTTCTTTATCTCTTTTCTCTTGTTTTTTTGTTGCAACATTATAAAAATCTATTGCATCTGTTCCTAAATAAGATGCTAAACTTTGATAATTATTCGGATAACTATTATTATTATAATTAATTGTTGAAAATATATTCATTATAGTTGTGTCTGCACTTTTATAATCCTTATACAGTTGTTTTCCTAATAATACAAAATTATTTATTGGGGTGGTTATATCTGCTATATTATCTGAACTATATGAGCCGTCATCATTGTTTATTGTAACATCATTTATTCTTATTGAAGCAGGAATATTGGTAGTACTTTGGTCTAATCTTCTGTATCTTATTATTACTATACCTGAACCGCCTGATGCACCATTCTGATTATTATTTCCTGTTGAACCTCCGCCACCACCTCCACCACCTCCTCTATTAGCTGAGCCTTCAACAGGATAAGTTCCCCCACCTTCAACAGCGCCATTGCCTCCACCATCTATACCAAGCCCAAAAGCACCACCCGTCCAAGTACCTCCACCACCACCTCCTCCATAACCTATAGCTGAACCGGATATTGATACAGTTAAACCTTGACCTCCGTCGCCTGCTCCATCACCAGCTGAAGGAGAAGAAGAAGAAATTTTTTCAACGTCAAAACCAGATGTATTATTTTCCCATCCTGGCCAAGCATCTAAGTTGGGTGTATTCTCTGTAAATGAGAAAGGAGCGCGAGATTGAAAGTCTCCATGGTAATATATGGTAACTTTATAACCAGCAGGAATTCTAATTGAATTAAGTGTATCATTTGGTATTCCCATACCCGGCCAACCATACATATTGTATCTACCTTCTCCTCTTGTTGCGGATGAACCTGTATAATTTTTACCTGTATAAACAGTAATCCCACTACTGTCTGTTTTAACTAAAGCATCTCTTCCAGATCCGACAGCACCACCTCCCCCACCTCCTTTATAATTACCACCATTTGAACCACCATTGCCACTTATACCATTACCAGTTCCGCCTACCCTTCCATCCGCCCCTCCTGCGCCATGACCACCGCCACCTCCACTTGAATAATTGCCATTTGCAATACTACCTGCTGTAGGAGTTGTATTTGGGGATTGATTATATGTTCCACCACCACCTCCACCTGCAGCATATAATCCAGCAAATGCAGCGTTATTTGTTGATGTAATTGAAGATGTATTACCATTACTACCTCTATTATATGAACCCGCGCCTCCAGCACCTCCTGCACCAATTGTTACTATATAACTACCTTGTAATAATGTATATGAACTTAAATAAATAGCATCGCCTCCACCTCCACCACCTCCATAATTTCCACCACCTCCTCCGCCTCCAACTATTAATATATCCGCAGAACAATTTTCAGGGACATTTATAGTATCAGTAATAAGGATGGTTATAATTTTATCATTATTACCTATTGTAAATGAATTATTAAGTCGTAATGATGTAATGTTTTCTATTCTTGCATCATCTTTAGCAGGTTCTGTAGGAGAATATTTATATTTTACATTAAATCCTGCATTTGAAAAATCAGTATTGTTAGTAGTATTATATGATATGTAACTATATGCAAGTTTAAAAAACTTACTTTTTGGTATATATATATATGGTCGTAGATATCCTGGTTTTACTTTATTTGATTGATATATATATTTAAATACTTTGCGTCCATTATACATCCCTGAATTATTTTTATGACTTTCATCATATATCATAAGTTCTCCATATAATATATTTGTATTTACAGCATTGCCATTCTCTCCTATATCTGCCTTAAATCTATAATATCCTGGTTGTAAAAATATAAATGCTGTTATAACATGTGTTTGAAATTTGTTTTGAGCCAAACTTATAAGGGGCTGAGCCAGTGGATCAAAGTTATATTGTGCATCTGTATCAGTCGTAATTGATGGAACACTTAAAAAGTTTTTAATTCTTATTATTACTATACCTGTACCACCATCACCACCATAAGGACCTGAAACCCATGCATGCCCTCCGGATCCTCCTCCCCCTCCTGTGTTAGTTATACCGACTGTATTAGTATTTACATTTTGTGTAGCTCCATCACCACCACCCTCTGTACCAAATACTTTTGCGGTATCTATATATGTTCCTCCACCTCCACCACCTCCATAACCAACATAACTCCCATTTATATCTATATATACACCTACACCGCCTTGTCCTGCTTTCCCGGAACCATCTGCACCGTTCTTATTTCCTGTATTTGCACCTCCACCACCACCTCCTCCTGTATATCTTATATTAGGATTACCACCTTTACCTCCTGATCCACTTGATGAAGCGCCTACATAATTTGCTTCTGGACCATGTCCTCCACCACCACCTCCTCCTCCTCCAGATACCCCATATGTATTTCTACTTCCACCACCTCCACCTCCCTCGCTAATAAAGCTCGTCGCTTTAGGCTTGCATTCGCAATTCTTGACAACGCCGTGTATAGGATCACCAAAAACACCATTATTACAGGCTATTGAGACGGCGACATCCCTGGTAGACGAATAGCTGCCATTGGCTCCATATCGCACAATACCATCCCTACACCAACATTCTCCCCCCTGGTGCTCTCTGGCGCATACCGCCCAAGCTGTGTCTGCATTCGTAGAACGAATGCTTGAAGAAGAACCATTCGCACCCGATACATGTATATTTGGTCCTTTACCACCCCCTGCACCTACAATTATTGTATATATTCCCTGTTTAATATACAAAGATCCACCTGTTTTAAATGAAGAAGTGCGATCAGTATAATATTTTACTTCACCCCCTCCTCCTCCTCCTGAACCATCAAATCCACCTCCTCCACCACCGCCAACTATTAATATGTCGCAAGTATAACCTCCTACAGGAACAGTAAATGTATAGGAACCAACAGTAGAATATGTAATACAGATATCTGTAGAACTCGTGGTAGTAACTGTAGCATTAGTAGGCAAAGAAAGTCCATTGCTTAATGGTGTTGTATTCAGATAACCTTGATTATATTTGAATAACCTTGTACCATTCTTTGTTAAATTTATAACACCATTAAAGGAACTGTCACTTGGCGCATATGAATTTTTTAGAAGTTCTAAACCATCTATTTCTCTTTGTTTAGTATCTCTTTCTTTTATCAAATTGTTTATTACAGTTGTTGCTGTTGAACTAATTGCATCTTCGTTTGTTGCTATTTGTGTTCGCAAATCATTAATAATTTTATCAGCATAACCCTCCCCTCCTTGATATTGTGCAGCATCAGTTGTTGAAAAAGATGATTTCAATAATTCTGACTCTATATTTGGTACAGGAACTATATCTGCATTAGTACTTGAATGAAAATCCAAAAATCTATTAGCATCTATAATTAAAGACGTTATTGTAGAAATTTTAATTTGCGAGTCTTCGCATAAGTATGATAAATAGGTGAATTTATATACTTTAACAGTTGCCGGTTTTGCTGTTGCAGTTTTAATAAATACCTGTAATGCATCGTTTTTACCTTGACTAAATCTTAGTCCATATGATCCTAAATTTGCAAAACCTCGCATTGCATTTGAACCGGGTATTTTTGTAAATTTTGTTTGACCGGCGTCTAATGTTACTTTTATAATATCTTGAATTACCTTGCTATCATTTAAAACAAATTTGTAAAATACTCTACCTCTTAAAGATGGGATAGTGTCATATTTAACCGAACATATACTGTCTAATACTTTGTCTAAGTTATCGCTTGCACCTGAAGTATTTAAAAATTGTATTGATGTATATCTTTTGCCTCCAAATATATTTGTATCTAATTCTGTGTTATTCTTAGCACCTTTTGAATCATACTTCACAAGTTCGTTTTCTTTATGCTGAAAATTCTGCGATGAACCTTGTCCATCAGAACTGAACTCCTTAAAACATTTGCTTGTAAAGTATGAATTAATTAATTCTTCAGTATTTGAAGCATTCGGCTCATAAGTTTTTTTTGGATAATTTATTGTTTGACCATTTTTATCGGTATATGTTTTAAATTCCTGCCATCCATCAAACTTATAACTGCAAGTCTTTGTTGGATTATCATCACTTTGGTTATCGCAAGCTGTTATATTATCTTTATTTGTAAAATAAACCTTACAATCCCTTAAAGTATATTTGTCATTGGTTGTTTCAAGTGTTGTCGTTCTGTCAGCTTCTGTTTTTGGAGACCCATCTTTATTAATTAATTCATCGCGTCTCCCTGGATATTTATCAAGCGGGAATGTACTCCGGTCTCCTATTTCCATTTCACCTTCAGTTATATTTCGTAGTGTATTTATATTTATTTCATCATACTTTTCTGTAATACTATTATGACACACGCGCATATAATAGAAACCGGCGATTATCATTATGATAACAAGAGATAGCAAACCAACTATTTGCAAAAATATGTTAGAATCAGATAATGAACATTTTGGATACATTATTAAAATTTTATTCTCCTCCTATTATTATTTATTATATATATTATTAATATAAATAATATACTCAAATCAATATTTAAATTCTAATAAAAAATTGCTAATATTAGCGATTAACGATCGATGGCTTAAATATGCTCAAAAAATATTAGTGAATACCAAAAATTGATATTATAGATTATTTAAGTTATTACCAACCAATCCCAAAAAAACAATCAATAAACTCAAAACAATAATGGCTGCTTCTGCTGCTTCTGCTGCTTCTGCTGCTTCTGCTGCTATCATAAATATCAATATTTCTAACTTTCTTTTCTGGACATCAATTGCTAATCATATTGATAATCCCAATCTTAGCCGCGCGCAATGTATGAAGAATGCACTAAAGGAACTAAAGGAACTAAAAGTTGAGCAGATGCTCCGGAGTTTTATCAGGAATAAATCTCGCGAAATCAAAAAGAAGTATCCAGAGTATACCACCGCATACTGCATCAAGGTATCTCTTAGTGAATGGAAAAAACTAAATAAATTATAATGTCAGCTTCGTCCTTATATATTATTTGTTATAATATTTATTTTTTATTTTTACTATAATAGATAATGAATACCTATTTACAAAGAACAACGAGAGGAACTGTAACTCCAACGCCTGCTTTTGATGATATAAGAAGAGAGGCATCCGGAAATAATAGGCAAACAAATCTTGCGACCGAAAAAGAAAAACGCGTATATTTTAAAGGTTTACGAAAATTAGTAGGCAATTATTTGCCAGGCAATATTTTGCCATTTAAAAAAACAAAGCAAAATATACAACAACCGCCTATCGCCACACAGGTACCTTCAAGGCAATCGCCTTATTATACTACCGCTGATAACAACACTTACTTCCAACAAGTATCTAAAAGAGTTCCTGTAATGTCAAGAAGAAGATTAGAAGCTGTACAGAAAAAAAGAACAAAACAAACTATAAGAATACTGCCTATTGATGTATTCAGTAAAATATTACAATATACTACTGCACATGACAAAACAGTACTTGATAAAAATTTACTTAACTCATATATTACTGAGCGTAAAAAAAGTACTACATTGTCTCGTGTAAATCGTAATGAATATGCAACTTTCTTAAATAATATAGTTACTGTTCATTTAGATAATGTTAAAATAACTGATGCGATTTTAGAAATTTTAAATAAAACGGTTGAGCATTCTAATATATCAACTATCATATTACGAAATATTGGTTTTGATAATAGCCCCGAAATATGTGAACAATTCATAGAGTATTTAAGTAAAAATACGAAGCTTAAAATTTTAATATTAAATGATGTGAAAGTAAATGCCATAAATTTTAATAATTTTTTAAGAACTTTGGAGAATTTCAAAGACCTTCAACTGCTTGAATTTAGCAACTTCAATATTCCAAAACTATTTAAAGTTTATAACGAAGTTCATTTTCATTACTTCTTTATGAAAATAATCATAAATTTAGATGCACTCAACTACTTAATATTTAATAATAATATTATAACTCAAAAAGATTACACATATTTGTTTAATAAATTAAATGATGTAAACAATTACTATGTTATTGACCTTGGGAGAGATGGTATATATTTAAAATATAATGACAACAAGGATGAAGAAGATGATAATCAAATTAAATTAGGAGAGCAATTTATGCATATTATAGAAATAGATACAGCTGCAAGGAAAAGTTTAAATAGATGTACTGATAGGTATTATATTGAATTTCATACATATGGGAATAAAGATGCATTTAATAAAAGTTTGACCAGTTTCCGCCATAAATATATTAGTCATTATACAAAATATGTATTTAACGAATGCAAGGTTCCTCTATATCTTTTGCCAACCTTATAACTATTATTCATAATATTGCAAAGTGTTCTTATCTATTAACCATGTATATTATTATTTTTTTACTTTTATATAATAGATAGATAATGCAAAAATCTGCTCCATTGCCAAGAAAAGCAAAATCTGCTCCATCGCCAAGAAAAGCAAAATCTGCTCCATCGCCAAGCAAGCCAAGCAAACAGAAGTCATCTACATCAGCATCTAAACAGATAATTGTCCCTCGTAAAACTTTGCCTCCTCCTCCAAATATCTCTACTATACCATATGAGCTTCGCTTGCAAATTTTAAATACTGTTTTTACTTTTAATACGAGACTTGATAAAGAAATTATATTAAATTATTTTAAAGTAATGTCAAATGTTTCAAAAATAAATAAGAGTTTCACAAAATCATTACCTCCTATCACACAATCTTTTGAAAATATAAGTATTATTAATTTGCAAAATTTTAAAATAACCAAGGCAATATTAGATGTTTTGAATAAGACGAATAGAGAAAAAATAACAACTATCATATTGCGTAATATTACATTTGACACTGATGAAACTCATAACAGCTTTTTAAAGTTTTTTAGTAAAAATAAAAAGCTTAAAGTTTTAATATTTGATAATATCAAAGTTGATGCCGAGCCTTTTTTAATAATAATGCAAACTTTTAATAGCCTTCAATGGCTTGAAATTAGCAGATTAGAACTATCATATTATTTGTTTCACAATTTTATAAAAATTTTAATGAATTCAAAATCCCTTGAATATTTGACTTTCACTAATAATACTATTGATAAACGGTTTTATACCTATTTATTTACTCAAGATAAAGACAATAATGTTTATATCAATAATACTCCTTATATGATACATATTTCTAAAGAATTTAATAATGATAGGAGTATGAATACATGGGGTATGATTATAACAACAGATAACGGGACTATGGTGAATAATTTTGAAGTAAATATTGTGGGAAATGAATTTACTAATTATATTTTAATGAACAATTACCGTAATGACTTTGCAAAATATGTTAATTTTGCACAATAGTTTTATTTCATGTTTATATTGTTGGAATGCCCTATTTTGCTACTTATTTTTACTTTTTATATTCTAAAACTATTACCAAGTATAACTATAAATTATTTCCTAAAAATCCGAAAATTGATTTTTTTAAAAATTCTAAAAAACTTTTGAAAATTTGATTTTGCGTTTTGCGGCTTTTTGCGTTGTTTAAAAATTTGTGGTATTATAAAAGTATATAAATAATAAAATATAAGCCTATTATAGTAATGATTAAAAACGACGCAGTAAAGAAGCACTGTTGTGAGCTCTGTAATTATGCTACAATTCGCAAATATGACTTAAAACGACACCATACTGCTAAGCATCAAGATATAGTTACACGCGAGGGCGTTAATATTATTAATGAAAAAATTGTTATCCCAAATGAAAAAATTGTTATCCCAAATGAAAAAAATGTTATCCCTCAACTTATTTGTAAGAAATGTAATAAGATTTATAAAACTAAAAAATCTTTAGTAGCACATGAAATAAAATGTAAAGGGATTGATGAACTAACCTGTCCAAGATGTATGATATCTTTTGCAACACGACATGGAAAATCTAAACATATTGCAAATAACAAATGCAAGCCCCGGAGTATCATCTATGCACGAAAACCTAATGCAGATAATATTATAAAAAGTATAGATACTCAAAATAATATAGATACTCAAAATATAAATACTCAAAATAATATAAATACCCAGAACAACAACACTATAATTATAAATAATTATGGGAATGAACGAATGGATTACCTTGATTATGATAAAATGTTAGAGATATTTAAGAGTGCCTATAATATTCCAAGCGTCTTGACAAAACATATACATTTTAACAATGAGTTTCCAGAGAACAAAAATATAACTTCTTGTGAAGAAGATAAAGGCTATTCATTAGTAAAAGTAGAAGACGAGTTTATATTTAGAAATGTGAATACTTTAGTTCAAGAGCTTATTAAAGATAAAACGAGGCTAATGCATCAGTTTGCTGCAGTTAACAAGGATAATATTTGTATAAAAATGGATACCCGAATATATGAAGAGATAATAGAGCTTTTGTTAAAATTACTTCTATTACAAGAACCACCTGAGCATTATAAGCTGCAAGTAGGAATTATAAGAGATATGATAAAAAATAGTAATGATATATTATGATATATTATGAGAAGATTTATGAAATTATCTTTAATTTACTTAACAAAATATACTCGTTGTTTATCTTGCAGTACTTGGCTTTTTTCTTATCTTTTACATAGATGGTTCTTTTATATTTTTTCTTTTTATATAATATAATTACTGTATTACCTGTTGATTTATACTTTGGGGGATTTCCTCCTGTTAGTGCTGGTTTTATATTTATAAGTTTTTCAAAAAGTTCAACATCATTAACCGGGTTATTAATATTAAATTTTTTTGCATATTCTAAGTATGCTGTAGTTACTTCTTCTTGTATATTAGCTTCTTCTAATTTTTTAGTTATCTCTTTATTTTGATTATCAGCTTCTAATAGATGTTCATTAAATAAATTTAATTGTTGTGTTGCATTTTCTTCGTCAATAACTTTTACATTAAATTCAATTTTTCTTATGTTGTTATTATCATTTACTTTTATTACTCCTTTATTTACTCCAACTTTTAGAAATTTTAAGGTTTCTGTTATATTATTTCTTGTATCTTCATATTGTTTCTTCGCATTTTCATATTTATCATAGTCATCTTTATTTAAAACTGCTGTTCTGACATTTGATTTTAATTTTGATATTGATTTTGTTGGAACTGTAGTTTTTATTATGAATGATTTTTTGT